>Ga0155580_157_pt1 | contig 13587 bp, 13 predicted proteins | sample RifCSPhighO2_12_FD_107237 | JGI IMG/M metagenome (GOLD analysis project Ga0155580, IMG submission 107237) | Chlamydiae bacterium RIFCSPHIGHO2_12_FULL_49_11 | reverse complement strand
TGCTTCCATAGATCAACCTTCCTTGTTTTTTCAGGAAGATGGTAGCATCTCAACTTATTTTTTGTCTCATGACTACACTATCTAGTACTCTCTTTTATTGAGTAAGGCATTTTCCTTGCATCATCCAAACGCCTAAGGACCTGAAAGTGATTTTTGAATGGTGAAAGGAACCTTGAAAGATAGAATATCATAAGATGGAACATCACAGAAATAATCCCTTTATCACTACGGATCAAAACAAAGGAGCCTTCCTTCCATTTTTTAAACTCTTCAGGTGAAAGTGATATCGTATCTTGTAGACGTCTTGCGTGGTACCGGATTCTCTTGTTTTGTTCTTCGAAGCATGCGCTTATCTCGTCTTCGGAAATTGGTCGGTCTGAAGATAGAATGCGAAGGGACTGCTCTATCCCCCTGCATGACAATACGTTGTTATATTGATTCGAAACTGCTACTGCCGGTTCTGCCCTTATCTCTTCCATAATAATTATTGTATCAAAATCATTTATTTTATGTAAAATGAATGATTTTATGATTGAAAATCAAGTGGTTATGGTATGATATTGTACTGCGCGCTTTCCATTTTATTATAACTATGTTATAATTAATTATTGAATTTATGGGGTTTTTTATGTCACAGAGTATCGATGCTTTATCACAAGTCACTCAGCTGCAAGAGAGCATAACTGATGGCAGGATTAGACAATTGGAACGGTTGGGAATATGTCGTATTGCAAAGGTCGTACAACATATGAAAGACGACATAGAAAGGGTTAGGCCCCAACTGGGTAGTACATCGTCATGTATGCAATTGATCTGTAAGAGCGACGAAAAGCACCGACTTTCGATCTTGAGACTTCCCAGCGGTACGTTTCCGATTTTGGAGTGCCGCAACGAGAAAAAGACCGGCGCATTCAAATCGGGTTGTATTTTGATTTCGGGCCGTGATGTGTATGAACCTCCTTATTATATTCTTCGCACCTCCATTTTCAAAATGGATCCTCATTATGCAATGAAGGTTGATGAAGCAGTCCGTGAAACTAAGTTACTCCTTCAAATAGAAAAGTGGCGAGATGAGAGTCCGGGAGAATTCGAGCATGTTATAACCACATATTTCACTTGCCGGGAAGAAGGAGGTCCCTTAAAGGCCAAATTTTATTGGATTCAGGAAGTTGCTGCCGGCGATATGCTCGATCTTCTCAATACAGAGGGTTTCTATTTTTCCGCTGAGCAGCTTCTTGCTATTACGCATCAAATGCTGCGGGCACTATCTGCGCTGCATAAGAGAGGCATTATCCATCAAGATATCAAACCCGAAAACATCCTTTTTCGTCGGTCGGGCGATGATATTCATGCCCTCCTTGCCGATTTTGGATCGGCGGGACCCGTAGAAGAAGTCCAAGAAAAATCGAGACACTCCACGGTAGGAACACCTTCTTATTTAGATCCCGATTTTCTCCAAGAGATGGATGAGAACAAAATCAATCCTCGTACAGATTCGTGGGCCCTTGGTCTGACCCTTCTCAAGCTTGCCCTTGCCGCTCTGATGCCTTGGGAACAAGGTGATCCGAGCGGGACGACAATTGTTATGAGGGTAAGACAGCTCCGACAAGCCGATATCGATGCTTTAATCGAAACGATCCCTCCTGAAATTACACAATCTCCGAAGGGGATGGAATTTGTGGCTATTCTGCGCGCGCTCCTCTCGGTTTCGCAAAATAGTCGCAAGTCGCCGCACCAGGTATTGCATCCCGAAGTCAGGGAATCTACCCTGCCCCCTCAAGAGCTTTCAGATACATCTTCTTCGTGCAGATTATTGTAAATAAAGTTGCTTAATATAGCTTTGACTAAGTAGTGTCATCACATTTGCCGCGGCGGCGGCGGCGCTTTTTTTGTTTCCGCACCTTTGCCGCCCTGGCCTCCCCTGCCCCTTTTTCTCCCAAAACCGTAACGCGATACTTTTCCAGGAACTTTTTCAAGGCATGGAAACGGTTTACATCGAGCGACCTGTCCCCATTTTCCTCTACGACAATTCCCGTGGGAATGTGCAGCAGCCTCACACGACTGCTTGCCTTGTTTACTTTTTGCCCCCCGGGACCCGAACCTTTGATGAAGGATTCCTTGAAATCTTCCCCTTTCAATCCCAGATCCTTCAGTTCATTACGAAGGGCTTCCCACTTCATTGCCAAAACCATATGAATGTATATTATATTATCTTTTAATCTTCGTCAAAAATAATTTGTTGCAGAATTGAAATAATTAAATTATTAGGGAGAAAAATGGAGGTGCTCCATGAATGTCTTAATCCTGTTTCTTGTTTCTCTCGGAAGTTTTTTCCACAATGAGATGGAACCGAGTCCGGTTGTTACGAAGCCTAAAAATATTCCAAGGGCCGAGATAACCGAATTTGGAAAAGAACTCCTTTCGGATTGCGGGATGGAGGAAATCAAAGTTCTGTCCAATCCTTTCATGCATGTGTACGCGTTCAATAATACGGAATTCTTCCGGAAGCAGGCTCGCATTTTACATAAATGGAAGCCCGTATTGCAAGATCCGGATAGAGCGAACGCGCTCGACGCTTTTGGAATCAATGTCGGTGCACGCAACCTGATAGGATTTTTTAACTTTCCCCAAACTATTACCTACGACAAACGTCGTCCGCTCATGATCTATTTTCGAGATAGTTCCACCCCAATCGAGCATTCCTATAAAGAAATCTTGCAAGCCCTGTTCCGAGGATTCCATGTGGTGGTAATCGACAGCAAAATCCCCATTACCGGACGGAGCCAAAAACATTGGCTATCTTCGGTCAAATTGGTAACTGCATGGGCTTTAAAACATTATAAAAAAGGGGGACACGAAATTACTTTTTATGCTTCCAATCCCGGCTTTCAAATGCAAAGCACCTCCCTCATCCGTAAACTGCCCGATGCGAATTTCCTCTTCTATAACGCATCTCCCGACTTACTGATGAGAATGACACAGTCTCCTCTTTTCCACGGCAAAGTGATCAATATCATCAATAACGTCACCACGTTTCAAAAATGCAACACTCCGAAAATGGTCGAAATGTTGATCAATCTGAATCTCACCACAATCCTGGCCCCCCTTTCAAGCACCTCTTGGTTGGAGAGCGAGAAGGTGCACAACGAGCTTTCGAAATGCCTCCAAATCCGCTAAGATTTTTAGAAAACCAGCTCTTCGACTACTGGGATATCCCGGTCGTTGTCATCCTGTTTTTCTTCGAGTTGCTTCTGTCTGCCGATAACGCCGTCATCATTGCACAGTTTGTACGCCACGTAGATCCGAAAAAACAAAACCTCGCCCTCTATACGGGAGTGGCCTCAAGCTTTTTCCTCCGCCTCATCGCCCTCCTTTTTGCCGTTTACCTGATGCTCATCCGCTGGGTGTTGGCGTTTGCGGGAGGGTACCTCGTATTCCTCGCAGTCCGCACCGTGTTTTTCCCGAAAGAGGAGAAGCAGCCGGGACATTACGACTCCCTCCTCAAAACGATCTTCTGGATTGAGCTCTACGACATCGTTTTCGCGATCGATTCGATCCTGGCAGCATACGGCCTTGCCGCCATCTACTACCCCTATTCCATCTTGCCCCACAAATTATGGGTCATGTACGTGGGAGGTATTTTCTCCATTTTGACGATCCGTTTCCTTTCGCTGAAAATCATGCGATTTATCGACCGCCATCCGCGCCTGGAACGCATCGCCTTTTATCTGGTCGGCTGGATCGGCGTCAAGCTGGTAGCGGAAGCATTCGTGACCTACTGGAATTTCCCTATGCTGAAAGAGTTTTTGGACTTTTTCTTTTGGCTCGGCTCTGCTATACTAGTGCTTATCGGCTTTATAACAGTCCGAAAACGCCATGGCTAAACATTTCCCGAATGAACTTGCATCCAACAGGGCTGCTTTTCACCATTTTGAAATCCTGGAAACCTTCGAAGCGGGCATCGCTCTCCTCGGAACGGAAGTGAAGTCGGCCAAGGAGGGCCATGCCTCCCTTCAAGATAATCACGTACGCATTTCGGCCGGTGAGGCCTGGCTGAAAAACGCCTTCATCGCCGCGTACACCCATGGCAATATCCACAATCATCCTGAGCGAAGGGACCGGAAACTCCTTTTGCACAAGTCGGAAATCCTGAAACTCAAAAAGTTGTCCGAAATCAAGGGACACACAATCGTGGCCCTTTCCCTCTACCTCAAAAAAGGGAAAATCAAGGTCCACCTCGGGGTTTGCCATGGAAAAACCCTCTATGATAAACGCCAGTCTCTCAAGAAGAAAGAGCACGACAAAGAGATTCAACTTCCACTATAAGACCTATTGGTTGTTGACATCAGAGAGCGACATAAAGTAAAATGCGTCATCGCTACTAAGGAGAATGTGCAGTTATGAAAATCACGGTGAGTCGAGATGCCTTGGTGTTTCTCATTTCAAAAGTCGCAAGCGTTGTCCCTCAAAAACCGGTAATCCCTATTCTTTCCAACTTGCTCCTCGAGGCAAAAGGAAGCACACTCACCCTCTACGTCACCGATTTGACCGTTAGCGTGCGCACCTCGGTCGAAGCCAATATTGAGCGTGAAGGACAAATTGCCTTGCCGGCAAAACGGTTCTTTCAACTGGTCAAGGAACTCACCTCAAATGACATTATGATTGAAGTAACCGATGAACTGGTAGTCGTAATTCACGCCGGAAGTTCTTTTTTTAAACTGCACGGAATGAACCAGAGTGAATTTCCTTTCTTCCCGGAAATTTCCGAAACGCTCTCTCTCACTTTCCCTGCACCGCAGCTAAAGCGCCTTTTTACGAATTCGTCGTTTGCCGCAGCCAAAGACGACAGCCGCCAAGCCCTCAACGGCATCTTTGTCCGCGCAAAAGCGCGCGAGGCTACTTTCGTCGCAACCGATGGCAAACGGCTTGCCAAAATTCAAGCCGCCATTGAACTTGCTCCCGAAGAAGAAATCTCTTCCACCATCCCGCTCAAAGCAGTGGAAGAAATGATCCGCATCATGGACGACGACCTTTCCGTCACCCTTTCTTTCATGGAAGATAAAGTCGCCCTCACCTCAGGTGTGACGACCCTCGTGACGAAGCTGATTGCCGGCCAGTTTCCGGATTACGAACGGGTGATCCCCGACCGGTCCAAAATGCAGCCCATCCATCTCCACAAAGAAGAACTCGTCACCCTTCTCAAACAAATCGCCCTCTTTACGTCGGACGTGAGTCAGGCGGTGCGCTTTACTTTTGACCGCGGCAGGCTCGACCTTGAAGCAAACCATCACGAAATCGGTGAAGGGAAGGTCCACATGCCCGTCGATTACAAAGACGACACCAAAGTAATCGCCCTTAATCCCCACTTCCTCCTCGATATTTTGCGCCACTGTAAAGATGAAGTCATCGACTTTGCCATGTCCGACTCGTTCAATCCGGGATCGATCCTCGATACGACAAAATCTCTCTACGTAATCATGCCGATGCGCCTTTCGAATGATACATAGATTGCAATTGTCTCACTTCCGCAGTTTCGAGAAATTCGAAATCGAATTTCAAGAGTCGGGGCAGTTGTTAGTGGGAGAAAACGGCGTCGGAAAAACGAGCCTTCTCGAAGCCCTTTCCCTCCTTTTCACCGGCCGCTCCTTCCGCACCCACAAACTCTCCGACATGGTGCGCTACGGCGCGCCCGGCTTTTCGATCGAAGCGATCTTTTCCAAAACGCCGCCCCTCACCGAGTCGATCCGCATAAACTACGAACTCAAGGAAAACCGGAAAGAGATCTTTTTTAACCGGACTTCTCTTTCCACCTTCACTCCCCTCATCGGCCGCGTGCCCCTGGTGTCTTTCGTTCCGACCGACATCGAACTCATCATGAGCTCGCCGGCCTTCCGGCGCCGCTTCATGAACCTCTTGCTCTCCCAGCGGAGCCGCGAATATTTGCTCCACTTCGCCCGTTATACGCGCGCCTTGAAACATAAAAACGCCCTTCTCAAACAGGAAAAATGGCATCTTCTTGAACCGTTCGAAATCGAGATGGACCGGTCGGGCAGTTACTTGATTGCCGCACGGCGCACTTTCCTTTTTGAACTGCAAGAAAAAGCCGATCCCTACTTTCAGTGTTTTCACGGAGCCAAACAGATTACTTTCACCTATGAAGAGAACTCTCGCGGAGTTCCGCTCTTGCAGGCATGGAAAGAAGGAAGAGAAAAAGAGCTCCGCTACGCCCTATGCTGCATAGGACCTCACCGAGACGATTTCCAAATCCGCCTCGATCACAAACCGGCCAAACAATTCGCCTCGGAAGGACAAAAACGGGCTCTGCTTGCCGCCTTGAAGCTGGCCGAACTTTCGTTTTTGGAAAATCCCGTTTTCTTGATCGACGACTTCGGCACTCATCTTGACGCGACGAACGAGGCCGCATTTTTAGAAGCAATCCGGCCCCTCTCCAGCGTTTTTATCACATCTACCCGGGATCTTTTCACGCACTCTTGCGCGTCTCACGCCTTCTTTCTCTCGGGCGCGGCAGGGTAAGCTCCAGATAAAACTGGTTGAGGGAATTTTCTTTTGGCGCCACGTAGCTGCGTCCTTCATTGATATGGCGATATCCGTCGATCAGATTGTTTGCCAGAAGTTTGCCAAGCTGCACCCCTTCCTGGTCGAACGAGTTGACATCCCAGATAAAACCCTGGAACGCAACATAATGCTCGTAATAGGCAAGCAGCGCTCCCAAGGTATAGGGAGAAAGTTCGTCGGCAAGCAAAATGTGGCTCGGCCGGTTTCCGGGAAAGAGACGGTTGTTATTGTTGCTGGTTTTTTGTCCGCGCGCGAGGGCAATCGATTGAGCGAACATGTTGGCAAGGAGTTTTTGCTGGTTGGTCGTCCCGTCAATCATCTGATCCTGGTGCAGCTGGCTTTCCTTAAAGCCGACAAACTCGACCGGAATGACCCGAGTTCCCTGATGGATACATTGATAATAAGAATGTTGCCCTTCCGTTCCCACAGTTCCCCACACAACGGGACACGTGTCGTACTCGGTGATGAGGCTGCCGTCTTCCTTACACACCTGTTTTCCGTTCGATTCCATGAAAAGCTGCTGCAAATGAAGGGTCCACTTGTTCATTGCCGTTGAATACGGAATCACGGCAAACGTGTCGCAGTTCAAAAAATTGCGGTTCCAGATTCCGAGGAGAGCGCCGAGAAGAGGCAAATTCTGGAGCGGATTTTTTTCCTCAAGGGCGTGATGATCCATATTGTGCATCCCCTGCAAAAAGTCGCGGAAAATGTCAAGTCCGCAGGTAAGCGCAATCGGCACGGCACCGACCATGCTCGATACGGAAAATCTTCCGCCGATATAATCTTGCAGATAAAAAACTTCCATAAAATCGGACTTGCTATCGAGGGGAGAGTTTTTTTCGGTCACACAGGCAAAATGGTCAGAGCTTTTCAGATGGTGTTCTTGGTACAGATTGCGTAAAAATTTCTCCTGGGCATGCACTTCCAAAGTGCTTCCCGACTTGGAAATAACGAGAACGAGGGTGCTGCTTAGTTTCACCTTAAGGACGATTGAGGTGAGTTTATCGGGGTCGACATTGGAGGCAAAATAGAGTTTTTTATTTCCTTTTCGGAACGGTTTGAGACAGTTATAAACCGCTTTTGTGCCGAGGTAGGAACCGCCGATGCCGATCACGATGATGCTCTCGAATTTGTCGGCTTTTTGACAAAATTGCTCGAGCTTGGTCATTTCAAGGCTGTAATCACTGTAGGCTTTGAGTGCGTCGTGGGAATGTTCTTTGCACCCTTCACATCGTATGGCGGTATGGCCGACACGCCGGTTTTCCGACGGACAGCCGTAGATATAGTTCATAACCTTAAGGTCGACTAGGTTTTGCATCTTACGGAATACGTCGGCCTCACGAGCAAGGAGACATAAGTTTTCCATGATCGGGTCGGTGACGCGTTCGGTCGAATAGTAAAAGGTCCAAGGGCCATGACTCGCCTGAAACCTGGAAGCACGCAAGTTGAAATCAAGGTCGGCAGAGAGGTCGGGCGCTTTTTTACCAAGCTTCTGCAAGTTCTTAAATGATTGCAATTTATTCATTTTCATATAACTTCCTTTGCTTTCAACTTCGACTATACTATTTTATCCTTTCCCCGCAACAGGAAATTAGACTCTTGCTAAAAAAACCATTAACATCTATGCTATATCCAGTTTTTTACGGGGTATAGCGCAGTCTGGCTAGCGCGTCTGGTTTGGGACCAGAAAGTCGGGGGTTCAAATCCCTCTACCCCGATTCCATACACTTGTCAAAACATTGATGTGATGCAGCCTCCAGCCGCTTCGAAGCCTCGCAGCATGCGCAGTGTTTCCCCTTGCATCATGGAGGGAAAGATAACGAGCTCATCGATCCCATGCCACATCTGATTTATCAAAACCTCCCGGATGGGCCGAAAAGGCACGGTAAAGGAGGCAACAATCCGATCGGTCTCTTCATACGGCATCTGGCCGAGAGGAGGAATGACAAGCCCAATCGTAGCCTCTCTCCCTGCATAAGGATGGACGATCGATAAAGGCGATGGGGCATCGCAGGTCAGAGTTTCTAAAGCAAACGAAGGCCGCTTTTCCGCATCGGTAAAGACTACCTTGACGGGAATGTCGTAGGGGAGAAAACTTGAAAGTTTTTCCAGGTATTCCAATGCGATCCGGAACCCAAACGCCGTGCGGGCATGATGGATGTCAGACAAAGAATAGAGCACGATCCACGATTCGAAGCGCTCCTGAAGGGCAACGTTTTTTTCGAGTACGTAGGAAAAGTCACTCGAGCCTTGATAGAGAGTAATGCCGGTCACGTGGTCCTTGTACGGTTCAAGCACCGCCCCGGTGAACGTGCGGAGCGAAAGTTCCAGCGTAGCAAAGGTACGGGCATCAAGAAACCGGGTGAAAGGGTACCGGATTCCCAGATCCAGGGTCAGGGAAAGGGGCCCATTTTCGAGCTTTGGAATGAGGGTGCTAAAATCAAGGAGCGACACTTCCCGCAGGTCAATCATACTCTTGCCTCGACCTGATATAGGGTGCGGCCGTGAGAAACCCAGAGGTCCCCGAAATACGACCTTCCATAAGAGGCAAGGTCGAGCTGAGTAAGAGCGGGATTCTCAAAGAGGGCTCGTGACCCTTCTTTTACCTCATGGGAATCGGTCACAAGGGTAAATAGAGCCTCACCCCTGGCTTTTACGCGGCAACCGGCGATAAATTCGGGTGTGAGGAGACGGTGTTTAGCATGCCTCTGTTTCGGCCACGGATCGGGAAAATTCATGTAGTAACGGTCTACACTCCCATCCAAGACATAGTGTCTCATAAAATCTTTGGCATCACCACATACGATGAGGAGATTAGAAACGTTGTGATTGACCGTTTTGGACCAGATTTTGCGCACCCGCTTAAACAGCTTTTCCACCGCCACAAATTGGATACCGGGATGCGAAAGGGCGCGATGAACGATCCAGTCCCCGTTCCCCGAACAAAATTCGATTTCAAGCCTTTCAAAACTTTCCAAACAAAGGGAAGAGTATTTGTCATGGTCGGAAAAATAAGGGGGAATACAAAGCACCGGCGGCTCAAAAAGGGGGCGGCGGCTTTCAAAAGTATAGAAAAAAGGAAGGTCTTGCGGTTTCATGCACAGACATTTTAATCGACAAATATTTGACGGAAAAGGTTTTTTTCTCAATAATGTATGATCGATACTCTTTTGAGTACAGGCCCGGGTGGTGAAATGGCAGACACGCTAGACTTAGGATCTAGTGCCGCAAGGTGTGGAGGTTCAAGTCCTCTCCCGGGCAACGTTTAAAAAAGGCAAAAAGTGCCCTACCTTTATTTGGCCCTTATTTCGTTCGTCTTCCTTCTCATTCTGTTCTGGTTTGCAAAGGAAGCGAATAAAGCCAGCCTGGTTGATGTGTATTGGACCATGGGGGTGCCTCTCCTCGGCCTCTCGGCCTATTTCATGGAGCCGCTCCAAAATAGCCGCAAAACCCTTCTTCTCTTCTTCGTTCTCCTCTGGGCCTTTCGCCTCCTCGCCCTTCTCGTCCACAGAATGACTCTGGACTATTCGGAAAATCCCCATTACGTCAAGGTGATGGCCCACTGGAAAGGGAAACTCTGGACCCATGTTTTCTTCCGCTTCTTCCTCTTGGAAGGGCTATATCAATACGCGATCGCGCTTGTGATCATTCGGGTCATGCTCACCTCGGCGACAAGCCTCGGCGCCATCGACGGGATTGCTATAGCCCTCTTCGTCACGGGATTCATTTTTGAGATTTTTGCCGACCTCCAACTCATCTACTTTAAACGGCAAAATCCCGGAAGAATATGCAATATCGGGTTATGGTCCATTTCCCGCCACCCGAACTACTTCGGCGAATGCCTCGTCTGGCTCTCATTTTATCTCTTTGCCCTGAGCACTCCCCTCGGCTGGGCCTATTTTTTCTCTCCTCTATTGGTCGCTTTCCGCCTTTTTATCTTCCATATCCCTGAGATCGAGCGCCATCACAAGGATGACCCTGAATATCAGGTGTATAAAAAAGAAACTCACCTCTTTTTCCCCTTATGGCATCGGAAGTTAAAATAATTACTAGAATTTTATTATAATCCACATTATAATATAGTTTACCCATGACGCCCGTTTCGAATCCCACCGCCGGTCCCTTCTCTCCTTTAACGAGGTATGAGCAAGACACTATATTTGACACTTATCATATTAATGTAGAGTTACTTGAATGCTATCGACGTGACCTGTCTTCCTCGTCTGTCACGCATCTTGAGGATGCTACAATGCCACTTGTCATCCGGAAATTTTTCCGGTCGAGGCGCGCCCCCTTCAACGGCCCCGCCCCCTCTCACAATGCTGCCCCTTCTAATACTGCTGTCTCTCTTTCCAACCTGTTCGACCGTCTTTTGGCTTGCTATCTGAAGCAAGAAACCTGCCCTCTCCCACACGGTATTTTTGATGATTGCGATGAGAGCACGATCATTCGGGTGTTGCAATGGTGTGAAGAAAATTTCCCCCATTGGCAAACTCTCACCTGGGAATTTGACTATGAATCCATGGCTGACTTTGCTGCAAGAAAAGGGTTTGCCGGCCTTGCGGCGTATTTGGGAAAACCTCTCCGAACACTTACCGGTAACTTTAAGAGCGATTTGATGGCTGCCTATTTTAGCGATTCTGCAAATAAGATTCCGAGAGAGATTCTGCCCGAAAATGAAGAAGAAACCATCGCGGTACTTGAAAATCTTTTCGAAGAATTTCCCGAATGGGACATCTGCGGATTCCATTTTATGTGGGAAGAGAATAATTCAGACTCCTTCCTTTGCACCGCCATAAGGGCACACCGGCCTGAACTTGCCAAATTCCTGATCGAAAGGGGAGCCGATATCCATGAATACAACGGCTTTGCATTACAAGAATCCATCTCCAACTCGCTGCCTGACATCGTTTGTATACTACTGGAAAAGGGGATGCTGAAGGAAATCAACACAAGCGGACCGGAAACGCCGCCTCTCATTCTTGCCGCCTCTCACAAATTCTATGACATCGTGAAACGGCTTCTCGATGCCGGCGCCGACGTCAACATACTCTATAGAGACCCACGAATCGGGTACATGTCGGCACTCTCGTACGTGACAATGCACGAAATTGCCGCTCCGGGAACTCAAGTTGAACTGATCTCTCTTCTTTTGGAACGGGGGGCTCAGGCTAACCCAAATTTGCTGCAAGTGCAGAACTTTGCAACACTATGCCAAAATGTTGTAAACCTTGTCCCACTGGAAGAACCTGCTCTCATTCCGGTAGTAAGAAAACTCTTTTACATGACATGTGATACGCTCAGTGTCGATTTAGACCTCTTATTTGAAAACACGAGTGAAGAACAAATCGTTTCCCTCTTGAACGCCCTTTCGAAAACAAGGTGCCCCTGGCCTTTTCTTGTACATCATAAAGAAGCCATTTTACTATGGGCTGTCCAGCACGGCCTGAAACTATTATGCAGATATTTGATTCAAGAGGGGCTTGGCACTAAGACATGCTCCATCACGGATGCAATGTCGGTATTGCACTATTTGGCTATGCAGGGGTGGAATGAAGAAGTCGAACTGATCCTCGCGAAAGGGGCAGAGATCAATGCAAAAAACAATCAAAACATCACTCCGTTCAGGATTGCCCTCTTGTACGGTCAAATAGAAACGGCAGCTCTTCTTGTGGCATCGGGGGCCTGTACCCGGGACGAAGACTGGTGGGTCGAAGGGAAAAACCAAAGCGGTGAAGTTTTCACCGCGCTGGGACAAAAAGTCCCATTCACTCCGGTTCTTATTGCCATCCATTATTTCACAGAATTTTTTCAGCACAGAGAAAGAACCTACGACTCTCTCTCCGATAACGAATTCATTGAACTTTTTGAAAGAGTGAATACAGCTTTTCCCAAATGGAATATTTTTTTCCTCCAGGTCGGAGCTGATGCCGACACGCTCCTCATGTGGTCGATCCGAAAGAAACGGCCCCGCTTGAGCGGGTTTTTACTTGCCCTCCATCCCCATATCAATGCCGTAAATAGGAAGGACGAGCATGCTCTCATTTTTGCCGCACGGCAAAGCGATTTGGACCTAACAAAGCGCCTTTTGGACCTCGGTGCTCCCATCGACGCCCCTGATTATACAGGAAAACCGGCGATTTTGCATGCCGCTTCCTATGAAATCATTGAAACCCTGCTTCTGCGAGGAGCAAAGCCTCACGACTTCGGAAAAAATATCCCGGCCGAAATGCTGAGTTCTCTTATTCTTCGTTTCGCGGCCCCTTTAGGAAATGATCCATTCATGCATAAGATTATCCATGCGTACTTTACAGGAGAAAGCACTTCTCTTCTATATGAAATGGGGGTGGATAAAACGAACGAGGCGATTTTACTCCTGCATAGAGAATATCCTTCCTTCGATTTTGCTTCCCTTCTCTCCACAGTATATAACGAGTGTCCGGTCCATTGGATAGTGCTTAACGAAAAGCCGATCGATAAGGTACCGGACAGGGACATTGCTATTTTTAAAAAATGGGCTCGGGAAGGCAGCACTGATCTCGAGACGGTCCGAAAATTAGACGAATTCATTGACCGGATCGAAACACGCACTCCTTTTATTGGAGTTCCGAAAAATCAAGGAGAGTGGTTCGATACCATCCGCAATCTCCTATGCCATATCATCACCGGACTGGAAACAAATCCCTACCATAAACAGTTTGTGATTCAATCGTTTTCGGAAATATCGGAATTTTGTGCCACTCGGTGGATGCAAACGGCAATCCAAGCCGTCCGGCTTGTCACCGAAACCGGGGGAGCCGAAGACGGAAGCTTTAAGACTGCAGTAAATCATCTTCTGGCAGGGATGCGCTCCGATGCTTTTGAAAAGTCATTTCAAGCGTACCGCCGTTTTTCGGATGAAGACAACCCCTTTCGGTACGGGAACGTACATGAACGTTTTGCACTGCTAGATCTGCTCCATAGCCAGCGCGGCGTCCCTCGTGACATGCTTTACCATGAATCCGAGGCCCT
>Ga0155580_155_pt1 | contig 14067 bp, 12 predicted proteins | sample RifCSPhighO2_12_FD_107237 | JGI IMG/M metagenome (GOLD analysis project Ga0155580, IMG submission 107237) | Chlamydiae bacterium RIFCSPHIGHO2_12_FULL_49_11 | reverse complement strand
ACAAGAAAAAACAAGCCCCGCAAGGATCAACGCGATCGGCGCGGCTCCCAGCGCGTAGAGCGTCGTGATTCCCAGGGCGTAGTAGATTGTCGAACCGAGGTCGCCGTAGCCGACGGCAAACAAATCCATTACACCGAGGACACGTTTCATGTGTCCTTTATCAATCTGGAAGATTTTCTTTTTCATTTTACATCAGCGGCCAGCCGGAATCCGTAAGTCCGATTCATCGTTCCGGGATTGTTCCGGTGGCGATGCGAGGCACGTAGATCTTCCTTCAAGCTTTTCCAACATCCTCCCCGGAGTACCCGGTAGATCCCCTGCACTGGCCCTTTCGGATTTTTTGGCTCCTGGGTTGAGGTGTCGTAATAGTTGTAGTCGTACCAGTCCTCACACCATTCGTATACATTGCCCGCCATGTCATAGAGACCAATATCAGTAGACGGATAACTCATTACGGCAGTCGTGTCGGTACCGAAAAAGTTGGCTTCCATCCGTTCGATTTCGGGACCGAAGGGGGTGATATTCTCTTCAATCCCTTGCGTTGCGGCTATTTCCCATTCCGCTTCAGTCGGAAGGCGTTTCCCGACCCACTTGGCGTACGCAGCCGCCCCGTACCAGCTCACGCCCACCACAGGGTGCCTGGCATACCCGGACTCGATCGCGAGTCTGCCTCCGGTGCGCTTTATCCGCGATTCCTTGAGCTGGATCATGTCGTTATTCGTCACGTCCTTTTCACCTCCCATCGCCTCGAGGAACCGGATATATTGTTCGTTGGTCACGGGCTGGACATCGAGAGCAAACGCATCGAGATAAATCTTGTGCCTTGGCCTTTCGTCCCGCGCACCGGTATTCGATCCGCGCATGTACTCGCCCGCTTCGATGATGACCATTTCCGCAAGGACCGGCTCGATGTTGGACATCTCTTTTTCGGCAGGTTTGTAGGGCTTGATCGTGATTTCTTTTTGAAAAATCGCACCGGGGTCGGACTCGTATTCATGCCTTTCCAGCTTCGACGGCATGATTACCGGCTCTTTTTCCTGCGGGACGCTTTCTTTTTCCAGCTCGAGTACGGCCGTCTCTTTAACCGTCACATATTGCGATACACGCGATTTTGACGGAGCTGGTTTAGGTTTTGGGATGCTTACTTCTTCGGCAAAGTAGGGGCGGGACTCGATTTTCTTGAATATTTGTCCAAGTTCTTTTTCCTTCATTTCGGAAATCAGGGAGGAAAGATTTTCCCGGCGCCTTGCGGGCATCGGAGAAAGGAGGCTTTTGATGAGCAGATCCCAATTGAACCGCGAATTTTCAAACTGAGAGGAGGGAAGGGGGAAATACCCTTCAGGAAATTGCCCCATGAGTAAAAAATAAACAAGGGTGCCGAAAGCAAAGTGGTCAATTTTGTAATTTACGTCTTTCCCCGTTTTTTCTTCGGGAGCCATAAAATAGAGCTGGTTGGCCAGCAATTTTGAAAGCGTGCGGGAGGCGGCGCCTCCGGCAAGCATTTCGGCGAGGGAACCTGCCGTTTTGCCGATCCCGACATTGTAGAGACGCACGTGAATATTTTCGGTGATATAGACACTGCGCAGATTCAATCCGCCGTACAGGCCGTTTTCATGCAGCAGGTCCAATGCAGCCGCAATTTGCCTTGCGATCTCGTAAATGGTCTCTTCGGAAAGGCGCTCGCGCCGGGAAGACAGAAATTGTTCGAGGGGCATTTCTTCCTGGGAAAGATCACCGGCATACACGAGATAAAGGTCGTCCTGAAATGACGAGATCGTATGCAGCTTGGCAAGACTCGGATCAGACAGGCGTGCATAAAGGCTTACGCTGCGCTCGAATTTTTCAAACGCGGAGCTATCGGCCCCTATTTTTCTGTCAAGGACGAGCACTTTGTGGGGAGAATGCATGAACTTATGACGGGCAAAGTAAAACTTCCCGAGCAAAGTTTCTTCCGGTTCCTGTTCAATGACGAAATCGCCGATGATTTTTCCTTTCATAGCCTCCTCAAATCAATTGTAAATAACGGGCAAACAGCCACGCCAAAAATCCGACGCCAAAAAGGGCTGTAGCCCAGGCCGAATAGCTCATCAGACGACTTCGCCTCGGCATTGCTTTCTTGCGCATTTCGAGCGTGCCGATCCCGAAACTGAATTCGGGAATACCGGACGAGCGGCTGGTAAATGCATCGGGAAAATCCCGTGATAATTTTTCGATATCCAGTTCCAAAAATTGAGCGTACTGACGCATGAAACCATACATGTACACCTTGGATAAAAAACGGTCGACAAGCCCTTCCTCGATCGCTTCTAAATGAGCAGCACGAATATTGGTTGCACTTTCCACTTCCTTCAAGCTGAGATTGAGCTCAACCCGTCTTTCCTTGAATATTTCGCCAAGACTCTTTGCTTCGCTAACCATAATCACGCTTCCTTACCGTTAGACAAATTTACCAAACTTTGCTAATGTCTAACTCATGTCTACCTGTTTTACAACGAAATTGCTCTTAAGTAAAGAAAAAATCGCAGCCTTTGAATCCGATCTGCAAAATTTGGGCTTCACGGTAACAAAACCGCAGTACACCCATTTTCAAGCCCGCCGCGGAAAACTGACTCTCACCTACTACCGGTCCGGCTCTCTTGTCATCCAGGGACAGGACACCGACGAAATCGTGCGCACTTACATCGAACCTGTCTATATCACCGACCTGTCCTATTCCTATCCGGTCCATGCCATCGATACATCGCCGCGCATCGGTTGCGACGAAGCGGGAAAAGGGGACATTTTCGGACCGCTCGTGGTCGCCGCCGTTTACGTCAACGATTCCCTCGTTGAAAAGCTTTTTCAGGCAAAAGTCAAAGACAGCAAGCAGATGACCGACACCCTTGTTGCCAAAGCGGCTTCTCTCATTAAAACCATCTGTCCGCATGAGATCATGGTTCTCAATCCACCGAAATACAACGAGCTTTACGACAAGATCGGCAACCTCAACCACCTCCTTGCCTGGGCGCACGTCACCCTCATGGAAAAACTGGCTTTGCGCACGGAAGCCGAATCGATCATCCTCGATAAATTCGGAAGTGAACACTATGTCGAAAAGCTCAAACAGGGTCGCGGGATCAAGATTCCTCTAAAGCAAATGGTTCGCGCCGAAGAAGACATTGCCGTCGCCGCCGCCTCCGTTCTTGCGCGCAATGCTTTCGTAATGGGGCTGCACGAACTTGAAAAAAAACACGGCGTATCCCTTGCAAAAGGCGCAGGCACTCCCGCAATGGCAGCCCTGCACCGTCTAAGAAACACTTCTCCCGAGCTCATCCCCGCAGTCGGCAAGCTCCATTTCAAGTCCTTCCGATAGAAAGCTCCCGGATCCTCCGACTCAAATCCTCGGGAATGTTAGTGACAGACGACACATCAACACCGCACCAACAAAGATCATAAATCGCTTTAAAGCCCGGGGAAGACACAGGAAAGCGCGCGCACCTTTCAAGCGGAGTCCCCTCTTTAAACCGGTAATCGAGCGGAATATTCAGTGCCCTGAAACCATAAATATTGAACGGATAGTAACCTTCTGTCTTACAGAAGAATTGTGTAAACAATACCTGCCATTTTTCCGGGGAGGAATACTTTCTTCGAAGAGAATCAATCCAGTCTTTCAGACCCAGAGTTGGTTGTTTCAGGTTCAGAAAGAAATAAGATGCATTGAATGCCTCCCTCTCTTCCTCTTTCGAAAAACCCAGTGCCAAGATCATTTCTGCCGGCGGCGTCGCCTGCATCATAACTTTCCAACACCGTACCACTTCGGGAGAAGCCAGCCACTGTGCCATGGAGGGCTCTACTACAAATTTTTTTGCAAATAGGGAGAAGGCCCTTTGAGCAACGTCCTCCGGCAGCTTTGAAGCAAGAGTGATCGCAATGCGTTTGGGTTCATCGGTGAACTTGTTGCAACGGGACAGTTCCCCAATTCTTCTGAACAAAGATTGGATTAATTCGTCCCTTTCCCGTACCGTAGCCACCGGCACTTCCGTTTCTTTTTCCAGAGTTTTTTCTATTGTTTCGTACCGGTCGACCACTCCCGTTACAAATTGGTGTAATTCACCGAAATTGTATACTTCCATATATTCCCCTTGTTTAAATGTTAAAAGGGAATTGTACTTACTTTAAGAAAAATTTGCAATATATATAAGTCTTGTGAGGACACTCTCTAATTATGGAGTTCGAAGGTTTCGATAAAGAAGACGAAATGCGGCTCCTGATAATTCGGCGACTCACATTCCATGGCAAGGAGATATAAGGTGTTATTGGCCTGGATAGCTCGCCCGCGAAAGTAGACGTTGTCGTTACGAATGAAAAAGTCCATGGCGGGATACCCTTGCACTTGCACCAGATTGGCGGAAACGAGTTTGTTTTTCGGACTTTGCGATAGTAGGACATTCAGAAAGTGCTCCAAGTTTTTCACGGCGCTCTCATCATCAACCTGGCCCGGATACGCGGCGATCAAAACCATATATACCGCTTGCCGGTCCTCATCTGCCACATAAACGTGGTAGTGCATCTCCTGCTCATCACCGGAAATTTGCATTCTTTGCTGAATGTATTCAGGATTGCGGGGAAAATGCGCGCTGCATTTGCCGGGCTGCGAATACACTTTTTTCCACTTTTCCTGTCCCGAAAAATATTGCTGCTGCCCCTTGGGAGGACACGGCGCTGCCGGTGCATCTGCGACCGCCGGTGCATGTGTAAATAGCAGGGCAAGAGTCGTTCCCATCACCCATTTTTCGAGCGTTTGCTTAAAATGCATAAATTCCCCCTACACTACCCTGCCCGATAATTATCCCTAAAGGGGGCGGATAGATCATGTTTTGATTGATTGTTATAAAAATAAAGCCCAAGACACCCAAAATGAGCGCTTTGAATATCACATTCCACAAGGCGATCCACGCAGAAAATTGCTGAACCTCCGCTAGCATGTGAAGTAAAATAATAAAACTCCAAACATAAAGCGCCAACTGCACCCAAAATAATATTGCTACGGCACCAATAAGGGGCGTACTTTGAAGAGGCTGGGGGGCAAAAGCGGTGCTGCCGAGAATGCAAAACAGGAGGAGCCAGGTAAGTAAAATGAAGACCTGCGGTACTTTAGACCAGGAAACGGCAGTAACTATTTGCCAAAAAGTCGCCTTTCCCTTTAATATCTTTCCCGTCCACAGGAGTAAAATTGACGAAATCATAATCGCAATGAACCCTGCAAGAGGAGCTAGGAAAAAAGTGGTAACAAGAATCTGCCAGAAGCCGAGATTGTATCCAAGCGACTGGTTCAAAGAATAGTCGAAAAGAAAAATGAGACCGTATAACCATGAAAGCAAAATGAGGGGGCCCGCCTTGACGGCGCGCCTTTCGCGAATAAACAGTCTTGGACTTGTCATGACTGTGAATGCGTTGTATCTTTGTTTTGCTTCCATCCGAACTCCCTTAAATACGACGTTAATTAAACATGTAATTATTACAATCAAAATTTGAGGTAAACTATGGAACCCAGTAGAAATTCATCCCCGGTCGACATGCCGAGTCATTTTGTAAGTAGCTCGACTGCTTCATCCCCGCGCAGGACATACACAATGGACGATATGAGAAAACTTTCTCAGTCCCCGCTCTGCCATACTCCCCCTCCCTTATCGGAAGAAATTCAGAAAATTTTGGCCGCAAATATCCAAAGACCAAGCCCGAGACTACTTACTTCAGAAAGAGTAACCCCTCCTCAGCAGTAAAAACTTATATCGCTCCCAGAGCCTGGTAGAGAAGAATTAATACGACGGCAACGGGAGCGATGGTCTTGACTGCTAGGATGAATGTGCAGCGCAATAGATTGGAAGCTATATCGCCGTACATTTCCTCTTGCATAGGCCTCTGCATCTTCCAGCCTGCCAAAAGGAGTGCTCCGAGGCCTCCGATCGGAATCAGGAAATTGACAGAAAGGTCGGAAATAAAAGAAAAAAAAGAAGTTCCGTAAAAGGTAAACCATCCGTTTCCCATAAACGAGATAGCCGAAAAAGTGCCGAGAAGAAAGGAAAAAGTACCTACGATGGTCGCGGCAACATGCCTTGATAGGCGTCTTTCATCGATCAGGTAGGCAATCATCGGCTCCATGGCCGAAATTTGCGAAGTAAAGCCGGCGACAAAAATAAGGAAGAAAAAAAGAATCGAAAGAACGTAGCCGAATGGAGACGTGGAAAAAATAAAGGGGAGTACATTGAACATGAGAGCAAAACCGGAGGCGGGGGGGAGTTTTGCCGCAAAGACAAATGAAAAAATTGCAATCCCTGCAAGGAGGGAAATGAGGACCACCGAAAAGAAAATCACAAAGCCGGTGGAAATCAGCTTGTCGCTTCTTTTCAGATAACTGCCATATGTGACGAGAGTCCCCTGTCCGATGCTCACTCCGAAAAAAGCCTGCCCGAGAGCCTCAAGCGCAATCGATGGCGTAATACTTTTCCATTCGGGATAAAAGAGATATCTTAAGCTATGCGCACCCCCCGATAAGGTCAACCCTTTGATCGCCAAAAAGAAGAGAATAACAAAAAGAAGGGGCATAAAGTATTGGTTGAACGATTCGATCCCCTTCCTGACTCCTGCATATAAGACCAGGGTGGCAGAAGCAAAAAAAGCGGCAAGGTAGAGCAGCGATTCGATCGGATTTTGCAAAAAACGAATAAAGTATGCTTCCGGGGGCGCCTGTTTGGTAAAATGGCTCGTAATCCCGAGAAAACTGTCAATGACATACTTGAGGGTCCAACTGCACACCACTCCGTAAAACGAGCTGACGATAAAGCCGGTAAGGACGGTCATAAAGCCGAAACTCTTCCATCCCTTGCTCGTTCCAAACCGGGCAAATGCAAGGCTCGGTGATTTTTGAGCAGATCGGCCGATCGCCGTTTCGGTGATAAAAGTCGGAAAGGAAAGAACAAAGAGAAAGACGAGGAAGAGGAGGACAAACCAGGCGCCGCCGTTTTGTCCGACGAGATAGGGAAAGCGCCAGATGCTCCCAAGTCCGACGGCCGAGCCGATCGCCGCCCAAATGAATCCGACTTTTGAAGTCCAGCTCTCACGCATGCGCCCTATTTTAGGGATCAAGATGCTTTAGTTAAAGTGTTTTTTCTTCTTGATCTTTTTTTTAACAGATTCTAAAATTTACCTCATGACTTTGAAAGTGGAAAGAGATGTTTCACAAATCCCGATGATGCCCGTCGATGAGATGCCCGATGAGCTTCTCGAAATTGTGATGCCCTATATGAGAGGGAGTGAAATCGAAAGTCCGGCTAGCGGGGACATGCAGTCCCGTATTGTTTCTCTCCTTCCGGCCCATTTCGTGCGCAGCGGATTCAACTTGCTCCTCAGGTTCAAGCAGGGTGTTGCCACGAGCAGGGGGCTTGAATATGTAGCCTCCCTCATTCAAAAGGAAGCCGATAATTTCTTGCAGAATGCCGCTCATCGAAACATAACTTCTCTTTTCGGATTTGCAGAGGGCTTGCAAAATCTCCTGAAGACAATGAGAGCGAATATTCGGTCAGAGAAACTTCCTTTCTACCTCAGAGTTCAATTTTCTTTTTTTTTGTGGACCGAAGTTGCCTGTAGTGTAAACCTGGGAGATCTCAGTTATGCAAGACACTTGTTTAAGATATTGGATGTGAGCGAAAAAAAAGACGCTCTCACTCATATCTCTCCTCACTCTCTCCTGGAATTCTGCCGTGTCTTAAAAAAACGGAAATACTTCGCGCTCGCGTGTTCCCAAGAGCGCATTAGCCGAAATGGAGCTCTTCACAAGCGTTTTCTTGCGGCGATGGAACAACTTTTTGGCGCTCCTCTTCCGGATGAAACTATGCCGAACCTTCCCACGGATTTAGCAGTGCCTCCCTCCCCCACTGCTTCGCAAGCGGCGCTTACTCCTCTTCCGGATGAAAATATACCAAACCTTTCTTTAGCAGCTCCTCCCCCCTTTATCGGTCCCCCGATGCAGCTGTATCCTTTACCGTCCTTTTTCATTGCACCCCCCATGCAGTATTACTTTCCCCCTAACATGCAACCGTTTTCAGTATATTACCCGGCTGCGGGATGTTATCTTCCCTAGGATTTTGTTATGCAAAGAATTGAAACCGGCTTCCGATATCCAAGTATTGCAAGGCCATGTTTATATTTGATCGGCGCCGTTTTACTCGTGCCTCTTTTTTTACGCCACCGAGCCGAGGCGGCGTGGACTTCTCTTCCCGTGCCGCTATCCAATATAACACGAGGAGGGGATCGTATTCTGTTATTACACACCTATTTCGGACCCGGACCGGACGAGACCTGCAAGCAGGGAGATGCTCCCGAGGCATGCAGTTGCCTGGATTTTACAGGCGAGCCTGACGTCAGCATTGCACGCGTGCGTTCGGATGTCACTACTATCGTTGTTTCCTCTTCACACTCACCCCTTGATTTGAGAAAACTTCCGCGACTGGAGCAGATTGTCATCGAAGTGCACGATTCCAATTTACTTCCAAGCATGATGCCCCATCAAAACGTCACCTCGATCAGGTTTCTCTTTGAAAGTAGCCGAGCAAGGGATGAGGCTGTTTCTCCCCTATTAAACAGGTTTCCTTTTGCCGATTTTAAAAAACTGCAGCACCTGCAACTTTCCGCTCCGAACGAGAACGATCTCGTCTTCCGCCCTCCCGAGGAGGTGCATCATTCCATCAAACCTTCCGAAAGAAACGGGAAATGTCCTCCACCCATGACGCTCTCCCGGCTCGCTGCCGTGTGGCCGTTTTTACAAAAATGCATCCCTCTATCAAAGCATACACCGGTGCACTCCCTTCGTGTAACGAGCTTTCATATCACAAAAATCACATCAGAAGAAGTTCGCGATTTCGGAAATTTTCTGCAGCTCTACGGACCTCTGAGGGACATCCTGTGGACGGTGGGTGAACTGGATCTTCGAGATTCCACCCTCCTCTCCGGCGATATTGAAAAGGTTACGTCGAAGGTAGCAGTAAAGTCTCTACTATTAGACTCCCCGGGTCGGCTCGAGAATTTGATCGGATATACCCCGCTTCCCGGAGAAGAGGAAATCGAAACGATCACATTTTCAAATGGAAATCCGGAAGATGCATGTGTTCAAGAAAAAAAATTCATTTTGAGATGGGAGCGATTTCCGAATTTGAAACAATGGAATTGCGGGAGCTTTCACGCTAGCCGAAATATGCAATTTTAATTTTAATCGCCTATAGTATACAAATGGAAATATGCAAAAAGGCAAATCGATCAATGCATTTGTCCTGACGATGATCAGCATCGCCGCGATCCTCAGCATCCGCAACTGGACACCGACGGCCGAATACGGACTTTCTTCGATCTTTTATATCATCCTTGCTTCCGGAGTGTTTTTTATTCCGCTTTCGCTCACTGTGGCCGAGCTGGCTACGGGATGGCCTCATAAGGGCGGCGTATACGCATGGGTACGGGAAGCTCTCGGTGAGCGCATGGCATTTCTTGCCGTCTGGTTTTTTTGGACCGAAAACGTCGCCTGGTATCCCATCATCCTCGCCTTCATTTCGAGTTCCCTTGCCTACAGTTTCGACCCGACCCTTTCACAAAATCCCGTCTACACCTTCCTTGTTAGCATCACCACCTATTGGATCATCACCTTTCTCAACCTTTGCGGAATGAAGGTATCGGGATTTTTGAGTTCGCTTTTTGTTCTTTTGGGAACTTTACTCCCGGGAGTCCTCATCATTCTTTTCGGGTGCGCCTGGTTTTTCCAGGGTTTGCCCCTGTACATCACCTTTTCGTGGGATACCCTCGTTCCGACCTTTACCACGACAAGCCAGCTTGTATTTCTTTCCCTTATGATCCTCAGTTTTTGCGGTATCGAAATGTCGGGTGTGCATGCCGAAGATGTGGAAGAGCCGAAGTCGGCTTATCCGAAAGCTATTTTTGCCACGGCAACAATAATGATTATTGCGACCATTTTAGGAACCCTTTCCATTTCCATCGTCATTCCCCCTTCTAAACTTTCACTCCTTTCCGGCATCATGGATTCGATTTCCATCTTTTTAAACCAGTTTGGGATGAGCTCGGCCATTCCTCTTTTCGCCCTTGCTCTCGCCATCGGCTCCCTTGGCGGCGTGACCACTTGGACAGCGGGGCCCTCTCGCGGTCTTGCCGCCGCCGCCCTTCGCGGCGATCTTCCTCTCTTTTTCCAAAAGATCAACCGGCACAACATGCCGGTCACTATCATGATATTCCAGGCAGCGATCGTCACCGTCCTTTCTTCCCTCTACCTATTTCTGCCCAGCCTTAACACCGCCTTTGTCGTGCTCTCGGTCCTCACTCTCGATTTGACCCTTTTCATGTATCTTTTACTTTTCACCTCCCTCATCGTCCTCCGTATTAAAAAGCCTCACTTTCCTCGTCCCTTCACCATTCCGGGAAAGATGACCGGCACCTGGATCGTCGCCCTCCTTGGTTTCTTCAGCTCCATTTTTGCCTTCGCCATCAGTTTGATCCCCCCGCCTGACATCAAACCCGGCATGGAAATCCGGTATTGGACCTACCTCGGCATCGGCCTTATCCTTTTTATCCTCATTCCATTCTTCATCCTCGCCTTCAAAAATGACGGCTGGAAGCCTATTCAAAAATCCTGATCTCTGCACGAAATTCAACGTATTGCCGAGCAGATTTGCCATAGTGTTTCGCTGCCAAAACATGATTTATGGGATATGCCTGATAGGAAGGATAAAAAATGGGTACTCAAATTACAACAGCGCCCATGCCCCGAGGGTGAGGTAGATGAGGGTGGTGACAATATCGGCTAGCATGAGAACGATCGGGCCGGAGGCAATTTTCGGATCAAGATTGAACTTATGCAGAAAAATGGGAATCGAAGAGCCCATGAGGGCAGCAATAATAATCGTGATAAAAATGGAGGTGCCGATTACCAGGGAGGCCATGGGACCTGCGGCCCATAAGAGAGATACAAGCCCTACCGCAAAGGCTGAGGTAATACTGATCAGAACAAATAACTTTAGTTCGACAAAGAGATATGCCAGAATCGAACGGGAAGAACGGGCCGAGCGCGCAAGTTGAAAAAAACTGTGCGACATGGCTTGCATCGAGAGCGACTCTGCCAGCGACAAAACAAGCGGAATGAACATCGCAAGCACAATGATTTTAATGAGCAGAACTTTGTAAAATTGGGAAATCAAGGCGCAAAGCAGCCCTCCGATTATGTTGCAAAAAAGCCACGGCATCCGCATCCGGTATTTGTACCAGAGAGAATGGCTTTCGGTCTCATCCACGATGATCCCAAGCGTCTGAAAAATATCTTGCCTCTTTTTTGCACTGTCAAGCTGCACCGCCTCTTCAAAATAGGTCGTGACATCAAGCGCCCCGATCAATTTTCCTTTTTCGAGAACGGGAATGGCAAGAAGATGGTATTTCTGCATCAGCATGAGGGCATCATACAAGGTTTGAAAACTCTGCACTACATGCAGCCTGGTTTGTAAAACGGAAGAGATGGGCTCGGAAAGACCTTTGGAAAGAAGGTCTCGCGTCTTGACCACCCCAAGGAGCCGGCTCATGTCATCGACGACATAAAAATACATGACGTTCATTTCCTTAAGGTGTGTCCCTCGAATCGCTTCGAGAACTTCTCCGACGGTCATATGGATCGTGAGGACAAACGGTACGGGGCGCGCACTCTCACCCGCAGGATGAAACAATAAGTCTTTCTTCATACTCTCTTTCAGGCTATACTCGGCACATGAAAAAAAAGCCAGATACAAGTTGGGAAAATGTGGCCGACTGGTACGACAAGATCGTTGGAAAAGAAGGGCATGACTACCACCGTACCCTCATCTATCCCAAGCTGCAAAAGTCTTTGAACAAAGCGGAAACGGTCCTCGACATCGGCTCGGGAAACGGCAGCCTACGCGCTATTTTGCCTGAAAATACCGACTACATCGGCATTGATGCCTCTAAGACACTGATCAATAACGCGCCCAAAGACGCACGCTCGCGATTTATCGTGCACGACATGATGAAACCCATCCCCGAAAAGTTGCAAGCCGACGCCATATACGTTATCCTTTCTTTGCAAAACATGCAAGATCCGTACCTCGTACTCCGCCACATTGCCGCCTGCTCCAAGAAGGGAGCACATATCCATATCGTCCTTAACCACCCTGCATTCCGCATTCCGCGCCAAAGCAGCTGGGGAATTGATTCCGATAAAGATTTGCAATACAGACGCATCGACCGTTATTTTTCTCCAATGGAAATCCCCATCACCATGCACCCTTCTAAAAAACAGGGACCCGAGACGACCTCGTTCCATTTTCCCGTTTCAGTCTACGTGCAAGCCCTCATCGACGCCGGTTTCAAGCTCGAAAAATTCGAGGAGTGGCTCTCTCCCAAACAAAGTTCGGGAAAAACCGGGAAAAGGGAAAATCGCGCGCGGAATGAGTTTCCGCTCTTTCTTTTCTTAAAAGGAGTTTTTGTTTAACATGGGCTCATGTGCGGAATATACGGCCACATCAAAATGAGGGGAACCGATAACTCGGTTCTCGTTTGTTTGGACGGTCTAAAAAAGCTCGAATACCGCGGCTACGATTCGGCAGGCATTGCAGGAATTTCCGATGGAAAGATCGTTTCCTACAAGTCAGTCGGGCATGTTTCCAACCTCGATCAAAAATTAAAAACTTCTCCTCTCGAACTTGAAATGGCAATCGCTCACACCCGTTGGGCAACGCACGGGGGCCTCAGTGAAACAAACGCCCATCCCCACATCGACATGAGCCAATCGGTCGCCCTCGTCCATAACGGGATCGTGGAAAACTACGCCCATCTCAAGAGCAAACTCGAAAGAAAAGGGGTCGTGTTCCAATCGGAAACCGACACCGAAGTGATTGCCGAACTGGTATCCCACTATTACGAATTCAACCTTCTCCGCACCATGCAAAAGGTACTCCCCGAGCTCGAGGGAAGCTTTGCAATCGCTTTCATCCATAAAGACCATCCCGGAAAAATCATTGCCAGTGCCCGCCGTTGCCCTCTCGTGATTGGCATTTGTCATGAAACGCAAGATGTGTTCCTCTCTTCCGATACCAATGCCTTTTCCGGAAAAACACTCGACGTATTTTACCTCTCCGACGATGAAACGGCCATTATTTCTCCTCAAGCAGTCGAAGTGTTCAATTCGCACGGCATCAAAATCACGAAACCGATGGAAACCCTCCGCCTTATTCGCACCAATATTTCCAAAGAAGGCTACGAACATTTCATGCTCAAGGAAATTTTCGAGCAGCCGATCACCATCGCCAATGCACTGGAAGACCGCATCCTCGAAGATTATGGAATGGGATTCTTTCCGGAACTGTCACACATAAAACCTCTCCTCCAATCCACAAATCACATCCTGATCCTTGCATGCGGCTCCTCTTACCATGCCGGATGCATCACCGCTGCGCAAATGGAAGCGTTTGCCCGCATCCCGACCCAAGTAGAAATTGCCTCCGAATTTCGCTACACCAACCCGATCGTTTCCGAAAATACCCTTGTGATCGCCATTTCCCAATCGGGAGAAACGGCCGATACCCTCGCCGCCGTGCGCGAGGCAAAATCGAAGGGGGCGACAATCATCGGCGTGTGCAACATGAGCCACTCCACCCTCACCCGGGAAGCTGATGCATGCCTTTTTACCCGTGCCGGACCCGAAGTGAGCGTATGCTCCACAAAAGCATTCTCCTCCCAACTGGCCCTCTTGTTCCTCTTCACGATCACGATGGCACGCATGCGGCACATGACCAAAGAAGAAGGGAAAGAATTCATCGCTGACCTCAAAAAACTCCCTGCCGTCGTCACGCAGGTCTTGTCCCAAAAAAGCATCATCGAAAAATACGCGCTGCGATACGCCGGCTTCGACCATTTCTTCTTCATCGGGCGCCGGTATATGTATCCGACTAGCCTTGAGGCGGCCCTGAAGCTCAAAGAAATTTCTTACATCAATGCCGTCGGTTACGCTGCAGGAGAAATGAAACA
>Ga0155580_151_pt3 | contig 14272 bp, 7 predicted proteins | sample RifCSPhighO2_12_FD_107237 | JGI IMG/M metagenome (GOLD analysis project Ga0155580, IMG submission 107237) | Chlamydiae bacterium RIFCSPHIGHO2_12_FULL_49_11 | reverse complement strand
TGAGGTGGTCGAAATAATGCTCTTCGAATTTGTGTGTCTCCCGGGCGAGGAGAGAAAGGTCAAGAGCGCCGTAATACGAGATGCCGGCGGCAAAAATATCGGAATCGATCAGGCTTTGTAAAACGGTGTATCCTCCCGCGCTTCCTCCACGGATGACGATCCGCTCGGGATCTATGTTTTCATGATGAATCAAATAGAGAGCGGCTCTTTTTGCATCTTCCACATCGGCGATACCCCACCGGCCGTCAAGTTTTTTTCGATAGGCGCGCCCGAATCCGCTGCTTCCGCGATAGTTGAGGTCAAAGAGGGCAAAGCCGTGAGAGATCCAAAAAGTGTATGCGGGTTTGTAAGCAAGGGAGGCGTGGGCGGTTGGGCCGCCATGGATATTGATGATCAGGGGGATTTTTCCTTCCGGGTCGGGAGGAGGGTAGAAAAATCCGTAAGCAGTATCAGCATCTTCGGTCTGAAACGAAACGGATTTGGTTTTTGTGTTGTAAACATCGGAATAGGGTGAGTGCACCGGTTGGCAGAGCGTATAATGCACGCGCTGTTTCAGGTCGTACCCTATCACGGAAGGGGGGACGGAAGGGGAGCATGCCACCAGAAAAAGCCTTGCGCCGCTTGCGCTCACGTGTGTGATGGAGGTGTAGGGGAGATCGATTTTGGATACGGTTTTTCTTTCTTCATCCAGCAAATAGAGGAAATCGACCGCTTTATCGGTTCCGATGAGCGCGATGTGGCCTCTCCCTTCAAATTGGAAATGGGCCCGCCGCGTAAAGCCGAGAGACCATAATGGGAAACCGAAATCCACCTCGGCCGCGCACACTTTCGTGTTTTCACGGTACACATCCCAAAAACCGGCGGCGTCATTTTGATAATAGAGGGAGCCCTTGTAATATCCGGGTTCAAAGGAAGAGGCGGTATCACACACTTTTCTCCTTCCTTCTAAGAGAGTTGTGTGTTCCCACGGCATATCAGGCCGGTTCCAAGCAAGGTAGGCCATTTTTTTTCCGTCTTCGGAAGATCGCGGGTACGCATAGAAGTCATAGCCCCTGTATTCTACTGAGAAAGTGCCGGTATGAGTATCAATGGACCCGATCGCATTCTCCACGTTTGTTCCGTGAAATTCGACGACACAGATAAGACGCCGGTTTGCCTTGTCATAAAAGAGGTCGCCATGCCGCTCGTTTGCGCATGAATAGAGCTTATGCACCATTTGGGTTTCGAGATTGAGCACGTAAATTCCCTGATCCGAGTCATTGACGAAGTAATAGTAGGGGTATGAAAAGGCCGACGCCTTGCCTCCGTATTCGTGCACGCGCGTTTTAACGTTATATTCGGGCGAAAGAAGGTCGGTCCCGTCGAAGGCCGAAAGAAGGGTTGTCCTCCCTTTTTGCGAGCTATACGATAATTCGACGTAAAGACGGTTTTCATATGGATAGACTTCCTTGATCTGGACCGTTTCGCCGAACACGACATCCGGCCTTAATGGATTTAATCGAACCATATACTTTCCAAACAATTGCTCCTCGTTTATTCTAACGGAGGAGGGCTTTAATTTGAAAAAGATTTTATCCATTGACGGCGGAGGAATTCGGGGCGTTTTTTCGTTGGCACTCCTCGATTTTCTTGAAAAGGAAGTCGATAAAGACATTATGGACCGGATTGATGTGTTCGGGGGGACTTCCACCGGATCGCTCATTGCAACCGGACTTGCCCTTGGTTTCAAGCCCTCTTTTATGCTTCGGGTATACCAGGTTTTCGGGGCGATGATCTTCGGGGCGCGCCGCAAGGATTCCAAAAAAGCCAAATACGACCCGAAAATGTTTACGAAGGCGCTTTCGTTCGTTTTCCCCAAAAAACCCAAATTTGCCGATCTGAATAAAAAGATTGTGATTCCCGTTTGCAGCCTTACGGGGTCGGGCGGCTTTTGGGAGCCGGAGGTGCGGCATAATTTTTCAGAAAAGTGGAGTGAGTGTTCACTTGTAGACACCCTCATGCAGTCGTGTGCTGCACCGATGTATTTTCCGTCACATGGCAAAGCAGTGGACGGAGGGGTATTTGCCCTCAATCCTGCGAGTGTGGCTTTAACAACGGCGATGCGCGAATATAGGCTTTCTGCCGATGCATTTTCCGTCTTGTCGGTCGGTACGGGGAAATCTCCCTCTTCGATTTCGAGGGATATCGATTGGGGAAAGGACCGCTGGATGAGTCCGGAGCCGGGGCTCGGCGATTGGCCTTTTTATACTCTCCTCACCGAAATGGCATCTTTTACGACAAACGATATTTTAAGCGCGGTGCTCGGAGACCGGTTTTTCCGGTTGGACGGACTTTTGTCCGAGCATTATCCGATGGACGACCCGACAAAAATTAAGGCAGCGATCCGGGATGCGGAAAAACTCAAAGAATCCGAGCTGTGGATCCATGCCAAGCAATATGTGCGAGACAGATTCCTATTGAGTGTGTAATAGGTACAAATCAGTGGCGATATAGTGGGGTTTTCCGGAGAGGCGCTGCTCCGGAGGGGGGCGAGGCAAGAGTCCGCCGGAGGTATCGGAATATTCGTAGGGTGCGGGGGTATCGTAAGAGACAAGTTCGTCATCGTAACGATTGGTGCTGCCCTGGTGCTCGTTGCCTTTCAAATCCACTCCGAGCCCTGCCGCTACTTTTTTTGCCGCATCCAGGAGCAGGGAGATATGGGCTTTTGCGGCCCCTAAAGGGTAAATCGGTTCCATGAGAATGCAAGGTCTGCTGCGTCCCGTATCCCAGAGAAGTTTGAGGAAACATCGTGCGACGGTATGGTCTTGTTTGTTTTTGAGAGCAAGTTCGCGGATTTTCCCGTCCATGAGGGTGGCAAGGAGGCCGTAATTGGAATTATAAGGGTCTTGGACATGTTGGCAAGATCCGGCTACTTCGGTGCCGCTCAGGAGAAGATCGCACGGGTTGTCGTCCATTACTATGATAAGTCCTTCTTGTTTTGCATCTTGCAGGTACGGGGCAAGATTTGTTTGCAGTGCTTCCGATAATTTTTTGTATTCTGGGTATCGGGCCAGGCTACCGAGAAAAGCGGGCCATTTTTTTGGAAGTTGCGAAGAGGGGCTCTCCCCGCTCATCAATGTGCCCAGTTCGCGCTGCAGGTGGCATAGTTTGAGGCGATGGTAAATGTCAGGATTTGGCTTCACTTTGGTTAAACCTTTCATTTTTTCATCGACGATTTGCACCCACTCGGTCCATGAAATTTTTCCGTGCAGAAATTCGGAAAAGCGATTTTCCTGAAATAAAGGAAGGTGTCCGAGACGGTCAAAAAATTGTACCGTCCATTTCTTGATTTCAACTTCTCCGGGCATTGTTAATTCGGGAGTGAAGCGGAAGGGCCTTTGCCAAGCACGAAAGAGATCGGGAAATTCGCTTTCGATTTTGAAGAGGTGCGCATTTTCCCGGGTGATATATCGGATGGAAGGAAAAGTGCCCAGTAAAACGCTTTCGGTAAAAGCATTGAGAACTTTCAGCAATTCGGGCTCCGTGGCATTATCTCGGAGAACGGCGGCATATTTAAGAATGGCAAGAGGCTGGTGGAAAAGCCCAAAGGTTTTTTCCCAGAGAGGGGAAAAATTTACGTCGGGGATGGAAGATATCGGAAATGCAGATCGGACGAGTCTCAGGATGGCTTTTTCCAGCTCTTCCGGAGTAGTATAATGTAAAAGGTCGTCTTCTTTGTGAAATGCCACGAGGGTGGTGATGAATTCCAGGTTTTGATGTGCGATGCGGGCCGTACTGTTTTGATTCAATACGAAATGTTTCAGAAGTGCTTTTTTTTGATCAGCCTTCAAACCGTTTGACTTGATGAACAGGAATAAATCGTAGATAAAAACACGTGCGACCGCTCTGTTTTTAAATACCTTGTCGGAAAAAATCCGTCCCCAGAGGGAAATATCTTGGGCCGATGCGGACGGATCAAATTCAAAAAGGAGAAGAAGGAAAATGGAGGAGGTTTGTTGTGCCGTTTTTATCAGGCATTCGTGGATGTCGGGACGATGAAGTAAATGAAGAGCGCTATCGGAGATATAATACATGAGATTTAGATCTCGGGTGTCGAGAACTTCAATAAAAACCGGTTCCATTTTTTCGAGGCGGTCCGGCGGAATTTCGTATAATTCGGCATAGAGAAACAGTTGAAGGATGGCTCTGCATGCGGCGCAAAGATCTTCTCCTTCCAATCTCAAAGCGGCCTCAATCGATTTGCGAAAAAGAGTGCTTTCACGCGGAAGTTGGAGCCTCGCAAAAGTTCGGAAAAATGCTTGTTCACATTCTTCTCGAGTTGCCAAGCTTTTAAATAAAGGGTGATGATTGAAGCCGTAGTCGTTTAAATGGTCTACGTTTTCCAAAAAATTTCGTTGGAATGCAATGCGTGCAACCTCCCGGAGATCGCGCGGATTGGAAATATTGAATTCTGAAATAAAGGGATGCAGGTAGCACCCGTTTTTGGCTGCAACGATTTTTGCGATGTCAAGAGCAAGCTCAGGACTCATCGGACGAAATTCATTCAGACATCCGCAGAGCTGATCCGGCGCCCCTTCGGCTAAAATGCGGACAAGTTCTTGTTTCGATGCAAGGTCCATCCGAAAACTGTCCATCATTAGCAATAACGTATTGGGACAATCCCGCGCAAAACGGTGTGCAAACGTTTTTGTATCGGAATCGGTCAATTTGAACTGGCTGAAATAATTGCATAGGGTGATCGGATTTTGGGAAAATAGCCTTTCGGCAAATTTTTGCCTGAGAGGCAATTTCTCTATGTCAAATTCACCGAAATAGGTACCAAATAGTGTTGGGCTATGGAGGAGTACTTTTTCTGCCCAAACGATCCGTTCGGAAGGAGAAAACCGAAAGTGGGAAAATTGGCTGCAAAATTGCTTCGGATTTTTTTCAAAGAAAAGGGAGGCGATGCAATCTTTTAGGATGGGATCTTTGCTATGCATTGTCGAAAAACAAGGGCCTATCACGCGAGGAAATCGATCTAAGAGGAATGCAAAGGCTTCTTCCAGACATTCGGTCGTCTTGAATTGAAATTCGGAAAAGATTTGGACGGCATTATTTTTATTAACGACATATTGAAACAATTCCAAGCGGGTCATTTCCGAGGCAACCGGATGATGCTTTATCCATTCAAGGGCGCCGGTCGGATGAAAGGCGGCATAACGGATGAGTTGATGATCTATTTCTTCCGGATCGCCGACATCATTTTCTACAGAATATGCAAGCGCCGCCGGAATGGAACCGATGCAGAGAATTTCGAAAAGCTCTTCCTTATCGGACTCGGGAAGATTACGGAACAACGCATTGCTATTTACAAAGTCGTTGGGCCTGTGTTTGGCTAAATTAAAGGCAACGTCCCGAAGAAGATCGGGAGATCCGGTGTCGAAATTGGCAAAAGACTTCATCAAAAACGGGGCGCGCGAATCGCACGCCATCGTGCGGGCAAATTGCTCCAGGGCAGCTGAGGGAAGGTGGTATTTATGGGCCCAGCGGCAAAATTCTTCCGGATTGATATCGGATTGACTCGCAGCGATTTTTCCCAGTACGGGCCCGTCGATAAGGTGAAATTGGTCCAGGTGCTCACTGATAGGGCATCCAAAAGTTTTTGCCGCCGCGAGGGCGATCTGATTGCGCATCTCTTCCCTGATTTCAAATCGGGACATACACCAGGCAAGCGAGCTGCCTCTCGTGCGTGCCCACCGCAGGAGCAAGGCTTCGAGATGTTCCTTTTGCCGGATGGCAAGGGCATCAAAAAGGGAGGGGGTGGCCTCCTGCGCCATTTCATCCGAAACAAGTTGGAGTCCGAGATTGAAGCGGTCTTCCTCTTCTTTTATCTCGAAAAATTCGAGATTTGCGGCGACAAGGGTAGGATTGTTGAGGGCAAGGTGTTGGGCAAGACGGAGAAGCTTTTCGGGGGAATCGAATTCAAGTTGCTCTGTCAAAATCATTTGCTGCTGAAGGGAAAGGGGACTGCGTACATTTTCAAGCCATGTGGCGACAGCATCAAACATCTCTACTTGTGAAAAAATATTCCGGAAAACGGCCTTGATATCATTCGGTTTAGATTTTTGTTCCATGAAACCGAGCAAGAGACCGAAAACCTTACTCATAACTTCTTGAACATCGGAGACTTTGAGTTCAACTTGTTCTGATGAAAGGAATTCTGCGTTTATGATCCCCTTTACCTCATCGGGCGCTGTTGTTCTGCCTCGGTTCAGGTCGCCGGAAACTCTCTCAAAAAGTGCATGAACGAGTGCAGTTTTTAGTTCATCCCGTTTTGCTTTTCTAATTGATTCAGGATTAACAGAAAGAGGGGGTTGTATTTCAGTATGTCTTAACGGTTGCATAATTTCTCAATTACAAACCTAGTTATGACACATTTAAGTGCAATATGAATTTTACAGGGTGATTCCGCGGGAGATGACGTCGGACCAGAGGCGGATCTGGTGCATGAAGGCTTTGAGGATTTCATCAAAGCGGTCTTTGAAGTTGGGGTAAAAGACGTAGGTAAGGCAGGTTGTGTCAAGGATGGTGACGTGAGCCGTCATCACTTCGAGGGTATCGAAATCGGTCTTGTCGAGGATAGGCTGCAAGTATTCCTTGATCGACGGATTGATCGCCCCAACGGTGATCAGAAGGTGGTTGTCGATGATCTGTGACTTAAAGAAACAAGGCTTCTCGTCAAAGGCATACTCAAGGAGTTCAAAAAGCACGAGCGTTGCCTTTGTGAGGATGCTCTCGGGAATGAGCGTGCGCAAATGGCGGGGGGAAAGCGAATAGTAGAACTGGTCGACGATGAAATCGTTTTGGATGTTGGCGGCAAGGAGCTGTTTTTTTAATTCGTGCAGAGCTTCATTTTGTTTTGTAATCATGCCCCCGTTGAAATCTCTCAGCTCTCCAAAAACTTTGACAAGGTTTTGAAAGAGGTGGGACCTTGCCGCGTAGAAATCGATGGAGTAATCTTTGCGCAAATATTGTTTTTTGTCGGTTTCCAAGGTGAGAATAAGTGCCTCTTTGATGTGTTTTTTGCGCAGCTTGCCGAGCAGTTTTTTTTCCGATTCTACCACTTTTACATGGGAAGAGAGCCGTTCGATGAGGGTGTCAAACGGGATCGACTGTTTCGTATTGATGCGGACAAGGAGCACTGTAAAAGTAAGGGCGGTCGGCGTTTGCTTGTAAAACGAAATCATCACCTCGGGAAGGTCGGAGACAAGTCGGATTTCTCGCGAGAGCATGAGGATGTTTTTGATCACCTCTTCTTCATTGCGAGGCATGAAGATTGGATTCATGATTCCCTGAATCCGGAGGCGGATTTCTTTGTATATGTTGTCACGGATTTTTTGGAGTTCTTCAAAACTAAACGAGCTTTTATCCATTTTGCTTACTTCGAGATAGATAAATCTTTCGTTTACCGCTGACCGTTCTATGATAACACTGCCGGATTCAATCTGGATATTCGGAAGCAGGCTTTGCACCGCTTTGAAAATGTGGGTTTCATCGACAATTTCATTTTTTTCAATCAGGTTGAGAAGAGTTAAAATCCCCATGGTGGGGATCGTTTTTGTCCCTTCGGTGACAAATCCCTTGAGCAGTTTCGTATAGATATGGCGGCCGGTCGGATTGTGCTCCATGTCGTCACAGAGGTTCTTCTTGAAAAGGTAATAATGGGTCACGATCCGTTTGAGATGTCTTGCATCCCTTTTGGCTATGAACTGGGAGGGCATGAGTCCCGTGAGTTTTTGCAATTCGTAGAAAATATACCGGTCGAATGTGGAAGGGTAGCGCGAAACATAAGGAACCAGTTTCTCTTTGACTTTGTTGATGGTTTGTTCGGTGATGATTTTTTCGAGAGACTTGTGAAATTCGTTGAAAATTTGTGCAGGCCCTTCGGCTTCCCGTTTTTGGACCAGAAGGCGGATGTTTTCCATGATCATGATCCGCTTCTGTTCCGGATTGAGGTGGTCCACACGTAGAATGTCACGGGCATTTTGTACCGCAATGGTGGTGATCCGCATTTGAGACAGGAGGGGGCCGATTTCCCTTTTGACCGTTTCAAGATCTTTTTCCGATTCGACTTTGACGTAAATATTCTGCAAGTAATACGAATGTTTAGAGTTGAGCTGGAATGAAAAGGCAAGCGACTGGATCATGGTGACAAGGAGCTGTTTGCCCGGAAGCAGGTTGTTGCCGATCATGTCAAGAACGTACCGGCCGACGCCCTGGGTGTTTTCGGACTGGCATAGGGCAAGAACCGAAAAGAAATAGGGGTCGGTTTCCTGGACGGGAAGAAATTTAAAAATGGGCACCTGATTGAAGAGCATGTCATAAAAGTCGGCGATGAGCGTCGGATTGTTCATGGGTAGACGGGAAGCTGCCTCTTTGATCTCATCGGGGAGCGCTTCGGCAATGATTAATTCGAGAGCTTTAAGATAGTAGCCCATCCCATGAATGCCTAAACCGTGGGACCCGAATATGGGGGAAATTTTGAGTAGCCATTCGAGCGGCTCTTCTCGAATCGCCTCAGCCAGACCGAATTCGTACATGGAATTCATATTTTTTTCCCTTTCCGTTTTTTACATTCTATGCGACAACTAAGAAAATTTAAAGGAATTGTTTGAAAAAATCACTTTTTTTTCTCAGTCCGCACATTTAATAAGTGAAAACTGCCCCCACGATGCAATTGCAAATTCTTCACATGTTTTTGTACGAGGTAGGGGTTATGACAATGGTAAATCGGGCAGAGGGGCATGTCTTCCCTAAAAACGGCGAGAGCTTCATGCAGTTTTGTGAGACGCTCCTTGCTATCTTTGCATCGGTGTGACAGTGAGAGGAGTTTCCGGTACGTTTTATTGCAGTATCCGGGATAATTCTTGGGGTTTTGTACTGATTCGAACCGCTCAAAGAAACTCATTGGATCGTGGTATTGGGCGATGAGGACGCAAAGGGCCATGTCGTAATTGTGGTGTGTGAGTTTATCGAGAAAAACTTTAAATTCGTAGGGTTGGAGGCGAATTTCGACGCCGAGATTCTTTTTCCACTGGTCTTGTATTACCTGGGCAAGCCTGGGGTAAATTCCGGTGGTGGGGTGGATGAGGACGATATCTTGCAGGTCGGAGGTTGAAAGATGGAGTTCCAGGAGTCCCTTCTGCAGGTTGGATTTTGCGATTTGGGGATTCTTTTCTAAAAAAAGGGGTTCGTATTCCTGCTCTAGCATGAGCGAAGGGGGAAGAAACGTATAGCCTGCCTCCCCCAAGATAGCAAGATTCTTCACGATTTCGGCACGGTTGATGGCGCCGGCAAATGCTTTCCGAATATGCTTATTGGTGAAGGGGAACGCTCCCAGGTTAAAGGTGCAGATACTCGATGCCGGAAGGCATGCGGTTTGAATGCGCCCCTGGCCTCGGAGGGATTCTAACGCGTCGGTTGGGATTCCCGTATAAGGAACGCCCAAGATATCGAGTTCGCCTTGTTCGAAGAGGTGGAGGCAAGTGGTTTCGTTGTCGATGATCGATAAATGGATTTCATCCAGATCCACATGGTCGGCATCGTAATAATAGGGGTTTTTCTCGAGAACGATTTCTTTGCCGCGGGACCACTTCGTTAAAATGAAGGGTCCGCTGGAAATCGGGCTGTGCCCATTTTTCCCCTCCGACCATTCGGGGTTTGTGACCGCATCGATCTGGCTTACGGGGAAAAACGTACAAAAAGAAAGGGTTTCAGGCAAATGCGGCGTTGGGTGCTCCAGAATGACGCAAAACGTTTTGTGGTCGATGATATGTAGCCCCACTTCTTTTAGCGGGACGGTTCCGGATTTGGCAGCTTGAGCATTGTAAATGCAATAGAGCAGGTGGGAGTTGGGGCATGGGAATTGGGGGTCAAGCATGTCGGTCCAACTTTTGACGAAATCGTAGGAAGTGATTTCATTTCCGTTTGACCACTTCGCGTCGCGCAAATGGAATTTGTATTCGAGTCCGTCATCGGACACTTCAATTTCATCGGCAATGGCGGGACAGACAAGGGAGTAGGGGGTCATTTTCGTGACTCCTTCATAGAGAAGGAAATGGAGGGTAGAGGTGACAAAGTCGGAACTTTTGCGCGGGTCAAGAGTCGCCGGGTCTTGGACAATATTGAGCCGAAGGATGTTTTTCGGTTTATCTTTTTTTTGGGAATGGGAGGTGCACCCGGCAAGAAAAAATAAGCATACCAAGAAGGCCTTAATTTTCATTGCAGCCTCACATGTTCAAAATGGATCGATCCGATCGGCGAGATGTACAAGCCCGACACGTTTTTTTTGAGCAAGATGCTGCTATTGAAGTGGTACAAGCCGATGATCGGGAGCTCACGCATCAGGATATCTTCCGCCTGCAGAAGTTTTTGCATCCGGTCGTCCCAATTTTGTTGATACCCCGATTCGATGAGAAGGGAGGCATAATCGCCGTTTTCCCAGCCGGTAAAGTTGACGGGGGTATTTTTGTGTTTCAATCTTTCCAGTACGTTCATAGGATCGTCATACTGTACGATCAGATATCCGAGGCCCAGGTCATAGCGCCGGTTGCGGAGGGCATCGAAATGGCCGTAAAAATCCCTCTCGTCCAAGGCAATGTCCACTTGCAAAGAGTGTTTCCACTTGTCTTGTATGGCTTGCGCCGTCTTTTTGGATATTTCGCTGGAAAAATAGGAAAATTTGAGTTCTTTAAGCCGTTCTTTCGTAATTCCGAGTTCGGAAAGGGCGATTTTGAGTTCGGATTCGGGATTGACCTGTTCCATATCGTGCAAAGGGTTCAGGTTGTACATGGAAAAAGGGATGAGGTGGACAGACGGGATTTCGCGAAAGCCGGTGACATGCTCGGTGATATCACGACGGTTGATGCTGAAGCCGAGGGCTCTTCTCAGATGGATATTGGAGAGCCACGGATGGCATGTATTGAAGGAAATATAGGCTGAAGCGGCAACCGGAACGATTTTCAGGTCGGGATGGGATTTGATTTCGTCCATCATGTCAAGGGCAAAAGGAGAAATGTTGGCGCCGAGCAGGTCGAGCTCATTTTTTTGGTACATTTTGTAAGCGGTTGCCTCATCGGCGATGATCATGATGCGGATCTCGTCCAATCGAACGGCATTTTTCTGGTAATAGTAGTGATTTTTCACGACATGCACCTCGTTGCCCAGCTTCCAGCTTTTTAGCGTGAAGGGGCCCGATCCGACGAAGGCGTCAAACCGGTTGTCAAGCCTGGCATTCTGTTGGATAGCGACATGTTTCGGAACCGGGAAAAAAATGCAGAACGAGACCAGTTCCAGAAAATACGGGGTCGGCTTTTCGAGGCGCACTTCCAGAATTCGGTCATCGAGCGCGCGGACGCCCACTTCATTTTTCGAACAGAGGCCGTGTTTTGCCTGTTTTGCATTCAGGATGGGGTAAAACAGATGTGCATTCGGAGCCGGGAAAGCGGGGTCAAGAAGGCTTTTCCAGGAATATTCGAAGTCATGAGCCGTGATAGGGACACCGTTGCTCCAAAACGCTTTCCTGAGGTAAAAAGTGTACGTTTTCCGGTCATGGCTCTGCACTATTTTTTTGGCGAGGCCGAAGTCTAGAGTCGGAGAAATGCATTCTTGGGGGCGGTTGGCTTCCGGTTTGCTTTCGTCCCAGAAAAGGGCATTGAGGTAATAGGGGGAAGAGGAGTCCGTATTTTGGAGCTCGGCAACGGGGCGTCCGTTGCAAGGACATTTTTTAACGAGTCCCTCATATAGCATGAAAAGAAGGGTGCAAGTGACCGGGTCAGATTCTTTTCGCGGATCGAGAGAGAGAGGGTCTTGAAAAAAATTTATTTTGAGTACTTGTGACCGGTCTTTCACTTTCGAACACCCAAAAAAACTTAGACTCAAGGTTAAAAACCATATTGATAGTTTCAACACTCGGTAAACCTATGTTTATTTTTAGGATAATTTTACTCACTTTCATAAAAAAAGTACAAAAAAATAAATAGAGAAAGTATAGGGAGGTCAAAAGTGGAGAGAAATAATGAAGTTGGCCGTTTTATTATCTTTCTGTGTTGGAGTATTCGGAGCACAGAACAAGATAGAGCTTGTAAAGCTCAAGCCTACCGAGGTGAATTACGGTTCTTCAATTGAGATTCAGGGATCTGACAATTTAAAACGGAACGAACCGTTGTATCTTCTGGTGACCGATTTTCCGGTTGGCGTTGAAACCCCTGCCCAATCGACCAAGGGGATGCGCAAACTGCCATATGGTTCGACTGTGATGGTGATGGTGAACGGCTCTTCCCGTTTCTACATCGACAAGAACGACATCAATACGTATGAAGAACAACGGAATTATTTCAACAAACGGTACCGGAAGAAGATCCCTTCCCCGGTGTCGCGCAAACTCGAAGAAGGGAGTCCCGTGATCGTGACGGTGATTTTGGTGTGTTCCAACGGGGAGACGGTCAAGCTGCCGAACGCTTCGAAGCACCGCGTATTCTGCTACCAATCGGGATGCGAGGGAGACTCTCTTGAAATGAAAGAACTGGAAGCTCCTCATCTCATTTACAACGAGCCTTACGGTACCTATCTTGCCGGAAGGCCTGTCCTGATCGATTTCATCCCGAAAAATGTCGAGATTTCGACGTGGGGGAGCCAGGTAAAGATGTATTTGGACGACAAACCGTTTGCCACTCTCGTTGACGTAGGTCCCTATGCCCTCTATAACGTTCCCGTTGGCAAGCATACCCTGCGCCTTGTATTAGTCGATTCCAAAGGCAAGACGATCGACAACACGGTTTTCCCGGCGCAAGACGTCGACTTCTACGTCGTTGAATCTTAGGTTGTGTTGTGATTCAGATGACGGCGACGAGTTCGATGGAAAAGAAGAGAGACTTGCCGGCAAGTGGATGATTTGCATCAAGCTCCACATGGCTCTCGTCCAAGTTCACGACGCGTACGAAGGCCGCTTCTTCATTTTGCCCAAGTTGAAGCTGCATCCCGAGTTCAGGTTCGATGTGCGAAGGGAAAAAATGTCTTTCCACTTTTCTTACCAGCGAAGGGCTATGTTCTCCATAAGCCTCGCTCGCCGAAAGCTCGATCTCTTTTTTCTCGCCGATGTGCATGCCGATACAGGCATTTTCAAATCCGGGGATGAGTTCTTCCGTGCCAATTGTAAATTCCAAAGGCTCATTGCGATCATAGGAGGAATCAAACTGCGTCCCGTCTTTGAGTTTGCCGACGTAATGCACCTTTATTTTATTCCCCGACTGGGCTACTTTATCTTTCATGCCTTCCTCCTCACAAAGTTTTTCCGGCCGCACGGTAAATCCGATCACGGAGAAGAGTAAATAGCCCCCCTTCCGGAAAATCGGTGTCGATCCAAACTTTTGTATATCCTAACCGATCGGTCTTTCTCAGGCTAGAATAAAAATGGTGTAAAAGGAGGGACGGACTGGTGACGGGACCTAGAATGACTACATTACCGGTCGGATACAAACGGTTTTCAAAACCGAGAATGGCTGCATCGGATGGGGGAAATCCGCCCACTTGCAGCGTCGCGCGCGGACTGTAGTGGCGGTGATGCCGGCCCGGGGAAACGATGTTTTCTCCGCGATACGGGGCCGGAATGTAGCCGAAGACGGAGGCCAGCTCTTCCGGTAAAATCATCCCTGCCCGTAAAAGACACCAGTTGCCATCGAAGTACCCGATGATCGTCGATTCGATTCCCAGCACCGTTTTCCCTCCGTCGACAACTCCGATTGCAGAGCCGAAATCTTCTTCGACTTCCTCTGCGGTGGTGGCAGACGGTCGTCCCGAAATATTTGCCGACGGAGCAACGAGGGGACCTGTGGCGCGGAGGATCGACAAGGTATCTTGATGCGCCGGCACCCGGAGAGCGACGGTCGAAAGCCCGGCGCGGACGCGGGAAGAAACGGCATCTTTAATAGCGGGAAGAACCAGGGTCAGAGGTCCCGGCCAAAAGCGGGAAAGGAGCGCCTGGGGAGGGGTGGCGGAAGAGAAACGGGAAATGTCCTCTTGATCAGCAATATGGACTATCAAGGGATTGTCCTGGGGGCGCTTTTTGAGGGTAAAAACGGCGCTCACGGCCACGTCCGAATCTGGGCACGCTGCGAGTCCGTATACGGTTTCGGTAGGGACGGCGACGACCTCGTTTGATCGGAGGCGCGAGATGGCTTCTTCAATGGAGATTTTCATGCTGCAATGTTTGCATGGCGACAGGGCCAAATAGTAG
>Ga0155580_126_pt3 | contig 14862 bp, 14 predicted proteins | sample RifCSPhighO2_12_FD_107237 | JGI IMG/M metagenome (GOLD analysis project Ga0155580, IMG submission 107237) | Chlamydiae bacterium RIFCSPHIGHO2_12_FULL_49_11 | reverse complement strand
CTTGCTCGTCCTCGATGCGACGACCCCTTTTTCCGCGGAAGAAAAAATACTCCTCGAACGGTGCGATTCTGAAAAAACTCTCGTCGTCATCAACAAAATCGATGCAGCACCCCCTCCTCCTCCGTTCGAATTCGAAACGGAAACCGTAACGGTATCGGCGCGCAATAAGACCGGAATGGATTCGTTGAAAAAGGCAATCACAAACCGGCTCACCACTGGCAGCGGCGGGTATGATGAGGTGGTGCTGACGAAAGAGCGACATTTTCATGCGGTTCAAAGAGCAAAAGTCGATCTCTCTCATGCGCTCGAACTGCTCTCTTGCTCTTCCGATTACGATCTTATCGCGATTGAAATGCGCGCAGGGGCAAATGCCTTGTCATCCATCATCGGCATGAACATCACTGAAGAGCTTTTATCGGCGATCTTCTCCAAATTTTGCGTAGGAAAATGAAAAAAGCCCGGTTGATCATGGAAACGCTGGACCGTCTTTTTCCCTCCCCTGCCCCTTTTTTATCCCACACCGATCCGTTCACCCTTCTTGTTGCCGTGATTTTATCGCAGCGGTGCACCGACCTCAAAGTGAATGCCGTCACGCCGCATCTTTTTGCCGTAGCGAAAACTCCCGAAGAAATATGTGCTCTTGACCTTGCTACCTTGCAAGACATCATCCGCCCGTGCGGGCTTTCTTCTCAAAAATCCCACGCGATTTGGACCGCTGCAAACGAGATCATAAAAAAATATGGGGGAAAAGTTCCGCGAGACATAGAATCGCTCCTTTCTTTTCCGGGTGTGGGACGCAAAACCGCAAATGTGATCCTTTCCCAAGCTTTCAATACCCCCGCATTTCCGGTAGATACGCATATTTTACGTCTCAGCGCTCGGTGGGGCCTTTCAAGAAGCACGAGCCCCGCCGTCGTGGAACGAGATCTGTGCCGCATTTTTCCAAAATCAAGCTGGAATAAACTTCACTTGCAAATGATCTTGTACGGGCGTACTTTTTGCCCTGCAAAAAAACATGCCACCGCCGACTGCATTATTTGCAAAAAATGCACCGGTTGACCTAAAATGATTCCCCAAATTAGGAGGGCTGATGTCTACATTTTACCAAATCCGCGAAACTTACATGGAACGAGCGATCCGAGAAGTATCGAGCTTTAATTTCCAAAACGAGGATGCCTCATTTGAAGCTCGCACTATGCGCGACGAATTCGTCAGCGGGTTTTGTAATGCCCTGCAAGAAGACACTCTTCTCGATGTTTCTTTACCTCTTTCGGTTATCGCGCTTTTCAAAGATATCCAGCAGTGGCAGCTTGCCGAACTTGATCGATTAAAGCCGAAGTGGTTCGACTTTCGCCCCGCACTCGTATCAAAACCTTTTGCAGAATGGATGAACGAAAAATCCCGCATTCCCTACACCCACTATGTTCGCCGCCTTTCCGGAGTCGAGGTTAAACAAAGCGATGCAGCGGTCCGCATCGCCTACATTTTCCAACTGGCTTTCCTCCCGTCACAAAACCCCCTTCCTTCGGAACACGATGAAAAAAACCATTCCATTACTGTCATGGAAACGCGTTGCAACGTTACATGCGCACTTATGCCCCTCATCCCTTCTTCTCCCCGTTCAGTACCTTCCACTCCTCCTGCCTCTCCCTTTTTTTCCTTCCGGCAGGAACGGGATAGCCCCCATTCCCGCTAGTGATCTTTGACTAAATGATGAGCGGGGTGCCTACCCGGACGAGGGTTTCAATTCCCGATAAGCTGCGCGTCACAAGTTCGGTGTCCGGTTTTCCTTCGGTGATGGAGAGGACGATCATGGAGCCGCCCAGATTGAAACAACCCAAATCGTCTCCGCAAAGCACGGTATCCCCTACTTTGCCGGTAAAGGCAATGCTTCCGACATTGGTAGCGCCGACAAGGGTCATGCAAACGCAGATTTTTCCTTCAATCACGATATGGATACGATAATTGGCACAAAGATAGGCCGGTTTTGTTGCCAGCGCGAGAGGATTAACTGAGAAGAGACTGCCCCGGACCTTCGCAACTTGAGTGATGATGCCGCTAAGAGGGGCATGAAACCTATGGTAGTCGGGAGGAGCCAGGCGGATGATGATCATCGGCCCGTCTTTAAACCTGGAGTAAAGGGCGCTCTTCTTGGCGAAAAAGGCATCCTGGGAAAAAGTGCACCCTTTGATCCAAATCCCTTGTTCGGGAAAGGTCTCAAAGGCAAGGAGTCTCCCGTCGGCGGGAGAGACGAGGGAAGATGAGGCAATGGGCCGGGCCCGGGGATGGAGGCGGCGTGTAAAAAAATCATTGAAGTGACGATATTTTTTATTTTCAAAATCGGCTATCACGATATCAAATTTTTGAACGAAGTGGGCCACTTTCCGCCTTGTCCATGGCATCCGGTAATACCAGCCGCACAGACGGGAAAGAGCACGGCTTTTGGCGAAAAAAAGGAGAAGCCGCGAATCGGTGCGCTCCAGGTAGAGATAGCGAAGGAGCCCCTCTCCCCACACTTTTTCTTCGATGAGCCTCTTCTCTCCCGGAAGGTATACATAAATTTTTTTCATATTATGCAGAGTATATCTTTTCACGAAAATTTAGAAATAGATTAAAATGGAAGGAAGCAAAAAGGAAAATCAGTGGGACTTTTACAGAAAATCTTCGGCACACAACAAACGCGGACGGTAAAGAAATATTTTAAGACGGTCAAAAAAATCAATGAAGTCGAAATAGCGCTTCAAAATCTTTCCGATGAGGATTTGAAAAAGAAAACCGGAGAATTCCGCGAAAGGCTCAAAGCGGGCGAAACGGTGGACGACCTCCTCGTGGAGGCTTTTGCCGTCGTAAAAAATGCGTGCCGCAGACTGATCGGCACCGGCATCCATGTTTCCGGCTATGAGCAGAAATGGGACATGATCCCTTACGATGTGCAACTCGTCGGCGCTATCGCTCTGCATAAAGGTTCCATCGCCGAAATGCAGACGGGGGAAGGGAAAACCCTCACCGCCGCCATGCCCCTTTATTTGCATGCCCTCACCGGAAAACCGGTACACCTTGTTACCGTCAATGACTATCTGGTTCGGCGTGATAACGAATGGATCGGAGAAATTTTCCGTTTCCTCGGTCTTACCGTCACTTCTCTTGTGAATGACACGCCGCATGACATGAGAAAGAGCGTCTATGCCGCCGATATCGTCTACGGCACTTCATCCCAATTCGGATTTGACTACCTACGCGACAATTCGATGACAATGTCAAAAGAGCAGCGGTGCCAGAGAGGGCACTATTTTGCCGTCATCGACGAAATCGACTCGATCTTGATCGATGAGGCGCGCACGCCTCTCATCATTTCGGGGCCGTCAACCGAGTCGAGACAAATGTACGACTCGCTTGAAGCGCCGGTACGTTCTCTTGTGAAAATGCAGCGCGACATTTGCAACAAGCTGGCCAGTGAAGCCAAGCGCTCGCTCGAAAACTTGGGCATCTTCGAAGAGGAATTTGCTTCCATCGATTCGCTGGAGAAAGATCAGCGCAAAGAACTCTTTGAAATCATGAAAAAATTGTGGGTCGTTTCAAAAGGGATGCCGCACAACAAACTGGTGCGCAAAATCCGGGAAAATGCCGATTTGCGCTACCTCCTGGAAACGGTGCAAACCTACTTTTTCTCCGACCAGAATAAAGAAGAAAAAAACACGCTCCTCAAAGAGCTTTACATCGTGATCGATGAACGGTCCAACGATTATGAGCTGACCGACAGAGGAATGTCGAGCTGGTCGAGTGATGAAAACGACTTTGTCATGCTCGACCTCGGCGAGGAATATACAAAAATTGAAAAGGATTCCTCCCTTTCCGAAGACGCCGTTTTAGAAAAGAAAACGGCAGTCCGAGCTCTGGACGCAAGCCGAAAAGAAAAAGCGCACAACATCCGGCAGCTCTTCAAAGCGTTCCTTCTCATGGAAAAAGATGTCGACTATATCGTTCAGGACGGCGAGGTGATCATCATCGACGAAAATACGGGCCGGCCGCAACCGGGACGCCGCTTTTCCGACGGACTGCACCAAGCCATCGAAGCGAAAGAAAATGTGTCGATTCAAAGGGAGACGCAGACGTATGCGACCATTACTTTGCAAAACTATTTCCGCATGTACGACAAACTCGCCGGGATGACGGGAACGGCGATTACCGAAGCGCAAGAATTCAAGGAAATTTACCGGCTCGACGTTCTCGTCGTACCGACACACAAACTGTGCGTCCGAAAAGATTCCAATGATGAAGTGTACATCACCGAACGGGAAAAATTCACGGCGATCCTCAGAGAGATTGACGAAATGCACACCCTCGGAAGGCCGATCTTAATCGGAACCGAGTCGGTTGAAATTTCGGAAAAACTGTCGCGCATCCTCCGATCCAAAAGCCTTGTCCATGAAGTATTGAACGCAAAAAATCACGCCAAAGAAGCCGAGATCATCGCCGGCGCCGGCAAAAGGGGGGCGATCACCGTTGCAACCAATATGGCCGGACGCGGAACCGACATCAAGCTCGGCCCTGACGTTCCTGCACTCGGAGGACTCCACATCATCGGCACGTCGCGCCACGAATCGCGCCGCATCGACCGCCAGCTCCGCGGACGGGCAGCACGCCAGGGGGACCCCGGCTCCTCGAAATTCTTCCTCTCTTTTGAGGATAAACTCGTGCGCCTTTTTGCCTCACAGCGGGTCACCGAGATGATCAAGCGTTTCCGCCCGCCCGAGGGGGAAGCGGTTTCCGCCAAAATCATTGATAAATCCATTGAGACGGCCCAAAAGCGGATTGAGGGGCGCAACCGGATGATCCGTAAACACACCCTCGAGTACGATGACGTGATGAACAAGCACCGCGAAGAGGTATACCAGTTCCGCAACGAGCTTTTGGAGAGGGGAGACATCATCATCCTCGCCACCGAAGTACTGGAAAGCACTGCGCTCAATCTCATCGCTCCGCACTTTGAAAATCATACCGCGAGCGGCATCGTCTCTCTTGACCTCATCCGCAGCGACATCCAAGAGCATTTCCCGATTACGATCGACACCGATAAAATCCATGAAAGTGCCGTCACCGAGGAAGAAGTTGAAACCCTGGTCGTTGAAGAGGTGCTCCGCAGTTTCAAGACAAAAATGCTCCATGAGGCGCGCACAATCGGCTTCATGCAAAAGCTCTCGCGCCAGGAGATCAATCCGATCAGCGTCATTCAGGAGCTGATCCGCTCCATGCTTATCCAGGCACTAGATAACGAGTGGCAGAAACATCTACGTAAGATTGATTATTTGCAAGCTGAGGTATCGCTTGCATCGGTAGCGCAAAAAGACCCTCTGACCGAATTCAAGCACCGGGCCTTTGAGTTATTCCAGGCATTTTCAGGCAATGTCAAAAAGAGGATGTCGCATCTATTGTATGCTTTCACGGTTGGCATTCCTAATGCTCCCGAAGTACATCAGGCCTTTTCACAGATGCAGATCGTAGGAACGCCGCCCGAGGTGCTGAATGAACTCAAAAAGCTCGCCCTCCTCATCGGCCCTTCCGAACTCGAAAAATCCGGCCGCTAGCTAATTATTGTGAAGCTCGGTTAGTGTTCGGACTCTTCCATGGCTTCTAGAAAGGCCTGGAGCTGTTTTGCCCGGGTAGGATGGCGCATCTTGCGCAGGGCTTTGGCTTCGATCTGCCGGACGCGCTCGCGCGTGACGTTGAAACGAACGCCCACTTCTTCGAGTGTCTTTGGCTTACCGTCGACGAGGCCAAACCGCTCGATCAATACCGTCTTTTCCCGATCGGTGAGACTTTCGAGCACTTCGCCCATTTTGTCTTTAAGAATCGAGTATCCGGTCGCATCGGCGGGAGATTCGGTATTGGTGTCTTCCAGAAAATCGCCGAATTGAGATTCGCCGCTATCGCCCACTTCGGCTTGAAGCGAAATGGGATGCTGGGCAATCTTGTAAATTTCCCGTATCCGGTCCGGCGTCATGCCGAGTTCGATGGCAAGCTGTTCGGGCGAAGGTTCTTTCCCCGTCTCCATCATCAGTTTTTTTGCGCCGCGGAGCACTTTGTTGATCGTCTCGATCATGTGCACGGGAATACGGATCGTGCGCGCCTGGTCGGCAATGGCCCGAGTGACCGCTTGCCGAATCCACCAGGTGGCATACGTGGAAAATTTGTAGCCGCGCCGGTATTCGAATTTTTCGACCGCTTTCATGAGCCCCATGTTCCCTTCTTGGATGAGATCGAGGAAGGAAAGGCCACGATTGGTGTACTTCTTTGCAATGGAAATGACCAGCCTGAGGTTTGATTCGACCATCTCCCGTTTTGCTTCGAGGCTTTTATCCATCCAACGTTGCAGCATGCGCACGTCTTTTTTGAATTCGTCCAGGGTTCTGCCGGCAGCAAGTTCGCGCTTGTAGAGCTTGCGCTGGGCAGAGCGGAGTTTGGCAAGGGCAAACCGGTTTTTTTCCGCACGCGGCGTGAGTTCTTTGATGTCTTTTTCAAGATCGAGGAAGCGGTCGTAGCTCATCAAGATCACTTCTCCGAAGTCTTCGATAAGGGTGTAACGAAAGTGCATTCGCCGCAGGTACGCCTGCGTCCGGATGCGGCTCTTCTCGATCTCTTCGGCCAGCTTCAATTTCTGCACTTTGGAAATCTCTTCGCGCCGATAGTCCTGGAGAATTTGGGCAAAATGGTCGTCTTCTTTTTTGAGGAGCATTTGCAACTTTGGCATCAGGTGGAAAAAATTACTTTTATCTTCGATCTCTTTTTCGGAAACGATTTTATCGTAACGGTCTTTTCCGGCAATCAGTCCCACGATGATGGAGATCGTCTCTCGGCTTGCAAAACGGAAACGCATGATGATTTTCTCGATCTGCATTTGCGCTTTTTCGATCCGCTTAGAAATTTCGACCTCTTCCTCACGGGAAAGGAGAGGAACCGACCCCATCTCTTTGAGGTACATGCGGACCGGATCATCGGCGGGAGTATCACTGCGGCGGATGGACGTCTCAGCCTCTTTCGCCTCTTTTTTACGCTCTTTCTGCTTCTCGATTTCCGCCTGGCTGAAAAGCTGCACATCCATGCCGCTGAGGAAAATCAAAATCTGATCGATCTCATCGGCCGAGTCGAACGTCATCGGCAAAATATCGTTGATTTCTTCGTAGGTGATATACCCTTGGTCTTTGGAAACCGCGACGATTTCTTCAATTTTTTGTTGATACTGGGGATCGAACGATTTCCCGCTTTCTTTCAAACTTGACATACTCCAACCCAAAAACATTTTCCAAGATAACAGCAAATGGGCTATCCTGTCTAGAAAATAACACGGAGGCTAGACATGGAAAAACCACACTTCGATAAAGAGTATGAATATGCGAAAGAATCGATGAAGTGGTACGGCTGGGGCTCGGCCGTCGGATTCGGAATCGGGTTCGGTTCCCTTCTCACTTCGATGGGACTTTTTTTATGGCTCTTGCACCTTGCCCACATCATTAAATGAACCACACCGAGATCCAGGCCCGGCTTCAAAAAAAATATCACCTTAAAAAAGAAATTTCTCTCGGCGCCCACAGGGCCGATCTTCTGTGGCCGGAAAAACGGCTTGTGATCGAAATCCAGATATCCCCCATCACCAAAGAAGAGGTGAAGGATCGCACCCTTTGTTTTGCCTCATACGGCTATGACACGCTGTGGCTGCTTCATCCGCGCCGCTACAATCAAAAATTTTTAAAACCGGAAGAGGGAGCGCTCCGTTTTGCAAGCTCGTATTTTATCCTCCCCACCGCCGCCGATGTCCATGTCTTTGACCAATCGGAACAATTTCGAGGAAGGCTTCGGACCTATCGTTCTCCCCCTTTGCTGCTCGATCTCAACCTTCTTGAGAAAAAGCATGGCACGCTACGCTGCCCGGGAGACCGGCACGACGAGCCGATAAAAAAGCCTTCTCTCCTCAGCAAAGTCGATAGGTTTCTCACCCGTTATTTGGAGAGCCGCTTTTCCAAAACCCTGAAATAGACAAGGACAATCACTGTAATCAGGAGGTAACAGCCATATTTCACGGGAATTTTCGGATCAATCGCATAGAGCTGCCATCCTAAAAATTTTCCTTGCATGATGTGCGCCCCCTCCTTCTCCATCTTTAAAACCGCCTCGGCTGCCACTTCCCGGTTATAAAATTTTTTGGGCAGGGTAAGGGATTTTCGCTTGCCGCCGGCCTCAAAACGGAGAGTGACGGCAGCCTTTTCCCCCGAATCGGTCACTTCATATTCCACGTGCCGGAAATGAGTAGGGCGGTCACAAATCAAAAAAAAAGCCATTTCATGAAAAATTTTTCCCGAATAGAAAAGCGCAACCGTTAAGGTGATCATTTTAAGAAAAAGAAAAGGGCGATCTCGTAAAAAAGTTTTGATCCGCTCGATCTGCACCATGGAATCCCTTGCAGTATAATATGAACTATGTTACATTGTTTTACAATTAACTCAAGGTCTACTATGGCAGAAGAAAAAGCACCAGGCAAGAAAAAAGCCCCTACTGCGCTCAAGCGTCAAAAACAAGATGCAAAAAAAAGTTTGAACAACCGGATGAAAAAATCGAAACTTCATACCCAGCGTGTCAAATTTGAAAAAGAAACCACCAGAGACGGTCTTGGTACTCTCTTTAGCATTTTGGATAAAGCGGCAAAATCGGGCGTCATTAAGCCAAATAAAGCGTCCCGACTCAAGTCGCGTCTTGCAAAACGTGTCAAGTAACGATGAGAAAAGGGCTTTTCTCTCTGCTCTTGCACGCGAGCCTTTTTTGTTTTTACGTTGAATCTCCTTACGGGCCCGCTCTGATTCAAAAAGGAGTCTGGTCCGATTTCAACACCTTCTTTACCGTACAACCGGCATTTGTGTTCGATACCGTATTCAACCGTAAATTGCAAGCGGGAGGCGGTAATAGCACCGTTTCCTTTCATGAAACAAGCGAGATGGCCGATATCGCCTTCACTTTCTTACACCGCTTCTCGGCCTACGTAATGACGGGAGGTGCGAAAACGGACCTGAGCTTGCAGAGCCCGGGCAACAATTATCTGGAACTCTTTTCGAATTGGGCCATTCCATGGGTGGTCGGAGGGAAAGCGATAATCTTAGATTGGCACAACTTCCTCCTTTCTCTCGATGGAAAATATTTGCAGCAGAATTTCAAAATGAAGACCCTCCTTACAGACGGAATGCTAGCCTCGTTCGTCCAGGCCCCGAAATTTTCCCTTACCGATTACCAGATCGGAGTTCTTGTCGGATATACAACCGCTCTTTTAACCCCTTTTATCGGATTTTATTACGAAAACGTAAGCGCCGCTTTGAGCCGCCTCCCCGCCTCTTATTACACTCTCTCGGACTTTGATTCCGCTTCCAGTGTGAGTTTCATCAACACTCCGCGCATGGGCCTTGTGATCGGTGCCGACATCTCCCCGCACGACCTGTTTGCCCTCTCGTTTCAAGTCCGAATGATCACTGAAACAGCCCTTGCCCTTACTTTGACCTTTGGCTTTTAAATGGAAAAATGGTACGCTTCCTGTGGTGTATGAAAATAGTCAGGCTGCTCTTTCTTCTTCTCGTCGTACATGGGTTTGCCGATAACGTTTCTCCTCTTTCCGACAACGAAATTTCGCAGCTCAAAGAATGGATCGCAACCAAACGTCAAGTCACGATACAACAGACGGGAGGGAATTTTTCCCTGGCCGGCGATGTGCGCACGATTTACGGAACCATCAGCGAAATTAAAGACGGCTTCAAAAACGTCGGCTCGAATTCTCTCAACCCGACAAAAGCAAATGATACGTTCTACATCCAACTCAACCTGAACTTCGATTACCGCTTGCCTCACGCATGGCTCTCGGCAAAGCTCGATTACAATAACGTAATGGGCGCCACCGATGGCACCAATGACAACATCGCCCTCACGCGCGCTTTTTTAGGGTGCCGCCTTGCCCGGACAAGCTTTTTCACCCTGGATATCGAATTCGGGCGCCGCCCTCTCTGGTATTCGTTCGACTCGAAAATCGAATTTGCCGCCACCTTCGACGGGATTCTCATCAAATACGACCAATTCTCGGAACGTTACGGCGACTTTTATATTCGCGGCGGGCCGTTTGTCGTCAATCAGGTACGGAATCAGTTTGCCTGGATAATCGAGACAGCTATTTTGAACGTCATGAACACCGGACTTTACGGAAAGTATTCAATCATTGATTGGGACACAAAGTCATTTTCTACCCAGTTCCTGGAAGAGCGGTTCGGGTATTGCAATAGCCAATTTATCCTCGGATACAAGTTTGTGATGCCTTATATCCATCAGACAACGACTGTCTTCGCCGCATTTCTGGTCAATAGCGCCGCAAAAGGGCGCGACGTGACCAATTACGTCAAAGCCAACCTCGGATGGTACGCCGGCTTTTCGATCGGCACCGTCCGGAAAAAAGGCGACTGGTCCACCTCATTCAACTTCCAGGTAGTGCAACCTCAAGCCGTCCCCGACTTTGACCTTACCGGCATCGGGATCGGAAACGCCGCGGCTGTCGGCCTCTACAATACGAAATATGACGGTACGGGCACTGCGACCACTTATGCCAATGCCGCCGGCAAAAATAATTATTGGGGATGGCGCGCCGACTTTTTGTATCTGATCACAGATAATTTTACCATCTCTCAAAATTTTTCGTGGGCCCGCTCCATGGACTTCCTCCCCACAAAATTTTTCTATAAGAAATACCAAGTCCAGGTTATCTACGCATTCTAATATTGTAAAATATGTCGGAATCGGAGATAATATGAACCTAACAAGACAGGAAAGAAACATTGAATCAATGTTCTTTATACCACCTGGAGCGCGAACTGGTGAGTGAGCGGCCGTGGCCTGCCGTGGGGTATCTTTCATGACCCCCCCTTCATCGATACTTTCAAAACTCCGTGCCTTTCTGTGGCCCATCTACGGTTTTGAATTAAAAAAATTCATGCCCATGTTTTTCATCTATTCTCTCATCGCTTTCGTCTACAGCCTATTACGCACTGTGAAAGATCCTCTTGTCATCACCGCCCCCGATTCGGGCGCGATCGCCCTCCCTTTCCTCAAAATTTGGTTTATCCTCCCCATGGCCTTTGCGGGAACATTCCTTTTTACCCGCCTTTCCAACCGTTATTCCCGTGAAAAAGTATTTTACATCATGATCAGCATATTCCTCGTTTTTTTCGTGGTGTTTGCCTTTGTTCTCTACCCTTTCCGCGACGTCTTGCATCCAACCGCTTTGGGAAATTCTTTGCGCGCTCATTCCCCTAAAGGGCTCTGGGGCATGATCGCCGTTTTTCAAAATTGGTCTTTCTCCCTCTTCTATGTCATGGCTGAGTTGTGGGGCGCCATTGTGATGACGGTCCTCTTTTGGGCCTTTGCCAATGAGGTCACCTCCGTCAAAGATGCACGCCGCTTCTACGGTATTTACGGACTCGGTGCTAACATAGCCACCACCCTGGTCGGAATTTTGCCCGGGTACTGGCTCTCGAGCACCATGTACAAAAAACTTGCAAGCTACTCCCACGACGATTGGGGGGCAAAATTAATGTTTATCTCGATCGTGATCGCCATCGTCGGAGTGATTGTGATCGGCCTGTACCACTGGCTCACACATCATATCTTCCGGAAAGAAATTGTCGAGAGCCGCCCCTTTGACGAAACCCATTCGAAAAAAGAGAAGATGAGCCTCAGAACAAATTTTGCTTATCTCATGAAATCCAAATACCTCATATATATCGCAATCCTCGTCCTCGGTTTTAATATTTCTCTTACTATGATCGAAGTGATCTGGAAAGATCAAATCCATAAGCTCTTCCCCAACCCTACCGACTTCAGCAATTATAACGAACAGGTCGCCCTTTACATCGGACTGACCGCCACCGTCTTTTCCCTATTCTTCTGCCGGCAAACCATCCGTCTCTTTGGATGGAGCGCGGGGGCGTATTTTACCCCTATCATCATCGGTGTCACAGGGTTGCTTTTCTTCTTTTTCCTTCTCTTCGAACACACGAACCTCGTTCTTACCGTTGCTACCTTCCTCGGCACAACACCACTGGCAATCGCCGTCTTCTGGGGAACCCTCAATAACACATTCTCGCGCGCTTCCAAATTCACTTTCTTCGACGTGACCAAAGAAATGGCCTTCATCCCGCTCCCCGCCGAAGCCAAGCTCAAAGGAAAAGCTGCGATCGACGGCATCGGCTCGCGCCTCGGCAAAACGGGCGGTTCGGTCATCCATAACGTACTCCTCGTCTCTTTCTCCACCCTTGCCTTCAGTGCTCCTTTTATCGCTCTGATCCTGTGCGGAGTTGTCGCAGCCTGGATTGCCGCCGTGCGCGCGCTAGGCAAACAGTTTCGAGAGCTTTCGGAAGACGAAGGAACTCCAAGCGCCCCTGCCGCTCCACTTAAAGAAAAAGTTTCGACTGTCTAAATCAGTTTGTGGTATGCTCAACTTAACATGTTTACCCTTTCGAACGGATTGTCTATTCTCAGGGCGCCCCTTGCCTTGCTCTTCTTACTCAGTTCCTACCAATTTCGATGGGTTGTTGTCGCTCTTGCCATCATCACCGATGTGACCGATGGCTACTTTGCAAGGCGCTACAAGCATACGACGAAATTTGGAGCCGTTCTCGATCCGCTGATGGACAAGTTTTTCATGTGTTTTGTCATCGGCGTCCTGTTTTATGAAAAGATTTTATCCCCCTGGCAGTTTGTCGCTTTTTTATCGCGTGACGGCGTCCTATTTCTCTTTGCTTTTCTTGTCCTTGCACTAGGTCGGTGGCGCGATTTTCCCTATACCTCTCTTGTATCGGGTAAAATCACAACCGCCCTGCAATTTGGCGTTTTGATTTTGCTTTCTCTCCATCTTCCCGTCTATAATTTCATTTATCTGAGTTTTTTTGTGCTCGACATTGCGATCTTGATCGAACTCATTGTCCGTCTTAAAAAAACTCCCAAATCCTTTAAACCCGAGGTTATCCCCAAATGAACGGCCACGAATCAATCTGGAAATCGGCACTCCGATCCTTCCTAAAAGCCATTGTCTCCATGTTCGGAATCTTAATCGGACTGATTGCGATTTCCGCCGTCTTCAATTCCGATACTTCGCGCTTTGCCGCGTACGGACTCAAGATGGCCGTAGTCCCCACCGAGCGCAATAGCAACACGATGTACGACCCAACTCTGCCCTACTTTTTACAAATCTCGATCGATGACGTGATCGGAATGCAAAATGGGATCGCTTCCGAAGATGTCGACCGGATGCTGCGCTATGCCATCAAAGCGCCGCTCAATGTCAATAACCTGAAAGGAATCATTCTCAACATCAATTCTCCCGGGGGCACCGTTACCGATAGCGATTCCATCTACCGCGCCCTGAAAGCATTCCGACAAAAGCAGAACGTCCCCGTTTTTGCTTACGTAAACGGAATATGTGCGTCGGGAGCCTATTATATCGCGTGCGCTGCAGAACAGATTTTTACCTCCCCCATCTCGATCATCGGATCGGTTGGCGTTCTAACAGGACCGTTCTTTAACGTGGAAGGCTTAGCAAGCAAGTACGGCGTCAAAGCGGTGACCCTCTCCATGGGAAAAGATAAGGAAGCCTTCCCCTTCCTTGAAAAGCTTCCTGACAATTACGAAAACCTGCCCAGCTTGAACGGGTGGAAAACATGCATGGGGGCGATGTACGCCATTTTTGTCGATATCGTCGTTGCTGCCCGCACCGCGCAAGGAATCACCAAAGAAAAACTTACGGGTGAATACGGCGCCCAAATATTTCCTCCCGACTTAGCCCATAAATATGGCTACATCGATAACGGAAACGCGACCTATTTCGACTGTGTCAGTGCCCTTGTGAAAAAAAGCGATCTTGCCGACGATGCCAATTTCCAGATCATCACTTTCAACGAAAACGCTTGGACGCTCCGCTCTTTTCTTTCCATGCGGCTCATGACGTGGCTTGAGATGGTGACATTCGGCAGTCAGGCGCGCTACCTCGGTTGCAACGACAAGTTTTTCTATATTTTGGAATGAAAGAAGACCATAAAAAGCTGTTCATCGTCGACGCGGCTAACTACCTGTTCCGGAGCTATTTTGCCATCCGGAATATGAGCAATAAAAAAGGGGTTTCTACCGGCGCTCTTTTCGGCTTCATTCGTAGCATACAAAAAATCATCAAAGATTTTGCACCCGAATATTTCGTGTGTGTCTTTGACGGTCCCGAAAACAAAAAATCCCGTACCGACATCTACAAAGAATATAAAAGCCACCGCACCGGTATGCCCGAAGACTTGTTCGCGCAGCTGGACCTTGCCAAAGAATATTGTAAATGCCAGGGAATTCAAACCGAAGAAATCAGCGGCATCGAAGCCGACGACGCCATCGGATCGATCGCCCGTTGGGCGGAAAAACACAAAATGAATGTATATCTGTGCTCGAGCGACAAAGATTTGTGCCAGCTCGTCAGCGACAACGTGCACATTATCCAGACTCACAAAGACAATCTCGAAGTAGATCCCGGAAAAGTCGAAGAAATTTACGGAGTCACTCCCTCGCAGATCATCGACTATCTTGCCCTGATAGGCGACGCTTCCGACAATATCCCGGGCGTGAAAGGCATCGGTCCTAAAACTGCAGCACGCCTCCTCTCCGAATACAAGAGCCTCAAGAGCCTTTACGAAAACATCGATACATTGGAAAGCGGCGGACTCAAGGAGCGCCTTCTTGGCGACTATGATAATGCCCTGATGAGTTACGAGCTTGCAACAATCAACACACACATCAAAATTCCCGAAACCC
>Ga0155580_149_pt1 | contig 15071 bp, 17 predicted proteins | sample RifCSPhighO2_12_FD_107237 | JGI IMG/M metagenome (GOLD analysis project Ga0155580, IMG submission 107237) | Chlamydiae bacterium RIFCSPHIGHO2_12_FULL_49_11 | reverse complement strand
ACCTCCGGTCCGATCGGTTTATGGGTCATTTCGGGGTGCTGCGAGGGATTGGAACATTCGGAATCGTTGAGGGAAACATGTTTTTGGTACGGAAATTTGGAAAAGAGGGCGCCCGCTTCCAGTTTCGATGCAGCGGTTCCGTCGGGAGGAAAATCGGCAGCTGCTACCGTTTGCCCGTCCAGACAAAGCCCGGCCCTCGATCGCAATACGTCAAGGTATCTTCGGTTATAAATTTCAAGATAGTCGTGAAACGCATCGGGATTGAAGGGGGTTAAAAGTCGTTTTGCTTGGTCTGCCATCCCCCGTTTTAGAACGCGGAGAGAGTAGAGCTGCCGGATGGCACCGAAACTTTTTTCCATTTCTCCGATATGAGAGGCAAGATCGGTATAAATTTCCTCGTCGCTGAGAGAAAGATCGTTCACGAGACAGTTCATTCGGAAGAGCACCTTTTTTTCATCGAGCCGGTAAAAAATCGTCGTCAAAAATTGGACGAAGCGGTTTCTCATCTCAGGCGTCGTGGCAAATACGTGCCGAAACGGCGATGGCGCTACTGTTTGTATGCTCATTGACTCTCCCTATCAAAATATTTGGCTGTGTACCTGTTTCCGAAAACATGATGAGGATCGTGCTTTTCTTTCAGCCGCTGCAAGTTGTCCACACAGTCTTCTCCGTAACAGAGCCTAAATTCATCTCTTGAGGCAAACGGAAAATAGGCTTGGTAATATTTGTCATGCCGGGCAATGAGATGGCGATTGACCTCTTGTACCCACGCTTTTGTTTTACGCACGGCTTTTCTTGTTTTCCACTGGGCAAAACTGATCACAACCGCAAACCTGTCTTGTTCGGCGTACGGCAGAATGGATACGGTATCGCGCAGCACGGGACGGATTGTGGCATTGACGAGTCGTACTTTATTTTTTTTGAGAATACTTCCCAGATAAGAAAGAAACTCTGCCAGATGGTCTTTTGTGACGAAATATTCCTGAAGCCACTGTGCATGCAGATCGGAATGATGCAACATCGTAAACGAATTGATAGGGGGGTGAAGAGCTGCGTTACGGGTGAGGAATTTATTCCCGCGAAGCATTGCCTTTCTCTCTTTGCTCCAAAACCAGCGGGTCAGTATTTTTGCAGAAACATCGTAGAGATGTGCGAGTAAATTAAGGCCGATCCTTTCCACCACTGTCCCCCGCCTCGGTTCAAAAATGAATTTCGGCGTGACCAGAGGAGTATTTCCCTTACACTCATACTGCACCATGCATACTTTGCCGAGAGGATCTTTTTTTCCTCCGTCGAGAGATAATCGTCCGCCGAAGAGAGGATAATTATGATTTTGAATGTCCCGTGCATAATGTGCGGCAAACTCCGCAGAATCAATCTCGGTGGTCGATTCTTCCAGCCTCACGTTATCTACGATTTTGAGGGTTGCATTTACGACAATGCCAAAATATCCCAAAGTGCCGAATATGCAGCCAAACAGCTCATCTTCCGGCGTGAGTGTCCTAAATTCCCCGTTTGCATCAATGATATCAAGGGAAACAACCGTATTCGAAAGAGGCCCCGCTTCATGGGCCCATCCGTGGCAATTGATTCCAATCGAACCGCCCACAGAAAAAATATCGGATGCCTGTTTTACTATGACCGACTTTTTCCTCTTGTTCAATTCCATCTGGATTTTTTCCCAGGTAGCACCGGCACCCACTTTCACGAGATTTCGCTCTTCAAATACCTCAATCTGCCGAAAGTTTTCCATAGTAACGACTACCTGGTGCGGATCTTTTGGCACGGTTTGCGTGCCTTGGCTCATTCCCGCTCCTACGACCGACACCTGTTTCTTATCGCGGATCGCTTCCTTCACGATATTTTCCAGCTCATACGTCTTCTGGGGGTGAAGCACCCGATCCATCCGAAGCCCATGTTTTTCTTCGCGGCCGAAAGGGAGAACCGACGGACTCGGAAAGCGGCGGAGAAAGAAGATCGAAACGCCGTCTCCGGCACGGATGCCGAAAGGGAACAAGACAAAGGCAAGGAGGTACTTGCCGACCGTATCAGCCCGGCTGTTAAACTTTTTTTGATCATCGATCGCACATAACATTCGGGGAATGCGATAAAAGAGGGTCTCCAGTAGGAGAATCACGGGAAAGACAGTGATGCTGATCAGGCGGCTGAGTGCAGCGCAGGCAAGGCGGACGGGAAAATGGGTACTGTTTTTTTCCACTATGATAATATTTTCAATTCCCCGTGCCACGATGGCAGTCGGGTGTTTTAACGCATACATGGGTCTTATTATTACAGAAACAAAAATTACGCGGGATCTTTAATTTTTCGTCTGCCCAAAAAGCGGTATCCCAAGAAACTAAGTACAGCGGAACAAAGGAGAAATTTCCACCACGAGTGCGCGTTCCACTCGAGCACAAAAGAATTTTTGGCACTGAAGAAGAAAATGGCAAAAGCTAATACAAACAATTGAGAGCCAAGACTTAAAAGAAACGTCGGCACCACTTTAGTCACAAAATCGGAGTGAAAAAAAGGCGTGCGGGGCTTTTTCGGAGCCACAGGGATTACCGGCGTGTCCGATTGAAATAATTTTTTGGAAGATTCGAAAAGCTGTTTTCCCATCTCGGTTTGGTAGGGCGGCGCAAATTTGAAACGAAGCTGGTCGTCCGTTTCCGGTTCCACTTTTTTGTATAAAGAAATGCCGCAATAAGGACATGCTCTAGCCTTGTTTTCGACCCTTCCCTCACAGGAGGGGCAAAGACGCGTTTTTTCTTGAGTCATGTTCAAATATTACCTGAATGATCGACAAAAATAAACGTGAAAATGTACAATCTGGGCCATGTATGATGTCGTTATTATCGGCGGCGGGCCCGGAGGTTACGTAGCTGCCATTTATGCGGCCCTCTCGGGTCTGAAGACGGCCCTCGTCGAAAAAGACCGCATCGGCGGCACGTGCCTTACCAAAGGGTGTATTCCGACCAAAGCTCTGCTCAACAACGCGAAAATTGTACACACCATCCGCGAGGCGAAGAAATTCGGCATCGATGTGGCCGGATTTACCGTCCATTATGACGCCATGAAAGAGCGTAAAGATAGGGTAGTAGACGAACTTGCGCGCGGCGTCAAAGGTCTCGTCAAATCCCACGGCATCGCCATCCTCGAAGGGACGGGCTCTTTTGTATCTAGTAGCGAGATCAAGGTGCGGCGCGGCGATGAGGCCCAAGTGATCGCGTTTAAACACGCCGTCATCGCCTCCGGCAGCGTTCCGATGGCGCTCCCTTTTTGTCCGGTCGACGGCACGGTGATTCACGACTCGACCACCATTTTGGAAATGACTCGCGTTCCAAAAAAACTGATTGTGCTGGGAGGCGGGTACATCGGGTGCGAATTCGCTTCTCTCTTCAATGCCCTGGGCAGCATTGTTACCATCGTCGAATTTTTACCGAATATCGTCATGCTCCAAGGTAAATCGGTCAGTTCATTTCTTGAAAATGCATTCCGGCAACGAGGGATCGAACTCATGACAAACGTGAAAATGGAGCGGGTGGAAAAAACCGGAAACGGCATCCTTTGCTTCCTTTCCGACGGAACAAAAGTGGAAGGGGATGCTCTCCTCGTGAGTGTCGGAAGAGCCCCTTACACAGACGAACTCCGTTTGCAAAACGCACTCGTCACAACCGATGCGCGTGGCTTTATCGAAGTAAACGATTCTCTCCAAACACAGGCCGGAAACATTTATGCGATCGGAGACGTAACGGGAAAATCGATGCTGGCACACACCGCCTCCCATCAGGCGATCGTTGCCGTCCATAACATGCTCGGCCAAAAAAAACGGATGCACTACGACCGGATTCCGGCAGTGATTTTCACCGACCCTGAAATCGCTACGATCGGTTATACCTTGGAAGAAGCACGCAAAAAAGGGTTTGATGCCGTCTCGTCCACATTCCCGTTCCGGGCACTCGGAAAAGCAAAAGCGGTCGGGGACGAAGAAGGGTTTGCCGAGCTCGTGACAAATCCAAAGACGGGGCAAATCTACGGCGCCTTCATGATTGGACACGAAGCGGGCAACATGATTTCCGAAATTGCCGTGTGCATTGAAAATGAACTGACGGTAGAATCTCTTGGAAACACCATCCACCCTCACCCCACCTTCAGCGAAGTATGGCTCGAAACGGCCCACCTGGCTCTCGGAAAACCCATACACCTCCCCAAGCGATGACAATGGACCAGATAAAAAACCAAGCAAGGCGCCGCCTTCCCCTTCTCCCCGAAAATCCCGATGCAGAGAAGTCGGGAAGGTTTCCGAAATGGCTGCACAGGCCGCTTCCCAAAGGGGATGAAGTTTTCCAAACCGAATCGATTTTGCGAAAGTACGGACTGAATACGGTGTGTGAAGAGGCCAAATGTCCCAATCGCACCACCTGCTTTTCGAAAAAAACCGCCACATTTCTCATCATGGGAAAAGAGTGCACCCGCGCGTGTGGATTTTGCGACATCGACTTTGCCAAAACGCCGAAACCTCTGGACCGGGAGGAACCGATGAAAGTAGCGCTCTCGGTGCATGAGCTCGGACTCGAACATGTCGTGATCACAATGGTCGCTCGCGACGACCTGAGCGACCAGGGGGCCTCCCACCTTGTCGAAGTGATGCGCGCTGTCAGGCGGGAAAATCCTCGCGTGACCCTCGAAATTTTAACTTCCGACTACAACGGAGATTGGCGCGCTCTCGACCTTGTCCTTGCCGAAAAACCGGAAATTTTTAACCACAATCTCGAAACGGTAGAGCGCCTTACTCCTCGTGTGCGCCATAGGGCAACCTATGAGCGCTCCCTTGCCGTGCTTGCCCACGCAAAAGCGTCCCGGCTTGTGCCGTTCATCAAGTCGGGTATCATGGTGGGCCTTTCCGAAACCGGTGAAGAAGTAGTGCAAACTTTGACCGACCTACATCGCGTCGGAGTTGACATTGTCACGATCGGACATTACCTCCAGGCTTCGAGGATAAAGATTCCGGTAAAAGAATTCGTCACTCCCGAAACATTCCAAGAATACAAAATCCGGGGCGAATCGCTCGGCATCCCTCACATATACAGCGGCCCTTTTGTCCGCTCCAGTTTTAACGCCAAAGAAATCAGAGAGGTGATGAATGAACGATTTTCCCATGCTTGATGCCGTCGATATGGAAATTTTGATGCACCGCGATGCGCATTTTTCTTCGAGTTTCCCCATCATGGTCGAATATTACAGAAAAGGCGGACCGGGAGTCATGAGTGACTTTTCAAGTGAGCGCCTGTTAGAGCTCCAATACATGGAAGAAAAGTACGGCAAGAATTTCTGCGACATAGCCCTGCCCGAAGCGGCAAAAAAGGAAGTCTCCGGGGCCAAAGAAATGTATTCCCGTTTTCGGGAAGTATACCAGGGTGATTCGGAAGTCGCAAAAAAACTCAGCGACCTGATTTTATCCGAAGAAGATTCTCCCGACGATGAAATCGATGCTGTCATGCGCATGGGTCCCGAAATGATCCCTCATCTCATCGACCTTATCCGCTCGGACCATTTTTACGACCCCCTTTACCCCGGATACGGCCGCTCTCCCGCCCTTGCCGCCCGATGTCTTGGAAAAATGCCCGACGAGAGGGCCCTCGCTCCCCTCTTTGAAGCCGTGGGCCGAGGTGACTTTTGGGCCGACGAATGCATGATGACTGCACTCCATGGCCTCGGCGAATCAGCAAAGGTTTTTCTCATCGAACGCCTCTATACAAAACCGGTGACAAGCGCAACATACTCCGCTTGTGCATGCCTCGGCTGTTTTTCCTCCGATCCGGAAATCGGAAAAGCCGCCTGGACCGTTCTGAAAGATCCTGAGTATCAAAAAAATGACACCCTCAATGCCTACCTGATCCTCCTGTCGGAAAATTTGGACCATGAAAATGACCGGCGCGAATTTACCGCTTGGGTAGAGGGTCTCGAAAAAACAGACCTGATTTCTGAAGCCCAGCTAATTATAAAAAACTGGAATTAATTTCTTTTTTTATTTGATAATTACGTGTGTGGTTTTTATAAAGAGGTTCATGAAACCGTCTCCGGCAGGCATCCCTCTCCCCGTGAAATATCCAAGCGCTCTTACAGATCAAGATGTTGCTACCGTGATTCTGGCAGGAGGAGAAGGAACGCGGCTCTTTCCCTTGACCTCAATGCGGTGCAAACCGGCCGTCACTTTCGGCGGACGGTATCGGATCATCGACATACCGATCGCCAACTCTTTGATGGCCAAGTCGGCAAACATCTACGTGATCTCACAATTTTTGGCGTCGACTCTGAATAATTACCTTGCGGAAACCTACACACCCGAGCATATGCAACCCAAGCATCTGGAAATATTGGGGCCCGAAGAGACGCCCCTTCACCAAGCGGGGTATCTGGGAACGGCCGATTCGGTGCGGAAAAATTTGAGGCACATCTTGAATTCCGGAGCAAAATATTTCTTCATTTTATCGGGAGACCAAGTTTACTGGATGGATTTGAATGAGATGCTCCAGTTTGCCATCGAAAAAGATGCCGATGTGACGATTGCCACGATCGTTTCACGAGAAAAGGAGGCAAGGCGCATGGGGGTGATGCAGATCGGCTCCGAAGCAAAAATCACCGATTTTTATGAAAAACCGCAAACCGACCCGCTCCTGGACCGTTTTCGCATCCGCAAACACATAGCGCATTACCATGACAAGTTGAATGAAGGTTCTTTCCTCGGTTCGATGGGAATCTACCTCTTCAAGCGAGAGGCGCTCATCAAACTGCTCCACGACGATCCGCGCGAAGACTTCGGCAAACACATCATTCCGACATCCTTGACATGCTGCAATACCTTTGCTTACATTTTTGACGGGTATTGGGAAGACATCGGCACGATCGCCTCATTTTATGAAGCAAACATGAAAATTGTTTCGGGAGAAATGTGCCTGGACTTATACAGCCCTAAACACCCTATATTTGCGCATAACAGAAGCCTCCCTTCCCCCAAAATTGTCAACACCCTTATCAAAAATGCGATCGTGTGCGACGGCAGCGTCATCGAAGCCGACCTCATCGAAGGGTCGATGATCGGCGCCGAAAGCCACATCGGCAAGCACACACGGGTCGTTCGCTCGATTATTCTGGGCAATAACCGCAACACCGACTTTTCCTCGCGTCCGTCGACCATCGGAAGCCACTGTTACATTGAAAAAGCGATCATCGATGAAGGGTGCAGCATCGGAAACAACGTCACCCTCGTGAACACAAAAAACCTCGACCGGTACGACTCGGAAAAGGTGGTCATCCGTGACGGCATCATCATCCTCCGCGCCGGCACAAAGCTCGACGACAACTACGAACTCTTCGCCGCTTAAGGCGTGTAAAGAATTTGACTCTCGCGTTCTAGATCAGGTATCATGAAGGGCATGAGGATATGGTCCCTTTCCGACGTGCACCTTTCCATCTCGAAACCCGATAAACAGATGGATGTATTTGGGGAGCCCTGGGTCGGCTACTTGGAAAAAATATTACGCCGATGGAATGAAACCGTTCAGGAAGAAGACCTTGTCCTTATTGCGGGAGATATCACCTGGGCTCGCACTCTCGACGAGGCTGCCATCGATTTGCAGTGGATTGGAGAGCTTCCCGGTACCAAGGTCCTGATCCGGGGAAACCACGACTCATGGTTCCATTCTATCCTGAAAGTACGCGCCATATTACCTCCTTCCGTGGCAGCCATCCACCTCGACGCAATAGATTTTAACAGCGCCTCCATCGCAGGCTCCCGCCTATGGGAAGATCCGTCCATCAATTATTCGCGCTATATTATCCTTCGGGATACGTTCGGCATCAACGTGCATAAGAAGCCCGACTCCTTGCAGGAAAAGCTGAAAGACAAAAAAATATTTCAGTCCGAGTTGGAACGGCTCGAAATGAGCCTTAAAAAGCTGAACCGGTCTCTTCCCGTCCGCATTTGCATGGTGCATTACCCTCCCACCGGACCCGAACATGCCGACACCGAAGTGACCCGCCTTTTCGAAGATTATGGTGTCACGCATGTTGTGTATGGCCACTTGCACAATCTTTCGACTGACGCCCCCGTCAATTTCACAAAAAACAACATTCGTTACATTTTCACCGCCGCCGATTACCTAAATTTTAAACCGGTACTGGTGATGGAATTATGAAACGACCCCTCATGCTCACTGAAGTGATGATCGCTACCTTTCTCCTCATGATCGCCTTTTCTGCCGTGGGCGTATACGTGTTCCGCTACATCCGGAAAGAAGAAAACTGTTTTTTAATGGCAGAGGCGCTCTTCATCAAAGACAGGATGGCAGCCGATACCCTCGCCGTCATCCGTGATACCCCGACACGAGAAAAACTCCTGGATCTCGGGACTGTCCCTCATGTGCAACATTACATCGTCTCCTCGGATTCGAAACACCAAATCGTATTGAAAGCCACCGGCCGCATTGAAGAGATCATTGAACCGACCGAATCCCAAAACAAAGCGCATAAAAATGTCGTTCTCGTCAAATTGGGAGTGGAAGTGGAACGGGAAGGTCTTCTCATGGGATTCAAATCGGAAAAATCAGTCTACGAGTTTTTTCTCCATGAAGAATAGCGCCGTATTTCTTATTTCAAACCATGCCAACCTTCTGGATCATCTCTGCCCGTTTGCCCATGAAAGCGACCTTACCCTGTATTACATAGTAGAGGATCTCCTTCCTCTTCTCTTGAAATACTACCCGATGGTTCACCATGAGCATCGTGTTTTTCTCGAAATCCTGGCACTCAGGAATGAATACGATACGTGGATCTCCTCGCACTCGAGGTTTAAGGATATTGTGAAGCCTTTTTTTCCATTGTACGGCCTTCAGCTGCCCAAATTCACTTATTTGTGCCACGGCCAGTCGGATAAATGGTCTGAAAAAGAAGGGCCCCTGCATCGTAACCGGCCTGACGTTTCGATCGTCTACGGCCCCCTGGAGAAGCAGCGGCTTTCCCCTCATCACCCAACCATCGAAGAGCGAGGGAACTTCCGCCGCCGATTTTACGAAAAATTCCGATCTTTTTACGACGGCCTTGTCGAAAAAGAAATCGTCCCCTTTTTGGATCCCACCAAACCGGTGCTTTTATACGCCCCTACCTGGAATGATAAGAATTTGGGCTCTTCTTTTTTCGACCATGCGATGCAAGTAATAGAAGATCTGAAAGATGCATTCCAACTCATCGTCAAACCCCACCCGCGGCTTATCCTTGATAATTATTCTTTATGGCTTAAGCTCGAACTCGAAGCCGAAAAGACAGGTCATTTTTTCTTTTGCTCCGCGTTTCCCGCCATTTACCCTCTCCTGAATATTGTCGACGTCTATCTCGGAGACTACTCTTCGATCGGTTACGATTTCCTCTCGTTCCAAAGGCCCCTTTTCTTCCTCAAAACAAAAACGTACCGCCCTCTCAAGCTTCACAAGACAGGGCACGTGATCGAGAGTCCCAAAGAAATTTTAGAAGGGGCTTTTGCCGACAGAAAGAAAGAGATAAGCAATCTCTACACCGAAACCTTCGGCGAAAATCCGATTGACAACAGACCCGGAAAGGTTCAAAATGGATGCCATGTGGCTCATCTTGGATGAATTCGGGCGGCTTCGTGAATTCGTAGCATATAAAGCCGACTTAAAAAGCATTGAAATTCCGGTTGACCCGATCGATTCGGCGCTTTTGCATCCGGCATCGTATGATAGCCGTATTTGTTCGCCTCCCCCCGTTTTCTATGAAGAAAAGTAGACCTTTTTTGCTGCTTGAAATCTTGATTGGAGCGGCCCTTGCCGCCCTCATCTTGGGTGCGGCATTTCAACTGCTCGTCTTTTACGGCAAAGAAGAGGCCCGCCTGGAAAAAACGAAAACCGCCTTGATGAACAAAGAGTTCGTCTATCTCAAATTGGCCTCTATCCTGGATACCAATGCACCGGTAAAAGAAAAAAGTAGTTCCACAAGGCTCGAGCTCGCTTCCCAAAATCCGGAGCTTGCCGTTGTTTTTGAAAAAGGGGAACTTCTCCTCCACTCGAAAAAGGGAGCTTTGGTCACCGTCGACCCCATTATGGGCGGCCTTCATGATGTGAAGATCACCGTCACTTCCCCCTCCATCGTCACGCTTGACCTTACACCCGCCTCCTCCGCACCGTACTCGCTCACATTTTTCACACCGCGCGCGCCGACCGCTGCGCTGATCAAATTACAAAAAGGAGGCAAATGAACCTCCTGCCGATTGTTTTCATGTTCATGTTGGTATTTTCCTATTTTTTGCTCTTTTTTTCCGATGCATTCTTCAAAAATTCGGTCGTCCAAACCCATTTCGAAACCCTGATGAAGACCCGCCATACCGCCCTTGCCATGCGGGAGCGTTACCTGTTTCACACCTACATCCAGAGCGGCAAAAATTCTTCCCTCTTCACTTTTTCTCCCCATCCCGAAAGCGGGCGGTTCCGTGACCGGATCACGCAAAACTCGAAACTGAATTTTCTTCCCTATCTCAATAATCCGAGTTCGACGATCGCAAAAAAATATGTCGAAAATCTCCTCGACGAACTCTACCGGAAAACCTCTCTGGCTCCCCGGCTCGGAGAGATCAAAGGAGCTCTCTACAAGAAGGTGCTCGATCTCTCTAAAAACGGGCAAACGGGCTCGGTCCGCTCGATCACCGATATCACCTTCACCGATGCGCGCACGCAAGATTTATGGAATGCCTTGCAAGACGGCAAAGTAGCCTTCATGAAGACAAAGGACCAAACCGGCGACACCTGGGAAAAACTGTCCGATTACCTGACAATCCGGCCGGGTGACGAGAGGCTGTTTTGTTTGTGTAAAGCGCATTATCACGTGCTCGTGGCTACCTTAGGGGAACGCGGGGCCGCTGCCGTCCTCGAAATCGAAAAAGAACACAGGGAGAGCAAAAAAAATGCGACGAAAGAAAAGCTCTCCTGGGAAACCAAATGGAACCTGATTACCAATTGCAATCTCCCCTTTGATCCCGTCGATATCCGCAAGGTGATGCATTTCCGCGCACAAACCATCACTGACAAAACCATCACCGCCATTGATCCCGTCACCCACCTTCGGGTTACCATAGCCGCCGAACCTCGTGTCTAGGCTGAGTCCTCAAAAAGTCTAATATAAACAAGATTAAAAAAAGTTTTGTTTCAGTTAATTCAGGAAATTCCGTATTGTTCTAGCCATGGGGTTGAAATGTTTTGTAATCACATGCCTGATTCTAGTTTATAATTATTGCTATTCTGCCATATATGCGGAAGGTTCCCTTTGCATTACACGAGAAAGAACCATTAGAACAACCTATCAAAAATCAATTTCTGCTCTAAATTTTCTGCAGAAAAGGATCGATGACCCAATTCTTCTCGATCCAATATTAAATGACTTGCCTCAGTTCTATTTACAATTAAATAGATTCCGCTTCAACTATTGTGTACGTGTATCAAATGAACTCGAAAAACCTACTCTCGCGGCAAATGCAGAACACGAAAAATGTATCGTTGAATTCGGATTGGGTTGCACCTTTCTAGTTGTTGCAGGAGCAAGCTTTGCAAGGGGCGACCCCATGGGAACGGTAGGTGGTGTCGGAGCTGCAATTCAGTCATTTAGGTCAGCAAAAGAGCATTTTGACAATGCTTGCCGTGAATACCGGGAAGAAAGAGAACATTCTGAAATTTCTGCCGGAGAATCCAATTTTGCAGAACAATATTATGATAGCCAAAGGGACGACTAAGTATGATATTAAATCCGTATTTTTGGGGAATCGTTTCAATATTGATCACCTCTTTTAGTTTCATGTTTGATTTTATTAAAAGCTTCGCAAAGAAGAAGTTCGATTATAAAATGGTTGTATGGATAGTCATGGCGGTTATCTTTTTGAGCTATTTAATATTGCACGGACTAGACATGCGTTCTTCGGTGGAATGGTACGGTTCATTTTTCATGTACTTCTATCTTTTTGCATTTGCATATCGATGGTTCTTCTTTTTCTTAGAATCGAAGAAGAAGCAAGAACTAGCACTGTCCCTCCTCTTTTTCTCCGTTTTTGTGTTCACCTTCGCCCATTATCTTTTTAACCTGAGTTTTGGGTTTATTGTTCTGATGCTCAAATGATCGACTCTTTCATTAGTTTTTCTCAATCTGACGAAAATGAACAGCACGATACGGCCAATTATGAAGCGGGCGAAAAATCAAATTGCTATACCAATCCCAAGAAATTATTTGATGGCACTAGCTAACAAAATTGAAGTTCATTGCTTTGGGGAAGGTGAGGGTGAAGACGGCGCCGCTGCCGGGGGTCGAAGTCACACCGACTTTGCCCCTATGTTTATCCATGATCAGTTTCACTATCGAAAGACCAAGACCCGTTCCGCCCAGTTTTCGGCTATGGGCCTTATCAACGCTATAAAATCTCTCAAAGATGCGCCCGAGCTCTTCCTTTTGCAGACCGATCCCGTAATCGATCACCTTGATTTCGACTTCACTTCCGCTTTCGGTCGCCACAACCTCGATTTTTGCCTTTTCCCCCGCATACTTGGCAGCGTTTTTGAGAAGATTTATAAGGGCAATTTCGGCTAGAGACCGGTCGGCGGCAATCTCCATCTCGGCATGGTCGAGCACCTGTTCGATGGTGATGTGGGGATATAGTTCGATCACTTGACGCGCTGCGTCTTCGATGAATTCAGTGATGCGAACCGTATCGGTTTCGATGATCGGATCACGGTCAAGATCGGCCAGGATGAGCAGATTTTTGATGATGTTTTCCATCCGCCGACAACTCTTTTCGATTTTTTCCATGATCGACATGAACATCTCTTCCGATAAATCGCCGACCTCTTGCAACGTCTCAACAAACCCCTTGATAATAGTAATCGGGGTACGCAGTTCGTGCGATGCATTTGCAATGAACGCTTTTCCCATTTCGATCACTTTCACCTCCGATTGGCGTGGATCGAGGAAAATCCATAGCCTGCGCCCTGCGCGCCGCATCACGCAAAAAATGCGTTCCTTGGATCCGAAAATCTGGATTTCCTTTCGAAAGACAAAGTCCTCTTTCCAAACCCGATCGGCAATCTCTGCAATTTCGGGGAAAAGAAGGGCCAGCGAAGCGAGGTTCCGGGGCGGTGTTTTGATAACCGGAAAAAGTTCAATCAGGCGCGGATCGAAGCGGACTACTTTTTCCTTCCGATTCACGCAAATGGAAAATTTGGGATTTTCCGCAAGAAGAACATCCTCACCGGAACGGTACCGGGAAAAAGAGCGCAGCACGATTCCCACCATAGCCGCAAACGCCAAACTCGCCATTACCGATACTATCATCGTAAGCATTGTAACAAATTTTCAAATTTAGATGGATGAAAACGATGTTGTTTTTTATAAATTGAGTTATGAACATCCAATTTGTTTTCGAAAATACTCCTTATAGACTCCGCTATAATGGAGATGAGAGGCGCTGGAGCATAGTTTCGGAAAGGGGTGTAACAAAAAGTACTGCAATTGTGGAACATATTATTCAAAAAACATATACTTCCAAGGACGGTTTGTTAAAAGAGCTACACGGTTTGGGAATCAAAAACATCGAAGTGATTGACGGCAATGAAGGGGAAAGGTTGGAAACGGCCCTTTCCGAAATGTCGTTTGAGGGCAATGCGCTTCTGATCAATCACGGCATCGTACAATTAAAAAAAACCTTCGAGGGCGCCAAGCCCGAATTTTTCGTCGGCCCTTTTTCGGTCTTTTTTCTTCGTCAAGTCTTACACATCTTGAATGTCGATGTCTCCCGACCTTTCGCCGGTTATTTCGAACCGGGCTACTGGCCTGAGCTTGAGAAAGTAAACCTCACGGTCTCTGACCTCTTAAACCATACTTCGGGGCTTTACCAACTGGAAGAACTTCGAGACGGAGACCACCCCCTCTTTTCCACCTACCATCCCCCTGAAATGGTCGCCGGACTCATCATGAAAAAAGGATTTACCACCCCGCCGGGAGGCCATTATTTCCCCACTGTGAGCAATAGCGTTTTACTCGCTCTTCTCATTGAGAAACTAACCTCTGAACCGATTGACCTTGCCCTGCAGCGGTATTTACCTTTGGCCGGACTACTTCATACCCAAATCCGGAATTCGAGTTTCGTCCTTCAGACCACACTTGACGATATGAAAGAAGCTCTCACTCACTATGAACCAAGAAAACCCCTTTCTACCTTGCAGGGGCCGGTGGATCAAGGATTCCTCGTGAAAAAAGGGGAAGAAAGAACCTATGATTCCGGCGGACTTTCCATCACTCTGGGAAAAAGTCGCATTGAATGCCTCCAGGAAGGGTGACCCATGTCAGACGTGCTAGAAATTACGGGAGGAGTGCCTCTTAAGGGAGAAGTGACGGTGAGCGGTGCTAAAAATGCCGCGACGAAATTGCTGATTGCCTCGCTTCTGTCTGATAAAAAATCGGTATTTTCCAATGTGCCCAACGTGACCGAAATCACAGCAACGGTTGATTTATGCCGTGAGATAGGATCGATCGTGGAATGGGACAAAGAAGCAAAAACGATCGAAATCATCACGCCCCATATTCGGACATCTTTCGTTCCGCAACGGTTTTCGGGAGCCAACCGGATTCCGATTTTGCTCCTCGGCCCCCTTTTAGGACGCACCCGTGAAAAAATCACTCTTCCCGTCGTCGGCGGCTGCAGGCTCGGAAAACGTCCTGTCGATTTTCACATCGAAGGGGTAAAAGCCCTGGGAGCCTCTGTTGTCTACGATGAAGAACGTGAAGTGTACATCGCGCACAATCCGAAACAGCTTGTCGGTACCATCATCGAGCTTCCCTACCCTTCCGTCGGCGCTACCGAAAACCTCATTATGGCGGCAGTGAAAGCCAAAGGACGCACGATCATCAAAAATGCTGCTTCGGAGCCTGAAATCTTCGACTTGATTCTGTTCCTCCAGAAAATGGGCGTCCAAATTTTCATGGATGTGAGCCGTACGATCCACATCTTCGAGACCCACACCTTC
>Ga0155580_148_pt1 | contig 15094 bp, 17 predicted proteins | sample RifCSPhighO2_12_FD_107237 | JGI IMG/M metagenome (GOLD analysis project Ga0155580, IMG submission 107237) | Chlamydiae bacterium RIFCSPHIGHO2_12_FULL_49_11 | reverse complement strand
TATGCAGTAAGGTAACGGGAAATCAGCCACCCAACGCACCCGAGGGCAACTACTGGAATCCTCTGGATCCAGGCGGACGGGTTGTATGACCATCCGGGAGGAATACCGTGTCCTTCTTCTTCTGCAAAACCGGGAATACCGGGAATGATGAGGGCAAATGAAATGCATGCCACACTTACCATCGTATCATTCAGATAGGCCGCCATATCTACGGCATAAAAAATGAGGGGGGCGAACTGGAGCCAAAAACCGGCAAGAACAATCACCCACGGCGCGAAAATCAAACGGCGCGAAAGGGAGAGGAATCCGAAAACAATGAGTACTCCGCCGGTAATTATATCGCTCATCATCATCGAAGTTTGCACGGGCGCGTAGAGAAACTGCGTGCATAAAAGCCAAAATCCCAAAAAGATATTTGCAAAGTGGCACCAGAGCGTACCGCGGTGCCGGTCGCTCAATGTTTTTTCTTTTGTTTTTTCCATAACTTGCTCTTATTTTTCGGAGGAATCAGCCCGTTATCTTTATAAAATTGCGCCGGATCCTTCAAAAGGAGTTTGATCAATTTGGGAAGCTCTTTCCGGATCGATTTTTTGGGTTGCCATCCGAGCAGTTTTTTTGCCTTCGAAATATCGAGGATATAGTTGTCATCTGAAAACGGGATCATCCAGGGACGGATGAACGGTTTCGGTATGAACGGAATATGGCACAGCATCCACGCCCCGATGTAGGCGAGAAATTGCGGAATGCGGACCGTGACCATTTCAAAATCATAGATCTCTTTGCTGATCATCTTCTGCATCTCGTCGACGCTCATCGTATCCCCCTCCCCGATGAGAAAAACAGTCTCTTTGGGAAGTTCCTTCCGTTTTTCCACAGAAAGTTCGATGGCATCGACAAGATCGTCCATGTGTAAAAAGGCGGCGCCGTGAGTGAGGTTGCCGGGAAAAAACCGTGCCGTGACCTGCTTTTCGTAGATACGCTGGATCTGGTTGGAAATCGGAATCGAGTGGCACCTGTCGTCATACACGCCCGCGATGCGTAAAACTGCAGTCGGAATATTTTTCGCATGTTTGTGCATCATCTCTTCGGTCTCGATCTTTGAACGTGGATAAGCCCAGCTTCCTTCGCGGGGAGATGTCTCCTTGATCAAATGGGGCGGGTTTTGCGGCTTGTGCACGAGCATCGTGGAAGAGAAAATGAACTGCTCCACTTCAAACTCCTGGAGTGCATCGAGAAGCCGCCTCGTTCCGTCCACCGTCACTTCTTTATACTTATCATAGGAGGTGTCGGAAAAACTGTAGTAAGCGGCAAGGTGAATGACCGATGTGATTTTAGTTCCGTAAAAATTCTTGATGTGCATGAACGCCTGTTTGACCGACTCATCGGAAGCAATGTCGAGAGGGACGAGTTCTTCGTTCTTCGAAGCATAAATGGCTTTCAACAATTCGAATCCGACAATGTGGTACCGGTCGCCCAAACGTTCTGCCATCCGAGTTCCGATACGTCCAGCACTACCGGTAATTAAGATAACCCCTTGCTTGTCGCCGCTTTTCATAATATCCACCTCTTAATGATAGTGGAAACACATCAAAGAATATTAATCAAGAAAACGGCCGGATTTTTTTTCAACGGAAGGGAATCCGCATGAATGCGTAGCCACTTAACCTTTTCAGTGACTACGTGCTGGGAAGGAGTCATAAGGCCGATAGCAAGGCAAACTTCATCCTCCGGCTCGAGAACTTCAAAGAGGGCATCTAATGTTTGCTTGTTATGATAGGGGCGCTCTATATATATGAAGAGCCCTTTTTTCCGGATGGACCGGTCGATTTGTTTGGGAAAGTAGCCTGCAAAGGTAAACTGCTGGCTATAAAACCCGCTCAGCATGAGCGCGATGAATATCGACGACGGACCGACAGTCGCCTCAACCCCAAAGCCCTCTTTTCTTGCCAGGCGAACGAGGGCCGACCCGGGATCGGCGATGCACGGCAGCCCGCACGCGGAAATAAGACCCCATCTTTCTCCCCGTTTGAGATGCAAGAGATGCTCGGTAAAATCGGTCGTATCTTTATCGCAGGAAATCATCGGCTTATCCCTCAGCCTATCGAAATTGAAGCGCATAAGAAGACGCCTGGCCGCTTTTGCCTCCTCGACAAAGAATCCGTCAAGCGACTCGAGAAGCTGCCCCATCGAACTTGCAAACGAGTCAACCGTCCTTGCCTCGTCATCCAAACTATTCGCAATCAAAAAAAGCATCGGCGTAACTTTTAACCTTGGGGCTCGTATAAAGCATGGATCAGGACTTCTTCGGCAAAGTGGGGAAGGAGTCGTGCGGGGGCCCGCTTTGCCTGGATTTCCTTTTCGAAAAGGAAGCGGAGCATTGTGCGCGCCTTGTGCAGCCTCTCTTCCGTAAAAGAGGGCTTGTAGCGCGATATCAGGTAGCTTTTGCCGGCCGGCACTTCTCCCGTAGAAAGCTCAAGAAGAGTGCGATAATGGTAGCGGAGTAGTGCAATCATCGAAATCACCTCTTTCCCCTCAACCTCTTTGAGAGGCGCCCCCTTCCAAACCACTTCCTCCGCATATTTCGATACTTTGAATTCGCCGGGACGGGAGAGAAACTCTTCCGCTTCAAGGATAGTTACCTTCCGGCCTCCATGAAAGGCGCTCTGTAATTTTTCGAGTTCGCGGCGCACGCGGAGCGCATCATCCCCGTACAGTTCGAACAGAAAGGAGCTCATTTCTTCATCCACATTCAAACCGGCTGCACGAAACTCGAGGGTGAGGAAAGCTACCCACTCTTTCCGTTTATCCCACGGCTTCTGGCGGAGTACATCCAGAAAAGAACCATGGGATGTCGCTTCATGCTCCAACACTTTGTCCGTCCTGGTTACGATCAAAAAGAGAATGTCGGGACCCGCATTGACAAGGGAAAAGACGGCTTTCAATTCCTCCGGACTCATCTTTTCCGAGGGGAGAAAAAAAATAACCCTCCCGGTAGAAAAAAGATCGAGAGAGGAAAGGATTTCAATGCAAGCGCCTACCTCGGTGAGGGTCACCTTCTCCAGATCGGTTTTGACGATTTTCCGGCACGTTTCCAAAACGAGGGCTTCAGAGTCCTCGGGCACGGCCAGCGTAAAAAGTTTGGCACACCCCTCCTTCATACTTTCAACAACATGGGCAAAAAAGGGGCGCTGACCGGTAAATTTCACCCCGTTAGAATAACAAATCTGTATATTTTTTTTCTCAAAAAGTGTATCTTTTTCGTATCTATGAAAAAGTTGTCGGGAAAGAAAGCTTTTGTAGCCGGAGTCGGAGATGACAACGGATACGGCTGGGCCATCGCTAAAGCTCTGTTTGCCGAAGGGTGCGACATCATTCTCGGAGTGTGGCCTCCGGTTTACAATATATTCACCGGCTCTTTCGAAAAAGGGAAATTTGACGAGTCGCGCCGTACAAGCGACGGTTCGATGCTTTCTTTCCTCAAAGTATATGCCTTCGACGCCACTTTCGATAAAATCGAGGACGTGCCGCAGGAAATCCGCGAAAACAAACGGTATGTGGAACACGATGCGTTTACCATCAGCGAAATTGCCGCCCTCGTGGAGCGGGATTTCGGTAAAATCGACATGTTCGTACACTCCCTTGCCAATGGGCCCGAAGTAAAGCTGCCCCTTTTAGAGACAAGCCGCAAAGGATATCTTGCCGCCGTCAGCGCTTCTTCCTACTCTTTCGTCAGCGCCGTCCGCCATTTCGGACCACGTATGCATCGGGGCGGAGCCTTCATCAACCTTTCCTATATCGCTGCCGAAAAAGCCGTTCCCGGGTATGGCGGCGGGATGAGCTCGGCAAAAGCGGCCCTCGAAAGCGACACGAAGATGCTTGCCTTTGAAGCGGGACGAGCATGGGGCGTGCGCATCAACGGCATCTCGGCCGGTCCCCTTGCTAGCCGTGCCGCCAAAGCAATCGGTTTTATCGAAAAAATGATCGAATACACCAAAAACAACTCTCCTCTCGGACGTGAGCTTTCCGCTGATGAGGTTGGGGCTGCCGCGTGTTTCCTCCTTTCACCCGCAGCCTCGGCCATCACGGGGGCCGTTATCCCCGTTGACCTCGGCATGTCGTGCATGGCAGTCGCTGTAGATAGCCCCGCTTTCACCCTATGAACGGAATTATCGCACTCGATATCGATGGAACGCTTACCCATGATATTTCTTCCATTTCCCCGCGCGTCCTCGATTACCTTCACGGGTTGCAGGGCACCGGATGGACCCTAATGCTCCTAACCGGCAGGACCTTTTCCTTTGCACATCGCATCTTTTCCCGCTTTCGCGTTCCGTTTTACCTTGCCGTACAAAACGGCGCCGAAGTGTTCGCGATGCCGAAAGAAAATCGGGTCTATTCCCATTTTATGACCAGAAATGATGTACGGACAATCGATACACTCCTCTCCCCCTTCCCAGAAAGCTACCTTCTTTACACCGGCTCGACCTGTGGCGATTTTTGCTACTTCCGCCCGCAGGCATTTGGGCCGGAAATGCTTTCCTATCTGAAAAAACTGGAAATGATATCGACCTCTCCGTGGAAAGCATTTTCTTCGTTTGATGGAGTGGAAGGGGAAGGCTTTCCTCTCATCAAATATTTCGGAACGCGTCCCGTTCTTTTTGATGTGCAGTCTTGCATTGATCCGCTCCGGTTTGCCTCGACCTGCATCAACGATTCGATCGAAAAGGAGCGTTCGATGCTTCTTGTCGGCCACCCGCTTGCCACCAAAGGCCACGCTCTCAGGGAACTGGTCCGACGTTTTTCTTTGAAAGGTCCCGTCATCGCCGCCGGTGACGAGATGAACGACCTTTCCCTGCTGGAGGCGGCGCAGTACAAAATTGCAATGGAAGACGGAGCCGACGAGTTGAAGGCGATCGCCGATATCATCGCTCCGCCCGCTCACAAAGAAGGAATTATCGAAGCACTCGACCACATCATGAAAACCTTTTTCTAAATAAGCAAAATTGATATGGTGAAAGAATGAGAGTGCTTGTCGTCCTATTTTTTTTGTGCTCGCTCCTTTACTCCGAACCGCTCTCCCCTTCAACTCCGGCCCAAGAAGAAACGCAGCCTTCCCTCTCGCTCCCGGTTACATCCGATACGACCCTTCCGTCGACAGATGCAAAATCCCAATTTTTTAAAATCCTGTTCGTGTTTGCCCTTCTCGTTGTCCTCATTTTCTTTATCATTTGGCTGATCCGATTTTTCGGTAAAACAAGACCGCTGACGCTCAACAGCCGCAAGAACATCAAAATTTTGGAGCGCCGCCCCCTTTCCAACCAGACACTCCTCTACCATCTCCAGATCGGTGATAAGCAAATCGTGATTGCCGAATCAAAAGTGGAGGTCAAAATGATCGCCACTCTTGACTGGCCCGAAACGGACGACTCTTCCACGTCTATTTAATTCTTGCTTTTTTCGCGTCTTTTTGTTAACATATTTTATATGAAAATTGCTGATTTGATTGCAAATTCCGTACAAGTTGAAAATTACGAAAACCCCGTAACCTACGACCCGGACCACACGGGAGCAACCGGATATTGGCTGTGCGGCGTGTGCAGAGTGTCCTCTACCGGAGGAGCCGTCTCTCATTTTTATAATTGCCGCCTGAAAAACTTGGCCCGGGGCGGAGCTGTCAATGCTAGACGCTCTCCCGACATGATCTACGTTGTGGGACCGAATGAAAGCGGTGCGACCTCTCCTTACAAACTAGGAGAGATCGAGAAAGTAGTGCTACTGGCAAAGAACCGCTTGACATCATCATCATAAACGATTTACAATTTTTTTCTTAATTGGGGAGGAGTTTATGTCTGACACGATTGGTTCTATCGTTCTGTCACTCGCAAAAAATCGCGAAGCGCATGATGCCTATAAAATGGAGGAGTTGGAACAGAGAGAAGAGAACATCCGCTCCAATATGGAAAGTCTCCAAGCCCTGACGTTCCGAATGCAGAACGAACTCAGCAAAGCGCGCAAAGCCAAAAGCGACAAGGTCTCTTTATCAAACTTTAAGGGCGAAATCACCTGTTTTATCAAAGAAATTTGGCCCGATATTTTGAAACTCAGCCATGCCAAATTCGGGAGCGATAACCCGTTTGCCGAGGTTGTGAAAGAAACCGAAGGGGGTCTTGAATTACAAGAAAAGGTGGATCTCGATCGGGTTGAGCTCATCATTGAGCACCTCCACACATTAAAAGGGCATCAGGGTAACGAACTCGGCAAAATAGCCCGCGACCTACGCATGAGTAGCGACGAATCACTCCACGTATTCGAAACCCTCATCGAAATGTTTAAAATGTACAAGGCTTTCATCCGGACCATGTTGAATAACGAGAAGACCCATAATGCATAAAAACCACGAATTCGACCTGTTCACCCTGTCCCTTAAAAAAAAGGTCGAGGCGTGTGCCAACATCAAACAGGAATCCCTTTCCCTCGATGACGCTTACCAGCTCTATACCCTCGGATACCACCTCTACGAATCGGGAGAACTGGAAAAAGCCAAACTGTGTTTCGAAAGGCTCATCCTCGACTATCCGTTCGAAGAGCGTTTCATCAAGGCTCTGGCTTCCTGCTACCAAATGTTAAAACTGTTTGACGAAGCGGCAAAGTGCTGGATGCACGCCCTTGTCCTCGAACCCGGATGCGCCTATTTTGCGTTTCAGGCCGGCGACTGTTTCGTCCGGCTCGGGAAAAAGACGGAAGCGAAAGAGGCCTTCCAAATGGCCCGCGGCTCTGCCCACGAAGACAAGGAACTTTTGACCAAAATCGAACTTATGGAGCAAAAGCTATGACAGCGCAGATTGAAGCCGTTTCCGCCACCCCCGCCATGCCTCCCGATCTCCCTTTCTCACCCCTCGTCCCCTATTCTTCTCCCGTCTATACCTTTTGTGAAACCTCCTCCATCAAACCTCTATCTCCACGTATTATGCCGCTCATCGATCATCCCGACGCCCTGATTCGTGAGCCTATCCGAAAAGGACCCAGACACTCGTTCGAAGGGATCGTGTATAAACTCATCACCGGCATGCAAAAAACGACCGACCTCACCCGCGAAGGCCTTGCTTCAACCATGGAATATCTCGATGAAGTCCATCAAATCGAACTCGAAGCTTACCTCAAGACAAGCAGGGAAATCAGCGCGGTAAACCGTAAAACCGGCTTTGTCCAGATGCTGAAACAAACGGCCTTTTGTCTGGCCGCAGCAGCCGCTATCGTGGTAGGAGTGATCGTGCTCGCTTCAAATCCCTTTACTGTGGCTGCAATTCCGGCGCTGATTGGAGGAGCCTCTCTCATTTTGTCGGGCGGAGCGACCCTTATCGGCCAAGCCCTCCTCGATTCGCACCGGTACGCGGACGTAGGCATGGCTCTTACCCTTGTGGGGAGCGCCTTCGGAATTTTGGGGGGAGGTTATGCATTCTACTCGGGACTTGTCGGCTTCGACCTCATTTACCGCCTCATCGGAGCGGCCGCAGGCGTGAGCACCGCTATAGCAGGAATGGCCGAAGGTGTTTTACATCGCGAAACCGCCCTCCTCAGGATGGAAAAAACGCAGCACGACAAGATGAAAGATGAAGAAAGGAATCAGTTTGCCACCATCAGCAAACTGGTGCGCGAATCGGCAAGTGATGCCCTCGACTCTACCCGCACCCTTCGCGTCGTAGTAGCAGCCCTTGTTAAAGAATATAAATTGATGAACTCCATTAACATGAGAGGTTAATATGGAATCTGTACCACCGCTTGCCCGGACCCAAATTCTCCGTGAGCAAACAAATGCGCACCGGATAAATACTTATTATGAGCTTGAGAGCGTCCTCTCCGAGCTTTTGCACCAAAGCCTCGGAAATGAGGAACATTTCCAGAGAAACGTGCGAGAATACCTGAAAGATTTATACGACCACCTGTCCGACGAGATGCGCACCGAAGCGGGCCTCTATGCAATCGGCATTGCCGCTCACTTTTTCCTTGCCATCGGAAGCGCTCTGCCTGCAGACTCTTCAGGCGCTCGCCTGACTACCGCCATTTCCAACATGGGCGACCGTACAGGACAAATGTTTGTGCAACTGCGAAAACGCGACGAGACGAGGATACAGGGTTTTCTGGAAGAGATGCGCGACCTCCTCAGCCGCGGCAACACGAAACGGGACGAAGGGATGCGTCTCCTAAACGACATCCGCGATGTACTGCGCAGCGCTCATGAAGCCCGCTCACGCCAAATCTCGATGATGAGCTCCGGATAACTGTAACAAAAATACAGTGAATGACTTACCTATTTTAAAGCGCTTTGCTTGAAATATACGTTCTTTGGTTGATAAGGGTGACAGAAGAAGCGCAGGAAAAAGCAAAATGTAAGAGAAAAAAAACCCGTTCAACTTGCAACCGATCATAAAAACTCTTCCCCTCCATAATACCGCGAATAATGATTCGCCGGATATATATCCCTAACACTTGCTTTCTTTTCCCCTTTTTTTTACATTCCGATTTGTATGGAAGAGTCGATTCAGAAGGGAAATAGAGAGCTGGGAAAACAGCTTGAGGCCAATTTTACCGCCTTCACCCATATCGGCGCTTTTATCTGTTTCATCGGTGCCGTGCTGAAGTCGATGTTGCGACGCTTTCCGCGGTGGGAGCTCATCCGCGAATGCCTTTACTCGATGGGGGTAACATCACTGAGCGTCGTCTCGCTCACCGGTTTTTTCACCGGGCTTGTCCTTGCGGCCCAATCGTATTACCAGTTGAATGACAAGGGTCTTGCCGGCGTTACCGGCCTCATGGTGGCAAAGGCCATGCTCACAGAACTTGGCCCCGTCCTTACCGCTCTCATGATTGTGGGTCGGGTGGGCGCATCCATGACGGCAGAGCTCGGAACGATGGAAGTGACTGAGCAGCTTGACGCCATGAAATCGATGGCGGTCGACCCGAACAGGTTTTTGATCGCTCCCCGCTTTATTTCAGGTATGATCATGTTTCCGATCCTCACTATTTATAGTATCGTCCTGGGTGTTTTCGGCGGGTATCTGATCGCCGTCTATTTTTTCGGCATGGCCCCCAACACCTTCTGGGACCCCATCCCCGAATACGTAGACCGCTTCGATTTAATAATCGGCATGACAAAAGCTTATGTGTTTGCCTTTCTCATCGTTTCCATCGCCTGTTTTAAAGGGGTTACGACGCGCGGCGGAGCCAAGGGGGTCGGCGAAAGCACGACTCACGGCGTCGTCATCGCCTATGTCGTGATCCTCTTCACAAATTTCTTCCTCACCTTGGGAATCAACGTGGTACGTAATGAAATCAACAGGTGGTTTGAATGATCCATATCAAAAACCTGTTCAAACAGTTCGGCCCCAATAAGGTTTTGCAAGGTCTTTCCCTCGAAATTTCCAATAATGAAATCCTCGTCATCGTGGGAAGGTCAGGCTCCGGCAAAAGCGTCCTCATCAAACACATCATGGGTCTCATGAAACCCGATTCGGGCGAAGTGCTCATCGATGAGATTGATATGACACAGCTGGAAGGGCCTAAACTGTACTCTACCCTCACGAATATCGGCATGATTTTTCAAATGGGGGCCCTTTTCGATTCCATGACGATCGAAGAGAATGTCGGCTTTTTTCTGAAAGAACATCAAATGGTTGCTGGAAAGAAAATTCAAAAATCCGATATGAAAGAAATTGTGAGAAGCACACTGGCAAAAGTGGGCATTGAAGGAACCATGGAACTCTACCCGGCAGACCTTTCGGGCGGCATGCGAAAACGCGCCTCCATCGCTCGTAGCGTGATTTATAAGCCTAAGTACCTTTTTTATGACGAGCCAACCACCGGCCTCGACCCGGTCACCGCAGAAAATATCGGACGACTCATCGTAGCCCAGCAAAATGAACTGCAAGGCACCTCCGTCGTCGTCTCCCACGACATTGCCACCTCGCTCATGATCGCCGACAGAATCGCCCTGATCGAAAACGGAGTGATCGAAGTCATTGCCAAACCCAAAGAATTCATGGAATACAACCACCCCACGATCCGTAAATTCAATCATGTCGTCGGGGACTACAAGCTGCATGGGAGCCTTCGGTGAATAAACAAATCAAAAACCTCCTCATCGGCCTTTTCGTCATTGCGGGCTGCACCCTCGTGATTGCCATCATTCTGTTTATCAAGCCGTCGGTCGGCGATTCGAAACAGGTAATCCACGTGCGATTCAATAATATCAACGGCATTCAGATCGGCACACGCGTCACCATGGCAGGCAAACCGATCGGCGAAGTGACCGAAATTTCGCGTGTTCCGCTCGCACGGGAAAAAGCAGTAGACCACCTCGGCCGCGTGTATTTCTACTTGCTCACCCTCCATATCGACTCCCACTACAAAATTTTTGCCACCGACGAAATCACCGTGCAGACGGCGGGACTGCTCGGGGAAAAGTCGATCGCAATCATTCCGAAACCGCTGATGCCGGGCCAGCACCCACACGTCATCACAAGCAACGATATCGTCTATGCCGAATCAACCGACATTTTGGAGACAGCCGTGAACGAGCTTGCAGCACTCTCCAACAAGTTTGAAGAAACGCTGCAGAAAGTGATCGACTGGATGAATCATTACGGCGACGACGTCGGACAAGCGGTCATCACCTTTACCGATACGACAAAGGAGATAGGCACCCTCGTAAAAAGCGTCAACCAAAGCCATATCATCCAAGACGTAGAACACATCACGACGAACGTCAGTATCACAACAGATATGATCAACATGGTCCTCACATACTTGAAAGAACATTGCTTCTTCGATAATCTCGCCATGACGATGCAAAACATCACCCAAATCACCTACCCGCTTGCGGCGGGAACAAGCACCCTTGGAAAAATCATCCAGGATGACGGCCTCTATCTCGAAATCAATGCGGTGATGCTCAAGATCAACACCCTTCTCAACGATATCAATAATTACGGTCTGCTCTTCCAGTATAACAAAAAATGGCAGCGCGTCCGGGAAAAACAGTCGATCGACATGCAAAAGCTCTCCACTCCCGGCGGATTCAAACGGGCCGTGCAGGCGCAAATCGACCAGCTCAATGTCACCCTCGGAAGGATGAAAATGTTATCCGAGGCGAGCACAACGGGGGAGCTGAGCTGCAATAAAGACTTCCAGAAAGAGTTTTACGAATTCGGACAAAAGCTCAAAGCGCTGCAACATGAGGTTGACTTATACAACCTGGAGCTCTTTAACCAAAAGGCGTCGCATGGGTGTGAAAAAGCTTGTCCCCGGTAATATCCTGATCACGAATCTGCAAAATACGCAAAAGAAGCAGGAAGTGATTTTACTATGCGAACATAGCGACTACGGATCTTTTGGCCTGACGATCAATCAACCTTTTGACGATTCGGTTCTTCAGGGAGAGCTGGAAATTCTCAAAGACCTTTCTCTCCATCCCAAGGTATCCTTTCGCTGCGGCGGCGACGTCGAACCTTTGCAAATGATGTGCGTGCATGAAACGAGCCAGCCGAAAGATTATATGCTTCACATTTACCAAAATGTGTACCTCGGCGGCGACATCCTCTTTCTCGAAGAAGTTCTCCTCCGGGAGGATTGCCCCGAACTCCTCATCTTCTTCGGCTACCGTGCCTGGATTGGCGGTCAACTCGATAATGAAGCGGCCGAGCAGCGCTATCTCGTCCTCCCCTCATGCCATGAACTTCTTTTCAACACTCCCATGGAAAACATCTACAAGACCGCCGCCTCCAAACTCGGCCGCGGCTTCGAATTCTTCTCCCGCATCCCCAAAGACCTCTCCTTAAACTAGTGGGCTTGTAAAATTTATTTTATCTTTTTTGAACTTTTGGTACTCTTAATTCTATGTTATCCACCGATTACGATCTTGAAGCCCTTGGTCGGTTCATTCCGCCTCCACTGGAACGCATCCGGGCCCTCGTTATGGAAGACGAAAAGGCGAAGGAATCATTTTTTAAGCAGTGTCGGAACGTGACGATGTTTTGTAAAAACACTCTGGTACGGCTGGAACTGATCAACTGTTGTATCAGCAATCGAATCCATCTTTATGAGGCGATACGATCCCATCAGCACAACATGTATTGTCAATGCAACGTGCGCGCACATAAAATCACCGAAGATTACAACACCTTGCTCAGCGAAAGCAAATTCATCTATCGACTGGTAAATAGCGCGAAAGAAGCTTTGTGCTTTTTTGAAGATAATCACGACAAGTTGGAAGCTCACACTTCCCATTTCGCTGAAGTCGATCAGGAAATTTTGGCGCATTATCAGAATTTCCAGGCATGGAATCGGAGTTTTGTCGTTGAAAAAATGAAAAACTCGGCGCTTTCCCTCGAGCTTTGGTGCAAACTGGGGAACAGATCGTATTATTACCACCGGTGGACCGGAACCGATCCTACACATATTAGATAGTGATAAACACGGCCTAAGTCAATTCTTTGAGTTGCAAGGTGAGGTCGTCGGGATGGAATTCAAGAAGGGAGGCAAGGGAGCTTTTTGTCGATTCCCATTTTTTTTCTCCGATGCCGGCAAAGGTCGAAAGCATGCTCACCGTGCGCGAAAGGCGCATGCCGTCGACTGCCCGTTCACGGAGAAGCAGGGTGGGAGCAAACATGAGAGCGAGGAAAAAAGTGTATTCTTCCTCTTTCCATACACGCTCATTGAAGAGATGGAAAACGGCAAACAATCCTGCGGAAAATACAGATGCAAGATCAAGGCCGTCTTTCCCCATAATCCCGACAAAAGTGCACTTCAAGCTGAAAATGAGATGGATGATAAGAAAAGTGTGAACAAGTTCAATGAAATCGAGCCGCTCTTTCCGATTGATATTTTTAGACTCCCCGAAAAACGTGCGGCTTGTAAATTCGATGATTTTTTTCACCTTGTCGTCCAGAATTTTGTGAGGGAAAAAATATCCGCACGCTTCCCCACCGGTAATTTGCTCATAGAGCGCCTGCGTAAAATCGGCTTTGGAGTGCATGTCGAAATAGTCGTCGGTTTGCTGGTAGAAAGGAGTGTTGACGGCAAGGGTAACCACTTCGATCGCAGGACGAAATTCGGCCCCTTGCTGAAATGTTTCTATAGCCTTGCTCCTAGCATGGTCTTTCCAATGGGTCCGGTCCTGCAGGTTGACAATGAGAATCTTGTCCTCGGCTGCCGCAAAGGAACGCACCAGCGCCCGAAATTCTTGTAATATGTGGGCTTCGTCAATTTTGCGCTGCACGGTAGGCGATCCGAATTGCAAAAAGCGGACGGTGCGGCCGTTTTCTTTTACAGAAAATGTGTACGTGGGAAAGTCGCCGAGAAGGAATGGATCAAAATGGGTCTCGTATTCGCGGGCATGAAACACGTCGAGGGCCTTAAACAAAGGCCCGCTTGGGAAGTGCTGCAGTTTAGCCGTGAGCTCGTCGTGAAAATCGAGGGTCATATGGAATAGAATTTGGGCGTTTTGTACTTTGGCGTCTTTTTCTCCGAAACTGATCATGGAAAGAAGATAGGCCAAAATCTCACGGTGATCCTTCTTATGGGTATAGATTGCTTGTGCGAAAGCATGGAGAAGTTCGGCAGCAAGGATCATGAAGCCGTCTTGCACTTCCCCTTCCATCACGGCGCGGTAATCGATCGAGTTGAGAGCCTCTTTGTAATAGGTCATAAAATCACGGAAAAATTGGCGGCAGGTTCTTGTGGTCGTTGTCAAAATCGAATTTTTTGCATTTGAGGCAAGAAAAAGGGCTAGGATCGCTTTAAAAATCGTGCGTATAAAAATATCGTCACGATATTTGCCGGCACTTTTCAAAAAAGCGGTCAGAGGAAGCCGGATATGAAGAGCGATATGCTTCGCAAGGTGCATGACCATCCTGTCTTCAAACACTTGCAATTTTAAAAGGGGGTCTTCTTCTCGGAATGCAGCGATGATCTGGTCAAAATCGGTTACAAGGCGGATGTGGCGAAGCAGGTTTGTGTTAAAAAAGAGGCTTCCGTCTTCCTTCGTCAGGTAAAAGAGTTCATAGTCGCGGTCGCGGATAACCGACTCCAAATCCTTGAGCCCGCGACGCTGAATATCAAGAACGTCCTCTTCCCTCTGGAGCTCCTCCTGCCACTTTTCTTCTTCTTCCAGCGTCTCTTTGAATTTAGACAGGATCTTTTTTTTGTAAAAATCGAGAAGGGATTTGAATTCATTGCTTTCTGCAATTTTCTGATACCCCTGGAGCGAGTAATAAGTATCGATCTTTTCAGCCGCCTCTTTCGCAAGCTCCATGATCGAACGTATCCCTTTCTGGATGTGTGGATCACGTACTTCACCCGTTTCTTTGGCATAAATATATTTCAGATATTTGTGAACGGTTTTGAGAGTTCCTTTGACCCGACCGATCGTTTTCACCTCATTTTTCGCATCGAACCAGCGGTGCGCTTCTAAAATTTGGCCGCCGGGACGTGTTTTTCCTGCCACCCCCTTCAGATTTATTTCAGCGATGGAAGAAAGGTTGTTTACCGCTTCCAGAATATTAGTATGTTCGGTCAAGTCTTCTTCAGTCATACCTTAACAACTATGAATGGCTCTATTAATATTCAATAAAAATTCCTCGTCCTGTATCCTATTCCCATGCGAGTTCTTGGAATTGAAACCAGTTGTGACGAAACATCCCTGGCCGTTGTCGTGGACGGGAAAGAAATCGTCGAACATGTGATCCGAAGCCAGATCGACCTCCACAAGGAGTTCGGCGGCGTCTATCCTGAAATAGCTTCCCGCGAGCACTTTAAGTCGCTCATCCCCCTATATCAATCGATGGAAGAGACCGAGAAGATCGACCTTATCGCCGTCGCCTGCGCTCCCGGACTCATGGGCTCTCTCCTCATGGGGGTTACGTTTGCCAAAGCGCTCGCCTTTGCCCGGGGCATCCCCTTCGTGGGGGTCAATCATATCGAAGCCCACCTGTATGCTGCCGTCATGACCACCCCACTTCCATATTCATTTCCCGCCCTCGGCCTGATCATCTCCGGCGGACATACCGCCCTCATCAAAATCGAGGGCGTCGGCACGTAT
>Ga0155580_143_pt4 | contig 15110 bp, 12 predicted proteins | sample RifCSPhighO2_12_FD_107237 | JGI IMG/M metagenome (GOLD analysis project Ga0155580, IMG submission 107237) | Chlamydiae bacterium RIFCSPHIGHO2_12_FULL_49_11 | reverse complement strand
CTCTTGAAAACGGCATGTATCCAAATCTTGAATTCTCGCAGTCGTCCGGAGATTCGATCCGTTTGTCATGATCATGGTTTCGGCAAGAAGGAGCTCGTCAAAATCTCGCACTTCAATGCTACGGCCGTGCAGTTCATTGATTCTTTCCATATCTTGTGTAAAAGCAAAACAGACCGGAATGCCCTCTCCGAAGAGAAGCGGGGAGGGGAGAGTGACTTCGCGGTTGAACGATTTTTGGGTGGGATGATTGAAAGAGGCAAAAATAACGGGGCTCATATCCCGGGTTTTTTGGACCTCGTTTGCCGAAAATTGCGAGAGTACGGGAACGGTAAGGGCGTGGACGAGATGGCGCGTGATTTCGGTTTCGGGTACGGTTTGCAAGTATTCCAGGAGGGGTCTCAATTTTTGATCGTTCTCGGAGTCTGTCCATCGAACCCGGAGTATGGTTACATGAAAATGACTGAGAGAAGAAGTGAAAGCAGCCTCTTCCAAAATTTGTTGGAGATTTTTTAGGGTGAGCATGCGCCACGCCTGCTCCGGATCAAACACGGTGATCGGCTCGAGTGAACCAAATTCAATATTCGAGCGCATAGCAAACAGATAACTTTGGCCCCATGTGGTGGGAGTGGCATACATGAGCGTTCCGCCGTCGGCGGTACCTGTCCAAGAAGGGTCTTCCCAGCACCGTGTCGGTGTTGTGAAACTGATACGCGTGTTATTGTGGGAATATATAGACGGACAAACCTCGCCTGCAAAAGGGGCGACGCCCATTCGAAGCATGTCTCCTGCGGCATAGATTCCCCTTGTTTCCGGTTCCATTTTTGCAATCATGTGTAGAGTGCCGAATTTGGTGCCATGGATGCACATGCTTTGGTAGTTGTAACGCTGCCAAAAAGGGTCTTTGAAAAAGCGGGAAAGGGCTCTGACGATGCGTCGACGGGCCATGTGGAGACTTGTATGAAAAGCGTCGGGGGCTTGTAGTACGTTTACGTTCATGTTATGATATAATACGTGGAAGTCGCGATCCGGATTCCATAAGGCCAAAAACTTGAGAAGGCCATCGCTAAGAATCACCTCGTTTCTTTCCTGTTGTCTCACGAGAGCGCGGAGCTCTTGTGAAAAACTTCGCATCATTTTGAAAAGAGGAACATGATCGACTACCCTGTCATAGCATGTGCAAAAAGAGGCAAACCGTTTTTGAAGTTCACCGAAACGAGGGAGGAATTTCGGGAGATTCAAAACCGTTTTGATTCTTTTTTTGAAGAGATGCATTTCATACAATGCATCGATATCAACACGCTCACCACTCGAAAACCCCCTTCGTTGCATTTCATTCAAGAGACGGGATGCCGATTCCAGTTGTTTTAAGATGGTGTCCGGAGAAGCGGTATCAAGAGAAACGGAATTGTCGATTTTTTCCGGAAAAAGGTGGTGCTCGCGAAGGTAGCGTATCAAGGATCTGTCTTGTTCGGGACAATTTTCAAGCACGGCAAGTTGAAAAGAAGAGATCTTTTCCCCTCGTTCCAAGAGAGTGATAATAAGAGCATCCTTATGTGCAAATAATTCTTTTGGTTCTTTTTCCGATTGAAAAGGGAGTTTCGCAAGAAGGAGCTGAAGAGGGCTGTACTCTTTGTTAAAAATAGCCAACTTTATGACAAACTTGGATTTGGCCAGGGATGGGTCATGATCCAGGAGCATGTGGACGAGGCGGGATTCGTCCCTTGTGTTGTGGCTACTTAGATGTGCTGAATGTGATAACTGGAGGAGGCGAAATAAGATCTGCTTTAGCTTTTTTTGGGGTGGTCTTGTTTTGAGAAAGTCCCGAATAAATGCAAAGTCGATCTGATGCACGTGCAGCCCTGCCAAAATGTACCGGTGTGCCATTTTCGGCTCTGCGAGAATATGGGGATGCTTGTCAAGGATGGTTTTGATAATATGAAATTGGTCTCGGATAAACAAATGTCCCCAATTTCCCGAAAAGTCGGAATATATGGGGTGGCTTGCCAGGTAGAGAAGGGCGAGGGCCGTCTCTTCGTCGGGCGGATGTTCCAAAAGCAGGGGAAGCGTTACCAAAAGTGCAGGGTGAGCTTCAAATATGGGGTTTGAACCCGTCGTATATTTTTTTACATTTTTTGCCGTAGATTTGATATATTCGCATAATTTTGGTATACATTCGGAGAATTGATTCCACTCCCCTCTAACTAGGGTGTGGAACAGGGTATATAGGCAGGACATCTGTAAACAGTTTAACCGGTCAATCAGGGAATATCTATCAAACCAGCAGCCATTTGAAAGACTGCATTGACTCAATACCAGCGCCTCAAGCAATACTTCCATGGGATTTTTTAAAAACTGTAATATATCTCGTAAATAGGGCTGTTTTTCCGGGTCGCCATAACAGTAATATGCTTCGAAAGAGTCGTGCATATTAACTTGCACGAAGTAAACGGCACGGTTTCCTTGGACAAACCGGTAGGTCCTATGGACCACATAAAACTGGTTCATGAATTCTGTGACGTTTTCCGCATGACGGGAAATTTCATTTTCGTCCTGGGATAGAATCCAGGAGTAGTCTTCCTGCATTGAGGGAAAGGCCCCCGCTGCTTCTGATGCAAAAATATAATTGATTTTATGTGAGATGCTTATATCATAGAGAGGGGTTGCAAAAAGAGAGGCTCCGGCTGCAGCAATTTTTTCCATAATAGTTATTATTATATCACAGTTATCATTTTGCTTAAATGTAATTTAACATACTCATTATTATTATGTTAATTATTAATTACGGGGTTACTTGATTTAATCGGGGTAAGCCTATAAGTATAATGTTATGATCGAAGAGAGATTTGATTTACTTGTCGTGGGCAGTGGGCCGGCGGGTCAAAAGGCTGCCATCGGAGGGGCAAAACTGGGAAAAACAACCGTGCTGGTAGAGGCGGGGGTTTTGGGAGGCTCATCCCTTACTTTCGGGACAATCCCTTCCAAGACGCTCCGTGAGGCGATCTTGCAACTGACCAACTTCACGCGGCAAAGTTTCTATGCTTCTTCCAAGCATGCCCCATCGCTATCCGAAATTACCATCAACGAGCTAAACTATCAGGTCGCATGGGTGCAAACCCACCTGAAAGAAACAATCCAACGCCAGCTGGATAAGAACGGCGTCCATGTCATGTTCGGCTTTGCCAAATTTGTCGACCCCCATCGGATGCACGTATTCGATGAGGAAGGGAGGCATACCCATTCTCTTTTTGCCGAGAAAATCATCCTTACCATCGGTTCAAGGCCGCGCAAACCGGAAGGGATCACTTTTGACGGCAAACACATTTTCGATTCCAACCAACTTCTCAAGCTGGATCACATTCCCCGGTCTCTCATCGTGATCGGAGCCGGCGTGATCGGCTCCGAGTACGCTTCGATGTTTAGCGTGCTTGGGGTAAAAGTACATCTCATCGACAAGCATGCACGCCTCTTGCATTTTCTCGATCGTGAAGTGGGAGCCCACTTGCAGCTTTCTCTCGAAGAATCGAAGTTGCAATTTCACGGGAAGAAAGAATACACTTCGATCCGCATGAAAGGTGAAAATATGGCGGTGGTATCGTTTCGGGACGGAACGGAATTGGAAGCCGAAGCGGTTTTGGTGGCGGCCGGGCGCGTGTGTAATATCGATCTTCTCGATGCCGAAAATGCAGGGTTTGCCCTCCATGCATCGGGTGTTGTCGAAGTGAACGAAAAGTTTCAAACCTGTGTTCCCCACATTTATGCTGCAGGAGATGTGATCGGCGGTCCGTCCCTTTCTTCAACCGGTTACCAGCAGGGCCGGCTTGCAGCGCTCCATGCATTTCATCAGCCGATCCGAAAAACCGATACGATATACCCGTACGGAATTTACACCATTCCCGAAGTGTCAACAATCGGAATGACTGAGGAGGAGTTGATCGATGCCGGGCTTGAATATGCGATCGGACGCGCTTATTTTTATGAAGTTTCGCGCAGTATCATTTCGGGATCGGAATCGGGTCTATGTAAAATTTTGTTCCATCCAAAAAATTTAAGCATCTATGGCGTTCATATTGTTGGACATGGTGCTACAGAGATCATTCATATCGCACAAGCAGCGATGACATTTAATGCCACAATAGAGTATTTTTTAGAGGAGGTTTTTAACTTCCCCACATATGCCGAAATGTATAAAATAGCGGCACAGAATGGGCTGAACAAAGTGAAGAGGTGAGATGGCCATTTACAATATTTTTGATCAGGTCGAAAAGCAGCGTCCGAGAGGAAAAATGGATCCGAAAATACGTACGAGAGAAAACAGTCCCTATATCGATGAGCACCTTCTTGCCAAGAGCGGCGACAGTTCCTCGCTCTTTTCACGGGTTGCGGCGCGCTTTTTCTTTTTTATTCTGCTCCTTGCCGATGTGGCGTGGATGGTGTATTCCTTCGTCACATTTGTGATCAAAGGAAGCATTCACCTCATGTTACTCATGAAACTCAAACCTCTTGCGCGCAGCCTTACCCGCACCGGGCTCAATTTGCGCCGTTCTCTTGTGTGCCTTATAGCCCTTTTTGTCGCCCTCTTCAGCCCCGCTCTTGGAATCATGTTTTCTTACATGTATTTCCTCATGTATGATCGGGAAGGGGTGGATGAAGTGGTGCCGACCTCCCTCAAAGAACAGTTTGACGAGATGTTCAGTTGAACCGGCTCCTTCTTTTCTTAGCATGGCTTTCTTTTTTATGTGCCGAGCCGGTGGATTTGACGGTCCGATATCTCGAGGGCGGTGGGCTGTTTTGTCAGTTAAACCTTGTTCTCAGCGCTCTCTTCGTGCATGAAAAAGAGGGGATCAATTCCCTCGCAGTGGATTGGACGGCTCCTTATGTCGCCTACAAAGACGATCCGTCGCCGAAAGTAAACGGATGGGATGCCCTATTTTCTTCGAACCGAACTTTTCCGTGCACAAAAGGCGCTCTCCCTGTCCATGTCGACAATTTCATCTGTCATGCGGTGCATGACCAAAATTGTTTTCACCGCTGGGTTGATTATGCTGGCTATTACCCCTATTTCAAAATCCGCAGCGATACCTTTCATAAATATTTCCGCATCCATCCGAAGATCGTAGAGTCGGCAAACACATTTTTCCGAGACCGTATCGGCAGCAGGTTTCCCATAGGAGTGCATGTTCGGTTCGCAAGCTCGCACAAACATGAAATGTATCGCTCCGAGCCGGTCGATATTGCCACCTACATCGATGAGGCCAAGGGGCTCATGAAGCGCTACAAAGCGCGGAATCCGATCCTTGTGCTTGCCAGCGATAGTGATTACGTGATAAAAAAATTCCGGGAGCATTTTAAAACATTGGATCTTGTTTACACCCCTGCTCCTCGATCTGCATACGACCGGCAGCCGCACGAACCTTTCGACGATCCCAAAGTGCCGAAAAACTGGGAGACGTTTCATGCCAAAAAGCCGGGTTACTACGGCGCCGTGATGACGCTCATCGATGTTCTAGTTCTTTCCAAATGCGCCGTTTTTCTACATTCGCAAAGCAACGTGGCTGATTGGGCGGTAACGCTGAATCCGGATATCGACTCGATCTTTTTGCCGCGTACCGTAGCCCACTACCCGCCGTGCGAATGCCCTCACGCTCCATTCCACCTCATTCCCGATGGCGACACCCTTTGGAATCGCTATCTCTCCCGCTCATAATATTAAGCTTCCCTATCAAAACCGGCGGATACTCATGAAAAATGGGATCCACAGCACTTCATTGTGGGATTAAACATAGGCGTTGTGCCCGGAAAGATCTGGTATGCTAGGAGGGCAATCGTTATGAGGGAAAAAAAGAACAAAGGCAAAAAACATGATTTAGAGGATATGCATGATATGTGGGATAAAAAATGATTCCCTTTTTCTTCATCCTGCATATCAGGCCAATCCCTATTATCATGGTTTGGCTGCTTGCGGCGAATAACTCCCTACGGCGGGTCAAGCCTCTTCTTTTTTGCGGGGGTCGAGTTGAGTGATGGTAGGCGTTGTGCTAGGAAAGACCTGGTATGCTTCTTTGATTTCTTTGATCTCTTTCGGCAGCTTCTTATGCCGGTAAATGGCGTAGATACACAGCAAGAGTGATACCACGGCCGAGTAGAGGAAAAGTCCCGTGGACAAGATAAAACCCATCACGATCGGTGCGATCACGGGGCCGATGATGCAGCCGATGCCATAAATGATAAGCGCTGCGCAGGTGATTGCCGTGATACCGGAGGAGGAAAAGAAATCGCAGCAATAGGTGATGCTGATGGGATAAAGGGTGAAAACAAAGCCGCCGTAAATGAATACGGTGATGAGGAGAAGCCAGAAAGGCATCGTTGGAAAGAGAAAAAGGATGAATCCGAGGAAGCTGATGGCAGCTGTAATCATGATGATCACTTTGCGTCTTTCCAAAATATCGCTGAGAAGGCCGAGAGGCCATTGGAGAGCCATGCCCCCGAAGACGGTGACCGACATGAAAAGTGAAACCTGAAAAATGGTGAAGCCCATCTCTTGCGCGTAGACGGGCCCAAGAGCGTAAAAGGCGCTCAAGATTAGACCGGCCACAAAATTGCCGAAGAAACCGAGGGGGGTCTTTTTGAGGAGGTAAAAAATATTGATGTATTCCGATGTGGTGATGGATGGCGCGCTTGCGCGCATCAAGCTGACCGGCACGACCGAAAGGCTGCAAAAAAAGATGGCAAGGAGAAAAGGGACTACACCCTCCAAATTTGCCACATTGAGGAAAAATTGGCCGAGCGATTGGGCCGTATAGATTGCAACCATATATAGGGACAAAATTACCCCTCGCGTATGGGAAGAAGAGAGAAGAAGGAGCCAGCTTTCAATCACGATGAAGAGCCCTGCCGAGGCAATGCCGGTCAGGAGACGGAAAAACAGCCAAATCCAGGGCGATGCGAAAAAGCTTTGTACGACAATTGCGGCTGCCATCGAAGAAGCAAAGAGGGAAAAAGCGCGGATGTGGCCCGTGTAGCGGATGAACTTTTCCATATAGATGGCGCCCAGCATCATGCCAAGATAAAAAGCCGAATAGACAAGGCCGACGACAAAACTGCTACCCCCGTCCAGGTTGACTCTGACACTGATAAAGGTATTGAAAAAGCTCATTCCGAGCATGATCACAAAAAGGCTGACCGTCGGTGCGACAATCAACTTTAGGGTCTCTTTCATGTCTCCAGTGTATCTGATTTAGGGCGTATCATCAATTAATTTCCCGTTTGACAGAGAGGAAAGAATCTGATAGATGATAGTAATAGTATGAAATTCTATATAAGATGGATTTTCTTGCCGGCGATTTTCAGCTGCCTTTTTGCTGATATCATAGATCGGAATCAAAACCCGTTGCCGGAAGAGCTTGTTGATCCTGCGCTTCGCATCGCCGAGGTGATCAATGACGGGCAGACACTCATTCTCAGCGACGATTCCAAATGGGAAATTGCCCCTGAATATCAGAATATTGCAGCAGGATGGCTCGGAGCGGCCGAGGTGAGCATTAAGAAAGTGTCCGATAAGGGAGAATATAACTACTCCATCTATAACCACTGGACCGAATCGGAAGTCTTGGCCCGCCCTGCAACTAATTCACACTGAGAAAAGGGAAAATCGCACGGTAACTCTTGGCCGTTTTCAGGACGATTTTTTCCGGAATCGACCCTTTTTGTAAGAGAGAAAGGCTTTTTTGCAAATGGGCAAGCGCTTTTTCGGGATGGTGGAGATCGAAATTGAGCATCGCAAGGTAATATTCCAAAATGGGGTTTTTTGCATCGATCTTCTCTGCAAGGTAGAGCGCTTCCAAGGCTTGTTTTTTCTTCCCGAGTCCATGGCGGCATAGGGCAATATTAAACCATAGAGAGGCCGATCGGGAATCGACCTCGGTTTGAGCGATAAGCTTTTTTTCGAACTCTTCCCTGAGGGCAAGGGTTTCAAATTCGTCCTGGATCATGAGGCGGAGTGATTCGGAAGAAAGGCGCCCTTCCTTGTATTCGGTAAGAAAAAGATCGGGATGGGTGTCAAAGCCGCCTGACTGCATGTAATGTTCTATCTCTTCGAGTGCCTCACCCCTTTTATTGAGTGCGATGAGTACGTAAGCCTTAACTTTTGTCAATGCGGGATCGTGCGGGCCGAAATATTTTTCGGCAAGGGTATAATATTCCAAAGCCTTGTCAAAACGGGCTTCTTTCCAGTGGGAACCGGCTGCATTATAAAAGTTGGCTCCGATCACCTGTTTGATGGTCCGTTCCGGAATCTTGGCAGTGGTGATCGACTCGTAACGGCTATCGGGGAGGTGGATTCCGCGGGCCGTTGTTTCGATATTGCGGACAAGGCCGTTTTCCCGGTATGCGACAAAGATGTGGCCGGGCGGAGTGATGATGGACAGAGGGATGCTAAGACGCTGTGCCAGTGTTAGATAGAGGATGGAAACTCCAAGGCAGACGCCGTGGCGCGAGTCCATGACCGAGGGGAGAAAGGTGAAGGCCGAATCGTCAAAAGTCCACATCGAACGGGGAGGGAAACGGAAACGCATGTCGTAAAATATGAACCGGTTGATGGCATCGATTTTTTCGATCTGTGTCGCATTTTTGTCCACTTTTCCCAAAATTTCGAGGGCCATGATGTCGAGCATCGCTTCGTAGGAGCGGATTTTCCGCTGATCTCCCCGGAATTCATAGATAAAAAGCGCCCGCGAGAGATCTATTTCTGTCGTATCTAGGGAGACGAGGTCGTTTTCGGTCCACACATAATGGCCTTTCAGGCGGCGGTTCTCAAACCCGTTGCACAGTTTTTCGATGAAGGCGATTTCAGACTCTTCAAGGGGTTGGAAGGGGAGGTAAGGTTGTTTGGCAAAGAGCGAGACGATATTGAAAAGATCGATGTAGGGAATCGACCGGAATTCCTTGAGCGTGATTGGAGTATCGCGATGGAGGTTGATAAGTTCGAGCGCTTTTTGCATGGCAAGAGGAGCGCACGGATCATCGGGGAAAAGTTGGCTGTAGGTAAGAAGTTTCAGGCACGATTTGGGATTAATCGAGTAAAAGATATAGTCATGCGTTTTCTCTCCGAAAAGAAAACATGTGACACATGCACACCAGAGCAGCTTCATAAATTGCATCATACTGACCCTTGACAAATGTGTCGACCGGAAATAGTGTGAAAAAATGCGGACATGGTACCCGATCAATACGTATCGCCTGCAGCTTTCCCACACGTTCACGTTTGAGGAGTTGTATAACAAGCTTCCCTATTTACAAAAGTCGGGCATTGATACCGTGTACCTGTCGCCTCCTTTTCGCACCGAAAAAAAGGGGGCCAACTTTTACAAAATCGTTTCCTTCGACGAGATGGACGCCTCCCTCAAGCCAGCATTTTTCGTGAAGACGGCGCGCTTTCTTAGACAGCACAAGATGCATTGCCTGATCGATTTTGTCCCCAATCACATGGGTCTTTCAGAAGAAAATCCATGGATCGAAGATATTTTGGAACACGGGAAAAAATCGCCCTTTCTTTCCGCCTTTGACATTTTCTTTGAAGAAAAGGGGCCGCTTCAAAAAATCCACCGCGACATCAACTACCGCCGCTTTTTCGATATTTGTGATTTGATCGCGCTCAGAGTGGAAGATCCGGCTGTGTTTGAACGGGTACACCGTTTCTTGTTTCAACTCATCCGGGTAAAGGCGGTGCATGGAGTAAGGATCGACCACCCCGACGGCTTGAGAGATCCGGAAGGCTATTTTAACACCTTAAGTCGCGTTGTGCCGTATATCACCTCGGAAAAGATTTTGCAATTCGACGAACCCCTTCCCGATTGGTCTGTGGCAGGCACCGTTGGCTACGATACCTTGAACTGGATCAATTGTCTTCTGGTTTCTCCTTCAAAAATAGACCGGATGGAAAAATTGTATCGTGCTTTCACGGGGGAGACGAAAACGCCGCAGGAGATTCTTCGCAAGGCAAAGATGGATGTGATGCACCGTTACCTCATTGCTGAAGTGACGCGGTTTGCCCGGCGGGCAAAACCTTTTTTCCCGCTTCCCTACAGGGAGATACGGCACCAATTGTCCCTTTTTCTGGCTGCCATGCCGGTATATCGCACTTATTCCCCTTCTCGCCGCCATGTGCTCCATACCGCTCTCGGGGCATGCACTCTCTCCTTCCGGCAGGCCTTTTTGGAAAACATGAAAAAACCCCTCTTTCTCCAAGAGGTTATGGCGCCGATGCAGCAAATCATGCCGGGAGTCTTTGCTAAAGGGTATGAAGACACCTACCTGTACCGGTATTTTCCCCTCTCTTCCCTCAATGAAGTCGGATCTGATATCCGCTACAAAGCGATGAGCATTCCCACTTTTGTGCGAAAAGTAAGAGAGCGGCAGCGCCGCTCCCCCTTTTCGATGAACACCTTGTCAACGCACGATACAAAACGTTCCCTCGATGTGCGCATGCGCATCCACGCTCTTCTTGGCCATCCGAAAGATTTTCAGAAACTCCTCTTGGAAGCGAAGAATTTTGCAGGAAAAACGCCTCCCAAAATGGTCTATTTATTGGTACAAACCTTGATCGGCGCCTTCGGCTCGAAAAATCTTGTTTTCCGCCTCAAGAGATACATGCTGAAAGCCATGAGGGAAGGGAAAGAATATAGCGACTGGATGAAACCCGGCCGAAAAGCGGAAGAAGAGATGCTCCGCTGTATCGATCGTCTCTTGAAACATAAACCGTTTTGGAAAATCTTTATTCCCCTGCATGAAACAACGTCACGGGAAGGATTCTACGCAAGCCTTGCCGCAACGGTAATCAAGGCCTTTTTACCGGGTACGATGGACCATTATGACGGAGAAGAAGTGGTGTATCTCAGGCTCGTCGATCCCGACAATCGGGACCTTTCCGTTTTGAAAAGTTTGACCGAGGAAGACAGGATCAAATTCCGTCTCACAGTCCGACTCTGGAAATTGCGGCGCAGTCATTCGGCCCTTTTCCGTCACGGGACGTTTCACATGACCCGGAGAAAGGGAGGCATTGTTCTCAAACGCCGTTACCGGGGCCGCTGTGTAAAATTTCTCTTGAATGTCAAAGAGTTTTGTAATACGATTTGACACTATGATTCGTATAATTGCAGTATGTTTGGCGGTAGTAGGGTGCTTTGCCGGGCACAAGGTTCTGATCGGCATTGCGGGCGGTACCGGATCGGGGAAAACGACCCTTGCACAACAAATCCGTGACAATTTCAAAATCAATAGCATCTTGATCAGCCAAGATGCCTATTACAAAGATTTGAGTCATCTTCCTCATGAAGAGCGGGCAAAAGCCAACTTTGACCATCCGAATTCGATCGATTTCAATCTCCTGCATGAACATTTGTGTGCCCTAAAAGAGGGAAAAGCGATCGAGCAGCCGATTTATGATTTTGCGACACACTCGAGAAAGCCGGAAAAAGTGCAGATAGAGGCGGTCGATTTGATCATTGTGGAAGGGATCTTGCTCTTTGCGATCGAGAGTGTGCGCAGCGTTTGCGACTTGAAAATTTTCATCGATACCGATCATGACATTCGGATGCTTCGAAGGATAGAAAGGGATATAAAGGAAAGGGGACGGGATTTTGCCGGCGTGAAGGAGCAATACTTGACGACGGTCAAGCCGATGCATGACGCCTTTGTGGAACCGAGTAAAGTCTATGCCGACGTGATCATTCCGGGTGGTGGCTACAACCTGACCGCGATCAGTTTCATCGTGGCCAAACTCAGCCACGATCTTGCCGTGAACGGCAAATCGATCGAGGAAAAAATCAAAAGATTCGAAAGCAATCTCGACCAATATTAGCTTCTGTATTAGTTATGCAAAGGGAGCCGGGACTCTGAGAAAGAACGCATCGTGGAGATGAGCTCATCGTCTTCAAGGAGAGTTTCCAGATCTGCTTTGTAGCGGAAGGTCCAGTTGACGGGCGACAGCTTGCCGGGAATGTTCACCCTGTCGTCGCCGGGAGCCCTGAAACGGTAACGGGAAAAGAGGGACAGGTACTCCTGGAAAAGGTTGACGTGAAAGAAGGAAGGTGTGATGTGCGAGTCGCGGAGAAGGGCGAAGCGGAGCTCGTCCGTTAGGGTAGGCTCCCATGCGTGCCCGCGGAAAGCGGAATAGTCCTTGGATTCGTCGGGATACAGTTCCCACCAGCCGGCGAGCGTTTCACTGTCATGGGTCGACACGGTGGTAAGGGAATAGGGTGTATATTCTTCAAAAGGGATAAATTCGTTGCCATTCTCAAACCTGCGTTCCCAACGGAGGACTTTGGTGCCCGGAATTTCCATCTTTTCCATCGAAGCACGAATGTGATCGATGTCGATGCCAAGGTCTTCGCCGATGGGAAGCATTTCGGTAAGGCTAAGGAGAGATTTGAGGATCGTTTCCCCTTGTAACAAAGCTTGCCACTTTTCGGCGGGAATGTAGCTGCCTTCCGACGGAAGGCGGCCGCGCGGAATGGTCCACATCCGGTAAAGACCGATGATGTGGTCGATCCGGAAAATGTCGTAGATGGTGGAAGAAAGGGAAAGGCGCGACTTCCACCAAGAGAGATCGGTTCTGAAGAGGCTATCCCACCGGTAGACGGGGAAGCCCCAATATTGTCCTGTCTTGCTAAACCGGTCGGGTGGCGCACCGGCGGCAAAGTCGAGATCGAAAATTTCACGGTGGGCCCATACATCGGCGCTTTCCGGCGAAATAAGAATGGGAATGTCCCCCTTCAGAAAGATTTTTTTCTGGTTGGCGTAAGTTTTCACTTCGGAAAGCTGCTTGAAAGCGAGGTACTGGGTCAGTTCAAAACGGAACAGTTCGAATTTTTCTTTTTCATACATTTTTTTGATATGGGCCCGTGTCGGATCACGGTGAATTTTGGGCCAGTGTCCCCAGATTTTTTTTCTGTTTTTCACCTTGAAAAGTTTGTAGAGGCTGTATTCTTTGAGCCATGGATTGCTTTCTACAAACGATTGGTAGGCGAGGTCTTTTTCAAAGAGAGGGCGCGTCATATAGGCGTATTCTTTGAGAAAGGCGATTTTTTGCTGCAGGAGCGCGTGGTAAGCCACCCGGTCCAGGGGTTTATATCTCGAAAAACGCCTCAGGAGGTTCTCGAGAATCCGGAATTCACTGAGGAACGGAAGATTTTCCAGAGTGATGTAAATAGGGGCGAGTGCAAATGCCGACATGCCGTTGTAAGGGCTCGTATCGCTACCCGAGTCGCTGAGCGGAAGGAGCTGGATCGTGTCAAAGCCGATTGCAGCGCAAAAATCGATGAGCAGTTTGAGATCATGGAAAGTGCCTATCCCCAAGCCGGTAGCGGTGGAAAGAGAAAAAAGGGGAATCACGAGGCCATGGTGATGGCATTTTCCAATCCTTTCCCATCCTTTCTGTGTTGGAGTGAGGTTCATATTTTCTCTGCCGTTTCCGTGACCGTTTCAGAGGGGAATTCGTTCGGATCTTCCGGACCCGGGTGGCCGCTCCGGATCGCTTTTTTCCAGGCAAGGACACGGTCGGCAAAAAGGAGGAGATCGTGGAAGAAAGGTTCCGGGTCAATCGTTTGAAAGAAGTAGGCTTTATGCATGTAGAAGTACCCCTTTTTCGGCACAAAGCTAAATGTGCCGGTGGTATTGTAGATATTACCGTTAGCAAGGAGGGCTTTCATAAATATGCGATCTCGTACGGGTTCCGGCTGCAATAGTGCGACGGTGGCCCCCATCAGCAGATACTCTTTGACATTGTCCAGTTCAAGCTGCACCGTCACTTCATGGTTGATGTCAATGGCTATACTGTTATGCAAGCCGGCTGTGAGAGGCGTCCCGAGTTTTTCGGACAGGATATCGAGAAGGTCTTGAAAGGTGCCGCTCATTCGATCGTATCCTCCACGCTATAGCCTTTCTGAGTGGAACTGTCTTCCTCTTCTTCTTCATCTTCCAAGAGGTCGTCGAGGTCGTCGATCGCTTCGATGAGCACCATCAGAAGATCTTCACGATGGTGCAGATTTTTGAAAAGTCGCGGCGACACGCCCCGGATAGCATCGCGCATCTGTGTGAGGAGGACGATTTTGGCCGCCGTTTCGCGTGCCTGAAATTCGTCAGTCATCGAAATCGCCTTATCGGGCGCGGGATAGCGGTCCTTGATGAATACCATGAACCGTTTGGAAAGGTTGATGAAATTGATGAGAGGAGTCATTTCGAGTGATTTTCGTGTAAATTCGTTTTGAATCATTCCCGTACGGCTGAAAAAGAAGCGGTACACCCCTAAAATAGCCTGCATGACGCGTGTTTCGTGAAAGATGTTCATGAGCTCTTCTTTGGCGATCGACGGCCCCTTTGACTTCAGATCGGCACCCACCGAGTGGAGTAAAAAACTGAGGACGACTTTCATCTGCTCGAAGTTGAACTTGGTATTGAGCTCTTCGAAGAGATCGTGCGGTTCGCGAGGGTTTTGGATGATATCGCGGTACAGGTCGCGGAGCGCCGTCGGAGTGCCAAGTCCCTGCCGTGAAAATGTCTGAGCCTCCCTGCTCATGTTGCGGCCGGCACGGATTTCGATGCCGAAACGGTCGTTCAAAAGCTCTTTTGCTTTAAGCAGGTTCGGATACACTTTCCGTTCGGGGCTGGTCGAACGGATGAGATACTCGAGCGCTTCGTCGGCCAAATACCGGTCGGGATAAACTTGCAGCAATTTGTGGATGATCGTTTCAGGATCGTCTTCTTCTTGAATGTAGGCGCGAAGTGAAACAAGAGTTCTCGGATCGAGTTCCTCGTTTTTCTGGTGGAATTCCTGTGCCAGCGAATCGGAGGCTTCATTGCCCTCGATGCGGCGGACGTCTTCTTCTCCGACCAGTTTTCCCTTGGAAGAAACATATTCATTCCGGCGCCGTTCATCGATCGTTTTGGATCTGTCCCTAATGGCATTCCAGAACATGCCCCGCTCGCTCATTTCCTGCATGGAATCTTCCATCTGTGTTTGATGGGCGATGACACTTTGCAGGTTTTGGAGCTCTTTGGTTTTGACGTCCACAGCTCGGACGGGGATAGTCCGCTGCGTTGGACCCACGGGATTGATC
>Ga0155580_102_pt1 | contig 15316 bp, 11 predicted proteins | sample RifCSPhighO2_12_FD_107237 | JGI IMG/M metagenome (GOLD analysis project Ga0155580, IMG submission 107237) | Chlamydiae bacterium RIFCSPHIGHO2_12_FULL_49_11 | reverse complement strand
GGCGGCGGAGCGGGACTTGGAGGGGCAATTTTTCTTAATACCGGGTCCATTACTTTCACGGGCAATTGTAGTTTTAGCAGTAACACTGTTACAAAAGGCAGTGCCGGAGGCAGCGGAGCAACTGACGGCGCAGCTGCAGGTTCCGATGTTTTCTTAATTTCAAGCGGGACGCTTGTTGTAAATCCGGCAAGCGGGGAAACGGTCACCTTTTCCGGAACGATTGCCGACGACAGCTCTACATCTCTTCCCTCGGGCGGCAGTTATACGCCGGGTGCGGGCGCGGGCGCTTCGATTACAAAATCCGGGGTGGGAACTCTTGTCATGGCCGGAGCCAGCACATTTGCCGGCGGGGCAACTGTGAGCGCCGGAGTGATGAACGTGACGGGTTCAATGTACGGCGGGGCGACGGTCAATTCTAACGGTACGTTGAAAGGGACCGGTACCGTCTATGGGGCGACGACCGTTTCGGGAACAATCCAACCGGGAGCATCGATCGGCACTTTGACCCTTGCGTCACTTGCCTTGCAGGACGGATCAACGATTGCCGTTGAAATCAGCCCCACAAATGCTTCCAAGATTAGCGTAACCGGAGCGGCTACCGTGACCGGATCGATCACCGTTGCCGTCACTGAAGGTGCCGGAGCATATACATCGAGTACTTATACGATTTTGTCCGCAGATTCGCTTTCGGGAAGTGCCACGTACACCATCACCAACCAAAAAAGCGGATTTTCCTACTCGATCGGACAAACAAGCACTCTCCTCCAATTAGTCATCAGTAGTTTTACTCACGACACAATCACGACTACTTTCCTTACGGGAAATAATCTTATCGTGGCAAACTACATCAATACTTTCACGACGTCAGAAGCACTCGCGCCGGTTTTCACCAGTCTCTATGCTTTAAATACGGCGCAGTTGAATGCGGCCCTGGAAGAAATCGATCCTGCCCGGAATGCTTTCGGTACTTATGCGGCGCAAACAACTGCTTTTTCACTCAGTAGTGTCGTATCAAACCGCACGGGAGACCGAAGATTCCTCCATACGATGCAGCATAGCGGCATGAAAATGACCGCAATCTCCGAACCCATTGAAAATCTTGTAGCGGGGAGCGGAGTTCCTTACGGAAGCGGGGAAAAAAGCGACGATGATTTTACCGTATGGATTTCGGCTCTCGGGGAATTTTCACACTTTAGAGCACAAAACCAAACACCTTCTTTTACCGTCAACACTGCCGGTACACTGATGGGTCTCGATGCGATACGTTATGACAACATTTTTCTCGGCGGCGCGGTCGGATATGCCGCGATTAAAGTAAATGAATCGGACGGAGACGCCTGGTTAAACGATTTTACTGCGAGTCTTTATAATTCGATCTATCTTTGCAATTTCTATCTCGATTTTGCTTTGTGGGGAGGATACATCCACGTGAATAGAAAGCGCATTGTGGCATTTCCCGGATATCTCGGCATCGCCGAGAGCAGCACCTACCAATTGCAATTCACACCCCATTTCGGATTCGGTTACGATATCCCCAAACCGTGGGGAACAGTCACGCCTTTTGCCCAATTTGATTGGGCGATCGATTACGAGCATAGCTTCACCGAATCAGGAGGGGGCGTTCTCGGCATGCGTCAACCGGGCCACACCACATCAATGCTCCGTAGCGAACTGGGCATTGCTGCCGTACAAATATGCATAATCTCTCCAAGCCGCACCTTGTTTTTCCGGGAAAAAATCTCGTACGTGAACCAAGCTCTCTTCAATACCGGATCTGTCACCGCCTATCTTGTCGGCGAGGGCAGCTCTTTTACCGTTTCTACTCTGAATAAAATTCAAAACCTTGTTGTGCCCGCTCTCGAAATCTTTTATCAAATCCGCCACGGGGTCTTTCTTTCCCTTCTCTATCAAGGTCAATTCGGCAGCAACTACATCGACAATGCCGTCCTCTTCAAAATCGGCAAAACCTTTTAGTGCGTTATGTGTGCGACTGCCACACGGTGGAACGGCCCTTGCCAAGACTTGTCAGGAGTCCTCTTTTTTTCAACTCGGCCAGATCATACCGAAGCATGCGGTCCGAAACGGGTTCGGAGAGTTTTTCTACAATGGCTTTAAATGACATGTTTTTAGTTCCTCTTAGCAGAGAGAGAATTTCTTGTTGTCTCGCGCTAAGTTGACCTTTGACAGAAGGAAGAGAGCGGTTTTTCCCGAAGGAGAAGAAAGTAACGCGTACAGAGGTTCCAAACTCTTCCCATTCCGGCTCGGGATAATGATTTTCTCGGCATGTATCTATGACTCGTTTATAACCGCTTCCCCATTCTTCCATGAGTTTTAATTCATGAAATATACGAGCGATCACCCTATTTCTGATACGGCTTACCCCTGCTTTTAAATCGTCTAAAGTAAACCCGAAGGGGAGCATCCCCGGATTTTGGATTTCGAGGCGGTTATCAAAAACGGCAACTTGAATCGTAGATCCACCGATAGCGTAGTCTGCATGAACGAGAGCATTGATTAACACTTCACGAATGGCAAGCTCGGGATATTCGGGAATATCTTTCCGGCGAAAGTGCTGAAAGTCTGCACCTAGACGTGTGTTGCGGGCAATAAATTTTGGCACTTCAAGGATAGCATCTAAAATGGTTCCTTCAACCTCGAACTGGTCTATGATATGAGCTTTATCCACTCCTCTAAAACGTGCACATCTTACTCTTGCATCGGGCACATATTTATTTCGAAATTCCTCCGTACCGAAAAGAATAAGTCCCCCTATGGAAGGGACTACTTTGTCGCTGACGCAAGTTACAATTCCCAGAGAGTGGCATTTTTTTTCATCGATCTCCCGTTTTGCGGCGTTAAAAACTTCTCTGATTTGATCAAAATTGAGAGCTTTTAATGTCAGTTCTGGAATTCCTTGTTGGTCGTAGGAAAGATTCGTGACAGAGCGTTTTAATTCTTCGATCATTTCAGGGCCGGCGGGTCTGCTGGTAGAACCTAAGCGAATATATACTCCATTTGGGGTGCCTTCTTTTTTCAGATAGAAAGGCCCTCTCCAATGGGGTACTTTGATGACAATGATGGTTTTCTTTTGTACTGTAGCAATTTCGATTTCCGGCAAAATGGAAGGAAAAATGGAATCGGCGATTACGTTTGCAAGCATTTCCTCAGCTAGAGATACATTTTTAACTCCAATGACTTTATGTTCCGATGAGATTCCTATAATTAATGTGCCCCCGGCAGTATTTGCAAAGGCTACAATTGTTTTTAAGATAGGGAGTATCGAGGAGAGATCTCTTTTAAACTCAAGTATCTTAGACTCATGGTTTTTTATTAGTTGTAACAGATCTTCCATAAGGAAATTATCCTGCAATATCCTGCAATATCCTGCAATATCCTGCAATATCCTGCAATATCCTGCAATAAAAAAATCCATAGTTTTTATCGATTTTTTTTTGCAAAATCTTAAACGAAGTGGTACCATGTTTGCTATGGAAGCGCTTTTCAGTGACGTGGTTGCATCAAAGGATTTTCTGTGGCGAGAGAAGCTGGACCGTACTGCCGCTTTTGCGGCCAGCATCGCAAATATTGCGGTTGTGCCTTTGATGATGGGTGGGGAGGTATTATCTCTTTTGAGCACGGTATTGAGTATTCCTTACCACCTTGCTTTTTCAAAAGTCACGGTGAAGGAAGAATGTGCCCGGGCGGGGGCAAAAGCTTTGCTCCATATCATTGCGATTGTGATGATCGCGGTTGCCGCCATTGCAATGCTCGTATCGGTGATTGCCCCTTACGGGGATGTCGAGGTGCGTTTGTGGGGCGGCCTTCCCATCGAAATGGTACGGGCAAAAATAAAGGCTCTCTCGTGGTCTACCTTGCATGATATCGAGTATGATTTAGGACACTAGAGTGTGCCGTCAAAGATGTGTTCTGCATCTCCGTGCATCCAAAGATTCCCCGCATGATCCGATTGGAATGAGGTGATGCTACCGCTTTTGTGCACGATTTCCTTGTGGCCGGAAAGGGTTGCCAAAGCAGCTGCGCCGCTCCCGCAGGCGAGCGTTTCTTCCTCTACTCCACGCTCAAACGAACGGAGACAATTGTTTTCGGCAAAATGGATGTTGGCGTCCGGATACCGCTTTTTAAGCCGGGAGGCGAAAGCCGGAAGCTGAGGATCGCAGAGGGTTCGTGTAATATCAATGATATGTGTGTTCAGAAGGGCGGCGTGGTAAAGACCCTCTTCCAGAGGGCGCACGGTGACGGGGGGAAGGCCGATCCATAAGCGGCCGTCCTTCTCCTGAATCGGGAAGGAAAAAAGGGGGCCTTCGATGAGGCAATCTTCCCCGAGAATAAGAGCAAGACATTTAAGGGCATTGCCGCAGATCGGCGCGGGGGTAGCATCGCTATTAAAAAAAACCCATTTGATCACGTGCGGTGCTACCGGATAGAAAACGGAAAGGCCATCGGCACCGATTCCGAATTTGCGGCGGCATAAATGCCGGATATATTCCGGCGTGAGAAGGGGAAGAATTTCGGGGTCGGTGAAGAATATAAAATCGTTTCCCGCCGCCTGAAACTTCCGAAAACTATAATTCTTTAAAGTTAGTGATGATCTTGTCGACAAGGCCAAACTCTTTTGCCTCTTCGGCACTCATCCAGAGGTCTCTGTCCAGGGCCTGTTCGATGACTTGATTCTTCTGGCCCGTTGCAGTGACGTAGAGATCGATGAGGATTTCCCGTGTTTTGATGATTTCTTTCGCTTGGATCTCCAGGTCGGTCGCTTGCCCCTGAATGACTCCCGAAATCCGAGGCTGATGAATCATGAAACGGGAGTGGGGAGTGGCAAAACGCTTTCCCTTGGGAGCGACAAGGCTCAGTACCGAACCCATCGAAGCGGCAAGGCCTGTGACGAGAGTCGTTACCGGTGAGGTGATCATGCGAATCTGATCCCAAATCGCAAAGCCGCAATCGACAGCCCCGCCCGGGGAATTGATCACAAAAAGGATCGGCTTGCCCGGATTTTCATGTTCCAGATACCACAATTGGCGAATGATTTCACGCGCACTACGCTCGGTTACGGCACTCGATAAAAAAATACGGCGCTCTTTCAGGATTGATTCTTCAATTTTGGTGTTGGACGCGCAATGACACTCGCAAGGTTCGTGTTCTTCATCCGAGGCAAAAAAACTCATAGCAAAACTCCTTCTAGCTTGAGTGTAGCATAAAGGGGAAAATTCTCTAAGAGTTCTTTTATCCGCTGCCGATGGAAGGCAAGGCGGCTCTCTTCAATGCGAATGCCGCTCTTCGAATCGGACTGCCCACTTGCATCGCCAAAGAGGTCACGGACAATGTTTGCGATCGTGTCCATCTCTCCCTCTTTCATGCCGCGGGTGGTTAAAGCGGCCGTGCCGAAACGGATTCCCGAAGTGAACCACGGGCCCATTACATCGAACGGGATCGAGTTGCGGTTAACGGTGATGCCGGCGGAAGAAAGAAGGCGCTCTCCTTGCATTCCGGTCAAACGGTGCGTGGCAGCGATGTCGACAATGACGAGATGGTTGTCGGTTCCCCCTGTGGTAAGTTGAAAGCCGCACCGAAGGAGGGCATCAGCAAAGGCTTTGGCGTTGGCAATTATCTGTTTCGCATAGTCTGCAAAAGAGGGGGAGAGAGCTTCATGGAAAGCAACGGCCTTTGCAGCGATGATGTTTTCCAAAGGCCCACCCAAAATAAACGGGCACCCCCGCTGCACAAACGGAGCATACTCCTCTGTCGAGAGGATTAGCCCGCCGCGCGGACCCCGTAGAGTTTTATGGGTCGTTGAAGTGATGATGTCGGCAAAGCCGACGGGACTGTAGTTTCCCGTAACGGCGCCCCCGGCGACCAGTCCTGCAAAGTGGGCCATGTCTACCATGAGGGTGGCGCCCGCCTTGTCGCTAATCTCCCTCATGATCGAGAAGTCGATCATCCGCGGGTAGGCGGAATAGCCGGCAAGCAAAACAAGAGGCCTTTCACGGACGGCAACCTGTTCGATCGCCTTGTAATCGAGAAGCTGCGTTTTAGGATCGACCGAGTAAGAAAGGGCGCGAAACAGTTTGGAAGAAATATTCATCTTCGAGCCGTGGGTGAGGTGCCCTCCGGCATCGAGGGACATGCCGAGAAGCTTTTGGTTCACCATCTTTTGCCGGAGGTGTTCAAAATCGGCCTCACCAAGGCTGTTTGCGTTTTTCAGCCCGAGATGCATTAAAAACGGCTCTTCAATCCGCTTGTGCAAAATGGCCATGAAAGCGACCATGTTGGCATCGGCACCCGAATGCGGCTGTACGTAAGCATACGGCATGTGAAAGATTTTTTTGGCCCGCTCTTCGGCCAGGCGCTCGATCGAATCCACATTGTCACAGCCGGCATAAAACCGGTGGCCGACAAACCCTTCGGCATACTTGTCTGTGAAAAGATTGGCCATGGCAAGCTGGACGTATATTGAACTGTAGTTTTCCGAGGCGATCATTTTCAGAGAGCCGCTTTGGGCGTGGTATTCGTCCAGGATCGCCTTTCCTATGAGAGGTTCGCGGGCAAGGAGGTGGTCCAGGTTGGCCAGATAGGCAAGTTCGGCCCGAGGAACTTCTGTTTTCAAAAATTTTTTGACAAATGACATGACAATTCTTTTTGGAAAAGAGGATACCATTTTGCACTTTTTGTAACAATTTTCTTGTTAATTAATCTCTAATTTGTCACAATGTGCCCCGAAATTTAACGTGTGAAGTGTAACCAATGAAAGATTTTCTTAAAGGCATTCTGGAAGTTCAAGAGCTCGATATCAAGATGATGCGGCTAATGAAAATCAAGAAGCAGAGGCTCGACCAACTGGCCGAAATCCGAGCTCTCAGCGCCGAGTTGAATGATCAGTTCAAGAGCAAAAAAAAGAAAATCGAAGAAATCAACGAAGAATGCACCCTCTTTGAAACGAAAATCGAAGAGCATAAGGAGAGGATTAAAAAACTCGAATCGCAACAAGGTTCCATCAAAAAAATCGAAGAGTTTAATGCCATTACCAAAGAAATTCAGGTGCTCGAAAAAGAAAAGACGTCAGCGGAACAAACCCTCTCCGATCATGTCGACGATAGGGCCCAGGAAGAAGAGCTTCTCGAGCAAATCAAGGCAAGCATCAAGGAATCGAACGAAAGCGGTAAGGCTCTTGAGGAAGAAATTTACGAGATGATCCGGCAAATCAATACCGAAGGGACGGCGCTCAAACAATCGAGAGATGAACTTGCCGGCAATGTGAACCGCGACATGCTCCTGATTTATGAAAAACTGCTCCGCAATAAAAAAAGCCGCGTCGTCGTTCCTTTGGAAAACCGTGTGTGCACAGGGTGTCATATCGCTTTGACGCCGCAACATGAAAACCTTGTGCGCAAGGGAGACAAGACGGTATATTGCGAACATTGTTCACGTATCCACTTCTGGGCGGAAACGGCGCCTGCCGTTGAGGCAGAAGCGGCTGCCGGCAAGAAGCGGCGCAGACGCCAAACTTTATCTACCTAGTTTTTGGGGAGGGGAGACGATCGCTGGAGCAATCCAGAGGAAAGTCCGGACACCGCAGGAAAGGATGCCGGCGAAAGGCCGGGGGTCGAAAGGCTACGGAAAGTGCAACAGAGACAATTCCAACAATGATTGGGTGAAAAGATGCCTGAAAAGGCTCCTGCCGTAGTAATGCGGTAGTGTTGTAAACCCCATCCGGTGCAAGGAAGACGGCAGGAAAGTTCCGAACGTAACCTGCTGTTAATAGGGCCGCTTGAGGAAGGCAGTGATGCTTTCCCTAGACAAATGATCGGAAAACAGAATCCGGCTTACCATCTCCTCCCCATCTTTAACTTTTATTTTAATTTTCTTTCGTTTACCATGGACTTTTTTATACCCGTATGCAGGGTGGCGTTATGGATTGTATCTGTCGGATTTTGGACATGTGAGTCGGTTTGTGGTGGGAAAATGCACGATTCCTATTGAGGATTTTGAGTTTACGTCTAAGGGCGTCTACCAGCTTATTGTCCGCGGCCCCACAGGCGAAGAGGCGGAGCTTTTCATTGAATTTGAAGAGAATGCGCCCAAAATCAAAGATTCGTTCTGTTCGTGCGGCAAGGCGGGCTGCTCCCACTTCAATGCGGCAAAAGAATTTCTTTTGAGCCGGGGCCGTCCGCTCCATACCCTTTTTAACGAGAGTTATTTAAATTTCCTCTTCCGCTACATCGCCCAGCAGTTCGGTTTCGGTCCGCTGTCCGGTGACAATGAAGTGCGTATCGTAGAAAAGGACCGTCTTTTATTCGAAGCCCGCTTTCCGAAGCCCGCTTTCGGACTGAAAAGTTTGCTCGAAAAGAAAAGAGGGGTGGAAGAAGGCTCGTTGTATCTTTTCCGGTTTAGCGATGAAGAAACCGGCGACCTGTCCATGGGCAAGGCCCCTTTTGCACTTTCGTACGAACTGTCAGTCTGGATCGAGATTGCTAAAATTCTCTTTTTGGAAGAGGAGATCATCGATATTTCATTTGACAGGACCGATCGGCTCCCTCAGTACATCTTTCTTTCCTCGCCCCACGCTGCCGTTTCAATCTATATTCCTAAAGCACTCTGGAAACCCCTCCTGGGCTTTCTACGTTATAAAAAGCTCCCTTTCCGCGTGTTTGATTTTTCCAATACGATAATCAGGTCGGTCGAGTTTCGGGAAGAAGAGAGAATATTCCGGATCGAAGAAGAGCCGTGCCGCTTTTTACTCGGTAAGGAAACCCGCGTTCTGGATGATTTGCATTTTGTTCCCGGGCAAGGATTTGTGATGGACAGGGCGTTTCAGTTTGCAGGAAGAATCCAGATTTCCGAAGAAGAAATTGCCCCGTTGCTGGAAAAATACGAGGCGATCATCGGCTCGTACCTTACCAATACGCATATCAGTCCCGATCCGATTGAGGTGCGCTACCACCTTCATTTTGACGCACATAAAACCCTCCATATCCAAAAGCATTTGTTCCATCCGGGCGAGAGAACAACACACTTTTACGGTAAATATGCATACATCGAACATAAAGGGTTTTTCGTGACCGAAGGCAGTTTGTTCGCCGGCCGGGAAAAATTGGTGAGGGTGGAAAAGTTTGCCGCCTTTTTTGAATCGAACCGCAGTTGGATTGGCGGGTTTGACGGGTTCCATATCCATTTAACCAAGATTGCCCTTAAATACTTCTATAAAGTGGAGAAGGGGAAGCTTACGATCGATGTGATGCAGGATGTTCTCGAAGAAAACCAGCAGGTGATCGATTTGGGGCCGTGGTTTTATGTGCGCGGAGAAGGCTTTTTCGAAAAAGAAGAGACCCTGTTTTCCGAAGAATTGCCGATTGTTCTCGAACCTGCCTCGGTGGGAAATTTCATCAACAAATACCAAAAGCAGCTTGAGCATGTGAGCGGATTTTTCCTTGAAAAATCGCCCGTCAAAGAGGGCGGGCTCGTTCTCAACCTTGTCGACGATTCCCACATCGATATGCACTTCGAGCTCAAATTTGAAGACGAAGAGTTGCAATCGTCCTGCATTTTGTACGGCTCTTACGGATATCTCGACAAGAAAGGGTTTTTCTCGATCATTTCATATCTACCCAAGGAACTTGCCGTCACCGAAAAAGAAATTCCCAAAGCGGCATGGAACATATTTTTCAAGTACGAATTTCCCACGCTCACGCCGTTTATTTTGTCGGTCGATCCGAGACTGGAACTGGTCGAAAATTTCGATTTGGTCCTCAATGATATCGAGATGGATAAGCACGCCTGGGATGTCGATATCGATGTGCGGCACCGGACTGGAACAATTCCCTTTACAACCCTGGTCGAAGGATTCTCCCATCGAAAAAAAGCCCTCATCACTCCGATCGGGCGCTTTAATTTGGAAGATGAAGCGTTTAACTGGATCATTCCTTTTACATCGGCCCCCGTGCGGGAAGGGCGCATGCGGCTGTCAACTCTTCTCCTTATGCAGTTTTTTTTCATTCGTGAAGTAAAACCGTCAAAAACCATGGCACCGGAAAAAAGAGAACTCATCGAGAAAATCTTGCGATTTGACGTGGAAAATTTGTTCGAACAGCCGCGGCCGCGCGGCTTCAAGAGCAAGCTCCGCACATACCAGGCTTATGGATTGCGCTGGCTTTGGTTTTTGTACAACCTGGGGCTTTCCGGATTCCTATCGGACGAAATGGGTCTCGGGAAGACGCACCAGGCGATGGGGCTCATAGCTGCAATCCGCGGGGGAAGAAAAAAAGAAGACCGGGGACCGATTCTCATCGTATGTCCCACCTCGGTCATCTACCACTGGGAAGAGCTCATCAAAAAATATTTGCCCAAGATGAAAATGGTCATCTACCACGGCACCGGACGCAGTTCGCGCCGCATCAACAAGTCGGCTGAAATCATCTTGACCACCTACGGAATCCTGCGCGGTGAAGAGGCCCGCTTCAAGAAATTGCACTACGAGCTTGCCGTTTATGATGAAGTGCACATTGCCAAAAATCACAAATCACAAATCCATAAAGCGCTTTCGGTCATGCAGGCGAAAATGAAACTCGGCGTGACCGGCACTCCGATAGAAAACAATATATTGGAACTCAAAGCCCTTTTCGATCTCATTTTACCCGACTACCTGCCGAAACATAAAATCAAGGAAGGGGAAGAGGACAAGAAAAAGCTCGAAGAAATCCGCAAACTTGTCCGCCCTTTTATTTTGCGACGGCGTAAAGAAGATGTCCTCCTCGACCTGCCGGAGAAAATTGAAGAGGTGCTCTTTGTCGATCTTTCGGCCGAACAACGAAAACTGTACGAAGAGGCAGAAAAGAAAAAAGAAGTTCTTTTTTCCCGCCCGGGTGAGAAAGATTTTACCCTCCACATTTTCGGCCTCATCAACGAACTCAAGCAAATTTGCAACCACCCTTCGCTCATTCATAAAGATCTGCACCGGTGCTTCCAGCATGAAAGCTCCAAATTCCAGATGTTCGTCGAAATTTTGGAAGAGACCCTCGCGACCGGAAAAAAACTCGTCGTCTTTTCCCACTATCTCGACATGCTTTCCATTTTGCGCCGCTATCTTGAAATGAATAATATCGGATATGCCGAAATTATCGGTGCGACACAAGACCGGAAAGAGCAGGTGGCCGCTTTCCAAAACGATCCGAATGTGCAAGTCTTCCTAGGCTCCCTCGGCGCGGCAGGCCTGGGAATCGATTTGACCGCCGCTTCGGTGGTTGTCCACTTTGACCGGTGGTGGAACCCTGCAAAAGAAGACCAGGCGACCGACCGCGTCCACCGCATCGGGCAAAAGCGGGGGATCATCGTTTTCAAGTTTGTGACTAAAAATACGATTGAGGAAAATATCCACGCCCTGATTGAAAGCAAAAAGGGGCTGATGCGTCAGATCCTTTCCTATGACGAAGAGCAAGCAATCAAAAAGCTTACCCTCGAAGAACTCATCCAACTCTTTGAAAAACATTGAAAAATGGAAGAAATTCATCAAATTTAGTATGATGTTTCCATGGAACAGAAAGACGGATCGTTTACTGCGGTCCTCGTTGGACGCCCGAATGTTGGTAAGTCGCAGATATTTAATAGACTAACGAGATCAAGACAGGCTATCGTCGAGGATGAGGAAGGGGTCACGCGCGACCTTCTTGAGGGAAAGGTGGACGCTTTTGGCAAGCCTTTTCGCCTTATCGATACGGGAGGGGTCGATGTCCATGAAATAATTCCTTACCATGCCGAAATTAAAGAGCAGGTAGGGGTGATGTTGCTTGAGGCCGACCTGATCCTCCTCGTGGTCGACGGCAGAATCGGGGCGGCCCCCGAAGACGAGCGGGTGGCCCGGTTTATCCGCAGCCGGCATCCGAAAGTGCCCGTGTGGCTTCTTGTCAATAAAGTCGACGATCCGGCACACGTACCGTTTGATCCGGGCTTTTACGCCTTTGATGCAGAACGTATTTTTTCGATTTCCGCCCTCCACGGCCACCAGTTTGCCGATCTTCTTGAAGCGATTAACCCGCTCATCCCCAATGAGGAAGAGGAAGAAGTCGTCTTCCCTAAAGTAGCCATTGTCGGCAGGCCTAATGTGGGGAAATCGACCCTCATCAATGCCCTGTGCGGGTACGACCGGTCGCTCGTCAGCCCTCTCGCGGGTACCACCAGAGACACACTCGATATATTCAAGGACGGGGTGATTTTCATCGATACGGCCGGAATTCGCAAGAAACAGGCCGAAAAAACGACGGTGGACAAGTTTGCCTTCATGCGCGCCGAAGATGCGATCGAACGCTCCGATATGTGCCTCTTTCTGATCGATGCTACGGAGGGGCTGACCGCTTTTGAAAAAAGGATTGCTACCCTCATTGAAGAAAAGGAGAAGGGGTGCATTCTTTTCATCAACAAGTGGGACCAGGTGGAGAATGTACAGATGGAAGCGATTCTCCGATACCTCAAAATAAATTTTCCGTTTCTGGCCGTTTGCCCCGTCATCATCGGTTCGGCAAAGATGGGGCGCAATATCGATAAAATTGTGCCCGAGTGCATTGCCCTCTTTGAGCGCCTCTCTCAGCGGATCCAAACCGGCCCCCTCAACCGCTTTTTGGAATCGGCCATGCAGCAAAACCATCCCCCTGCCATGGACGGCAAACGGCTCCGGATCTATTATATCGCGCAGATCACAGCACGGCCGATTAGAATTAAAATTTTTGTGAACTACTCTCACCTCCTCCCGCCCGGTTACCGGCGCTATCTTCTCAATTTCCTACGGGAAAGTTTTGATTTGAAAGGATGTCCCATTTCTCTCATTGTCAAAGCAAAACACCAAAAAAAATGATATAGTTGACCAATTATATTAATTGTATAATAATTAATTCATCAAATTAAGGAGTAATTATGAAGCCACTAGAACCATGTAGCCAATTCACCCAATCCTATACTAGTTCTGTGAAAATAGATATTTTACAACAACCTAAATCTAATTTAAGACTGCCTTCCAGTTTAACAACCATAAATGTTTCCGATATTTCCGCAGACACATTGCAAAGGATGACACGAGTGGTAGAACTCGAGAGCTATGAGAAGGATTCGAATCTCAGGGCAGTAGATTTGGGGAAAGCCGAAATGAAAGATGAGCGAGAGCGATGCGACGGAATTTGGCTCACGATCGGTGGGGTGCTCATAACTGCTCTCGGCGTTCTGCTTCTTTTAGGAGGGCTGGGTATTTTCGGGCCTGTGAGTAGTTTGGCTCTTGGCTGGATTTTGGGGCTATCGGCAGGGGTTCTAATAGGAGCGGGTTCCCTTTCTGTAATAGTAGGGCCGTTACTAATTGCCCAAACAAATAGTGAATTCAATCATGAAAAAAAATGCCTGAGAAAACAAAAAAAAGACGAAGAAAGAATACGACAATCTCATCGTATGTATTTGGAAGAAGACATTACAGCATTACAAAGAGCTTTCAAAGAAATAAATCCTCAGACTGTTCCAATGGATTATTTGATTATTAGCGAGATGTGCAAGAATTTTGCAGAGAAACTCGGGAAACGGGAATTGGTCGATTTTTATGAAGGATTTTCTATGAGCCTCGCCGAGCAGCAGATACCAACTCCTGTGAGCCCCTCTCAATAAGTAGGGTCGAAAAGGTAGGTTTTGGATCCGATTTTGACTTTGGGATATACCCAGGGATCGGAGTTTTCGCGGAGGAGTCGGTCGCATCCCATCAGGTAGCCTTGCAGAAATCCGTAGCGACGAATGGCAAGGAGCATGTAACGCGATGAAGTAGGACGGAAATGGCTCCTGGGACCGTCAATCGGGGAGATGACGTTTTGGTGGAATAGGATGACCGATTCGATCCCTTTTGCTAACAGATCGGCCGAGGGAGCGGGGTCGATATAGGTAAAATGCTCCCGATTCAATTCACTATCTTTGCCCCACGGCGCCTCAAAGCCGGAATGGGCAAACAAGGTCGTAAAAAATAGCATCATCAAACTAAAAACCATAGCAGAGAACCAGGGCAGGGTACAGCCGGTGATCGCGAAGCCGGTAATGAGCCTTATCTTCGTAAAGCTTCTCGTTATAAATATTCGCATTTTCTTTTGCCCCCAGGATGCCGCCAAAGTACCAGCCGATTTCAAACGAGGTGGCAATAATTCCTGCAGGATAATTCTGCTTTGCGAAAAAATAGGCCATCGAAGCGATGAAAAGGGAATTGACAGCCAGTGCGGTGACGGCCGTTTGCTTCTGGCCGAGGTAAAGGTAGCCCGTTCCCGGGATAACGGCATTGAGCAGCTGTGCAAGGAGAGGACTCTTGCGATGCCGTAGGAATTCTTTGGCAATCTTGCGCGTGCTTTTTTGACAGTCAATAAGGTCTTGCAAAAAGGTGATCTTGTCTTCCGGTAATACCGATCCCTGATCGACGGCAAGCTGCACCGACCCTTCATTCTGTTTTGCAATCAGCGTTTTGACCTCTTCCTCCGTCGCTGCAAAGTCGGAAAGGGTCCGGATGTCATCGATACGCGCCGTCAGAATGGCTTCGGACAGTTCCAGCTTTTTTGCCGTCATGGGGTAGCTTTTGTCCAGGAGGCGGAGCACCACTTTTGCTTTATCGCGCTCTTCCACTTTCGTGTACGATTCGAACAGGATGACCAAAAGGTCGTGGTAGGCGGAAAAAGAACCGTCAACCCCCGACAGGAGAGAGCTTTCAAATACGTCAACCGCATCCTGATATTTTTTCCCCAAATAATAGGCAAAGAGGATTTGGTACTCAATCTGCCGTTTCCGCTCTAAAAATTCGTCGGGAATCAGGATATTGGCTCGCTTGAAAGAGGTGATCGCCTGGTAGAGATCGAGAGATTTGGCAAAGTGGGTGCCGATATAATATTCCTTCCCCCAAAGCGTAGCTTTCTCTACTTCATTGAATTCGGAAAAAGGGGACTTTTTATGGAGCAGGTACCTATCCTGCAAGGTATAATCGAGTTTCGGCTTGAAATCCCCCCGAGCAAGGAGGAAAATCGGTATCAGAAAGATAAGAATATGCAACATAAACATAGCGTATCATAAAGATCAATCACCGTCAATCGACTCGGTCGTGTCATCGTTTTCCAAGAGGTCAAGCCCGGCATCGCTGTCTTCCGGAACCGATTGATTCGGACTTGTATACAGATCCACCTGCGTTGCCGTTACTTCCTGATAGATATCTTCAGACTTGATAATGCGCGGCTTGATGAACATGATGACGTTGTGTTTCGTAACGAGTTTCGTATTTTCGCTGAAGATGGCGCCGATGATGGGG
>Ga0155580_146_pt1 | contig 15405 bp, 12 predicted proteins | sample RifCSPhighO2_12_FD_107237 | JGI IMG/M metagenome (GOLD analysis project Ga0155580, IMG submission 107237) | Chlamydiae bacterium RIFCSPHIGHO2_12_FULL_49_11 | reverse complement strand
TACAGCCTCTACCTATGCCGAACTCTCGGCGTGTATGCCCGATAGTGGAGGGAGCGCCGCCTTTTCCCGGAAAGCGTTCAACGACCTTATTTCGTTTATTGCCGGATGGGCCCTTCTTCTCGATTATATTGTCACGATCGCCATTTCTGCCTACTCGGTTTCTCCCTACCTCTCCTACTTTTTTCCTTTCTTGCAGTTTGTTGCTGCGAAATTGGGGCTCACTCTCCTCGTCATCGCCTTTCTCTATGTCATCAATTTTCGGGGCGCGAAACATTCGACGCGGCTATCCATGTGGCTGACAGGGATGACCCTTATCACACAATTTCTGATTGTGGTCATCGGATTTATTTTTTTGGTCCACCTTCCGACCTTCTTTTCCCACCTTACCATTGGGGGGCTTGATACAATATGGTCGCCGTCCTGGCCGAATTTCTGGCGCGGCGTGACGATGGCGATGGTTGCTTATACCGGAGTCGAGTCGATGTCGCAGCTGTCGGCCGAAGCCACACGTCCCGGCAAAACGGTGCCTCGGGCGATCATGATTTCGATGGCAGTGCTCCTCTTCATGTATGTCGGCACCTCGACCGTAGCCCTTTCGGCGGTAACACCCGAAGTTCTCTCCACAACGTATCTCGAAAACCCGATTGCCGGAATTGTTTCGGCTCTCCCGCTGGGTGCGAATGTTCTCGGACCGTGGGTGGGGCTTCTCGCAGCAGTCATTTTGATCGTGGCAGCCAACGCCGGCCTCATTGGAGCCTCGCGTGTCTCATTTAATATGGGAGAATACTTCCAGCTGCCCCGTTTTTTCTACACCCTCCATAAAACGCGCCGGACGCCGGTTGCGGCCCTTGCCTTTTTTGCGGTCCTTGCCGGGGTCGTGGTTGTCTGGAGCAGGGGAAGCCTCGCCTTTCTTGCTGACTTGTACAATTTCGGAGCGATGCTTGCATTTTTTTGCGCCCACCTTTCCCTCATTTTGCATCGGATCCGCTTTCCAGATATGGAGCGCCCTTTTAAGGTGAAGGGAAATATCCGTTTCAAGAATGCTGAAATTCCGGTCATGGCCGTCATAGGAGCAATCGCCACTTTTTCTGTTTGGTGCATGGTTCTTGTCACAAAACCGGATGGAAGGAATTTGGGGATTCTTTGGGTCGCAGCTGGCCTTGTCATGTATCTGATTTATCGGAGAAGCCACCACTTGCCGTCGATCGGCAACATCGAAATAGCTAAAGTGAAAGTGGACGATTTTGAAGAAGTGAAGGTGAAAAAAATTTTGCTTCCGACACGGGGCCACCTTGCGACCGATACTGTTCTCGTCAGCGCCCAGCTTGCCAAAATGTACGGTGCAGAGCTCGTAGCTGTGCATATCGTCGAAGTTCCTTTTTTGATGCCCCTTTCCACGACAATGCTCCAGAAACAGACCTATTCGCGGGAAGTGCTCGACCGCGTTGAAGCGATCGCGCGGGAGCAAGGGGTTAACATCAAAACCCGTATGTACACATCCCGCTCCGTTACACGCGCGATTCTCAGCATGATCGAAAAAGAAGATTTCGATCTCGTCGTTTTGGGAACGCGCCATTACGACCACCTCGGGCCGGTCACCGAAAAAATCATGAAGGAAGCAAAGTGCCGGGTGTGGGTATGCCGTGCCCGTCAAAGCGGACAGGAAGGGGGAGAGCCGTCTCTTCGCGAATCGCTCTATCGGCAAGAGGAAAAAGACTGAAGGATTTCTGCATTTCCGAACCGTTCAATATACCGGGCAAGATCGTCGCTCAGAGGGGGCTTTAGTTCTAAGATAGCGTTTATCGCAAATATATCCCGCCCAACTACGGCCGTTTTCAGTCCTTCCTGCAAAAACACGGTCGTGAGGTTTTTTTGTTTTAGGATGGTTTGAATGAGGGAGGCCGTTTCGTGTACCTCTTTTTTTCTGCCTATCCATGCGATGAGTTCCTCGTTTGCCGGAATATTATCGTACGAGCCGCCGCTTGCATAGAAAAGAAGGTCATGAACCGTGTCGTCGTCGGCCCACATGAGTTCGGGACTTTGTTCCAGCCACACCTGAATGTTCCGGTTTTGTAGAGCCCGCTTTTCCCCTTCCAGAGTACGGGAGTATTGGATCATTTCTAGAAGTTGTCGGGGAAAGGGGCCGCCCAGGGGATGCATGCCGGGGAGGCGCTCTTCGATAGCCAGTTGCAATATATTCTTGCGGCGGCGGCCGAAGAGGGTTTCTATCACATTCCCGTCAAATGAAACGTAGCGCTCGATTACCGTAAATTTCCGATTTTCGAGGGCATATTTGATGTGAATATCGCGAAAGGTCCGTACGAGTTCCACAAGAAAATAAAAAGGGTAGAGGAAAAGGGAGAGGACAGCAACGAGGTTCACCTTGCCGGAAAGTTTTGCGGCATAGTCGTTGTGCAACATTTCGATGCGCTGACCCAGGCGGTTCCAAATTCTAGAAACTTGCATCGATAAGCTCACGGGTATAAGCAGCCTCCGGCTGTGTAAATAATAATTCGGTCTCTTTCCTTTCGATGATTTTTCCCTCTTGAAGAACGAGAACTTCTGATGCTGCGGCGCGGACCATCCTCAAATCGTGGGTGATGAGAAGGTATGCAAGAGAAAACTCGGCCTGGAGGCGTTCTAGAAGGTGGAGGATTTGTGCGGCAGTGATGTAGTCGAGAGAAGCGGTCGGCTCATCGAGGACAAGGAATTCAGGACTCACCATGAGGGCTCGGGCGATACCGACGCGCTGCCGTTCTCCTCCGCTGAGCTGGTGAGGAAAACGATCGAGGTGATGCTTACTGAGACCCACCATTTGTAAAAGAGTGCGCATTTTGTTCTCCGCTTCTTGCAGTGATCCGCTCTTGTGAATTTCCCACGGTTCCAGGAGTGTCATTTTCGTTGTCATCCGCGGATTAAGAGTCGTATAGGGGTCCTGAAAAATGATCTGGACTTTCGATCGGTACCGTGTTTTTTCGGCGCGGGTAACGGCAGTGCCGTTGAAAAGGATTTGGCCCGAATCGGGTTTATCCAGGAGCATGACGATGCGGGCAATGCTCGACTTTCCGGCGCCGCTTTCTCCGACAAGGGCAACGGTTTTCCCTTTCTCGAGAGCGAAAGTGATCGGTCCGATTTGAAAACAGGGGCGGCGTTTGTAATAGTGGGTTTTTTTGATTTCAGAGAGTTCAAGAACGTGCATACAATGCCTCATTCGTGAGCTCATCCTTGCCGGTCAGGGTCTCGGTAATCGATCCGCCGGAGAGCATGAGAATCTCATCCCCATAATCCCGGATCAGGTGGAGATTATGCGTGACAAAGAGAATCGTCATCCCTAGTTCCTTTTTGATTTTCATGAATAGCTTCATGATTTGGCGTGCCGTAGTGACGTCGAGAGCGGTCGTCGGCTCATCGGCAAGGAGAAGGGAAGGTCCGGTGATGAGAGCGATCGCGATACATACTCGCTGGCATTGTCCGCCGCTGAGTTCAAAAGGATATTGATTCATGCGCATTTTTGGCCTGTCGATTCCAACAAGGTCGAAGAGACGCTCCGCCTTTTCCCTTGCCAGAAGAGGCGATAGGGTCGGCCGGTGGAGGCAGGCTACCTCGACGATCTGTTTTCCGATCTTCATGAGGGGACTCAAGGAGGCGACCGGATCTTGAAAAATCATACCGATTTTTCCGCCGCGTACCTCTCGCATTTCCTTTTCCGTTTTGGAATCGAGGTCTTCCCCTTTAAAAAGAATTGTGCCGCTGCGTCTCGCCATTGTGCCGGGAAGGCGCAAAATGGAACGGAGGAGAAGGGTTTTGCCGCTTCCCGAGCGGCCCACAATGGCAACTAGGCTGCCTTCCTTCACCGAAAACGAAACGTCTTGTAAAATGGGGCTTAAGTTCCCTTTTTTCTCGAAAGAAAGGGAGTAATGTTCGAATTTAAGGATTTCACCCATAAAATTCTCCGGGATCAAAAGCGTCGCGAAGGCTATCGGCGATCAGGTAAAAAGAAAAAATCGTGATGGTGATGAACATTGCGGGGATGATCAGGCGCCACGGGTAGAAAACGAGGGCAGAGAGGCCGTCACTGGCCATCGTACCGAGGCTGGCGAGGGGAGGCTGCACCCCAAGGCCTAAAAAGCTGAGGAAGGCTTCGGTGAAGATGGCGTGTGGAATGGTGAGCATCATGGTAGTGATGATGGGCCCGATAGCATTGGGGAGCAAGTGGCGGAAGAACAGGTGTTTTTTCGAAGCCCCCATCGAAACGGCTGCGGCCATAAAGTTTTGTTTGCCAAGGGAGATAAACTCACTCCGCGTGATGCGTGCCATATTGACCCAGCCTGTGATGGTCATGGCAAGGATCAGGGTGAGGACTCCGGGTTGTAAAACGACGCTGAGCAGGATGATGATGAGGAGATTGGGAAGGGAATTCAATATATCCACAAGACGCATGATCAGCTCTTCGGTTTTACCTCCCATCAGCGCCGCAAAACCGCCGATCAGAGTTCCGATCACCATATCGATGACGGCTGCGGAGAGGCCGACAAAAAGGGAAATCTTGGCACCGTAGCATACGCGAACAAAGATGCTCCGCCCCAGTTCGTCCGATCCGAAAAAGAAAAGTAGGCCCGGGGGAGTATTACGCAGGTGCAAATTGGTATCCGAATACGACACGTCGGAAAAAAGGGGTCCGAGGAGGGAGAAAATGATGAGGGCAAGGAGCAGGAAACACCCGAAGCGGGCAGCGCTATCCCTCCAAAACCGTTGCAGCACTCCCGGAAGAAAGTCGTACTCGATATTATTCATAGATTTTGGTCCTCACGCGCGGGTCTATGATAGAGTATACGATATCGATAACAAAAATGGTAACCATGAGCACGCCCGAGTAGAATACGGTCAACCCCATGATGAACGTGTAGTCGCGGTTGATGATACTGGTGACGAACCAGTGGCCGAGCCCGGGGATTCCGAAAATTTTTTCGACAACGAAACTTCCGGTAAAAATGTTGGTTGAAATGCTTCCCAGGTAAGACAGTACCGGCATGAAACTGTTTTTGAGTACGTGATTTTTCCATATCCGGAATGAGGAAAGTCCTTTTGCCCGGGCAGCCAAAATATAATCCCGGGAGAGGATTTCGATCATTTTAGACCGGATCAGTCGGGCTATAAACGCGCTCGGGAAAAAGGATAGGCTGAGGACCGGCATGATGATATGGGAAAATCCTCCCCAGCGGGCAATCGGAAGAATTTTCAGCTTCATGCCGAAGAGGTATTGCAAACTCGTTGCCAGGATAAAGCTGGGAACCGACAGGCCGATAATGGCAAGGATCATCGTGATTTTATCCCATCTCCGGTGATGGAAAAAAGCCCCAAGGCTGCCGAGGGATATCCCGACCCCAAGGGAAAGGATAAGAGCAAGACTTCCGAGGATAAACGAGATCGGGAAACCTTCCGAAATGATCTCGTTGAGCGTGCGTCCCTCAAATTTAAACGACGGGCCGAAATCCCAGGTGATGATCCCTTTCAGGTATTTCAGATACTGGATGAAAAGAGGTTTATCGAGTCCGTAATGGGTGTACAGGCTTTTCAAAATCTCTTCGGGAATAGCCTGTTCTTGCGTGAACGGATCGCCCGGAATGCATTTCATCAAAAAGAAGGTAAGGGAAGCGACGACAAAAATCGAGGCAAGAATCCAGACGAGTTTTCGCACAACATAGCTTACCCAGGTGACCATCGTCACATATTGTATAAAAGAAACCCCTTCATTGCAAAACTATTCTTTGTTGAAAAAAGATTGAGCGGGAAGGGGGAAAAAGCTACAATGCCTCCCATGGATTTTTCCCTTGCCCGACAAGACAGCCTTGCCGTCCATTTTATTTCGCTCGGCTGCGCCCGCAACCTGGTCGATACCGAGGTGATGCTCGGGTCGGTGCTGAAGGCGGGGTACGCCCTTGCCCAAACGGTCCCGGAAGCCGATTTCCTTGTCGTTAACACGTGCGGCTTTTTGGAAAGCGCTCGTGAAGAGGCATATCGCACTCTGGAAGAAATTTTTCAGGAGCGCAAGAAGGGAGCTAAGGTAATCGTGGCGGGGTGCATGGTGCAAAACCACCGCCTCCCGCTGAAAGCACGCTTTCCCGATATCCATTATTTTTTGAGCGCCGGCGATGTAGATAAAATTTTAGACGCTCTGACCGTCATGACGCCCGGCGAGGCCGTATCCCCGACACGAAAAAGTTTTTTACAGGTGGCCGAAACCCCGCGCCTTCCCTCCACTCCTAAACACTTTGCTTACCTGAAAATTGCCGAGGGGTGCAAAAAGAGGTGCTCGTTCTGTATTATTCCTACCATTAAAGGGAAGTTGCAGAGTAAATCGATTGAGCAGGTAGAGCGAGAGTTTCGAGCCCTGTTGCAATCGAAAGTCAAGGAAGTGATCCTGATCGCGCAGGACCTCGGCGATTTCGGAAAGGATATGGGACATGTAAAGGGCAACCTTGCCGAGCTCCTGGAAACATTGGATGCCATCCCGGGCGATTTTTGGATCCGACTTCTCTACCTCTACCCCGACGAAATTACGGACGATATCATCCGTGTGATGCAAAATAGCTCCAAAATTTTGCCTTACATCGACATGCCGATCCAACATATCAACGACCGCATTCTAAAACGGATGCACCGCAAAACAGGCCGCGCCCATATAGAGGCGACGATCCAAAAACTGCGACGCGAAATTCCCGACATCGTGATTCGAACCTCTCTTATGGTCGGCTTTCCCGGCGAGACGGAGGATGAATTTGAAGAGCTCCTCGCTTTTGTGAAAGAAGGGCATATCGATAACATCGGCTTTTTCACCTACTCGCGCGAAGAACTGTCTCATTCGGCAACCTTGGAGGGACACCTCTCCGAAGAAGTAAAACAAGAAAGGCTTCTCCGCATCGTGGGGGCGCAGCAAGAAGCGCTCCGGGCAAAACTTCTTCCCCGCTTTCTTGGAAAGAAAGTAGAGGTAGTGATCGACCGCAAGACCGAAGAAGAAGGGCTATACGTTGGCCATGCGAAATTCCAATGCCCCGACGTCGACGGGGTCACCTACGTCGAGGGGCACAATTTGACGGTTGGCCGCACCTATCCCGTCCGCATTACCGCTTTTGACGAGTACGACTTGGTCGGCAAAGTAAACCGTTCTACACTTGCGATGGCGTTGCAGTAGCAGTGACGTGCGGCGCAGTTGGTAGATTTTGCGTTGCAGTAGCAGTGACGTGCGGCGGTGCAGGCAGACTCTGCGGGGCAGCCGGAGCTTGTGACACTTGAAGTTTCAGGTTTGAACCGTTTTTGATTTCCGGAAAGAATACTTTAGGGAGAATGATTCCAAAGAGGCCGATAAGGGGGAGGGCAATGGTGCCGATAAGAGAGCGCAATATGTTTGTCCATTCGTTTGCTGCCGTGACCCACCGCTCTTTGTGCGTAAAATCGCCGCAGGCGGTGATGAAGCCGCCGGCTGCCATGAGGGCATAGAGGACCGTATTTGCTAAGCTGATAACTCCGGCAAGGGTATAGAGAAAGGGTCCCTTGACCCGTTTTTCCCAGTCGGTGGGAAAGGCGGTGACCTCGCCGAGGGTAGAGCGTACGTGATAGGCGCTATCGGGGACAAATAAATTGTTGACGAGCATGTAAATGAGAGGTTTATCGGTATCCATAGGGGAGGAATTGTACCAAAAGAGGAAAATTTGGTACACTAAATGCATGTACATGCCCATCTTAAGCACATTAATCTATGTTTTGTCCCCCGACCGGAAAAAGGTGCTCCTCATTTGCCGTATGAAGCGGGAGGATGACCTCCATTTCGGGAAATACAACGGTCTCGGCGGCAAGCTAGAGGCGGGAGAGGATCTTGAAACCGGAATGCAGCGGGAACTGTTTGAAGAGGCCGGCATTCGTGCTACCGCCTCTTTTTTGAAGGGAACCATCAATTGGCCCGGCTTTGGCAAAAACGGGGAAGACTGGTTCGGCTTTGTTTTTCTCGTCAGCGAATATACCGGTACCCTTCTCTCTGAAAACGACGAAGGAAAGCTCGGCTGGCATGATCTCGATTCCCTGATGAATTTACCCCTCTGGGAAGGAGATTACCTGTTCCTTCCCCGTGTTTTCGACGGCACGGATCGGGTTTTTCATGAGCACATGCCTTATCATAACGGCAAACTGATCAGATAAGAGTAGATGCGACCGTGTCATAAAAAAGACGGCCGCGCTCCTCTAGGCGCACCACATTGCCGCTTTGGGAGAGGAAACCCTCTTCGCACAGGGATTTCACTTCCCCTTCAAGGAATGCAGGGCACTCGGTTCCTTTCAAGAGGCGGAGTGCAATCACAAACCCCTCGCGCAGGCGCTTTTCTTCGGAGAGGGTTTCTTCAAAGTGAACCGGTTCGATTCCCTTCTTCACCAGGCTGATGTAGGTGGGAAAATGGAGGGTGTTTTGAAAACGGGTTTGATGCAGATAACTGAAAGCCGACGGTCCTAACCCTAAAAAATGGCCCCCTTCCCAGTAGGTCGAGTTGTGTTTGCTTTCGAATCCGGGCCTTGCAAAAGCGGAAATTTCGTACCGGCTCAGTCCCTTCTTTTCGAGCATTTCACACGCCATTTCGAGCATTGCACAGCTTGTCTCCCGAGTGGGCTGCATAGGTTCGATCCGCTTCCGCTCGTAGTAAAACTTGCTCGGCTCTTCGAGCACAAGATTGTAGAGGGAAAGGTGAGTAATAGGAAGTGACATGGCTGTTATCAGTGTTTCTTTCCAGCTGGCGAGGGATTGTCCCGGAATATCAAACATCAGATCGATCGAAATGTTTTCAAAACCTCCCTTGTGGGCGATCCGGACGGCATCGATAGCTTCTTGCGCTTTGGTGCGCCGCTCCAGAAGAAGAAGTTCCCGCCCGTCGAGCGATTGCACGCCGATGCTGATGCGGTTGATGCCGAGGGATCGGTAGGAAACGATTTTTTCGGGAGTCACATTTTCCGGATTTGCCTCGATGGTGATTTCATCAAAGGGGCCGCAGAAAAGGGACATGATCCTTTCCAGATCTCGCGGCTCGAGAACCGACGGCGTCCCCCCGCCGAGATAGAGCGTGCTCCCGGGTGTAAAGTAGGCTTTCCGTATTGCCCATTCCTCTGCAAGAGCAGTGAGATACGATTCAATCAGATCGCGCCGTGCGGGCAGGACGAAGAAATGGCAATAACCGCATTTTTTTGTGCAGAAGGGAATATGGACGTAGAGGCTACCAGTCGTCGCTTTCCGGGTCCACGATCTCGGTGGAGCGTTTCCACCTGTTTTTATCGCTGTACGGGTCTTCCTCATCGGGCGAAAGCTCCTGTGTGGTTTGGGTTTTCTCTTCGCCGCCCATTTCGATATCGAAGAGTGTGGTATGGTCGTTTTCGTAATAGGTCGACTCCATCTCGAGACTTCCCTCTTCCCCCTCGTCGTCAATCCCGGGGAGCGACTGGTGTTCGTACATCTGCTTATTTTGCCCCCGTTTCGGGATCGCGTATTCGTCGCTATCGCCCGTATCTTTGGTCATTTGGATGCGCCGTTTTTCTTCATCGATCCGATCTTTCAAAAGGTCGACTTCCTTCCGGTGTTTTTCCAAATCTTTTTTCGGCACAAGGTCGAGCTCAAGCCATTTTTCCAAATCCTTGAGTTCCCCTTCCAATTTTTTGAGTCTCTCGCTCTTCATGCACAACTCCCCAACAATAATTTCCTACGGTGTTCTACCCCAATATCCTATTTTTGTACAGCGATATTTATGACACGTTCTAGAAACCGTTCAGTTGGTATTTTGCAGAGATTTTTTTAACGATCCTTTCACACCGGTTGAGTTTGTTCGGGGGGATACGCTTGTACTGCTTTTCCGGTGCATGATCGCACGGGCCCGGAGAATGGCCGGTTTGCCGCTCGTGCCATAAATACAGAATACCGAGCGTGCTGCTAAGGAACTTCATCTTCATTTCCAATGCTTCCACTCGTTCCTTGTGCTGGGGAATCCCTTGTCGTGTTAAGACTAAACGATAGTATAGATCCGATGCATTGTCAAAATCATTTTTGAGATCCCTAATGTCCATCTTAACCATCTCTTTCAAAGTTGGATAAGATTATGCCTCCTCTGCATCTTTTTCAACAAGATTCTTTTCTGTAAAAGAAGATCATCCGTTTTGTCCGGCTAACGTTTCGCAGCCAAAACATGATTTATGGGATATGCCTGATATGTAGGATGAAAATAAAGAATTAGAAGAAGAAAAAGTAAAATAATAATTATTTTAATTGAATATTAATTAACTATAATTATAAAATTACAGCATGGATTCTGCACGTGCCCCTTTATTTCCACGTTTTCTGGCACCGGCCCTTGACCTATCCCTGAAACCGGCTGTTCACCCCGAGCATGAAAGCTTCCCGTTCCGCGTTTCTCTCGTCGTTGCTGCCCTTGCCGGTTTTGTGGCACGTGTGGCACGATCTCTGTTTCTTTCGATACTCATGGGGAATATAAGCCGTACTATTTCCCAAATGGATCAGAAGGAGAGAGAGACGGCTTTAGAAGCTTTTTGCCGCTTTCCTTTGGAAGAAAGATGCAGCTATTTTCTGTCCCTCTATATGCCGGCACGGAAAGCGACCGATGAAGAGATAAAGCATCGGGAAGCTATGGCAGCCTTCTGCCGGGAGGCAAAAGCATTCCTTTCTCCGCAGCAAGTAAAAAATGCCCTTTACCATGCTCTAGATTTGCAAAATCCGGAAGTGGCGCGTGTCTTAATTGACCGGTTTCAGGGGGACATAAATGAAACGAATCGTAAAGGGGAAACATTGCTCTTCATTGCGGCACAGGCAGGGAACCTCGAAGTATGTCAATATCTGGTCGGACGGGGAGCAAAAATCGACGCGATGAGTAATATAGAAAGGACTCCGTTGATGGAAGCGTTACGCTACAACAGAAAAGAAGTTGCCGAATTTCTAATCGAATCCGGAGCCGATTGCAACTCATGCAATAGTTATGGAATTTCTCCGATTTTAATTGCCGCCGGGTGTTCTACCGACTCCGGCATCTTGGCAAAACTGATCGATAGGGGAGGGGATATGAACAAAAGCGCTTATACGCATGATGGCTATTATACTGCCTTAGATAACGCTATTATGGGGGGGAAAGTCGAGAATCTAAAGCTCCTGATCCGTAGGGGAGCAAATGTCGATAATGTCGGACAGGATGAACTGGGTCGACCTTGTTCTTCGGTAGAAAGGGCAATACGGACCAATCAACCTGACTGCTTTCAACTTCTTCTGGACGCGGGGGCGAGTTTTTCCCTGGATATGAGAAAGATAAACAGCGGCAAGCTCAGTGTGAAATATTTAAAACTCTATATCGACAGTGGTCTTAGTGGAGTTGGATCGCTCTCGCCTAGAAAATTGGAAGAACTAATTGCCCTCTATCCGATTGCGAAAACACCCGGGTCGGTGCGGGATCGAATCATACTGGACTATTTGAAAGGAGGCAATTTCAAGATTACAACAGAAAATGAAGAGGAAATTCTCGTTGCTTTTGAAGAGGTGCACAAAGAATTTCCAAAGTGGTCTTGGTACAAGAAAAAAGTCTCTATTTTCCCTGTATTTCTGATTCAGAAATATCCACAGCTTGCCAAGTGGTATATCCGGCAGGGAGCAAATGTGACTAATGCGGGAGAGGACGGCATAACTCCCCTTATGGCAGCGAGCATGGCCGGAAATTTAGATTTGTGCAAGCTAATCATCGAGAAAGGAGCGGAAGTTCCAAACGATGCTCTTGTCTTTGCCGGCACAACCGATCTTCGAGAATATTTTTTGAGGAGAGGGGTTATTCCTTCAAATGTAATCAGAGATTTGCCGGAAGAAGAGAAGAGGGAGATTCTCGCCCGCTTTGTCCGTCCTGAAAGTGATGCCTTCGGGGAGCGGTTGAAAGAAGCGTACCTTCTGGGAGAAAAGGAGCCTCTTCGCTCGTGCCTTGAAATGGGTGAAGACGAAATCATTGCGGGAATCGGTGAGTTTAAAAAGGACAATCTTTCGTGGGATGTCGTAAATACTACGCTTGAAGAAAAATCTTTCATTGAATGGGCTTCTGAAAAGGGATATAGGACCCTTGCCGGTGAACTTCTCGAGATGGGGGTCAAAGCCTCCGGCGAGCTTTTAGCCCATGCAAGCTCGTGCGGGAATTTGAGTTTATGCAATCTTCTCCTGCAAAAAGGTATATCACCGGACGGCGAAGGTGAGTTTACTCCCCTTATTGCCGCTATCGGGAGCGGGAATACGAAGTCGGTCCGATTCTTCCTGGAAAGGGGGGCTAAAGTCGATACTCTCTACCGGCAAAATACTGTATTGGAATATGCGATCGCGCGCGGCGGTAGTGATACTCATGATATCGAGATATTAAAGCTCCTGTTCGATTTCGGCGCCCGTTATAACAACTATCATGCCACGCTTTCCTCTGAACAGAAGAGAAAACTGTTTTTGGCCTATAACATTTCGGAAAAACTTCCTCTCCTGCGCGACGCTTTAGTGAGGGTGCGCTTAGAAGGAAATGACCGGGCAATGCCCGACGGTATCATTTCCCGGACTCGTTTGACTGACAAGGAGATCGTGCCATACTTTGAAATGATGCATAAAGAGTTTCCTCATTGGGATTTTTGGAATTTCCGGTATCGAAACGGTTATTGCCCTCTCCTAGTTACCCTCTCCTGCAACAACATGCCTCTTTTAGTACAATGGTGTCTTGAAAAAGGAGCAGATCCCAATGGTAGAAATAGTGCGGGAGAATCGGCGCTTCATAAGGCTGCCGGGTCCGGGATGCTCGACATATGCCGCGCTCTAGTCGAAAAAGGAGCCGATATCAATCAAGTCAATCATGCGCAAAAAGATGCCTTAGGCATTGCAGTAAAACATGATCGGCAAGAGATTGTTCAATTTCTTTTGGAGAGAAACGTTCCTCGGATAAATTATCTTTGTCATGCAAAGAGTAATGCCGTTCGGAAGCTTTTGATTGAGAGGGGCGCCTTTATACCGGTCTTTTATAATTGTGTATTAAATCCAATCGAAATGGAAAGCCTGGTGGCTCTTTTCAAAATTGAATCGGATCCCATCTATAACGCGCTCATAACCGGTTATATTTCGGGAACAGCCGAGCCGCTAAACAGGCTAGAAAGGCAGAGCGAGGAAGAAATTTTGCGGGTCGCGAGTCAGACGCTGCCCGGGTGGAATATTGAAAACTGGACCGTGAAGGGAGAAAAATTCATTCTATGGGCGACAAAGCACGGACACGTACGGCTAACAAAGTTTCTTGCAGAAAAGAGTGCGGGCCATCTTGACAGTGCTCTCGAAATTGCAAGCCAAAACGGTCATTTAGAACTCGTAAAATACCTCTTGGATAGGGGATGCCTTCCCAGAAAAGCGTTATGGAACCTTTCCGGCGACGGACGCAAAGAGATATTAAAAGCGTTCGATCCTAAACTCGAGCCGCTTGCAAGCCATACCCGCGCTACCGTTTGTAAAGCGATTTCCGGTATTCCTGATAGACTCGTTCAATTCAAGGCCATCTATTTGCTGGGGCTGGAAGATGAACTTCCTCAGATATTAAAAGATTCTTGTCTTTTGGAATCGGATTTTATCGATACTTTGATAAGACTGGAAAAGGAGTATCCGGCATGGAATCTGGCCGGATTTTATAACAAAGGATACGCAACCCTTCTTTCACATGCTATTTCATATAGGCAACGTACGATTCCCGAAGCTCCCGAAACCGATATTGACCGGCTTCTCGTGTGGGGAGGTGAGGTCAACGGTTTAAAAAATATTTTAGCGTCCGCCAAAAATCCCAATCTAGAAGTGGTTGCTATGCCGGTACGCCCGCAACTGAGGAACAAATGGTTTCTGGAATTTCGTAATCTGATCCGCCACATCGTGATTCAACTGCAAACACAAGAGGAGATGAGGCCGTTTGTGTTACAACGGCTTTCGGCGGGCGGAGACGCGTGTGCAACAAGGCGCATGCAGGAAGCGCGTGCAATGTATGTGCTTTTAACCGGCAAATCCACGGGCAATATCAGTTTCGAAGAGAAGATCAACAAGATATTGGCGGAAGAGCGCAAGAATATTATGTTGGGGCTATGTTCCCAAGATGCGGTGGTAACTGACGAAACAATAATCAACGTCCATGGGATCAATGCTTATGAGGCGTTGCTCGGACGCATGCGCGGAGTCCCCTGTGATTATGAATTGGCCGCTGGCGATCACTATATAACTCGTATAAATAAGGTGGCCGTGCTATGTGAATTTGATGCTGCCTATTCCACAACGCGAATACTTGATGCTTTTGATACAGCAGTGAATGGCCGGGACAAAGAATTTACCCTCGATGAATTCCGCAACTGGATCTCGATCGAAGGCAACGTCCCTGAAATTGCAGGAGAACTCAAGAAATACCGAGAAACTCTCGAGCAAGAGCTTGCCGCTTCCAAGCAGAAATGGGAAGGGATGACGCAGGCTGAAATTAAAAAGTTCATGACCGAATCCATTGTCAAGGAAGAAAAACATAAAGCAGACTTGGAATTTAACCTTTATTGCCAGCTTTTCCGTTTCCATCCTGAACGGGAAGCTCGTTATAAGCAAAAGAAAGCAGATCTGGATTCTCGTACAGAGCAGAAGATTGAAGAGAGGCTAATCCTGATCCAGAAACTGGACAAAGGGCAAATCATCGACCATCTGACCGGAGATCTAATCCAAGCCATTGAGCGGCGGGTGCAACGGAAGAAAGAGGAGCTGATCGATGCAGTTGCAACACGTTGGATCAATATTGAGGAAACCCCGGTCCGAATTTCCCGAGCCATGCTTACAGCTATTCTTCACAAGTATCATATTATCAGATACATAAACTCTAAATAACAATTTAATTATAAATCTATCATGATTATGCTATAATTAAATCCTAAAATTGGAGGGATCCTTGTTCAATACCAATGCTGTTATCAATGCCCACAACCTCGGTGTGATAGCAGAATTTACAGACCTTAACCTTGCCGGCAGGAGTCCAAGGCTCGGCTATCTGCAAAATCATGAGCTTGTGATCAGAACATACGTTGCCAATAGCCTTTTCGAAAAGATCGGGGCTCTTTTCCGTGCCATTATCCTCTTTTTCCGCGGAGTTAAAACAGATCCGAAAGTGATTCAACAGATTCGTATAAGCGCAGAAGATTATGCCAAAACCATTCCCCATGTATCTGAAGAAGCGTTGCAGCAACAACTTACAGAGATTAATGAAAGAATAGCAAGAAAAAGGATTGATCTTGCTGCCTTAGATCGCGTCTATGCAGACACCGCAATGGATCTTGAGAAGGCTAAGAACGACCTCAAACGTGTAGAGA
>Ga0155580_133_pt2 | contig 15452 bp, 19 predicted proteins | sample RifCSPhighO2_12_FD_107237 | JGI IMG/M metagenome (GOLD analysis project Ga0155580, IMG submission 107237) | Chlamydiae bacterium RIFCSPHIGHO2_12_FULL_49_11 | reverse complement strand
TTCACCGATCAGAACACCGATGAGCGGCACGCGGAGAGACGCCATCCGCCACAAATTGTAGGCAATGGCCCGCCCTTGACCTCTCTCTTCGGCAGACAGGCCCGGAAAAGCGCCGGGAGTATCAATAAAGCAAATCACCGGAAGGGAAAATTTTTCAGCCAGCTCCATCATTCGAATTGCCTTACGGTACCCTTCGGGATGAGGCATTCCAAAATTACGATGTAGACGGCTCTCGGTATCGCACCCTTTTTCTTGGGCAATGACGACAAAACGCATATCATCGATTGTTCCGAGACCGGTTACCATGGCAGGATCATCACGATACAGCCGGTCACCATGAAGCTCTTCGAAAGTTGTAAACAAATTCCGGATATAATCGAGCCCTTTGGGCCGGTCTTGGTGGCGGCAAATCAGAACCCGTTCCCACGCCGACATATTCTTGTAGGCATCTTCGCGAAGTTGTCCGAGAGTTTCCTGCAAGCGGGCAATTTCATCACGGATGGAATCGTTGGCTTCCACATTGGCGCGAGTCAGCTTGAGCAGCGCCTCTTCATATTCCATGATTTTTTGTTCTTCATCGAGCAGCATGGCCGTCATCCTCAAAAATCCGTTCTTTCCCCATCGGAAGGTGAGCTTTTGCCCGCTGCGGCACAATCTCCACCGTCGTCGGCTTGGTAATCACGATCGCAAAAAGCTCTTCCATATCCTCTTTGACAAGGCGGATGCAACCGTCACTGGCATACGTCCCGAGCTCTCCGGTTTCGATCAGATTGTCGGTGCCGTCGATGGGATGCCAAGGCAAGCCGTGAATTCCGTAACCTCTAGCACCGTCGGTGCAATCGCTGATTTCTTCAGAAAAAGGAAGCCACCTCGTGCCGTAAACACGGATCATATCCACTTTTTGATTTTGGTAATAATGTTGCATGCCCGGCTTATACACCGCAATTTTATCCCCGAGACGGTACTTTCCGGTAGGGGTAAGGGAGCCCGAAGGCGACCGAGGATCTTTACGACCGACACCAACCTTGTACCGTTTGACAAACACCCTTTCGTCCCTGTCGAGATCGAGATAATAAAAATCCATGACGCACCGGCTTAGATCGACAAGGAGGTAAAATTCGACTGCGGCCCCTTCCTTGAATACGTTAAATTTATCGCCGGGAGCGACTTTTTGCGTCTCGTAATCGACCTTGCCGTTGAGGCTTCTGGCAATAAAGTGGCGCGACGTCTGGAAGTGGGCCGCATAGTCGGCAAGCCAGGCGGGGCGTCCCTCGATCCAGGGAGTTCTGCTTTTATAGGCGATCGTTTCTACGATAGGAAATTTGTCGTGCCCTTTGGAAAAAAAGCGGCGAACCTCATCGATTGTTTCGAGCGGGTCGTGGCCGAGCGGGTCGTGGCCGAGCGCGACAGGTGCAGGGGGATCGGGAAGAAGGACCTTGGGCTCTATGTCAGGAATCACTTCCTGTTTTGAGACAGGTTCGGGGAATTTTTTTCGATATCCCAAAAAGCCGATTGCGGCAAAGACTAGAGCGGCTAATATGATAAAAATCCGCAACGGTTTCAATTAGGCTCCTCTAAAGGTTATGAGGATTATTTTACAAAAAAGGAGGATTAAATACAAGTTGATCGGGACGCCAAATAAACCTTTTCCTTGACGTCCCAAAAAATCACTTATGCATTTTGATTCAACGGTTTCCCTTCAATCAAGTATTTCATTTTCTTGCCGGCAGTGAATTTGACTGCTTGACGCTCGGGGATCACAATTGCAACAGATGCATTTTTGGGGTTTCTTCCGATTTTTTGCTTGCGTCTGACGACCTCAAAAACACCGAAATCCCTAAATTCAAGGCGGTCGCCGTTAGAAAGGCAGTCTGTGATTTCGTCGAGAAAAGACTGTACCACGTTGCGTACTTCATTCGGATGCTGACTTGTTTTGTGTGCTATTTTTGCGATCAATTCTTTTTTTGTTTTGGTTGCCATATTTTTTTTCACTCCTTCAAGTTTGTTTTAGTGTTCTGATTCCTGAACCACAAGGGGGCGGGAATAATTCATCATCTAACCCCATTCTTCTATCTGTTTGATTTTGAGACAAGTTCTTTTTAAAAAAAAATTTGTCAGTGAACGACAATCACAATTTTCTTTTTCTTCCCTAGGCCCAGGATCACAAAACGATTGCGGATCAGATCGGCCGTATCAATAATTTTTTTAATGTCATCGACTTTAACGTTATTCAGAGAAGCGCCGCCCCCCTGAACAATTTTGCGTCCTTCCCCTTTGGAAGAAAAAAGACCGGAAAGAACGCCAAGTTCGATAAAGGAAGCGCCTACCACCGCACTGCGTTCAAACCGCACTGAGGGCAGTGTTTTGGCATGTTCTTCGAGCGCATCGGGATTGAGGCTTCCGGTCATAAGCGTACTCGTAGCGCTTTGCGCACTCGTCAACCCCGCAGCGCCGTGTATGGAGCGCACTACCTCCTCTGCAAGACGCTTCTGCGCCTGGCCGGGAACAAACGTACCGGAAGAAAGTTTCTTTTCCCACTGGTCTATTTCCTTATTGTCAAAGAGTGTCAGCATGCGCATCATTTGAGCCGTATCGGCATCGGGAATATTATAGAGGTATTGGTACATTTCGTACGGACTCGTTTTATCGGCGTCGAGCCAAACCGCCCCCGACTCGCTTTTTCCGAATTTTTTCCCGTCGCTGCGGACAAGGAGCGGCAGCGTAAGTCCGAAGGCGCTTTTCCCCGATTTTTTCCGGATGAATTCGACGCCGGCCAAAATGTTGCCGTACTGGTCCGACCCTCCCGTTTGGAGCACAACCCCTTTCTCAGAAAAAAGGTGATAGAAATCATATGCCTGAAAGAGCGGATAGCTAAATTCGGTAAAACTCATCCCCTCTCCCGTTTCGATCCTCATTTTGACCGTTTCGCGAGAAAGCATGACCCCCAGCCGGAATTCTTTACCCACTTCGCGCAAGAAATCGATCACGGAAAGCCCGCGGACCCAGTCGGCGTTATTAACAAGTTCGTACTCCCCTATGCCGAAAATGGCATCGAGACTTTTTCGGATCCCGCAGATATTTTTTTCTACCGTTTCCAGTGTCAGAAACGGCCTCTCCGACGATTTTCCCGAAGGATCACCAATCAGACCGGTAGCACCGCCAATCAACACAACCGGCTTATGGCCGAACTGTTGAAAAAATTTGAGCCCCATGAGGGCGACAAAATTGCCGAGGTGCAGCGCGTCTGCCGTGGGATCAAAACCGCAATAGAGCGTGATCGGCTTTTCTACAGCCTCGCGAAGCTCCGGATGCGTCATGGCATCAACTACTCCGCGCTCTTTTAAAAAGTCAATCACATTGCCATGGTGCATACCCGCAAAATGGTAAAGGCGCCGTCGCTATTTTGTCAATTTGCTTTTCAATGCGGCAGCAAAGGAAAGCACTTTTTTGCTCGGTTTAGCCGAATGCTGATTTTCATCAAACAACCCAAACTGTTTCTTCTTCACCGGCACACGATAATCCTGGTTGGAAGAAATCCGATGCTGGATTTGGTTTGACTTTGCTTTCAAAGCCTGCTCGGTAATCTGCGTTTCAATCTCTTCGCTTTTTTTCATCAGCTTGCCGCGCGCCCGTTTTGTTTTGTCACTCTCATCCGCCAAATTTTTCGCTTCGAGGTTTTTTTTCTTTCTTCCACTGCCGAAAGCACCCATTGTTCATCTCCAAAGTTTGTTTAGACGCTCATTACATCATATAATTTTTTTTTTGTAAAGATCATTGTATTAAATCTTCCCGGTTTGTAAAACAGAGTTATGAATGAAACTCAAAAAAAAGCCGTGGGCACATTTGCCGTGAGCATGGTCCATAGCGGCATGAAGATAGGAATAGGAACCGGTTCGACGGTGCATTATTTCATTAAGGCCCTGCTCGAAAAAAACCGCCTCTCCCCTCTTTCACTTCAGGTCGTGTGCACCTCGAAAGCCTCAGAAAACGAGTTGAAAGGAACATTTCCCCTTCTCTCCAATACCCTCGACACACCGCCGGACATCACCTTCGACGGCGCAGACCGGATCGACGACGAATTCCGCCTTATCAAAGGGGGCGGGGGTGCTCTCTTCCGTGAAAAAATGGTGGCCCTCGTCTCGAAAGAAAATGTTGTTCTCGTCGACGAATCGAAGTGGTCGAACCCCCTTTCCGGCTTTCCGGTCGCCATCGAAATTGCCGCTTTCGGAATGTTTTCCACCATTTCTCGCCTGCAAAAACTTGGATACCGTGGAATGCTCCGCGAAGGGGTGACCGATAACGGAAACCGGATTTTTGATATTGCATTCGACGGACCGATTCACCGGCCCGAAGAGCATCATAGTGCCATCAAGAGTGTTGCCGGCGTGCTCGAAACAGGTTTCTTCTTCGACACTGTCAAAACGGCTATCGTGGGACTGAAGAGTGGAAAAGTAGAGGTGCGGAAAAAATGAAAGAGCTTTTTGAAGTTAAGTTCAATGAAGTAAAGCAATATGAAGCGTATACCGAGCTTTGTTTTTCTTCTGCCTCCAAACGTTTTTCGATCTTTGCCCAGCCGCAAATCGGCGAATGGATCCGGGAATATAAAACGGGAGAATACAAATCCAGACCTCAAGCACCCGAATTTGTTTCCTCCCTCCTGAAAGGGTTCAATATCAAACCGTGCCGGCTCACCTTCACGGGAGAAAAAGAGGGAGTTTATTTTTCAACACTACTTCTCGAAAAAGCAGAAAAACAGCTTACGGAACTCCTTGAAATCGACGTGCGTCCTTCCGACGGTCTGATGGTGGCGCTCCATTTTCAAATCCCCATCTTTGCGCTCGGAAGTTTTATCAATAATGCATCATGAATTTCTTTTTGGATAATTTGAGGATTTCATCATAGCACGCTTCGGCGTCGTCTCCGGTTACTTCGACTTTCACCCGCGCGCCGCGGCATGCGGCCAGCATCAAGATGCCGAGAAGAGACTTGGCATTGACCGACAGTCCCCCATACGAAAGGGTTATATTCGATTTGTATTTGCTGATTGCTTTGACAAGTTCTGTTGCCGGCCTTGTATGAAGCCCTTTTTCGTTGAGTACGACAAAACTTCCCTTTTTACGGTTCTCATGTAACATGCGATAATCACCCGTCACGCATCTTATCTAAACTGAAGGTTTTTCATCCAGTTCTTTTTTTAACAGATCGACATACATTTTAAATTCGGCAACGAATTCCCGATACGGCTGTTTTGATTTCAAATCGAGTCCGAGCGTCTCCAAAAGGTCTGTCGGGTACATCTTCCCGCCGCTTTCGAGGAAGGCTCGGTATCGGGGCAAAAAGAGGGCGTCTTCTTTAACCCGCTTGTAAAGCCAAGTGCTTGCTGCTATTCCGGTCGCGTATTGATACACGTAATAGTCTCGATAAAAGTGGGGCACGATGAGGTACTCCGCACCGAGAAGATCGTCCGTTGTCAGGGCGGGGCCAAAATATGCCTTATTCAGCGCCCGATAGCGAGACCGCATTGTATCAAACGAGAGGGTTTCCCTTTTTTCTATCTCTTCATGCATCCATAGTTCAAATTCGGCAAACATTGCTTGTCGGAAAAAAGTGTTCCGCATATCCTCGAGCTTCGAAATAAGGAGGGCGATTTTTTCCGATCGGCTTTCTGCATGACGGATCAAATAATCGTTCACCATGTTTTCATGGAAGGTGGATGCGATTTCTCCAAGGAAGATCGGATAGGTCGCATCAAAGTAGGTCTGTTTTTTGCTCAGGTAAGTGTGCATGCTATGCCCTGCTTCGTGGGCAAGGGTCAGCACATTGCGGATATCCCCTGCAAAATTGAGCAAAATGTACGGTTCCGCATCGTAGCCGATCCACGAATACGCCCCCGACTTTTTCCCGGGCCGTTCATACCTGTCGACCCATCTTTTATTGCACAGCCCGTCTTTCAATACAGCCCTATATTCTTCATCCATAGGGGAGAGCGCTTCGAGCACAATTTCGACCGCTTCATCATAACTATATCGCTTTTCATTTGCCACGCCAAGCGGTGCAGCCAAGTCGTACGGATAGAGCTCGTCCTTGCCGAGCATTTTCTTTTTCAACGCAATGTAATCGTGCAAAACGGGAAGGCCTACATGCACCTCTTCCAATAAGGTCTTATAAATAGCGGAATCAATCTTGTCACTGTAGAGACGAGCCTCAAGGCAGCTTGAAAATCCGCGGAGTTTTGCCTGTACCCATTGTCCCCGTACGTGGCCGGCAAGAAGCTCGCTCATGGCATGACCGTGATCGCTATATCTCTGCAAATAGTTGGTATAGGAAGTCTGTCGCAATTTCGGATCGGCCGAATTCCGATGCATGATGCGCGTTGCATGTGTCAAGGGGTGCTTTTGGCCATCGCTGTCCGTTGCATCGTTAAACACAAAATTCACATTATTGAGGAGGGTGAACACATTCTGTGACACCTCGAGGGGGCTTTGCATTTCGGAGAAAATCTCCTCTTCACGTTCGGAAAGGGTATGTTTTTTTTCTCGGACTATTTTTTCCAACATGAACTTATAAGGAGCAAACTCGGGATCGGAAGACACCTCTACCAGATACGATGCGTCAAGGGAGAGAAGTTCCGGACGCATCCACGCCGTTTTTGTCCGAAAGTCTAAAAAGAGATTGTGTGCTCTTTGAAAGAGATCGGAAGCTTTGCTGCTAGCAAGGTCAGCATCATAGTAGAGATGGGCATAGGAGTAGAGCTTTTCTAATTGTCTCGACTCTCTCTCATATACCCGCAGGAGGTCCAGGAGCGCCTCTTTGCCGGCAAGCTTTCCCCGATATATACTGATGTCATTTTTAATTTTTAGTAGTTCATGTAAAGATTTGTTTACGGATTCTTCATTTTTAAAAAGGAGTGTCAAATCCCATCTTGATTTTTCAGGTTCCATTTCTCCCCCCTGTAAAAAGAGTGTCGTCAAGGCACAAACTGCGAATATTCTATGCATAAATTCTCCTTTCTCAAGAAAATAACAAAAGAGGGTGATTTTAGCACTTAAAAAAAAGAGGTGCTAAAATTGAAGTTGCATTTTTATTCGCAAAATGGTAACCTTTCCTCAGAAAAACATATTGTTAAAACCACAAGGAGTAGATCAATGACTACAACTAAAACAAAGATTCGTCCTCTCAAGGATCGAGTTCTTGTCAAAAGAATCGAAAGTGAAGAAAAAAAATTCGGCGGAATCATCCTCCCCGACACTGCTCAAAAAAAACAGGATATGGGAGTTGTGGTTTCTGTCGGTCCCGGAAAAGAGGACAAAGACGGAAAACGGGTTCCCCTTCATGTGAAAGAAGGCGAAACAATCCTCTGGGATAAATATGCCGGCAACGAAATTTCTCTCGAAGAAGAAGAATTCGTTATCGTAAAAGCAGATGATATCATCGCTGTCATTGAAGAATAAATTAATACATACCACAAGGAGCTATAACAAATGGCTAAAGAAGTTAAATTTAGAGACGAAGCAAGAAAGAAAATCAGCAAAGGGGTAAAAACCCTTGCCGATGCAGTAAAAGTCACGCTTGGTCCGAAAGGCCGCAACGTCGTCATCGAGAAATCATACGGCAGTCCAATCATCACAAAAGACGGGGTTACCGTTGCAAAAGAAATCGAACTGGATGACAAATACGAAGATATCGGAGCCAAAGTTGTGCGCGAAGTGGCTAGTAAAACGGCCGATAGCGCCGGAGACGGAACCACAACGGCAACGGTCCTGGCCGAAGCAATCTTCTTGGAAGGTCTCAAACACCTTTCCAGCGGAGCCAATCCGATCCTGCTCAAACGCGGAATCGACAAAGCGGTTGAAGCCGTCGTTGAAGAAATCAAGAAAAAAAGCAGGCAGATCAGCGACTCTAAGGAAATCATCCAAGTGGCCACCATTTCGGCCAATAATGATAAAGAGATCGGAAACCTGATAGCCGAAGCCATGAACAAAGTTGGAAAAGAAGGCGTGATCACGGTGGAAGAATCGAAGACGGGCTTTACCGAACTCGATGTTGTCGAAGGAATGAATTTCGACCGCGGCTATATCACTCCGTACTTTGTCACGGACAACGACCGCCAGGAAGCGATCATGGAAGATGCCTACATCTTGATTACCGATAAAAAGGTATCTACGATGAAAGAGCTCCTTCCGATCCTCAAGTCAGTTGTTGAAACGGGCAAAGGGCTTGTCATCATCGCCGAAGACGTCGACGGTGAGGCGCTTGCCACTCTCGTTGTCAACAAGTTGCGCGGCGGATTGAAAGTGTGTGCCGTTAAAGCTCCCGGCTTTGGCGACCGTCGCAAGGAGATGCTCAAAGACATTGCCATTTTGACCGGTGGCGAAGTGATTTCGGAAGACATCGGCATCAAATTGGAAAATGCCGACCTTTCGATGCTCGGAAGTGCCCGTAAGCTCGTGATCACAAAAGACGACACGACCATCATCAACGGCCGCGGCTCTGAGGCAAACATCAAAGGACGCAAAGAGCAGATCCGCAAACAGATCGAATCGACAACCTCCGATTATGACAAGGAAAAGCTCCAGGAGCGCCTTGCCAAACTTTCGGGCGGTGTTGCCGTTCTGTACGTCGGTGCTCCGACCGAAGTTGAGATGAAAGAAAAGAAAGACCGCGTCGATGATGCGTTGCACGCGACCAAAGCTGCAGTGCAAGAAGGAATCTTGCCCGGCGGCGGCGCTGCGCTCGTCCATGCAGCCTTTGTTCTTGAAGAGCTCATCAAAACGCTCAAAGACGAAGAAAAACAAGGAGTCGAAATCATCCTGAAAGCCTTATCTTCCCCCATGAGGCAGATTGCTTTCAACGCGGGTGAAGAAGGTTCCCTTGTTTGTCTTAAAGTAATGGAAAGCAAAAATTCCGACTTTGGTTTCGATGCCTTGAACGGTGTCTATACCAATATGATCGAAGCCGGAATCATTGATCCGACCAAGGTTGTAAGGACTGCATTACAATATGCAGCTTCGGTAGCAGCTCTGCTTCTCACCACAGAAGCGGTCGTGGTTGAAATTCCGCAACCCAAAGAAACCGCGCCTGCAGTCCCTGCCGGTGACGGATACGGATACTAAAACGACGCTTGAGCTACCCCATACCGGGGTAGCTCTCTTTTTCCGAGGTTCTTTTGCGTTTTTTGTCTTGGTTCATTATCTCGGCAGTCATGCTCTTTTTCATGTTCTTCCTGTTCGTCTACTTCAATGGAGCATTTCTCCTTTCCCATCTGTTGAAAGGACAGCTCGGCATTCCTATTGCCATGGAAAAGGTGCAGTTCAACTCGAGCGAAATCACGATTGCAAATATCATCGTTCCCAACCCGCAAAAAAGTGAATCTCCCTACGCAATCCGGATTGATCATACCCTCTCTGAAGCTCCTGTTGTCAATTACGTGAAGAATCCGACTAAAATCAAACAGCTCCTCATTGAAAATGTAACGATGTTCATGGAAACTTACGAAGACGGTTCCTCTAACTGGAAATTGCTCGGAGAAAAAATCGACGCCGCATCCAAAACCAATAAGAAAACCGATAGCCAAACATTGATTGATGAACTCATCATTCGTAAAATCAATCTCTTCATCATCACCCCCGGCAAAAAACCGATCGGCCACCCGATAGATGAACTGAAGTTTACTGATGTTCAAACGGCGGGCGGTGATCTGCCCAATCAAATCAGCCGCGCTATCTTATATAAACTCATTTTCAATTATAGAAACCTGATCGATATCCCGATGGATTGGGGCGAAAGTGTTTTTAACAGTTTCTCCCATTCGGTAGATACGGTCATTCCGTTTAAAAATAAGGAATAATATGCAACCTGTCATCACACGCGCCCATCAATTTCGGCCTATCATGCCGAAGGAAGCTCTTGAGGACACTATCCGTACTGCCATACAGAGGAAAGACGCGATAACATTAAACACCGTATTTAAGAAAAGACCCTACCTCATTTCCGAATTCCTGATCACCCTTATTTTGACAAACGATGATGCGTTTCTTTCGCTTGTTTTCGAAGAAAATTCTCATTTCGTACCTGCCGCCCTTTCTTATTTGGATTCCGATTACAATACCGTATTTCATTACGCTGCTCTCTACAACCTACATTGTGCGATCGATTTTTTAAAACCGTATGTCAAAGACAGGGCAGACTGTTTTTTCAATACCTATGGAGAAACGCCCGCTATTGTAGCGGTGCAGGGCGGTAACGTAGAGGCTTTGAATGCGCTCTTTTCCATTTCTCGCCGATGCACCCTCAACCTCGTCACCCTGTATAATACTGCTTTGATGGTGAAAGCCCCCTGTAATGGAGAAATTCCCACCTCCCCTGCCGAAAATGATTCGCATCACCGAATTCGCATCGCTATTCTGGAAGCCATTCAACAGAGCATCGAACAAAACCCGACCGACTTAAAATTGGCTCCCGCTGTGGAAATCATTTGTTGTTTCGGAAATCTTATTCCCACACGCTCAGGGACTGCGAAAAAAATCCTCGAAGAAATCCTCACTAACCTCGTCAAAAATCTCGAAGCGATTTACTCCACAACTTCCCAGAGCTTTTTTCGAATGGCCAATCTTTTATTCCAGACACGAGATTATAAAGAGCATGATGCTATCGACCGGATGAAATCCTTCCTTCTGGAAAAACTGCAGGACCTATGTTCATCACTCAAACCCTCGGGAGCCTTAGATATCGCATATTCCAAGTTGTATAACATGATTGCGACTCATCCGAAACATGCTGCACAGCTTGAAAAAGTAACCACAGAAATTATGGTGAAAAAACAAAATGCCTTACTCTACCATTCATGACCTTCCGGAACCTGTCCGACATGTGCTCCCTGAGCACGCACAAGAAATTTTTAAGGCTGCCTTCAACTCCGCCTATTCCGAATACGGCTCAGAAAGCACTGCCATGCGTGTAGCATGGGCTGCAGTAAAAAAGAAATACATGAAAAATACCGAAGGCCACTGGGTAATTCATACCCAACCTAAAAAATGATGTGCTAAAGTAGAGTGCAACAATCAGGCGATTTTCTCCCATCGATGAATCTTCCTATCTCGCCCTGGCCACTACGAAACCTGAGAAAATAACGACCATTCCATATCGCTCCATTATTAAATTCGCCTTCCCACCAATCTTCATCTTCAGTTAATTTCCCTTGTCCTTGGGGTAATCCCTTCTCATTGACTAGACCGAAATACGTCTTTGCGCCATCAATTATCTTAAATATCCCGTCCATCTTTCCGTTTTTCCAAGTGCCTTCCCAAACCCGTCCCTGCTCATTTCGTAGTACGCCCTGCCCATGTCGGAGACCCTGATAATAGAATCCCTTGAATGAGGCACCACCCGTCATAAGATCGATGCAATGGCCTTCCATCTTACCATGATTCCAAGAACCTTTCACCCTTCGACCATTTTGACAAATCAGCTCTCCCGAACCATGAGGAACGCCTTCCGACGTGCCGCCGGTATAGATACCCCCATTCTCAAATCGGATCGTTGCGATTTGACTTTGTGATGCTTGCTGTACAAGTTCGAATGCACTTAAAACAGCCTGGCGAACTCTTGCCTCAAATTCTTCTCTCTGTGGTTGAGCCGCGCCATGCAAATCGCTTGTTCCCACTAAAGGTGTCGTCTCAGAAACTCTCTCCATAAAATACTCCTTGCACATTTTAAAAACATGGTAAATATTTTAAGTTTGTTTTGCAACCTTTCAATAACAATCCGTATTACCTCTTCTTCATGGGCCGCTGTCCAAAATACATATATCATTTGACAAAACTCTAATAAAAAGGTAAACTTTTTCCTATTATGAAACAAGTCGTTTCCGTTAGAGGATTGAAAAAAAGGTTCAGTATTCGTGGTGGTTTTCATGAGGCCGTGTGCGGAATTGACCTGCATGTCGAGGAAGGGGAGATTTTTGGATTTCTCGGACCCAACGGTGCCGGGAAGACGACCACGTTGCGGATGTTCACAACCCTCCTTCCCATCGATGCCGGTGAGGCTTTCATTGCCGGCTATAACGTCCAAACCGAATCGGCAGCGGTGCGTACCCAAATCGGGTTTGTCAGCCAGTCGGGCGGTAGTGACAGATCGGCGACGGGACGGGAAAATCTGATTTTACAGGCGCGGCTGACAGGACTCGGCCGTCTTGAGGCGAAAAGCCGCAGCGCAGAGTTGATTGAAACGCTCGCGCTCGAAGATTGCATCGACAGGTTCGTATCCACTTATTCGGGAGGTCAAAAAAGGCGACTCGACATCGCCCTGGGTCTCCTTCACAGGCCGAAAGTCCTATTTCTCGATGAACCGTCGGCCGGGCTCGATCCGCAAAACCGGTCCAATCTGTGGCAGCTGATCAAAGAATTAAAACGGTTTGGTGTAGCGGTTTTCCTCACATCCCACTATCTCGATGAGGTAGATTACCTCTCCGACCGCCTGGCAATCATGGATCTGGGCAAAATTATCGCCGCCGGCACGCCGAAAGAGCTCAAAAAAGAAATCGCCGGCGACGTGATCACAATGGGAATTCATCCTGAAACCGTTGCCCGCACGCTCGCCCTCTTGAAATTGCGTCCTTTCGTACGGGAAATTGCGGAAGCGGCCAAAGAGGTGCAGCTTTTCGTCGATAACGGAGAAGAAGCGCTTCCTCAGCTCCTTCGTCTTTTGGATACGGAACAGATCACCTTGAAAACAATCACCCTTACTACCCCTACCCTCAATGACGTTTTCTTGAAAAAGACGGGCAAATCCCTTCGAGAAGGAGAGTTTATTTCATGAAAATGCTGCAGGAAATAGGTCTTTTCACCATGCGCAAACTCCGGGAAACAAGGCGCAATCCTATCTTTCTTGCTATGGGTATCGTGGTTCCGATCCTTTATCTCGCGTTTTTCTCCCCCCTCCTCAAAGGCATGCATGTCGGCGATGCGAATGTACTCAACACCTTTGTTCCCGGTATGCTTGTCCTCATCGCCTTTTTCAACGGCCTCTTCGCCGGTTTCGGCATCATCGACGAGCTGAGAAGCGGCATCATCGAACGGTTCCGCGTCACCCCCGCTTCACGGTTTGCGATCCTCATGGGCCCGGTGCTGCGCGACACGATTGCCACCGTCATCCAAGTCACTTTTTTCATTCTGATTGCACTCCCGTTCGGTTTCAGCCCTGATATTCGCGGCATCCTGCTCCTATATCCGCTCCTCATCCTTCTTGTCACTATCACCTCCTCCTTCGGAAACGCAATCGGCCTTGTCGTAAAAAGCGAAGACAAGCTCGCCCCCATAGTACAAGGGATCAACATGCCGATTCTCCTCCTCTCCGGCATGCTCCTCCCCCTTTCGCTCGGACCGGCCTGGCTCCGCACGGTCGCCCATTTCAATCCGGTCTACTACATCGTCGAAGCGGCGCGCCGGCTCGTACAAGGCGAAATTGCAAATATGGCCGTAGCTGAAGCTTATGCCGTTACCCTCCTTCTTGCCGTGATTGTCGTCACCTGGGCAACCCGTGTCGTACAAAAAACCACCTCTTAATTCTTTGTTCCTTGTATAGGAAAGGAAATGAAGCCCCTTTTCAAACTCAACCTCATCCAGTTTTTCGATGCAATCAATGAAAATTATACCAAAACATTGATCGCATTTTTTCTTATTACCCTCCACGCAAATCAAAACCCGGGTGCCATCCTAACAAAAACTTCCGGTCTCTTTCTGGTTCCTTTTTTGCTCTTCTCAAATGTGGGGGGAATCCTTGCCGATAAGTTCAGCAAGAGCCGTGTCATCCTCTTCACGCGTTACGCCGAACTTTTCCTCCTCCTGGCCGTCTCATTTTCCCTTTTCTATGACCGGACATCGATATTGCTCACTCTGATTTTCCTCGTTGCCACCGTCAGTGCCCTCTTCGGCCCCACAAAGTACAGCATCATTGCCGAAATCCATCCGATTTCGCAAATCTTGACTGCCAACAGCCTCATCGCCGCCTACACCTTTTTCGGCATCATCCTGGGGACGGGACTCGTCTCGCTGTCGCTGGAATTTTTGAAAAACCATTTTTTCCTCGCCTCTTTTGTTCCCGTTTTCCTCGTTTGCTTCCAAATCGCGTTCAGCCACGCCTTGCCCAAAACAGCTCCCCGTTCTCCCGAGCGCCGCCTTTCTGTTTTCGTTTTTCGTGAAATAGGAACTTCCCTTGCAGAAATGCGGAAGGTGCCTTGCCTCTTTGCCACTTTTCTAGCCTACGCCTACTTTCTCTTCCTCGGATCTTTTCTGCAGCTCGGCGTGATCGATTTTACCATCGGGGTACTCCACTTGACCCCGATGGCCGGCGGATACCTTTTTCTCCTCTCCGCCGTGGGGATCGGCATTGGTTCCTACAGTATCCCCCTCTTTGCAAAAATGAAAAATACGCTGCTTCTCATTCCCCTCATGGGATCGGCCATTTCTCTCTTTTTTCTTTGCATCGGCTTTGCTGCAAACATTTTTCTTTTTGCCGTCCTCCTCATGATGACCGGAATTGCAGGGGGGATTTTCCTTGTCCCTGCCCAAACTTTCTTGCAGCAAAAAAGTCCCGAAACTTCCCGCGGCCGTAACTTCGGCACCGCTAACCAGTTCAGTTTTTTCTTTGCCTTACTAGCCCCGCTCCTTCTATGGCTCTTGAGTACACCCTCAGGAGCTTCGATCAAGACCGTCTTCGTGATCGTCGCCCTCATGAACGCTCTCGCGATGGTCTACTTTTTTATTGCCTTGCGAAAAAAGAGGGTGGGAGAGTAGAATGCTTCCCCATGCATACGACTTGTAAACTTGATCAGTACGAATCCTTATCTCTAAATGAGCTCGACCGCCGTTTGTCATATTTTTGTAAGGCTGCAGGGGATGAAAAAAGCTGTTGTTTGCATAAAATTTGTAAAATTTTTGCTTATTACCGCTACCGCCAAGAGTTCGTGGGAGAAAGTGCAAAAGGAGCGCGCATGGTGAAGCAAATCGAACCACTTTTCAAAGCCATAGACCCTCAGCCTGAAGATTGCACCATGGAAGGAGTCTATCACCTTCAAAGCAAATATCTTGCAGCGCAGGAGCAGCACCTTTTTTACGAGACATACGTTACGCGTTCTATCCTTTGGCATATACACCGGCAATTTCTCTCTAAAACGGAACTTTCTCCCCAAGAAGAAGAGGTCCTAGACAATCTCGGCCTATTTTTTATCAGACACAATATCGACGAAGAATGTGTTGCCAACCCTGAACTTTTGGATCGCGAAAAAGCAGAGTGTAACCTTTATTTTCTTTCGATCATCGCTTCCCCTGTATACCGTTAATATCGCGTCGCCGCAATTGGTGCAATTTCCGCGGATCCATATCGAACTCTCCTTCCCTCTTGGCTGCCAGCTGGCCGCATCCACCGCTCACATCTTGGCCGCGGCTGTAGCGCAC
>Ga0155580_147_pt1 | contig 15523 bp, 11 predicted proteins | sample RifCSPhighO2_12_FD_107237 | JGI IMG/M metagenome (GOLD analysis project Ga0155580, IMG submission 107237) | Chlamydiae bacterium RIFCSPHIGHO2_12_FULL_49_11 | reverse complement strand
ATATCGGCACAGTGGAGATATTCAGCAAACGGCTCATCAGTGCTTTGACCTACCTGATAGACTTTGTATCCTTGCTTTTCGAGATCCCGGACAACTTCTTTCCAGTCAATTCCATAAACTCTCCTGTGTTGTAAATGGGCACATTGTTGTTCCAGGTGCAAAATGACGTAGTCATGCTTGAACCTGGGATGCTTCTCTTCCTCCGAAAGGTAGAGGCGGGGATAGGAAAGGCCCATTTCCGGCACGTTGGATTTGTACTTGAAAATGTCCAAGACGTGCATTTTCGGCATATCGTAGAGGTAGCCAAGGGTGATCATTGGCCTATCTACAAGAGCCAAAAGCTGACGCATTCCCTGATCTACATTGATCGGCTCGTTAACGGTCAAATATGGACTTGGAAAGTTCTGGAGAAGCTCGGGATAAGGAGTATAAAAATGGACTTCTTTTTCTTGTCCGGTCAAATGTCGCAGTACCGGTTCAATCCAGAAAACATCTCCGATACCGCCGACCCCTTTAATATTCAGGACTGGAGACCGGTTATTTTTTTTCGGGCTGATTTCGATTTTTTTTTGTTCTTTTATAAAAAAGTTTTTCATCCGATTTTTTCTCACGTCTTCCAATGACAGCCTCGCCATGATCATCTCGCATCTCATCCATTTCTTTCAGCTGTAAAAGAAGTTTTATATCATCGTTTGGCAATTAAGGTACCTCCATTTTTGGAGAATATAGTATACTTTGCGCTGCAATGAAAGAGATTTTTGACAAAATACGGAGGGAATTTGCAGAGTATTCGAAAGGGGAGAGGCTCTTTGTTCTCGCGATGATGCTGTCTTCCTTCTTCGTCTCCATGGAAGCCGCCATCACCCGCAACGCTGCCCAGTCGATCTATACCCATATCTTTGGCAGCACCCACTTTCCCTACGTCTGGATTGCATCGGTCCCGCTGAACCTGTTTCTGGTCGCCTTCTATAACTACTTCATCACCCGGATCGGTCCCTACCGCATCATGGTGATTACCGTCGCGGTCGGACTCATAATTAACACCTTCTGCGCATTCCTCCTCCCTGCCGTCCGCCCTCTTGCTTTCTTCCTGTACTTGTGGAAAGATATTTTTATCATTCTGATGTTCCAGCAATTGTGGTCAGTCATCCACTCGACGATCAAGATCGGAAAAGCAAAGTACCTCTACGGAATCTTTTTCGGCATGGGCGGCATTGGGTCGGTGTTCGGCAGCTTAGTGCCCGGCTTTCTTGCCGTCCGTCTCGGAACTGAAAAGCTACTCCTCCTCACCCTTCCGCTCTACGTTGTGATCGTTTTCATGTACAAGTGGTCCCTTGCCGCGCGGGAAAAGATCCACCTTGCCCAGGATATCCAAACCATTGACCGCGATGCGACCGATATCATGGGGGGATTGCAGCTGATCAAAAAATCGCCATTTCTCAAATTCATTCTCCTTATCGTGCTTATCATGCAGGTCAGTTGTACCTTGCTCGATTTCCAGTTCAACGTCCACGTAGCGGCCAAGCTTCCCGACCAGGATATGCGCACCGAATTCTTCGGCCGCTTTTTCGGCGTCGTGAATACGGTCAATATCCTCCTCCAGTTCGTCGGCGCATGGCTTCTCGTCCACCTGGGCGGCTTGCAGCGAGCTCACACATTTGTGCCTCTTGTCCTCTTCTGTGAAACAATTCTTTACCTTTTTTTCGGGGGCTTCCCCTTCATGGCCCTTACCTACGGCACCATCAAGTGCTTTGACTACTCCGTTTTCGGCATCATTAAAGAAATGCTATACCAGCCCCTGAAAGTAGAGGAAAAGTTTAAAGCTAAGGCGATTATAGATGTCTTTACTTACCGGTCGGCCAAAGCGGTCGCCTCACTCATTATTTTACTCTTGCAGTATTTGTTTCTTAAAAATATCCTAATCTTGCTTTCAGTGACTCTGTCCTTTTTAATGGTCGCCTGGATTTTGCTTATCCGGTCCATGTTTGGGCATTACCATGTGAAAGTAAGGGAAAATTTCCTTGAACAATAAGAGGAGAGGTGGCTATGCTGCTCACGGATAATCAAAAAACTTCCGAAGATATGGAAAGGGTTCTTAAAGTCACAAAAAAGGGGAAAGAGCTCCTCCAGGACTCATACCTGAATAAGGGAACTGCCTTTACTCTGGAAGAAAGGCGCAATTTCGACCTCCTCGGACGCCTTCCCGCCTACGTTTCTACTCTTGACGAACAGATGGAGCGCTCCTACAAAAGTTTTGTCACGCGTACCAATCCCATCGAGCGCCACTACTATCTCGTAGACCTTCAAAACAGGAACGAAACCCTCTTTTTCCGCCTCCTCCTGGAACATGTGGGCGAGATGCTTCCGTATGTATACACCCCAACCGTTGGCGACGCTTCCATCGGCTTTAGCCTCCACCATCGGCAAGTACGCGGTCTCTACCTTTCTATCGAACACAAGGACGAGCTCGACACGATTTTTTCCCAATATGAACAGCGCGAGATAGACGTCATCGTCGTGACCGACGGCGAGCGTATCCTCGGCCTCGGCGATATGGGGGTGGGCGGCATCGTGATCCCTATCGGCAAACTTGCCCTCTACACCGTCTTTGCCGGAATCCACCCTCTGAAAACCCTCCCGATCGTCCTCGATGTGGGGACCAACAATGAAAACCTCTTGAAAGACCCTTACTATATCGGCCTTCGCAAAGGACGGGTTGGAGGCGAAAGCTACTTCGCCTTTATCGAAGAATTTGTCCGCTGTGTCAAAAAGCACTTTCCCAAAGCGCTTCTGCAATGGGAAGACTTTTCCAAAGGGAAGGCCAAAACGCTCCTCTTGAAATACGAAAATGCGCTCCCTTCTTTCAACGACGATATCCAAGGGACTGCTGCAGTGACTCTCGCCGGTATTTTTGCCGCCCTCCGCCGCAAGGGGAGCGATATATTGCAAGAGAGGATCGCAATCTACGGTGCCGGCTCTGCCGGGCTCGGCATCGCAGAACTGATCGTCGACTACTTGATCCGGCAAGGTGTTCGGAAGGAAGAGGCGTACGATCGGATCTATATTTTCAACAGTAAAGGGCTCGTTCATGAAAACACCTCCGACATGTCGGACGACCTGAGGCCCTTTGCAACGCCGAGTCGCGATATCGAAATGTGGGATGTGAAAGGGGACAAAATTTCCCTACCCGAAGTGATTCGCCTTGCCAAAATCACCATGCTCATAGGCGTATCTGCCTCAAAAGGCGCGTTCGATAAAAAGGTGGTCGAAGCGATGCTGGAAAATACCGATCGCCCCGTTATTTTCCCCTTGTCGAATCCGAACAGCAAGTGCGAAGCCGATCCGGCCGATCTGATCAAATGGTCTAAAGGGCAGGCCATCGTAGCAACAGGTAGTCCCTACCCGCTAGTCGAATATAAGAAAGAAACGTTCGAAATTTCCCAGTGCAACAACGTTTACGTCTACCCTTCCATGGGTCTTGCCATTTCTACCTTTGCCATTCCGAAAGTGACAAACGGCCTTTTCCTTGCTGCAGCTAGAGCTCTTGCCGATCTTTCGGTCGAAGCGCTCGATCCGCACAAATCGCTCTATCCACCGTTCTATAAGCTCCGCAAGCTCACCGAGACGCTTGCCTTCCATATCGTCAAAGCGGCAATTCTGGAAGGGCTCATCGAGCCGAACATGAGCGATCTGGAAATCCAGGTTACCCTGGAACAGCGCATGTGGTACCCTTCCTACAAGACGTACGAAGAATAGTTCATGGATACTGTGATTTCTTCTGAGCAGCGGAGAGTGCTGCACCTTTATGCAACACCACCGGCAGAATTAACGTTTTCTTTTTGCTCTGCATCTGACAGAAAATGCAGGGCACAAAGGAATCCTCTTCCGGCACCTGAAATACCGGGTAGTAAAGTACTGCCATACCATTTGTTCACTGAAATTCTGAGAAGAGCGGGGATTACTGCTGCCACCTTTGATGATACCGATGAAAGGCAGTTAAGAGCAATCAGACCTTATATGGCCGCCTTAAACAGTAGAGAGGCGCTCCAAGGGTTGACCCGTCCCGAATATTACAAAGCAGCTGAGTTTATTGCCTGGAACATTCAGGAAAATAGTTACTTGCATAAATGGTGGGAACGTTTATACCTGGGAGCTGAGGTTAACTATGGTCTTACGAGAACTCCCTGGGGAAAAGCAATGTACGTCGCTTCCAATATATTGCTACCCGATCCTCCCAGGTTTCCGACAGAAATGATTACAGATGCTCTTGATTTCTGGGGATCTCCTGACGCACGAGACATTCTTACACAGTATCCAAACGTTTTTTCACCCGAAGCTCGTTTAACGCTGGAATCGTTGAGGTGGCAACAGAAGGCGCAACAAAGACTGGCGGAATCGTTCGTACGAAACTCTTCGCCATCCGAAGTACGGAGGGTGGAGCGGGGGATCTCTGCACTAAGTCAAAAATTAGTTTCGGATCCTTCTGCCGATTCGATATGGAACGGAGTGATTTCCGTTACTCAGCCGGAAAAAAGTTCTTCCTTTGAAGAATTTTTAAAAAAATACAAGTGGAGTCCTGAACACTATCAGGATATTTTTGATAGTGCCACCTTTGCATTTGTAAGATTAGCCCAGATTTCTCACAGCAAAAAGGTAGCAAATATTGCAAGAGGTTTTGCTGCAGCGTCTACTGCGATGGATCTTGCGAAAGGCATCGATGTGACTGCTTCGATCCTGTCTCTTGGAAGCATTCCCCTTGCTATTCCTTCTGCTTTAACTGTGGTTGGAATCGGAGCTACAATAATAGGGCTCTTTCAAGAAAACGGAGAAAATCAGGCACTGGGGCAAATTTATTCGTTAATAGATCAAATGCACCGAGAAAATCTTGAACACTTTGAACAAATTGAAGAAGGGCTAAGAACCGTTTCAGGTCAACTGTCTCAGATGCAGCAGAACGCAGTCGCAATGTTTTCGGAATTGATGCAGCAGGGTTCTTTTCATTATAACGAACTTCGGGAGCAGCTCCGAAGTGATTCGGCGATGGTGGTTTCGCAATTGGACCGGTTCAGGATGATGTTGTCTTCATTCGGTCACCTCATTTTGGACGGCGATATCCAAAGAGTCGCCCTCAAAATGAGGTTGGAGTCGGATGAACGGATCATAGCGCAACTGCCCGAGTATATCTCGCTATTTGCAGATTGGCTGACTCGTGTGGCGACCGATGCAGGAAGTACCGGACATGTTCCCCGCCGATTTCAAAGGTTGAGCATCGACGGACAAGTTCTCACCCGGGAATTACAGGATATATTTGCTCCTGAAAGTGAGAAGAATTCTAACCTTGGACTTCTTGCGAGCATATTGAAAGATATGATGCCGAATCACACTTTCCCCAAGTTGGTACAACCTGATAAATGGCTTGTTGTTGCCAGGATTTATTTGGGTATTCTTTCTCTGGGGTCTACGTCGCTCCGCGGATCTACACCACAAATTCGTAGGGCGTATCGAGAGCAAATCGAGGAAGTGATGGCGCGCGCGCAAGCTGTGATCGATTTTTATTCCCATCTGCAAAATCCTGAAATATGGAGATCCCTGGTAGCAGGATATCAGCACCATTTTGATCTTCTGAGTAATAGACTTACAAGTAACGCTTCCATGATGGCTTTTCGGGATACTATAGAAAATAAGACCGTTCCTTTATTGTCTTTGAGAGAAACTGTGATTGAAAATGCAGAGAGACTGCAATCGCAACTTTCTCCTTTTCGTCCGGACTGGGTCGGGTTATCGGGAGAACGTTCAGACGATTTGGTAGAGGAAAAATTGATTCATACCGCAGGAAGGGGTCTTCGAAGAGACGGTATTCCTCCCAGAAATTTTTCTTTCCACCTGACAGAGAAGCAATTTGAAGTATTTACTCATCAAGATCCAACCGATACCCTTGGCAGAGTGTTCCGGGAAATAACAGCCCGGAGCCCTGTCTTAAAACTCTACGAAGCTTACGATGTTATTCGGCGGGCAATTGCTTACTTTCCCCTGGTTGTCGGTAGGGAAGAATATACGTGGGATTATACGGTATATGTTTTACCGGGTGTGAAAATCGACGGTAGAATATTTCCTCTTGTACAGGGAAACCTCTGGGAAACGGAACACAGAAATAATGGCGGGGCTGGTTTTGCATGGCACGCTCTTGAACTCTATCATGGGTTCAATAGCACTTACAGGGTAGTTACCTATATCAAACCTTATACATTTCTGAGTAGCTTTCCGGGTGCTTGGGCCGAGACTTATTTCTATCGAAGGAACGAAACGGAACTTGTTCTGAAAGAACTTGAAACGGGATCGATTTTGGAAAGGAAGCTCAGCGAGTTCAGGGGAGCATTGGTCAAGGATTATCATTCCTTGGAAGCTCGCAGCAACCTCACACAAGATGTTCTCTTGGGGTATGCTCGTTTAATGGGTTTTGTGACTCTCGCAAATCCTGAGTTTTCACCGCCGGAAAAGCCTGCCATACTTTCTCGGCTTTTTTTCCAAATTGCCTCTTTGGCACAGAATGGAACTGCAGAAAACTTGAACGGACTCATTGCCATTCTTCACGAATCGGCATGGGGAGAGCATTTGGAAACAACCGATATCGGGGAATTTATTCAACATAGGCAAGAAGATCTTCGAAATCATCCTGTTCCTCGTGCGATGACGGAACTGCAGCGTGAACTTGCTGCTATTCGAGACCAACTCGTCGATGGACCCGTTTCGGTCATCTCGCCTGATCGAGGGGAAGTATGGAGCTGCGATCCTTACGAAGGAGCATTGGTTTGCCGCAGTGGAGATCACCCGGGAAAGGTCAGGGTAGTCCATTGGCTGTCTCCCCTTGATATTGGAAAATTCGAAGACGGTAAGTACGGGTGCAGTGATCAAGGTGATGTTCGTTATTGCCGGGGTGACCGTACCGAATATGTGCAATATACCGAGCCAACCCTTTGGACATCGCTTTCCGGTGCGGCCATCCAAGGCGCCGCCTATTCGGCCGTTTCCGAGGCGGCCGGTGACATGATGAGGTACTATGGATATAGTGAAAATACGATTCGGAGAGTGCATATGGCAGGAAGCATAGCGATGGGTCTTGCCACCGGTTCTCTTATCGGAACCGTTTTGGGCACTGCTACGGGCTATGTGCTCCGAAGAGCAGGTTATCCCAAAACGGCCCTTGTTGCAAGTCAGGGGGTGGCAACTCTTACTAGTGCCGGTAGTTCTCCTATTGCACTTGTCCTCGCAGGAGCAAACGTGGCCGGCAGCACAGTCGGCATTGCCGCAGAAAAGGGAGCCGTACAAGTCATGAAACGTTGTCTTCATGGAATACAACATTTTTGGAATCGAAAGGCATAAATAGTGTCAGCACGAGAATCCCGCTTATACCGATTGCTCTCTACGAGCGCGAAGGCTCACGAAATCCGCGCAAATTTCGCTAGAAAGGGCCCAAGCAGGCGCCAGGCAATAAGGGGCTATTTTTTTACCTGCAATGGGAATGCAGGAAATAGGAAGGGCCACCGCGTTTCCGATGATTGAAGAAGCAAGATAAACTACTATGTGTATGACGCTTAGCTGGCCTCCGATAAACCATACTAGGCTTTTTCCAATTCTGCCGTTAACCAGTTCGAAAATAGCACCGCTCAAACTTTGTATTTCTATCAGAAAAATCCCTGCGATGGCACGCAACGGGTCGATTACAGCCCGGACGATCAGTCGCGCAAGATAGAATAAGGGGGCAAATGATACGGTCTGCGCCTCTGAAATATTCTGACTGACGCTCCAAAAGTCCTTCAGATCTTTGTCCCACATCAAATTCCGGGAACGCAACGCTTCTTTTAAAGGGGTAATTTCCATGCACGCAATCTTAATACAATATGAATATACTGTCAAGAACAAGCCTATAATCAAATAATACTTGAAAAATGGAGATTATTTTTGATAAATGGTATAAAATTTTTGATGGGTCGTATCAGCGAAGGGTAGTAAGAAATAGAGATGCAAAAAGAATATACCTGTCCGATGCATCCACAAATTGTTCAATCAAATCAGGGCTCATGCCCCATTTGCGGAATGCGGCTCGAATTGAAAATCAATGGGTCCGGCAATGCAGATGCCGAAGAATTGAGAGACATGAGTCGCCGGTTTTGGCTTGGACTCTTCTTCACGGTTCCAATTTTCTTTCTTGTTATCTTACGATTGCCCCTTAAAGGATATAGCTCCTGGATTCAGCTTTTTCTGGCTACTCCGGTGGTGTTCTGGTGTGGAGGGCCCTTTTTTGTAAAAGGGTGGCATTCGATTACTAGAAGACGTTTGAATATGTTTACTTTGATCAGCCTTGGCGTCGGTACGGCTTACGTCTACAGTTTTACGGCCGCCATTTGGCCTTCGCTATTTCCTGCTTCTTTCAGAAACGAAAACAATCAAATCGATTTGTACTTTGAAGCGGCGAGCATCATCACCGTCCTTGTTATTTTAGGCCAAGTGCTGGAGATGAAGGCGAGGAGAAAAACAAGCCGGGCGATTGAGCAGTTGCTGGGGCTGGCTCCAACTACGGCAAGGTTGATTCTCGACGATAAAACGGAAAAGGATATTCCCCTTGCTGCAGTGAAAAAAGGGGATATTTTACGGGTAAGGCCCGGTGAAAAGATCCCAACCGATGGCGTTGTCATTGACGGAAAGAGTTCTGTTGATGAATCCATGATTACAGGAGAACCCTTTCCCGTAATCAAGAATGCCGATGACAAAGTCACCGGTGCGACCTTAAATGGCACCGGAAGTTTTGTCATGAGAGCCCAGCGGGTAGGAAGCGAGACTCTTCTTTCCCGGATTGTTCATATGGTAAGCGAGGCACAGAGAAGCCGGGCACCCATCCAAAAGCTTGCTGATGTCGTTTCTTCTTATTTTGTTCCCGCTGTTGTGGTTGTCTCCATTCTTACCTTCTTGATTTGGGAATTTTTCGGACCGGCGCCTAGTTTTGCACTGGGGCTTATTAACGCGGTTGCTGTTTTGATTATTGCATGTCCATGTGCGCTTGGGCTTGCAACCCCCATGTCTATCATGGTCGGGGTCGGACGAGGCGCTCTTTCAGGTATTCTTATTAAAAATGCAGAAGCTCTCGAAATTATGGCCGCGGTCGATACGGTCGTTGTAGATAAGACAGGGACGCTCACCGAAGGAAAACCAACACTGACAAAAGTGATTAGCCTATCGGAAAAAAGTGAAAATGACATTCTTCAAATTGCCGCGAGCTTGGAAAGAGCGAGCGAACATCCCTTGGCGGCCTCGATTGTTAATGCCGCGCAAGAAAAAAATCTTCCCTTATTTCAAATCAGCGACTTTCAAAGTTTTAGAGGCAAAGGAATTCTTGGGAAGCTGCAGGGGGAAGAGGCTGCGATTGGGAATCGGGAGCTTTTTGCACACATCAAGGTTGATCTTTCAAAGGCTCTGGAAAAGTCCGAAGATATCCGAAAAAAAGCCCAAACCGTTTTTTATTTAGCTTTGAATAACAAAGTGATAGGAATACTCGCCGTCGCGGATACGATCAAGGAATCTACCTATGAAGCTATGGAAATGCTCCGTAAAGACAATATTCGAATTGTTATGGTTACAGGGGATAATAAAGTTACGGCCTCAGCTGTCGGTGAAATTCTTGGGATTGATGAAATTGAAGCGGAAATTCTTCCCGAGGAGAAAAACAAAATCATTGCGCGCCTGCAATCGGAAGGGCACATTGTCGCGATGGCGGGAGATGGGATCAACGATGCTCCGGCGCTTGCAGAGGCAAATGTTGGAATTGCTATGGGAACGGGGACCGATATTGCGATAGAAAGTGCCGGTATTACCTTAGTCAAGGGTGATTTGCGAAAAGTTGCCCTTGCCCGGCGACTGAGTCAAAAAACCCTTCGCAACATTAAGCAAAACCTGTGGTTTGCTTTCATTTATAATGCCGTAGGAATTCCCATTGCCGCCGGCATTTTTTATCCCGTATTCGGCGTGCTCTTAAGCCCCATCATCGCAAGCGCTGCCATGGCGTTTAGTTCCGTATCAGTTATTGCCAATTCTCTTAGACTTAGCTCGGCCCGTTAAATATAGGAAAAAAATTTACAAAAAAATAAATTTCTGTTAAACATCTTCCGTGTACGGAGGGGATATGTTTTTTACATTTATGCTTATGATGGCAAGTGTTTTTGCAGCGCAAGAAGAGTCTAAGGTGACTTTGGGTCACAATTTATCCCACGAGAAAAGGGATTTATCATTTGAAGAGACTTTTGAGCGTATTTCAAAAAAAATAAAAGAACGCGGCGAATTGTCCTACGTTTCAGTCGAAAAACAGTTGGAGTATTTGAACCTTCTTTCCGAATTCGGATTGGGAAAGTTTCTCATTGAGAGGGGTGGCGTGAATGGATATTGGACTGATTACATCATGAGCTATCCCGATACTGAGCATTCGGATAGGCTGAATGCTATGGAGAATTTTCTGCTCAATAGGGCGCCTTTGATTCTAGCAACTCAAGAGCGGTACAAGATTTTTAAATCCGAAATGCAAAAACGAGTTCGTGATGGCGCCTCTTTCATGTCAATCCCTTGTGGACTCATGGCCGATTGTTTACAACTTGATTTTTCACAGGTGACCGATTTTTCCTTAACAGGTATTGATCTCGATCAAGAATCGCTCGATAGGGCCGCGGATAATTCGAAAAAATACGGTCTTGAGAGCCACTCTTCATTTTTGCTAAGGGATGCTTGGAATTTGCAGTTTCACGGAGCATTTGATCTTATCACAAGCAACGGCCTGACTATGTACGAACCGGACGATGCTAGAGTAGAAGCTTTTTATCGCGAGTGTTACGAAGCTCTTAAGTCCGGTGGATGTTTCGTCACCAGTTTTATCACGCCGCCCCCAGCGCAGGGCAATGGATGCTCTTGGAAAATGGATGCGATCAATAAGGACGATGCGCTTCTCCAAAAGATCATTTTTGCCGACATTTTAGATTGCAGGTGGCAAACTTACCGCTCTGAAGAAAAAACTCGCAATTTATTGAAATCTACCGGCTTTACCGAGGTCGAAATGATTTATGACACAGCGCGTATGTTTCCTACCGTAATTGCGACAAAATAACACACATAGAATGCTTTAAAGGATAAGATCTGATATTCTTAGATGGCTGTACGAAAAAGGACTTAATGGCATACTCAATACTCCCTAAGCCATTCGGTGGGAAAGAAGGATGGACTTAAGCGCTTCATAGTTCGGCTCCTCGGTGATTTCTGGCACAAGTTCGCTATAGATGACTTTGTCCGAGACGTTGAGCACGATCACGCTGCGTGCGAAGAGGCCTTCTAGTTTGTGTTTGTGGATTTGCACGCCGTAGTGCCTGCCGAAGAGGCAAGAGGGACGAATGTCGGAGAGGACGGTCACGTTGCCGAGCTTGTTTTGCAAACAAAAACGGCTTGCGGCAAAGGGAAGATCCCGCGTCACGATGAGAAAGGCCACATCGGGAAATTCGCGCGAGACGTCTTCCACGCGCATCGCTTCTGTAGCACAGACACCCGTATCGAGACTGACCACCGTGATGATCACTTTCGTTTTGCCGCGGAAATGTTCCAATGTCACATTCTCCAGCTTGTCATTGACCAGCATGAAGTTCATCGCGATGTCGCCCGGCTTTAAAAAGGTTCCCTCGAGTGGAGCCTCTTCCCCTTTAAATTGCACCATGGCCAAAAGAATACCATAAAGGAATATTTATTTAGCGAACTTTTCCCTTAACAAAAACTTAAAGCCTGTGTAAAATAATTTTTACTATGGATGAAACGGCGATTAAGGTATATCCGTTTTGTATCGAGCTCAGTCTGAGTGTAGAAAAGGCGCTGCACGCAAAAAAACAGGGAAAGGAACGGTTTGTAAAGCGTTCCGTCCGGGTACCGGATTTGTACTCTCCCATGCAGGGAATACAAAGGACGGCAGCAAGGCCCATGCACGTAACGCAAAGGCTTGCCGACCTCATTTGCAAAACCCATTCCCATTTTTCCGCCTCTCCGATCTTTTTTCTCTACTTTCAAGCGGTCTATGCCTTTTTGCATCGGGAAAATCGGGCTTTTTCCATTCAGAAAAATCTGCGGGGGCTCCTTGGCAGCGTCATCATGCCTCAAGACGGGAAACTTGTTTCGTGGAAGAAAAAAGCTATCCGGTCGCTTTGTAAATCATCCAAATTCCTATAAACATGAGAAGGAAAGAAAAAATAAGCTTGAGGTGGCGCCGGTGCATCTTATAGGTTGCCATTGCTCCAAAGCGTGCCGTAATGATAGAAGCACCTGCCATCGCTGCAAGAGCCGGCCAATAAACAAGACCGATTGAATATGGCTCCGTAGATCCGGTCGGGACAAGGAAACCGGCCGTTCCCACAAGGGCGAGTAAAAATGTAAGGAAGGATGAGGTCGCGATCGCGGGTTTGAGGCCGATATGGAGAAACACCATGAGCGGGATCAGGATCATTCCGCCGCCGATTCCCATGAGGGTAGATAAAAATGCCGTCACAAAACCGATGAGCGTGATGAGGGGAAAGTCGATTTTTTTTATTTCAATGAGTGTCCGATCGGGTTTGAGAGTGGCAAAATAGAGGGCAAAAAGACACTCCACGATTCCAAAAAGGATTCCCAGGAGACGCTCATGCATGAGTCTTGTTGCGATGGGCCCTATAATGGCTCCTGCGATGAGTCCGAAGGCAATATTTCTGATAAAACCCCACTCAATGGAACGCTTTTTTGCGTGAGTGAGGGTAGAGGAGAGCGTGGTAAAGAGGATGATAGCCTGGGATGTGCCGATCGAAAGTTTCATCGCATCGGCGTGGGACATGCCCTCTTTTTGCAGAAGGAAAAACAGGGCGGGGACAAAAAAAATGCCGCCGCCGATTCCGAGAAGGCCGGCAAAAAAGCCGATCGCGGCTCCGGCACAAATCATGTAAATAATTATTTCAATCATAATTTGCGTTTTATATAATCCACCCGCCTATTATAATTGAGTTCCAAGTTTGCACCGCAAGGTGCGCGGAGGGTGCCATGTTTGCCCTTTTCATGGCACTCGCCGTTTTTTTTTACGAGTAAAAGATTTTTTTACACGAGTCTGTTTCGTAAAGCTAGGGCGACTGCGCCTCGAAGCTCACTGTCACCGAATTTCATGGTCTTCATCTGCTCTTCCACCTGCCGGGCAGGGGTCTCCATAAACCATTTATGAACGATTTCTTCTGTATCTTCCGTACTTAGGCCAAGGTGCACAATATGCTTTGAAAAGAGGGAGCTATCGACCCCCTTATAGAATTTATAGGCAATTTTCTTTGTGCGCTCGTAGCTCAAGGCGTAATTTGCAATGTGAGTGATCATTCCGACAGGATTACTTTTGAGCTCGGCTAAAGCCACAGCAAGTCGCTCGCTTTCATTTAGATTGAATTGGCCGACCGTTTCTCCGATATTGCTTTTCGAATCGCTTGCCAGCTTTAGCGCTCTTTGAAAAGGGGTCTCTTTGGGGGCTTGAATATCCTGAATATCTAGCGTCCCGGGGTTTGCCATGCCGAACCGAAGGAAACCATCGGTCAGTTTCGAGATCGCTGCTGCCAGGAGAGGAGGATTTTTGCTAAAGGGGCTGCATTTCATTGTGAGGCCCTGCACCGACTTGTCATAGACAGCCTTGTAATCGGCTCTCTCCCAGTGGTCCTTTCTATAGGTAGCAATGATCTTTGCCACTTTTTCTGCCGTATCGGGGTCGTCGTGGTGAGTGCCGGTGACCACCTCAAAGTAGATCCTGTTGCACATTTGAATGTAGTTCAATGATTGCATAATTAAACCTCTTAATTTAAATTACTATTATATCATAATAGTAATTTAAATGTAAAATTAATTATGCTAGGGCGCCCAAAGGATCCCATGGGGGAAGGTGGCGCACTGGCTTTGTAAGGAGTTTTTTGAATTTGGATGGGATATATTCTTGATTCACAACCACTTCAAACATGTACTCGTCAAACCAGGAGTCTCCCATGATGAAAAATCCTTTATCCCCGACCTTATCTCCCCAGCTGTTCTCTACACGCCAGCGGGCCGGTTTATCTTGATTCAGGTGAACTCCTGTAAATACCATAGCATGAGTCATTTGACTTTCTCCATACAACATGCGCTCTTCCTTGGAGATCGAAAAATCACCGTCATAAAGCATATTATAGGGGAAAAGGTCCATTTCCATTACTCCGAGCTCACGGTGGAACTGTTTTTTTACGTCACAGCCGAACCAGACGGGGTCGTGTTTGAGCAGAGAAAGGGTGGCGACACTTTTCAATTGCTCGATCGGTACGTTGAGATAGCGGATCTTCTGCCCCTCGATAACGTTACCGAGGTAATCAATAGTATACATCTCATTATAAGGGGTTTTTTGTCTGGGGCTGTGTACCAGGCACACAAACCGGGAAATATCGATTTTCAGAAAGTCCCGATAAAAGCGGAGGGGATCAAGGTTTTTATGCGTGTGCTGTTTCTGTTTTTTATCGTAATAGGTCCAATCAAACGCTTGTGGGGGCTCGCCCATGTGGACGAAGAGAATTTTCTGGATTTCGCTCAGGATGCCTCGCTTGAGGGTTTGAATCACGTCCGGCCTCGCTTTTTCGCGAAGCTGCCGCCGGATTTCAGCAGCTGCGGCACGCAGGCGCAATGTTAATGCATAGTTCATATCAGGGGAAGAGAGGGAGGCTTCGCTATCGGGATAGACCGATTTGGGCACAAGTCCGTACTTGAGGACTAGGCTTGCGAACATATCCCATTGGCCGCCGTCTTGCATCGGCGAGGATACGAGGTGGGACACGATCCTGCTGTCGTTGTCTTCGGAGGCAGTTTCGATGATTTTTTCGAGGAAGTAATTCGCTTTCTCTAATTTGTCAAAATAGAAGAGATAGCTTTGGGAAAACTCAAAGTCTTCGAGGTCGTATTTCCGCATGAGGTAAATGCGAAGCGTGTTCAATCCGGCAAAAATCCAGCACCGGCCGCTTCTATGCTGGTTGGTTGCTGTGAGCTTGTCGGGGAGGACGCAGGAGAACCGGTGCTCAATTTGTCGCGTCACATCCCAGTTTGTGGCGGCCTTATCATAGGGAGCTTTGGTCAGTGCGTTTCGCACCAATTTTCGTGTACCACTTTTGCATAAGGTTGCAATTTCGGAAAGGACAGCGCCGTGATCAAGGTGTTGCACATTTTTTATCTTAAAAGACGGGTATTTCCACGTCAATATCTTTGCAGATAAAAAAAAGGTTAAGAAAATATTTGACGATATGGTATTATGTTTTTTAAAATTTTAAGGGGTAGGGTATGGAAGTTTCACTCTATGGACATTACGAAGGTGTGCTCTCTCACGGAAAAAGGCTCGCGCTCATGAAAAGGGAAGAATTCGAGCCGGCCCGGCGCGTTCAACTCGTGGCTCTCGGGGCCGTTGCAATCGGCATGCGCACGATGATCAGCGGATATACCC
>Ga0155580_105_pt1 | contig 16083 bp, 17 predicted proteins | sample RifCSPhighO2_12_FD_107237 | JGI IMG/M metagenome (GOLD analysis project Ga0155580, IMG submission 107237) | Chlamydiae bacterium RIFCSPHIGHO2_12_FULL_49_11 | reverse complement strand
GGTGTGTCGGTGACGACATAGCGTGGATGAAGTTTTCGGAAAAAGACGGCAGGCTCTATGCGATCAACCCGGAAAACGGATACTTCGGAGTGGCGCCCGGCACATCGGAAAGATCGAATTACAATGCAATGCAAACAATCGGGAAAAATACGTTGTTCACAAATGTGGCCCTGACCGAGGACGGCGACGTGTGGTGGGAGGGGATGAGCGCACCTCCGGGCACTCTCACTGACTGGAAAGGAAATCCATGGACGCCTGCATCACCCGATCCGGCGGCCCATCCCAACTCTCGTTTTACCGTGTCGATGCGGCAGAATCCTGCCTTCGATCCCGATGCTGACAATCCGCACGGAGTTCCCATCGATGCGATTATTTTCGGCGGTCGCCGCAGGGATGTGATGCCGCTCGTCTTGGAAGCAAAAGATTGGACGCACGGCGTTCTCTTGGGGGCGGCTCTTTCTTCCGAAACGACAGCTGCTTCCGAAGGAGATGTAGGCAAGCTCCGGCACGATCCGTTTGCCATGCTTCCGTTTTGCGGCTACCACATGGGCGATTATTTCCGTCACTGGCTCTCACAGCAACAGAAAGGGCGCCGGATGCCGAAAATATTCCATGTGAACTGGTTTCGGAAAGATGCAGCAGGACAATTCATCTGGCCCGGTTTCGGAGAAAATATGCGCGTTCTCGAGTGGATTTTCCGGCGTACCGATGGCGACGGGTCAGCGCGTGCCACCCGGTTTGGCCTTTTACCCACGTCGATTGACCTCGAGGGACTTTTGCTCTCCCCGGACAACCCGATTTTTTCTCTCGATGAAGAGGCTTTTACAGCTCAAATAGAAGAATGGAAACGGTATTTTGTCCAATTTGGAGATAAGATGCCGCAAGAACTTTTAGACATAATATGAAAGTGGTTGTGCAGCGTGTAAAAGAAGCAGAGGTGAAAGTGGACGGAAAAACGGTCGGTGCGATCGGCGGAGGCCTCCTACTTCTTATCGGCTTTGCAGAAGAAGATACGCGGGAGATGATCGCGCCCCTCGTACAAAAAATCGTTTCGATGCGTATCTTTGATGACGAAAACGGAAAAATGAATCTGAGCCTGATCGACGTGCAAGGGGACGCCCTTCTCGTATCTCAGTTTACTCTGGTCGGTGACACGATAAAAGGAAATCGCCCCTCTTTTATCCGGGCGAAAAAACCTGCCGTTGCCTTAGAATTTTTCCACGCAAGCATGGAAGAGATGCGAAAACTCTGTAAGGGAAACGTGAGTGCCGGCATTTTTGGAGCGCACATGGAAGTATCCCTTACAAACGATGGACCGGTCACGTTCGTGGTAGAATTTCCCCGTCCTTGAAGAAAAAGGCGATTTCGATGCCCGCATTTTCAAGGCTGTCAGAGCCGTGTACTGCGTTGGCATCGATGCTTTCGGCAAAATCGGCGCGGATCGTACCCGGAATGGCTTTTTTCGGATCGGTCGCTCCCATGATATCGCGATTTTTTTTGACCGCATTTTCACCCTCGAGCACGCTCACGAGCACCGGACCGGAAGTCATGAATGCGACGAGGTCGCCGAAAAAAGGACGCTCGCGGTGGATAGCATAAAAGGCCTCTGCCGTTTCTTTGGAAAGTTGCATCATTTTAGCGCCGATGAGTTCCAATCCGTTATCTTCAAATCTCTGGATGATTTGTCCGATGACGTTTTTCATCACTGCATCCGGCTTGATGATCGACAACGTTCTTTCTTTGCTCATAATATGACTATTCCTTTATAATTTTACCGAAGAGGATATCACTCTCGGAGAATAATGTCCAAGCCTCAAATCAGTGCTGTCGTTTTGGCTAAAAATGCCGAGGCGATCATCGATCGAACCCTGCGAAGCAGCGTCCCCTTTGCCGAAGTTGTGCTTGTCGATAACGGCTCGACCGACCGCACCTGTGAACTGGCAAAAAAGTACCCCAACGTCAAAATAGTCTCCCATCCGGGTTTTCCCGGATTTGTTCCTCTCCGCAACTTTGGTGCCGGTGAGGCAGCCCATGACTGGATTTTTGTTCTGGACAGCGATGAAGAGCTCTCTCCTGAACTTGGAAGGGCAATGGAAACCTTTGTCCCCGAAAGAGGGAAAGCATACCGCTTCCCCTTCAAAAATTTTTTTCAGGGGCAGTGGATTCGGGGCTGCGGCTGGTATCCTGACCGGCAAGTATGTCTCTACCACCGCAAAGACCACGCGTTCCAACCCAGGAAAGTGCATGAGTCGCTTGATGTCCAAGAAAAGGACATCGTGGATATCCCCTTGCACATGCACCACTATTCGTACACTTCCGTCGACGATTTTCTTCGCAAGATGCAGCTTTATTCGACCCTTTTTGCCGAAGAGAAAGGGAAAAAAGGGTCTTTTTGGAAAGCGCTTCTCCACGGCTCGTATGCATTTTTCCGCAGCTACATTTTGAAAGGGGGCATTCGGGACGGTAAAAACGGATACATCATTTCGAAGTACAATCAACATGTCGCCTATTATAAATATCTAAAATTAGTCGAACGCGATGGACCATAAAAATTTCATTGAAATGCATAAAGTACGCAAGGTGCTTTTCTGCATTTTCAAATATCACGGCGATGTGCTTCTCACCTCGCCTCTCTATCAAATTTTGAAAAATCATTATCCTCACATCGCAATTCACGTTTTCCTTTTTAAAGACACTTTGCCCATGTTAGAGGGCCACCCCGCGATCGACTTTTTTCACACTTTTGATCATGAGGTGCGACAGCGTTCGCGACTGAACAAACTCGGGTATGAATTGAAGCAGCTTTGGGCAATTCGTGGGCAGCGTTATGACGTTGTATTCAACCTCACGTCGGGGGATCGGGGGGCGATCGCGGCAAAAGTTTCCGGCGCGCCCGTCAGGGTAGGAATTGAGTCGGACGGAGGTATGCGCGGCAAAGACCGCTTTTTCACCCATCTCGTTTGGCGTGCGCGCACCCCAAGGCACGTAGTCGAAACAAACCTGGACCTCTTGCGGGTAATCGGCCTCCGGCCCGCTCCGGATGAGCGGAACCTGATTTTTTCCGTTCCGGATGAGCGGAACCGGATTTTTACCGCTTCATGCGCCGAGGAAACGGCCCCTTTTGCCCTCGTCCACCCTTACACCCGTACCAGCATGAAGTTATGGCACATCGAAGGTTTCCGGACCGTGATCGGGCATCTTCTCACCCTTGGATTGAAAGTGGTTGTAAGCGGCGGGGGCGGGGAGGAAGAAAAAGAGTACATCGACACGCTTTGCGAGGGGTTTTCTCCCGAGAGGGTGGAAAGCCGGGCAGGGAAGACGAGTCTCAAAGAATTGGGAGGGTTGGTACGGAAAGCTGAAATTATTGTTACGGTGGACACGGTTACCCTCCACCTCGCATCGGCTTTCAAGAAGCGGTGTGTAGCAATTTTCGGTCCCTCGGACGAAGTCAAATGGGGCCCCTGGCAAAATCCGGAGGCCCGGATTGTGCGGCTGCATCGGCCGTGTGCCCGCTGCGATCAGGAAGGCTGTGGCGGCTCCTGGGTTTCCGACTGCCTCGACAACCTCCCTGCAGAGCATGTCATCAAGGCAATTGACACATTAAACTTCTTTCGAAACTCAGCGGGTGCGAAGATTTAACGCAAAGACGCGTAAGACGCGAAGATGCAATTTTCTCCGCGTCTTAGTGGCTTTGCGTTTTTGCGTTGATATTTATCAAATCATGCCGCTTGCCGTTGGCAAAGGCTGTACAGGGGATGAAATGGGCGATAGAGGGGACTCGAACCCCCGACCCCAAGAACCACAATCTTGTGCTCTAACCGGCTGAGCTACTACCGCCATAAAGTTCGAGGTCAAATTGTATCATATGCGTTCCATTCTTTCAAAGAAATAAATGGAGGTAATGATCGCAAGAGAGATGTAAATGTAGATAAATTCGATGGGGAGCAACGGGGCAATGGCGACCTTTCCGAGGAGTTTCGGAGGGTAGAAAATCGGGATGAGGAGGAGGTGTGCGAGGGCGTTGTAAACAGGCCATAAGAAAGGGAAGGCGAGGGAAAGGAGCAGAAGACCGAAAAGAGGCGGAAAAAACGGGGTGAGGAAGATGTTATAGGGAAAAGAGAGGAGGGGAAATTCGCCGAATATATGGAGGGTGAGCGGAACGATGAGAATCAGTACGGCAGAGGTGAGTAAGGCACTCTGTAAAAAGAAAGTGTAGACGGCCCATCCGGCTTTTTGCACCGTGGACAGACGCGGGATATCAATTCTGGTAAGGCGTGCGGCAAGTTTCATGAAAAGGGGAAAGAGGATCAGGATGGCAAAGGTGGCAAGGTAGCTGAGCCAAAAGCCGACCGAAAGGATGGTTCCCGGAAAAAGGACAAATTCGATCGAAAGTGCCGCTCCGAGGGTGTTGAGAGGGTGCGCCTTTTTATAAACGAGAAAAGAGACGATGTAAATCGTAGAAAAAATGAAGGCACGGCGTACCGAGGGCATGTCGCCGATGAGGAGAAGGTACAGGAAACTAAAAATGAGTGTCAAAACGACGAGCGAAATTCGGGGTACGAATTTCGACAGCAAAAGATAGAGGAGCCCGATCGCAACGGCAAAATGGAGGCCGGAGATGGCTAGAATGTGGCTCAGGCCGACTTTTCGGAATAGGGTGTCAAGAAGGGGGTCAGTCCTTTCTCCCGTCAGAATTGCAAAAGAAAACCGGAGGGTCGCAGGATCGGGAATGTGGCGTTCCAGGTAACGGAAAAATCGCGTAGCAGTACGGTAACGGAGTCCCGCAAGGGAAGGAAATCGGCTTTTTTTGCCGGTCGTATCGACGCTCAGAAAGGTAGAGTGTTTCTCTGATCGGATCATTCCGTCTACTGCGACCGAATACGGCAGCGTTGAAAGGTGACCGATTCCAGTAGCGATGACGGGAAAAGAATTTCCGTTTGCATGCAAGATCCCTTTCACACATTTTTTTTGGTGATGATGGACCACTTGCGAGGGATAAAATATGCCCGCTATTTCTCCGGAAGTGGGAGGAGTCGGCGGTGCCGATCGTATATAGCCTACGGCAAGAAAAAGGCCGACGATGAGAACCGTTTTCATATTGCCATAGCGAAGCAATGGTAAAAGAAGCAGGGCGAGATAGGTGTAACGGAGCCCGAATCCAATCACGAGGACAAGGCTATAAAAAAGAGCGGGACATTTTAAAAGCATCATTGACTCTGGGATTTTGGGAGGTCTTCGTCGATCGTGCCGTGAATGATGCGCGAGCTGCGTATGCCGGTCATGTGGTGGATGAACCATTCGATCATTACGGTGAGGCGGTGGCGGAACCCGATCAAATATCCTATATGGACAAAGCCCCAAATGAGCCAGGCGAGAAGGCCTGTAAAACGCACTCCCTTGATCGATCCGACTGCCTTGTAAGCTCCGATGGTGGCAAGGGAGCCTTTATCGCGGAAGACAAACCCTCTCGTGCGGAGAGGTGACGGCTTTTTCCGTTCCACTTCATCCCGGAGGAGTTTTCCTACAAAGCGGCCCTCTTGCAGGGCAACGGTTGCCACAGCTGGGAGGATGATCCTCTGCGGAGTTTTATAATGTGCGGCATCTCCCAGGACAAAAATTTCAGGGTGGTTCGGAATCGATAAATCGCTGCGCACGACGGCACGACCCGACTTATCACATTCGGTTTCGAGCTGGAGCAATAGGGGAGAGACGGTGTTACCGGCTGCCCAGATCACATTTTTCGCTTCAATGAACTGGTCGCCTATTTCCACCCCTTCTGCATTGATGTTTGTCACAAAAGTGCGGGTGAGCACCGTCACACCCAATTTTTCCAGATCGGCTGCCGTACGCTCTGCCAATTTCGGATGAAATGTGGGCAAGACACGGTCAGCCGCTTCAATCAAAATAACACGCGCTTTTTCGGTACGGATGCTTCTGAAATTCCGGTGCATCGTTTTTTGTATGAGTTCGGAAATGGTTCCGGCAAATTCCACTCCTGTCGGGCCTGCGCCGACGATAACAAAAGTGAGATATTTGTGGGTTTCGTGGATCGAATCGAGCCTTTCAGCTTTTTCAAATGACATCAGGATGTGTTCGCGAATTTTCAATGCATCGGTGATCGTTTTGATGCCCGGGGCAAAAGGTTCCCATTCATCATGACCGAAATAACTGTGTTTGGCGCCGATTCCGACGGCCAAATAGTCGTATGTAAAACGGTCGCCGTTGCCAAGGAGCACTTTTTTCTTTTTCTTGTCGATTTGGGTCACTTCTCCCATGATCACCGTCGTATTTTTTTGCTTTGCAAATACCTCGCGGAGGGCAATCGAAATATCGCGCGGTGAGAGAGTGGCCGTGGCAGCTTGGTACAGGAGCGGCTGAAAGAGGTGGTGGTTTTTCTTATCGATGAGAACAATATCCATAGGAGCCTTTTTCAAGGTTCGAACGAGGTTGAGGCCGCTGAAACCGCCGCCGATGACGACTAGTCTTTTTTTATTCACATTGTAAAAGTATACATTTTTTTAGAAAATGAGTAAAGTCAATAGTATGGTTTATATCGGCGAATTTTTCCGAAAATATCAGGAAATTCTCGGGCTTTCGCTCCATGTGAAAGAAAGCAAGCTTGACCGGGAAATGAAACAGGTCGAGCTCGAAAGGCCCGGTCTTGCCCTGACCGGATTTTTAAAGGGGCATTCTCCGCGGCGGGCGCTCATCTTCGGACGGATCGAGATGGAATATTTGAGGGAGTTAAAACCGCTCGAGAGAAAAAAACGGCTCGAGGCCCTCTTTTCCCCTGAAATTCCTTTTATTATCGTTGCCCGCAACCTCCGTCCGTTTGAACAGATGACCACACTTGCTTGCCAGTCGGGCGTGCCTCTGTTTCGCAGCACTTTGCGCACCCACGCTCTCCTGTCGCAATTGAACGTCATCCTGCTCGAAGAGTTTGCGCCGACCCTATCCTGCCACGGAACCCTTGTCGAATCGTTCGGCCTGGGTCTGCTCATTCAGGGCGACTCGTCGGTCGGGAAAAGTGAAACGGCGCTCGGTCTCATTGAACGCGGCCACCATCGGCTCATTTCGGATGACGTGGTCATGATCAAAAAAAAGGAAGGGCAACACCTTGTCGGACGAGGGCCCGAGCTAACACGCCACCTGCTCGAGATTCGCGGCATCGGCATTATCAATGTGGCGCACCTCTATGGTGCGGTGTGTATCTCGGAAGAAGCAAAAATTGACATGGTGGTGAAATTGGAAGAGTGGGACGACGATCATTTTTATGACCGGGTAGGGCTGGAAGAAAAGCATATCGAAATGCTCGGCATCCGTGTTCCATTTTTTGTCATGCCCGTAAAACCGGGACGGGACGTATCGCTGCTTCTGGAAACGCTGGTACTCAATTACCGTCTCAAGCAAATGGGGTACAATTCGGCAAAAGAGTTCAATCGAAAACTGCTCGAAACAATAAAGTCACGGACGGCAGTGAAAGTGAGTTGATCAAAATAAACCGGATCGTTTACACTTTTTGAAAGAATCAGGGCGCGGAAATTTGTTAGAGCAAAAACAAGGCGAGTTTATCGGGATCGGGATCAGTGAAGGGGTCGCCGTCGGAAAACTTGTGTTTGTCTCTCCACAAGATGTTGGGACAACGGTCGATATTTCTATCACACCGCAAGAAGCGCCGCGCGAAATCCACCGTTTTAGAAAAGCACTCATCGAAAGTAAACTCGATTTGGAAAAGCTGGAAGTCGACCTGGGGGAAAAAGGCTCGCTCGAGGCGCTACAAGTAATTCGAGCCCACATCCAACTTCTGGAAGACCCGATGCTGGTGGGAGCTGTAGAAACAAAAATTCCCACCGACTTGAAAAATGCCGAGACCGTTCTCAGCGCTGTCGTGGTAGGATTCAAACAATTTTTTGAGATGGGCAGCGATCCGATGGGGCGGGAAAAATTCCTCGATTTGCAAGATGTAACCGGCCGTATTTTAAGCCATCTGGTGACGCAGCAAAACGGGACTTTGAAACAACTTCCGAAAGGGGCCATCTTGTGCTCTTATGAACTGGCTCCCTCCTTTACTGCAGAAGCGATTTTTGCGGGAGCGGCGGGATTTATTACGGAAGTTGGTTCTGAAACCTCCCATTCGGGGCTCATTGCAAAGTCTCAAGGGATTCCGTACGTGTCTCACATTAACGTTGACCTTCTCACCGATTTTGAAGATAGTACGGTGATTGTCGATGCTTTTGCCGGTAAAATCATCGTTGCTCCCGATGAAAAGGTTACCGCACAATATGGAACGCTTCGACTCCGCCATCAAAACACCTATGCAACGCTCATGAAAAATTTACCTGAGCATGTCGTTACGAAAGATAACGTAGAGATCAGGGTGAGCGTCAATGTGGAAACCCTCGGCGATGTCGACAAGATGCATGAGTTTCATGCTCATGGTATCGGTCTTCTCCGTTCCGAATTCCTCTATTATCGGCGAGACTTTGCCCGTTTCGATGAAGAAGAACAGGTTGAGCTGTACTCTACCTTGCTGGAAAAAGCGGCGGGAAAAGAAGTTGTTTTCCGGCTTTTTGATTTGGGGGGCGATAAGCGGTTCGGCGGCGGGAAGGAGGGCTTTAGCATGAGGTCCCTTCGTATTTTACTTGCCCATCCCGAGATTCTCTTGTCGCAGCTGCGCGCCATTTTCAGAGCTTCTGTGCGGGGAAATGTGAAATTGCTCCTTCCGTTTGTCACCACGTTTGAAGAGTTTGAAGAGATCAAAAGTTATATCGATCTTGTGAAAGAAGAGCTTGGCATGGATACTTTGCCGCCGCTCGGCTGCATGATCGAAGTGCCCTCCATGGTGATGACGCTTTCCGATTTTCTTCCCCATTGCGATTTCTTTTCCGTCGGCACGAATGATCTCATGCAATTTTGTCTTGCCCTCGATCGCAGTTCGGTCGACATGGTGAAAAAGTATGGTCTAGCGCATCCTGCGCTCCTTCGCATGCTGAAACAAATTGTCGACACCATCAAACCGACGGGCAAATCGCTCACCGTGTGCGGAGAGATTGCCTCGAACCGCTTCTTCCTGCCGGTGCTCGTGGGGATGGGCATCACATCGCTCTCGTGTTCGACGCGATCGGTCCCCTACATCAAAGAAGCTCTTCTTCACCTGAGCACAAAAGTAGCCCACAAACAGGCCCTCGAGTGTCTCCTTGCCAAAACATCGCACGAAGTGGTCGCCATTTTGAGCAACCGTTAGGACGTGTCGTCAATTAAAATGAGGAAAAACATGGTCAAGAAGTGGCCTCGCGTTGGAGTTGGAGTCATTGTGGAACGGGAAGGGAAAGTGCTTCTTGGACAGCGGAAGGGATCTCATGGAGAGGGTACATGGGCGCTTCCGGGCGGACACCTTGAGTTTGGTGAGACGGTTGAGGAATGTGCCAAACGGGAGCTTTTCGAAGAAACGGGGCTTATCGCACTTTCCTTCAGCAGTGGAAAATGGACAAGCGACATCATTGGGCCGGAAAAGCATTACATCACGATTTTTGTGACGATACTTGATTTTGAAGGGGTCGCCCAGCTACGTGAACCACACAAGTGCGAAGGGTGGGACTGGTTTCCCTGGGGGGCTCTGCCGGCTCCGCTTTTCCCCCCTTTCCAATCCTTCATCCTATTGATGGGGCGTGAAAACTAAACCCAAACGCAATTCTCATGATGACACACCCTAGAGGCCGGGAAATTGCGGCATGATTTTTTCTAATTGGCTGTAGGCGTCCCTCGCGGCACTGACAAGCAGGTCTTGGAGTCCTTCAAGGTCGGAAGGGTCAACGCATTCGGGATTGATTTTGACCGATTTTATGGTTTTGTCTCCCGTGATGACGACTTCGACAAGCCCCCCCTCGCTTTTGCCCATAATTTCTTTGTTTTGCAACTCTTCCTGCAGACGCCCCATCTGTTCCTGCATCACCTTTTGCTGCTTGCGCATCTTGGAAAATCCGCTGCCCATCTTTTTTGCTCCCGGTTGAAAGAAAAGTGTACCGCTTTCCGGAAAATGGGAAAAGGGTCTTTTTTATTGAACCGGCTTTGCCCCTTGTCGATTCCGAATCGATCCCCTATATCAAAGAAGCTCTTCTTCACCTGAGCACGAAAGTAGCCCACAAACAGACCCTCGAGTGTCTCCTTGCCAAAACATCGCCAATCGTTAAACAAGCCCATTTATTTAAATTTATGAATTTATTTTTTTGGATTGGTATTAGTGCTGGAAAAAAATCATTTGAGATCCAAAAATTGAGGCTTCCACGATTAACAAGTTTTCTGTTATATTGTTTCCAATCACGATTCACAGAGACTCCTTTTGTGTGTCTCTTTTTATTCAAGAAAAGAGTTACAAAAAGTTCCGACCACTTCGATGATCAAGATCATCTGCAGTAGCCGGTGGGAATGGGCAAGAAGGGGGGCGCGTGCAGCGCGCGCGCCCCTTCTTGCCCCTGTACTGGCTTCGCACGATGTTCGAAAGGACATTCGGACGTGGGCAGTCACTTTGATTTAGGAAACACAGCCGGTAAGATGGATTCTTACAAGGATTTTTACCGCGGATTGTTGCGTGAATCGTCGAATAGGATTTTAGGATAACCGATCTGAGTTTTAGTCTTTATCTTCTTTCAGGGCGACCAATGCCACCTTCTTTTTAAACGCTGCTGTTCATAGCGTTCTACCCATTTTTTACTCCGTCTTTTGACGTTTTTAAAAGTATGAAGTGAACAACTTCAGTTGTCTAATTTTTGGGGTCCACTATAGGTGGAAAGAGTCATTCAGAACTTTTGATTGTGGAAAAATATTAAAATTTATAAAATCATGCCTTGTAACCATAAGGCCAAAAGATGGGTAATGAAAATTGATCCTAATTATGCTGCAAATAAGAATTGGTGTTCTCTTGAAATCGAAAGGTCAATTCAATTATGTGATGTACAATAGTATTTTTGTTGATAATTGCAAAAATATTTGCAGCGAGACATCTTGATTTTCAAGTTTTGTTTGCTAATAAAAGGAATCTATATGAAAGTTTTTTTATATATTATTACAATTCTTGCTTTGAGTTGTCATTCACGTTGCTATGGAGATAATTCTTTTGGGTATCTCTCTTATTCCACTCATAACATAGGAGATGATATACAAGCTTTAGCAGCAAAACAGTTTTTGCCCAAGAGAGCCATTCCAATAGATAGAGAGTACCTTGCAAATTTCGAGAGTGATCAGCCCGTAAAGGTATTGGTTAATGGTTGGTTTATGCATACAAAATCCTGTTGGATCCGGACTGGAATTCCACCTAATAAAAGCTGGCCACCACCACCATCAATTGATCCACTTTTAATTTCTATGCATGTAACCCGTAGTTTCTTCGCCGAGTGTTTTTCAGATGAGAGTATTCAATATCTAAAAGAACATGGCCCTGTTGGAGCTAGAGACTTAATTACTCTTGATGAATTGCAAAAAAAGGGTATTCCCTCGTATTTTTCTGGTTGTCTTTCGCTTACTTTAAAAAATCTGCGTAACCAAATAAGAAAAAACGTAATTTATGCCGTCGATGTTGATAATGAAATAGTGAACTATATTAGATCTAAGACGAAAACTACGGTAGTGGTGATGAGTCATGCTATGTTTTATTCACAATTATCGAATAAACAAAGATTAGATTATGCTGAAAGGATATTGGATAGATATCGACAGGCTAAATGTGTAGTCACAACAAGATTGCATGCTTGCCTTCCATGCCTTGCTTTTGAAACTCCAGTATTATTAATAGCTGATTATGTGGATAGACGTAATCCAAGACTTTACGGTCTTGGCAATCTTGCACATCACTGTTCTAAAGACCAGTTGCTAACAAATCAAATCAATTTCGATTTTAGTAATCCGCCAGATAATCCGAAAGACTATATTCCCCTCAGAGATAACCTAATTAGAGTAGTAGAGAATTGGGTCTCAAATAACATGAAGTAGCACAGGACGATAAGGAACATCTTACAAACCCTTTTTTGGCGGAGGGTATATACAGAAAAAAGAAGAAGAGAAGCTCCGAGGTTATAAGATTAAGAAGTCAACATTTTCTGTCTTGACAAAGGGGACCATAATAATGCGGAAGTTTTTTACCCTATTTATTAGTGTTGCTTTTTGTAATTTAAATGCGGCTACCAAAAACGAAATAGAGTCGTTTTTAAATGAGTATGCCAAGCCGGCTTATCAGGATCTAGTGATTGATAATCAGTTTCTACGTTCAGGAACGGATATGTGTCATGTGAGATATGAAATGATAAAGCCCATTTTGGATTGTTATAATGGAAAATTCAGTATACTAGATTTAGGGGCGGCACAAGGATATTTTTCATTTCGAACTGCTCATGACTATCCAAATGCAAATTGTGTCATGATCGGAGCAAATGATAGTTATTACCGTAATCATGCAGATATGATTTTACGTCTGTGTAAATTAAACATGCAGCTGAGCAATATCACCTATTTAAATAAATTGGTCAATCTTTCTGATCTTAAGTTTATGAATCGATATGAGCACTTTGATGTTCTACTGGCTCTATTAGTAGTTCATATGATGGATAAGACTTATTCTGGAAGAGCTGCAATCATCAAAAATCTTTTATCTCTAGCTGATAATGTGATTGTCGAAGTATCGAATGATGTGGCTCCCGATCTTGCTGATTATGTAGAAAAATTAAGCAAGAATTTGGATTGCATCTATTTAGGTGAGGTAAGACGTCATAATTATCTAGCGTCTAAAGCAACAGGGAAGCTCTTTTGTTTTACCAGAAAAACCCCCCCAGCCTCTACAAGAGAGGGAATTTCTAAAGAGACAGCCATAAGATTTAACCAAGCCTATCCTTAAGCGACAGAACGCTAATAGTATGTGTGGGTGAAGCTGTACCTAAAATCAAGGACAAACATGCTGAAAATGTGGATGATCCGCTCATCGATTTCCGGCGCTCCCTCAATCCAAGTGTTTTTGATGTGACCTGATGTTCCCGTTGCTACCCCTTCCAAGGTCATCAGTAACTTGTTGTTGAGTTCTTGTTCTTCGACGATGGAAAAAACGAATCTGTCATTATCAAGGTACGCAAGGGCACATTCATGGTCGTCACGGTCGGAAAACCGGAATTTGGCTCTGGCAAATGTCCATATCGTTCCGCTGATTTTTCCCAGATAGCCGTCCGGTGTATAGATATCGAGGTTTTCACTGCCTGCAGCAAGAGCTCCGAATGCAAACAAACGCGACTCGGCTGTCGCAATCGTCCTTCCTTCCGGGTCAAAAATGGTGTAGTTATAAGGAGGTAGGAGCCCCCAACGCAATCCTCTCCCTATCAGGGCACCCTTTTCATCCGTAATGGAGAATGTGGCCTTTGCTTTTATCACGGCGTTGTCAATCGTGACAAATGTGGTTTTGCCCGCATGGAGCAATCCGACAACTAAAATCAAGATGCTAAATATTTTCATAAGTGCTTGATGGTTCCTTCCAGTTCGACGGCGGCAAATTGCATCACCGTATCATGGTGAATGGTGCGTTTGGGCGCACTTTCTTGAAGCGGCGCGGCAAGAGGCGGCGCGGAGAGAAGTTGTGCAGAAGAAAGTTGTGCGGAGGGGGGCGGAGTTTCCCGAACCGGGGGCGCGGGCCGGCTCTTATGGCCGAGGAGTGCTTCCTGAATTTCTTGGAGAGTCGGCCTCGTCTTCGTTTGGATGATGCGGTGAAGAACCATCTCGAGGTGTACCTTGGAGGTGGGGAATTTTTTTTCCTGCAAGAGGATCAGGGCAAGGAAATCGAGGATTTAAAAGAGTTTTTCCGGTGTGTAAATGGACAGAGCCTTCTGATACCCGTCACGGAGATGCTGAGGTAAAGAAGTGTGCGTAGAGAGGGAGAGGGAGAGTTTGACGGCGGTCCGAAAATGGCCGATGAGCCCTTCGAGGAAAAAGGGGATGTGCACCCCTTGCATGAAGACAGTATCGGCGATCAGGAAGGCGGATGCTGCCTTGGATTGATGGTAAGCCTCATCCAGGGAAAAAAAGAGGTCGGAGGTGGGATAGCCGAGGAGCTTCTGGATTTTTTCGATGCTGACGGAATCTTTCTCGTAGGCAAACAGTTGGTCGAGCATCGACTCGGCGCTCCTGAGAGATCCTTCGGCCAAAACGGCCAAAAAGTCAAGAGCTGCATCGTCGATGGGCCTGCCGAGATCGTCCGCAATGAATTTCAGCTTGCGTGCGATGTCAGAATCCTTGATCCTTTCCAGGTCAAAACGTTGGCAGCGACTGAGAATGGTAGCGGGAATTTTGAGAGGTTCGGTAGTGGCAAAGAAGAATTTGACGTGGGCCGGAGGCTCTTCCAGGCTTTTAAGAAGGGCGTTGAACGCCTCTTTCGTCAGCATGTGTACTTCATCGATGATGATGATTTTGTAACGGCTCTTACCGCTATTGTAGGGGAGCGTTTCGGTAATGGCACGGATGTCGTCGATGCCGCGGTTGGAAGCGCCGTCTATTTCTATCACATCAAGGGATTCCCCTTGGGCGATCTCACGGCAGGAGCTGCACATGTTGCACGGCTCGCCGTCCCCTGAGAGGGCGGTGCAATTGAGCGCTTTGGCAATGATGCGGGCAAGCGTGGTTTTGCCGGTGCCATGGATGCCGGAGAAGATGTAGGCATGTGCCGTCATGCCTCGCACGATCGCATTCCGCAACGTTGTGACGACAGCTGCCTGGCCGACGATTTCGGAAAATTTTTGGGGCCTGAAGCGGCGCGAAGAAGCAAGATGCCGGGTCGTTTGCATATTAAATCCTAAAAGCATATTCTATATTAAGTGTCGTTAAGATATCAAGGGATTATCAGTATGAGTAAAAAACGATGACCATCGGGCTCGGTAAAAGGAAACGGCGCAAGCCGGAGAAAGACAAAAAACAGCAGGGCTTGCACTTGGTCATCGGACTGTTGTTTGTCATCTTTATCACGATTTTTATCCATTTCCGCGAGGTCAAAGTCGATTTTCTCGAAGTGGGAAGTTTTGCCAAAAATTATGTTGTGGCGCAAGTCGATTTTTCTTTTCCCGATCCCGATGCGACGGCGATTCTCAAACAGGAAGCGTTGCGCGATGTGGGGAAAGTATACAAAATCCACAATTCGGCCATCCAGGATGTCAAACACCGCTTCCAGCAATATTTGATCAGCCACCCCGATTGGCGTACCGAGGTGCACGCCTCATTTGACCAAATGTGGGCGGCGATCAACGCCTTGGCCGAAACGCTCCATGAAGCCAATATCACCGATTCGCGCACCTATAAAAAACGGGAAGATACGGGCCTTTCCACTGACAACTATTACATCATCTACCCGATCCAGGTCAAAGACTCCATGGTCCTTCCCGGTGCATTCTGGAAACAGATTGAGGAAAATATTCACCAGAACTTCGGATTCAGTGCAAATATTCTCTCCTATGTGATCCGCTATTTTCAGGATCAGAAATGGAGCCTCTATAGCGATATCGAAGCGCAGCGCCAAATTCGCGATGCGATCGAGAAGGAGATTCCGAAACATTACACTGAGGTGAAGGCGGGAAGCCGGATCATTGACCAGGGCGAAAAAGTGACCCAGCGCCAGATAGCGATGCTGAGCGCCATGAAAAAACAGATCAGCATTGAGCGCAACTTGTGGCAATGGCGCACAATCACCGGATCGGTGCTCTTTGCCGTCATCATCGTCGTCCTATCGGGATTTTTCCTGTACCTTTTCGACCGTGCATTCATGCAGTCGGCAAGAAAGCTCGGCCTGTTCCTGACGATCACAACTTTCTTTCTGATTTTTGCCAAGCTCGGCGAGTGGTTTTTGCTCGATAGGGGAACCCTCATGGAAATGTTCCACTACCCGATTTTCATTCCCCTTCTCACTATGCTCCTCATCGTTCTCATCGACGCGCGCCTGGCGGTGTTTGCCACTTTTGTGCTCACGATACTGACCGGTGTCACCCTGGCCGTCAACCACAACTACTATTTTTTCATGAATACGGTATGCGGCATCACCACGCTTGTTGCCGCACGCGACATCAAAAA
>Ga0155580_142_pt1 | contig 16281 bp, 11 predicted proteins | sample RifCSPhighO2_12_FD_107237 | JGI IMG/M metagenome (GOLD analysis project Ga0155580, IMG submission 107237) | Chlamydiae bacterium RIFCSPHIGHO2_12_FULL_49_11 | reverse complement strand
CATCCCCACGAGATTCCCGTGCACCCGTTCGAGGCCCTTGAAACCGTTCCCGAGGGATCTAGCATCCTTTTCGACGACGGCATCATCCCGGCGCATGTCGTGGGAAAAACGAAACGGGGAATCGAGATTGAGATGCAAACGGCGTCCGTCCTCACGTCGCGGCGCGGCGTGAATGTGCCGGGCTGGACTCTTGTCATTGACATGCTCACCGGCGACGATGTGCGCGACCTCGAATTTGGTTTTAAACACGGCATTGATATGATTGCAGCCTCCTTTGTCAACTCTCCCGAACATGTGCTCAAAATCAAGAAAATGGCGAAAGAACACGGGATGCCGCGGGTGATGGTGATTGCCAAAATCGAAACGAAACGCGCGGTCGAATCGTTCGACGCGATTTTGCAAGTGGCCGACGGCATCATGGTGGCGCGCGGTGATTTGGGAGTGGAAATGCCACTCGCAAAGCTCCCGATTTTACAAAAGAAGATGATCCGCGCTTGCAATAAGGCGGCAAAGCCGGTCATCACCGCAACCCAAATGCTTGAGTCGATGATTTACTCGACGCGCCCAACGCGCGCCGAAGCGTCCGATGTAGCAAACGCCATTTTCGACGGCACCTCAGCCGTGATGCTCTCGGGAGAAACCGCGGCAGGGAAATACCCGATCCAAGCCGTTTCCATGATGGACATGATTGTTCAGGAAGCCGAACGCGAATTTGACTACATCGGTTTTTTCGAAAAGAGCCAAAAATATAGCACCCACGATATCCCGTCCTCCATTGCCCTTGCTGCCGTTGAACTTTCCTATAGTTCCGAGGCTGCTTCCATTGTGGTGTGCACCAATGCCGGCCAGACAATCCGCTGGATTGCCAAGTACCGTCCCAAAAGCCTGGTCGTCGCGTATACACCTTCCGAGCTGACCTACAACCAGTCATCCCTCTTTTGGGGCACCGTTGCCGTCATGGAAAAAGCAGGGAGCCGCGAGCTCGATTTCATTTCGCTCAGCAAGGTAATGCTCCGTAAAAAATGGGCCTCTTACGGCGACGTTGTTGTGATGACAAGCGGACGGCCTTACGGCAAAAGTTTTTCCACCAATACGCTCACCGTCGATAGCATCGGCCAATTTCTGGTGCGGGCAAAACCAATGGAATCCGGACCCGAGACCGTTTCAGGAGAAACAACTCTCTATAACGAAATCGACTCCGATACGGCAAAAGAGCTCAATGACGCAATCGTCATTGTAACCGAATTCAACGAAGCGATGATGACGTTATGTAAAAAAGCAAAAGCGGTTGTGCTGGAAAACCATCCGCTCGATGTCGTGTCCATTACGGCGCTCGAGACGTTCAGCGAAAAATACGGCGTCCCTTATTTGTTTGATGCAGACGGGGCGGCTTCCCTCATCGGCGGCTCGCGCCGCATTCGCATCCAGTTTCGCCTCGGCCTCATTTTCGATGCCCGTTCCCCTGCCGAGGAAGAGTTGTTACAATAGATCGGAATAGAACTTCTTTAAGCTGGCATTCTCTATGCGGCCGGCAAGCATAACACAGGCGCCGATGAGTTCACGGCGGTAGACTTCCTCCGCTCCCTCATAATGAATTTGGAGAAGAGCCCGCACACGTATTAAATCTTTCTTCACATCCACTAATTCCCGAGCCCGGTCTTGTTCGCACTGCTGCCGAGCTTTGGGGCCTTCCCCCTTGATTTTGACGGAATAAATAATCATTCCCAGGCTTGCTGCTCCCATCACAGCTCCGAGGATAACGCCAAAAAGTAAAGGGGGAGCTATGATTCCGAGGCCTGCGAGAAGGATGATGATACCAACTGCCATGAAAAGGAGACCTCCAAGAAAAAAATGACGATACGTACTAGATTCAAGGCTTCTAACTTTCCCGTTTTGGATGTAGCCGGTGATATCAATAATATTTTTTAAGGAAATTCCTGAAGCATGGGTACAACCGAGGCCTGCGCCATCAATGACGTTTTTCACCTTTTCAGGGTTTTGAATGTAGATTACCCCTTCCGAAGAGTTGAGGATGGGGTTTATCATTGTAGGGGACGTGGCTTGCATAAAGATTCCTAAATATGATACTAATAATAATTAATTATTATAATATTGTCAATCAGGTAATGAGCCATGTAGCGATCAGCATTGCGGTTTCGGTGCGAAGGGTAGCTTGGCCAAAGGAAACCGTTTTGGCATACTGTTGAATCTGTGCTTTTTCCTTCGGGGAAAAGCCACTCTCGGGACCTACAAGGACGGTTGAATCGGGCGGAAGCTTGGCTGCGGCCCGGACGCCGGATGGGTCTGCCAGAAAAGTTTTTCCTGCCTCAAGATTATTCAGGGTTGTGGCAAGGGTGAGGGCGGGGATATAAAGATTTTTTGATTGCTTGAGGGCGGAGATGAGGAGGCGCTCGAGTCGATGGGTTGAAGACAAGATATATTTTGATTTTTCGGCCTGGTACAGTACAAGCCGCGAGAGGCCCATTTCACATGCTTTTTCGACCACCCATGATAATTTCGGCATTTCGATGACGCCGGCAACAAGAGTAGACGGGGGCGGGGGAGGGTGATATTCCACTCTTGTTACGGGGCCTTGGAAGGTGGCATGCGCAAGGGACCCTTTTCCATCAACAAGCTCGATCGGGGTCCCTTTCTCTGCACGGAGGACTTTGAGGTGTTTCAGCTCGTCTTCTTCCAAGCGAGGCACTTCACCCACACTAAGGGGCCGGTTGAAAAATACGCGGGGGATCGATTTCATTTGGCTTCCGGCGGAAGGAGGCAGATTTCTTTTCCTTTCATTTCCAGCCTGAAATCAAGCGGCTGATCTCCTTCGGTAATGAGCTCCAATCGGTTCATGTAATTGCGAAAACGGTTTCTGAGATACTCTTCGCGCCACCTAGGGTTCATCCCTTCGAGTTCGATGTCTTTCACTTCGGTGAGCATGGCATTGATGTACCGATCTTCGAGTTGTTGCGAATCGATGAACTGGATCGACCAGCTGATTTGACTATCACCATGCAGGTTGAGGTTGACCGATAGAGTCATCATGTTTGCCACAATTTTAATGAAAAGCTCGCTGACTCCTTGAGCGTAAACGGTCGGGGCAAGATATTTCAACCCTTTCATATTTTGTATCATGTCGCTATTTCCGATATAGAGGCTTTGCGACGGAATGTTGAGAGGGCAATCGGGAGCAACGTAGAGCTGCACCGGGATCGGGAAGGGGATCGGAATTTTTTTCGAGCGGATGAAATCGATCCGCAAAAATTTGGCGTCTTTGTCTGTCATTGGAATTGGCTTGTCCGATAGTTCCGGAAGGAGGACTTGTTTGAACTCTTCGGGGACAAAATAGCTCACGACATGTTTATTTTTGTTATACGTCATCTCTTCTAGCTTTTCGCTGCTCACATCTGCCAAGTTCAAGTTGAGCTTGATCCCTTTTGTCTTGAGTCTTGTGATCACGTCTTCCGGTCCTTTAACGCGCAAGTTCAGCTGGTAAGGCCACATGTCGAGGAACTGGAAACCGCGCGGCGCTTCGCCGATCGGTTTCATGACGTGTACCGGAATCAGGTCTTCGACCAGGGGGAGCATTTTGAAATGGATCGGTTTTGCATCTATTTTGGCAAGATGCCGCCCGACGTTGAAATTGGGGTTGAAGGAAACAAGGTGCCGCTTTTCGATCTGGACGGTGGAGCTTTTCATTACCTCTTTGGTCGCGTCGATCACCACTTCCAGGTCGGCCGGACTCACGTCTTCAATGACGATTTTGCGTCCTGTGAGCGATAGGTTGACTTTCCGGCTGAGATAGCCGTTGGCAAGCATTCCCTGGAACGTTTTGCCGTCGGGCAGGTTTATGATGCGGATCGGTACCGATGCTACGGTGCGGGTCGTTGTCATCGATTGGTATACCATGTACCAGATGACAAAGGAGAGGATGAGCGAAATGAGTTTGCGCAGCCAATTGTTGAAGAAAATTCTCTGAATGAGCGATCTCATGTTTTCAGCCACTCCCAAAAGGTTCTGCGCTCCTTCTTCACCGGTGCTTCAGTAGAGAAAAGGCTGCGGATGATTCCCTTGAACCGGTCCATTTTGATGCCGCGTGTGATGATGCCGTCGCGTGCGATTGAGACGCGTCCCGTCTCTTCCGAGACGACGATGGCAACCGCGTCGGTCGTAAGGGTGATCCCGACGGCGGCTCTGTGCCTGGTTCCAAATGATTTATGGATGTGGGGCGCATCGGCAAGGGGCAAGATGACCGACGCGGCGACGACCTCTTTGTCGCGGATGATGACGGCGCCGTCGTGTAGCGGGGCGTAGCGGGAAAAGATGCTCTCCAGGAGTTCCGAAGAAAACTCAGCTTTGAGAGGCGTTGCCTTCCGTGCCAGATCGTCCAACCGGTTGTCTTTTTCAAGGACGATCAATGCTCCGATTTGCTTGTCACTCAGCCGGTACACCGAATTAGCAAGCTGGTCGAGAAACGATTCGAATTCACTCACCTCGGTATATCTTTTTCCTTTCAGTGACAGTTTGGAAAGAGCAACGCGGATTTCCGGTTGGAAGATGATGATGATGGCGATTACGGCGACATTTGTGACAAGCAGCATGAGCCTATGGAGGACGGGGAGGGAGAGGATGCTCGTGAGGGCGAAAAGGATGATGAAAGACGCCACACCCCAGATGAGATCCATCGACCGTGTGTTCCAGAAGAAGGAGAGGAGGTAGTTGATTACAATAGTGATGATGAGGATTTCTATGCCGGCCGAAAAGTAATGCATGGACGTCCACTCAAATTTTTCCCAGTATATTTTTTATGAAAGAAAAGATCAAGAACCTATCCACATATTATTTGCCGTTTGGGATAGGTGAGGCTGAAGTACCTAAATTGTTAATAATAAACAAGTTTCAAACTATTGCGTTTTTTGCAAATTGTTGTTATAATTATGTCATGATTTTCAGAAAGCTTGTCGCTCTTTTTCTGCTGCCGCTATGGAGCTATTTTGCCAGTCCGGCAATCCGATTTTCCCCTGTCGAAAATGGCCCGCTCCTTCGGTCCCTTCCTCCCCGATATGCCCATCTGCAAATGGAAGCAAGACAGGTAACCGGGGATTTTGCCGAGGAGGGACGAACCGACCGGATTTACGTTTTGAAAGAGGGTGATACGCCCGTCTTTATTCTAAAGACCCTTGATATGAAAAAAGAGGATGAAAAGAGAGACTATTATCAGGAAAAGCGGGCATTTGAAGTAGTGCAATCGAAGCATTTTCACCGGTTCCGGACCCCCCGTCTTGCCTACATTGGGGTAAAAGAAAATACGGGAATGCTCATCGAAACGCCCGCTGCAGGAAAATCGCTGGTCTGGTGGCTCCAAGACCGCACTCCGGAAGGCCGTGAGGCGCTCAAGGATGCAGTGGAAGAGGCGGCTATTGCTCTTGCCGAGCTTCACACAAGCCACAAGTTTTCCACTCCTGCTCCCTACTATCAAAAGCTCTATCCTGCCTCTTCCTTACCCGGGCCGTATGGACTCATCCACGGAGATGTCCATCCCGGCAACATCTTCTTCGACGGAAAAAGCATCACTTTCATTGATCTTTCCTCCCTCTATCCCTCGTTGAACGGGGCTCCTGTAGCTCTCGATGTTGCACACTTCACCCTCATGCTGCGCGCCTTTGCTGGTTATTACGGCGTGCCTAAAAAAGAGGTTGAACTCCTCGTAACGCAATTTCTTACTACCTATCGGAAACACGGTTATGCCCTCTCCGACAAGCTGATTGAAAGCTACATGAAACTCATCGCACACGAATATGCCTCCTATCTTGCCGAAGGAATCGGGTCTCAAGACCACCAAATTCTCTATGTTAAACGATTCATGACAAGCTCCGGGCTTGCAAATTCGTAGATGCACCACGTATCGGGGTTGGAAGTAAAAGACCGGGTCGGGCCCATGAAGGGGCCCATAGTCAGCCCCGTAATGCAAATATTGTCTTGCGATTTCTGCGTCACAAATTCGATCATGCGGAAGCTGTCATCCAAAGATTCGGCCCATGAGGCAATTTTATACACTGCTGCGGGAATGGTTCGCATCTCGGCAAGGAGGGGATCGAGATCGGGAGTCGAGTGGAAGTTATGATAAGAGAGAATCAGCGGCAATTTGGGAGGAAGATTCGAAAGATCGCGAATGTCGATATCGATGTAAGCAAAATCAAGTAGGGCGAGCTCTTGAAACAAAGAGGCGTCGACGGGAGATCGATAGGTTAAAATGACCGTTTTCCCTTCGAGCCATTTTTGAACCGAGCGTGGATCGACCTTTTCCATCAGGTCGATGCGCAGTTCCAAAAAGTCGGCATCATAGGCATCAAGCCGGTTTACTACCAAACACCGTTTCGGCAATCCATCACCCCTTTGGCGCAGATAGGCCTTCTAAATCTTTGCGGGATACTTCTATGACGGTTCCACTCGCAAATTTGATATAAATTCCCCTTAGTTTGGGAAACTTCTCTAACGGCAGCGTATCGAGTGACACACCTTTTGCGTTCGGATCTGAAAATTCCCATCCGAGAGTCTTCAATTCAGGCAAAGAATCGATGTTTGCGAGAGATGGGTGACCCTTCATGTCACGGAAAATAAGCTTTCGTATGTTCTGCGGCAAAGCAATTGCAGGCTCTTTATGTAAATCCTCTACGAAGATTCGTAGCGTTTTCAGGTTTGCTGCCTCATGCAACCAGTGTTCCCAATCCGGCAAATAATAGTTGTGAGGGAAGGTGAGGTCGGCATTCCGCACATATTCTGCGGGTAATTGAGCTATTATCACGGGAGAGAATCCAGCGGAAGTAACGATGGTGTTATCCATATCAAGCCTCGCAAGAAATTCCTGCAGTCGTGCTTTTTCTCCTTCTTCCCGGGTGAAACGACCAAAAACGGGATCCCTGCTGAGGACTAACCGCTTGCAAGTGATTTTTCCTATCAGGTTTTCAAGGTATCTGAGGGTGTGTCTATCAAGTACAAATTCCTCAAACGAGAAAGTGACCTGATCGAGACGGGTCATTTCATCTAAAAGTCTGAGGGTGGCCGCACAATTTTCCTTCGTATAATCCTTATAATATCCGGTTATCGGAAAACGGAGAGGAAGGCATATGCCGCGCGCCAGGGCGCGCACACCGCTTTCTCCAAGCAGTCGGGTAAGCTCGGGAAAGGCACTCGCGATGCGCGCATGAGGGCCGGAAAGCGATTCTTGCCGATACAATTCCAAGAGATCCCGAATGGGAAAACGCGTCAGAGTAAGACGGGCAGTAGGGCACATGGGCAGAGTAGGGTATCCCCAATCTCTAATGCGCGGCTCAAGCCACTTCACCGGGATGATACCGGTTGAAGAAGATGCCGTTTTTTCTCTTCCGATGACGACAAACCATACTGCACTCGCCAAAGCGGCAGCACCAAGAAGGAGGCGGCGTCCATGATGAAGACAACTCGGAGAATGCTCAGACCCTTGCACTGCATGCATAAAAGAAATTGTCCCATTTATCCCGGTAAAAGCCAACAAAAAAATGTTGTAAAAATACAAATATATAGTTAACAATGAACGGTATGAATGGTTCTAAATATACTTCTTTCAAAGAGTATATGGATGAAATTGCCAATTCGCATCAATGTGCCGTTGTATACGACGGAAAGCTTGTACCGGAGATTCCCGAAGGGGTAGAGCGGCTGCCTTTTATTGCAAGCGAAGAAAATAAATCGAAAAAAGGGGCGGAGGCAATCGAAACATTTTTGTTCACGTGCGGCCTCTTACGCTCGGATCTTGTGGTCGCGGTCGGAGGGGGAGTCGTGCTTGATGTTACGGGGTTTGCGGCGTCGATTTACAAACGGGGCATAACTCTCCACGCCGTTCCAACGACGCTTCTTGCGATCGTCGACGCGTCCATCGGCGGCAAAACGGGAATCAATACCCGGTGGGGAAAAAATACGCTCGGTACGTTCCATCTTCCTGAGCGGACAATCATCGATCTCGATTTTTTGAAGACCCTGCCTGATGCGGAATTTAGAAGCGGCCTCATGGAAATCTACAAAATTGCCCTCCTATATTCTCCCGCTCTGTACGGGATTCTCACAAAGTGGCGCCCGGGCTTTACCCCCGATTTGGAGTATGTGATTCGGACGGCACGCACGTTGAAAGAAGAGGCGTGCCGGAAAGACCCGTTCGATCGGGGAGAAAGGGGTCGGCTCAATTTCGGGCACACTCTCGGACACGCTTTGGAGGAGGTGAGCGGATACTCGCTCACCCATGGAGACTGTATCGCGTATGGGATGCTGTTCGATCTTTTTCCCGGGAAGGACGAACAGCTCGTGCATGAACTTTTCCGCTGGGGAGGGATTTCATTTCCCCTCCCCTTTACGGCGCGAGAGCTATGGAAGCCGATGCAGCACGATAAAAAACGGACGGGGAGCGATGTCGACTTTGTTTCTCCCTCGCGCTCTTTTACCCTTTCTTTTCCCGCATTTGAAAAGGCATACTATGAATGGAACCGAATATATACATATTCTTCCGTGTGAGAAAATTCCTGCACGGGTAAAGGTACCGAGCTCAAAATCGGATATGGTCCGCGCTCTCTTTTTCGGGATGATTGCTACCGGCGAGTCACTCGTGCATCGCATGGAAGAGACTGGTGACACCGCGGCAGCTTGCAGTGTCATTCGTGCTTTCGGCGGGCAGGTAATACGGGACAATGGATCATGGCGCATCACTGCGCACACCCGGTTTCCGGATACCGTCGATGTGGGAGAATCGGGGATTTTGTACCGGTATGTGACGGCTCTTGCAGCCGGGGCGCCGCATTTTGTCAAGATTACCGGCGGACCTTCGCTTGCAAAACGGCCGATTGCACCGCTTCTCTCGGCTCTCGGCAGCGGCCGGTTTGTTATAGAAGGGCGCGATTCCCAACTTGTTTCTTGTCTGTTATCTACCTTATTTTTGCGGGAGGGTGATAGCGTTGTCGACGTGATCTCGCCCGGAGAGCTTTCCTGGATCGATTTCAGCCTTGCGTGGCTTGCCCGTCTAGGAATCAGAATAGAAAAGAGATCGTACGAGCAATACCTTGTGTTTGGAGGGCAATCGGTCGCACCCTTTACCTTCACGATGCCCTCCGACCCTTCACTGGCCTTTTTTTTTGCCGTTCTTTCGATGATACACGGAAAACCCATTACGATTTCCCATATGAAAGAGGCGATATTCCATCCCGATTGGAAAGCATTTACGATCCTTCAAGAGATGGGTGCGGGATTGGAATGGGAAGGAGAAGCCCTTCGCGTCCTTCCGGGAGGAATCAAAGGGATTGAAATCGACATCAACCACACGATCGATTCCCTTCCGGCCCTTGCGGTGCTTGCCGTTTTCGGAGACAGGCCATCCACTTTCAGCGGTGTTGCCATTGCGCGCGAGAAAGAATCGAACCGGGTAGAAGCTTTGAGAGAGGAGTTGGGAAAAATGGGGGTGCAGGTGCAGGCGACTTTCGATACACTCACCATACTGCCCGGCATGCCAAAAGGCGCTATTTTGTGTTCCCATAACGATCACAGGATTGCAATGGCTCTCGGCATCCTTGCAACAAAGGCAAATTCGGCATCCACGCTGATGGGCTACGCTGCCGTGCAGAAGACGTTTCCCGATTTTTTCAATAGCCTCCTTGCATAATTAATTATCTATTTGGAACTGAATTCCGCAAAACATCAATTAATTTTTTCTTGTAAATATGCTGAAATCGGAGGGGTCGGGGTTTTGTATGTAGTCGGGAAGCCGGCTGTCGAGATCGGTCGGCACGATAGAGGGATCTTTGGCGCGCAAATAATCGAACACCTTTCTGAAAAATGTGAAAGTACGCATGGCAGCTCTTCCAAACGGTTTGGCAAGATTTTGCTGCGCCTCTACCGTTAGATGTGATTGTAAGCAATCACGGATCAATTCTTTAAGAACGGGGTGGCATGCGGCATAGACTTGTTGAAAAGTAGAAGATCGGTTTGCTGCGAACTCTATTGCATGCATACAGTGTTGCATAGCAACGAGAGAAAAACGGTATTGTTTATGAGGTTGGAGCAGCCGGGGCGTTTTAAGAAAATATTCGATCCAAATCTTGATTTTATGTTGGACGTTGAGGTAATAAGGGAAGCTTTCACTGTCCGGAAGAGGAATATGATTACAGAAAGAGTCGAAAAAAGTATCGAGATTCTGAAGCAATGCACCCGACAACCCCTCGAAGGAAAACGTTGGATCGAGCGTTGTAAAGTGGGCCAGGTATTGACTTAACTGATCGATATTGGGCATAACAATTTGGGGGGAGGTCACGGTGATGAGCAGAATAAGTAACGCGCGCTCTTCGGGAGAGGCACAAAACCGGAAGATGATAGGTTGGTATTTAGGGAGGAATCGCGAAAAAGCGATCCTGCGGGGACTATCCCACGGTACTAGTTTGTTATGAAACGGTATCTCTGCCGAAGTCATACAATTGATGCCGCATACGACCAATACATGTAAGCAAAGAGTGAGGTCTTCCAGGGGCAATTTAGAGGAGTGTGCGGCCCATGCCGAAATTACGAAGGAGTATCCGTGCTGGGGCATGAGAGCGGCGTTTGACCAGGCGAGGAGAATTTGTTTTGCTTCCAGTGTGAGGAAGCTAAAGTAGGGGATGTTGATTTCCATGAGTTGTTTTTCGAGAGGCCCTAGTTCGAACGTGGCAAGGCCGGCGGCATACTTTTCGTTATGGCGCGCGATGAGAAGGGTTTCGTGAGGATCGGAAATAGTAGGCGGCAAAAGGTTTACATGGCGCTCTTCGGCATACTTTCGGATGAGGGCGGAGGCCGTTTCATCATCGTCATACGTGTTCATCGTCTGTATTACGGATCTGGTACTGCCTTCTTGCACAGCCGTTTTTAGCCTTTGATGGAAAAAATCGATATTCTCCCCGGGCAGGTTTTCGAGGCAGTAATCCATGGTTTGACAAAAGCCACTCGCTACCAGGGCAAAATAGTGGAAAAAAGCGGTTTCGTTTTCGGATTGTGCCTTTAACGGGCCGAGATCCATGTATTGTTTATACGAAAAGCGAAATTCTTTGATGAATATGTGGAAATTATTGACGACGGTTTTATAGATGTCGAGACGGATCGGGTGAGCTAGCGTGGTGCCTTTTAAAATTGCATTTAAAGCAATTACAAAAAAATTGTCTTTCGGCGTCAGGAGGCCGGGCTTCTTCTGTGTAGCCCAAATGGTGTGGGCAAACTCAACAAGTTTTTCGCGTACTCTGGAAAAAGTATGGTAGTGGAAAGATTCCGGATTTGTTGCCACCGACATTTTTTGGCATAGACATTCAATAAATGTATTAAGGTGCGAAAGGACGATGGGTATAGATTGTTGCCACTCGTCATCGTTCAAAGAAAGCATTTTTTCCAATTCGGTATCGGAACAGAACGTTACTGCTTTACTAAAACAGGCGATGATTATAGAACTCAGCGCACGGAGCTCGGGCTGGTCATAACGGGTTTGGAAATGCATATGCTGGATATAGAGGAGATCGGCTAAAATTTCTCCTTCGGGAGACAAAAATTGGATTAGGGATTTTGCGGTCATGGTGTCGGGGAGCAGGGGAATATTGCAGTCGATGAGAGCTTGGGCAAAATCGGCGCGATCTTTGACGGTTAGGGAACCGGAAAAGCGTGAAATGATTTGACTGATTCCCATTTTACCTTCCGGGTCTTTTATCCCTGTTGTTAGCCGATCCAATAAAAGTTCACGCCCCCGATCACTCAGCGTGCGAAGGTGGGCGAAGTTTGTCGAGACGATGGCAAGCTGAAGGGCGTCCATGGGGCGCCAAGATCCCGCTTCGGGCACATAAGCTAAACAGAGCGCATATTCATGCCATGCGCGCAAATTTCCGGAGGGGAAGCCGAGACAAAAAGAGAGGTAGAATTTTGCCAATTCCGGTTCGAGGACATCGACGGAGGGGAGTTGCATCTTTCTGCATGTGTTCATGAAATCGGCCACGCTTGTTTCTTTCATTTCGGTGTCGAGCAAAGAAATGAGTTTGGAATGAGGGTATTCGATCCAGTCAGGGTGCCCTTCGAAAAAACGGTCGATCGGGTCCGGTTCTTCTTTAGGAATGCGTTGCAATATCTTCATATAAAATTCCATTGCCGGGCGGATCAGGATTTCGAAGTGCGATTCGGATATAGAGAGAAGTCCCGCACAGTGTCGATGAATGGCTTCTATGTCGATGACGACACGGATAAATTCTTGGACAAACGGTTTGTAGTCATGTATCGGCGTCTTATATCCGTCGCACATATAAACCGTTCTCTGAAAGAGCTCAAAATAAAAGCGCGATGCCAAGTCTTTGGGTTGCATCAATTTGATGAGTGTAATCAGATTGATTTTAAAGCTTGCGATGGGAATATTGTGCTCTTCGATCGGCGGCGCTTCCCAGAAGAGAAGGGCATATTCTGCGAGGAGCAATCGGAGGGCTTCTGTAAATGTGTCGAATGTTTGTCTTGACGACTTGCCGTGTAACTGGGAAATGTAATGGGACATCGCTTTTTCCGAAGCAAACGGTTCATTCGCAAAGAGGACAAAAAGAAAGATGGTTAAAGCCTTCTCACTCTCATCGAGTGAAAGCATCGCATCTGCATTTTTATGAAGTTGCACTACGAATTCCGTTCCTTCCGCGGTATGAAGTTTCGGATACAGCAATTTTAGTTGGAGGGCTAATGTTTGGAACGGAATGTGTAATTTTATCATGACGGCTCCGAACGCTATGATGTCTTCCGGCTGCATCGATGCGGCAAATGCGGACAGGTACGGACGCAGCTTGTGTAAAACGGGATCATCCGAGATATGCTTCAAGAGTGTTTTGACGATATTGCGAAATAACTTTGTATGCATTTCCGGCATTTCAAAATAGAATGACAATAATTCAAGCTCTAGCCGACCTATTTTTAAGGAGGCCATGTCCCCTTTGAGCACCTCTTCGAATCTTTTCTCGAACAGGGTAGGGATCTCTTCGTGAAAGAGTTCTCGAAAATGGGAAAGGTCTTGTCTGAAGTATTCAAATTCCCGTGCAGCAAGGAACGGAGAAACTCTCTTCTCTTCTTCGGTAAGGGGAAAGAGGCACACAGTTTCCCGGAAATCGGGTTCTAAGGAAGAAAGCTTTTTCCAGCACCCTTCCACAACCATGATAAAGGTTTTGGGGGATGTGCGTCTCATCTCGCACAAAATATTCAAGGCAAGAGAGGGGTTTGTTTCATGGAGGCTGAGGACAAGTTGCAGCTGTTCGGAAGGTTTCCGCTGTTTGAGGACATATATGGCGATTCGGTGAGAATGTGGCTCTTCATGCGCGGTGAGGTAGCTTATGATTTGGGGTAAAGGAAGCGAGGCGGCCACAATTTCAAAGCTGTGGCCCGAGTATTCTTTTAGAACGGCTCGAAACTCTTCCGATGACTTTTGGAAGAGGGAGTTGAACAGAATAACCCATGAGGGCGAGTGCAATATACGGAACTCCGAATCGCGGGCAAAAATTTCTGTAAAGTGTTCGAGTGCATTTGATTGAAGGAAGTAAGCGAGATACAATGCGGCAAAGTCATGTTCTGGCAGAGAGGAGATGAAAAGCTCGGGTAGTGTCTCCAGCTGCTTCTCGATGCAATGTTTACCCGCCTCGGTGATAGGGAGCCGATCTTGAAACAATGATTGTAAAAATTGCAAGTATTTGTATGGCGCCTTTGATTGAAAGCAGGCACACAACTCTTCACAGAATGTCTTGTCGGTGCATGCTTGCAAGGTGATCGTCAGAATTTCAGATTGCGTTTCCACGTTGCTCTCTCTGAAAAAATCAATTAGAGACTTTCCGAAAAAAGCGGGGGACAGGGGGACAACATCACGAAATGGAGTGCTTAAACGAGTTTGCGGAAAAAAATAGTATCGATAGAGAAGTTTGCCCAATAGAAAAAGTTTTTCGTGCGCCCGGCGGAAAGTATCTAAAAGCCATTCTTGTAGTGCCATGTCTTTTTGAAATAATTCGTCGAGAAGGGAGAGGATTTGAAAGCGGGACGACGGGTGCTCTAAGAGAGAAAGAAAATCTTCGGGATTTTTCGTCCTTGCTTTGAGTAAGCTGAGACACTCTTGGCTGTTTTGGCGCATTTTGATGGAAAGGGCAATGGGAAGGGGAAAATCTTGTAGTGAAGATTTGGAAAATTGCATCAAGGTCTCTTCCAGTTTATTTTTCATCGGGTGGGAGAGTTCTTTGGCCATCCGATAGAGAATGTGCAACAATTCCGCAGAGAGCCTCGATATGTATCGGTTCCGGTCGTTCGGGGGCATTTTTTGGAGAAAATCGAGTATGGGTTTTCTATATGAGGGAATGTGGTTATATTGCTTTAGAATAACGGAAATAAGAACCATTTTGTCATTGAGTCGAACTTTTGCATCTCCATTCAAAAGACGAGAAAGAAGAGAGGCGATCGTTTCGGTAAACGTCGGGCCACGCTGTATAAAAAAGTAGAGAGCAGGCAGTAATAAATCCGGGCTCCAGTGGGGGTTGTTCGGCACGAGTGCAAGATCGGCGTCTGTGTCAGCATTCTCGAGAGCCGAGCGGAGAAGGCGGAAGAAGATGGTTCTATCCAAAGAAGAAAAGTTGATCCGATGCAAAAAGAGGGGCATCATCCGGCCGTCTAGAAAGGTGGAAGGGACACCTAACGGAACATAGTTCGAAATGCCGACTATTTCCACGAGCGCGCGAAAGAGACGGTTCAATGTGGTGGTGGGAATAGCCTTTACATCGCCCTGTGCCGATTCGGGAAAAGGGCCGCTTTTGAAATGGAGAAAGCCGTGATGCGGCACTTGAATGGAAAGGGAAGGAGATCCGAAATTCGGCCGGGGAGAAATTTTCATGACCCTTTGCATCAGATAGTCTACACAAATCGAAAGGGCCGAGTACCTTTCCTCTAAACTTGCGGGGAAAGGATCGGTCATAAATTGTATTAAACAGAGTAGGAACGGATCGTTCTTTGCATCGCGCAAAAAACTTTGTAACGGGAATTCTGTCGCCAGGGAGTAATTAATGATTTCCAGCGTGTCAAAGAGAAATAACATGTTGAAATAGAGAAGGATTTTCCATGTACTGGAATGAGAAGTGCGGCGATTAATAATTGTATCGAAAGAAGGGGGATCGAGCCGGCATAGATGTTCAAGTCCATCCATAGAGACCGGATGAATGAAGCGGTTCCCCAAATTGAGGCGTCCTGCCAAGCGCTCCCAGTGAAAACTTTGTAGGGTTTCCGGTGCGATCAGCCAATCTTCTCGTTCACGGATGTGATGCTGCAATTGAGTGACAGAAAGTTCCGTGGTGAGGGTGGCGTACAACGGTGATCCCTCTTCGGGAAAGGCAATAACGAGGTGGTCACACGCAGTGAGTACCGCATTCCTGCGAGGGCTGATTTTGAGTTCGGTGTCGTAAGGGCGGCCTGTTTTGGAAGGAGAGGGGGGAAACTTGTACACGATAAGGGGGAGCTCTCGGGGGATCCAAGAGAACGATTTTTGGATCTTATGGGGAACCACAAATTCCCTTTCCACAAAATTGACGAGCTCCTCGCAAGAGGTTGCGTATCTCGGTTCGGCATGCAAATCGACATCGCGTGCGGGGTAAGTGGGGTCGACAGTATGTCGCACGTAGCTTCCTATGACTTTCAAGTACATGAACATACGTCTGGCAAACTGGATCAACGTCTCTACCGTAGCCGTCCCGGATAGACTCTGGTCGCAAACCTGTTGTAAAAGTTTCTCGGAAGAAGGCGGAAGAGGTATCATGGCAAAACATTATAACAATTGGGTGATTTTTTGATAAATAAAGAACAGGTTCGCAAAAGGTTGTCCTTCTTTTTTTGATCCTTGACAACTCATCATAATGTATGGCAAGTCCAAGAAAGGGGTGGCCAAACATGAATCCTATCGTGACTGCCGGACAGATCTTGTGGCGTTTTGCCACATCGGCACGAGATGTGGACGAATCTCACTTGCCACAAATCCAAAAAGCCCTGCAAACCTTAGCCGGTGTTGAACCAAGAGCCGGAGTCCTTGCTCAAACCTTGACAGGCCGCATCAGTTTTCAGCAAAATAGAGAAGAAATACAATCGGCATTGTTGCGTAAATCGTCGAATACGTTGTGAGTAACCGAACTGAGGAAATTTTGTTTCAATTTACCAAAGAACTCTCTTTCTTTTGGGCATTCCCAACCCTGTCATTTTGTTTAAGAC
>Ga0155580_140_pt1 | contig 16995 bp, 9 predicted proteins | sample RifCSPhighO2_12_FD_107237 | JGI IMG/M metagenome (GOLD analysis project Ga0155580, IMG submission 107237) | Chlamydiae bacterium RIFCSPHIGHO2_12_FULL_49_11 | reverse complement strand
TGGCATATTCGGCTTTTTCCAGTTCTAGCGTATACATGTTTTCGCGGTAGTTTTCCCAGTGGCCGGAGGTGACCCAGAGTGATTTATCCAGCATGGTGGGTGTTTTGATTTCGATATAGCCGGCTTTCCGATGGAGCTCCCTCCAAAAATCGAGGAGACGGTTCCAAATGATCATCCCGTGCGGCTTGATCACCGGCATGCCCGGAGCGGCATCAAAGAAAGTGAAGAGGTCGAGTTTATTTCCAAGAATACGATGGTCGCGTTTCTTTGCCTCTTCAAGAAAATTCAGATATTCCTTAAGCATTTTCCGATCGGGGAATGAGACGCCATAAATGCGGGTGAGCATTTCGCGCGTGTTATCTCCGCGCCAGTAGGCAGCAGAGGTTTTCATCAGCTTGATCGCCTTTACCTTGCCCAAATTCCCGATGTGGGGGCCGCGGCACAGGTCGACAAATTCGCCCTGGGCATAAGAGGAAATTTCTCCCGCATCCTCAAGGGAATCGATCAGTTCCAATTTGAAAGGATTATTTACAAACGCATTTTTTGCTTCCCGCTTATCTTTGTATACGACGCGGCTTGGTTGGTAGTTTTCTTTGATGACTTTTTCCATCTCGGCTTCGATAACGGGAAAATCGTTCTCACTGATGGAAAGGTCGGCAAAATCGTAGTAGAAACCGGTTTCGATCGGGGGTCCGATCGTCGGTTTGGCATTCGAGTACAGGCGCAGGATGGCCTGAGCGAGAATGTGGGCCGAAGTGTGCCAAAAAGTGTACTTGCCGCGAGGGTCGTCAAAATCGACAAATTCCACCTCGTCTCCCTCTCTTAAGGGGGTGGTAAAATCTTTTTCCTCTCCGTTGATTTTGATGAGGACCGCCCTGTCAGGATCGGTCAAATGCAGTTTTGCGGCAAGGTCAAAGCCGGTAATTCCTTCTTCCTGATTGCGCATGCTTTTCCTCTTTTCACTTACAGACATATTGTCTACACTGAGCCTAGTTATGAAAATCGATCCCATTTTACCAGACGAGCAGATGTTTTACAAGAAAACTTGGGAAGCAGGAGTTTTTGACCCCCTCGGACCTCTCTTTATGCAGAAAGCATCGCACGTTGCCGACCTTTATCTGGAAACGCACGGAAATGTCAGCGTTTCCGTCCGGGGGAGCGGTTTTCAAAAAGAATTTTGCGAGCACCTCAACGTTGTGATTGAGTTTCTGCAAAGCATCGGATTTTTAACCGAACGCATCCCCCTCATTTCATCCCCTTTCATGGAGGATTGTGTGCGCCTCACTCTTCAAAAAAAGCCCGGAGAAGTTTTCGGCCACCACGATGTGAGAAAGGCCATTTTTATTTCTCTTGCCGTGCCGCTCCGGCAAACGGTGGGGTCGTGTTTTGCCACGAGTGTCCTCATTGCCTTGCAGCGGGGTCGCATCGATCTGGTTTTTCAGGATTTGTGGCAACTTTTGTTTCGCGGGTCGCTCAGGCGCGAAATCGACGGTACGACGGTGCAATTTTTACCGACGACCGGCACTTCCCTGCAAAACCTCAGTCGCCCGTTTGAAAACCGGATGTTGAAAGATCCGAGCCTCCTCTTTGTGCTCGACAAGTTTCGCTGGTTTTTGCCTTCAGGACATTTTACATTGCATGATGTGATGAAGCACGGAGTGGATCCGGGGGCCGAATGGTTCTTCCTGGAAAGCATCAAAGCCATAGCACAGCCGCCCCTTCTCAAATGTTGGGAATATACCGCTTCTTCCTTTGTCGATGCCAAACTTCCCCTTTCGAAAACCAAGCTTCTCGTCCTTTTGGGGCTGCATGCGCAAACGACCGAAGGACTCCTCAGCGCCATTTTTCAGTGGGGAGAAAAAACGCTCGAAGATGACGAAAAAAAAGCGAGCGCCCTCACAGAAGATTTGCTTTCCCTCGAAAGGGACATCAAAGTGAAAGACGCTTTTTTCCAGCAGACGGGAAGTATGGAAACGATGAAACGGCTGGGGAAAGAAATAAAATGGGAGGCGATGCGCGGAGGGCAGCTCGTTGACCAGGTCGAGTCAATCCGTAAAACGATGTGGCGCAAAAAAGAGATTGCCGAACACGTGGTGGAAAAGCTGCAGAGCACCATTTCCCACTATTTTTGCGATTTATACGATCCGGCACATGCCTCGGAGAGCTCGGTCTTTACCTACGATGCCAAAGCGGCATTTTCCCTCGTCTACAAGTCGCGCAATCAAAACCCTCTTGCTTGGCAAAAGATTCATAGTCCCGTATCGCTTCTTGCCGCTTTGCACGACTATTTACAAATCGTCGAAGAGTTTACAGGGCCTCTCGTGCGTACCATGGAAGAAGGGAAATTTCTCCAGTCCCTCTTTACCCTTATGCACGAAGAGATTGAAAAGACCGCCTTTCTCGATAACGCCCGTTCCAACTTACAAACCTATTTTTCCGAAAACAAAATACCGATCGAATTTGAGAATATCTGGACATACCGGTCGGGAGGTTCTCTGGATGCGTTCCTACAAAGCTTTTTGCCAAAAACGGTGCGGATCGAGAAAGAGACGATCGACATGCGCCGTGCCGAAGACCTCCTTTTCCACCTTCTGGAGCGGATGAAAGGGGCGAGCGTTGAAACCGAACGCGCTCCTTGCTTGTTTACGGCAAAACAGCACGCTTTCATTTTTCAGCCGCACCACAGCTCGTTTCGTGCTTTGTGGGAAAAACGGAGCGACAACACGTATGCCCAGATCAAAGAATACAAGGAACGGAGTCGAGAACTGTTTGCGATGATGCGGCAAGATTTCTCCCCCTTTTTTACCCTGCTCAATGCGGGCCGTATCCCCTTGACCTTTGCCGACACCAATTGGCCCTATTTTAAGATGGCGTTCCAATACAATCCTGAGATAGACGAGATTGACCTGTGGGTCTATTCGGAGCGGGAGGCCTACACGTTCACTTCATGGGTGGAAAACACAAACTGGACTATCACCGCAATATACTCATTATAAGCAAATTGTAAAAAAATTGAAATGAATACTATTATACTGTTATAATGTATGTCATGGCTGTTTCTTTCATGAACAATATCGATGCCTATAATTACGATGTGCTCCGGGGCAGGAGGCACGGGGAGCGCTATATCTGCAAAGAGGATGGGACTTCCTTGCGTATCATGACCCTTTTCGAGCGGGTCCGGTGTTTCTTTTCGAGTTCGTACCGGACCGGAGTGAGAACAGATGTTCGGAGAGCCATTGACAGTGTGACACTTGCGATGCAGATGACGGCCGAGCATGTGGATGAGGTAAAAGCGGTCCTCTTCGAAAAAATGGCCACAATGAACCGGGAAGTGTATTCGCGGAAATTTACCAAAGAGACGATTCACCTTCTCAAAGGGGATCAGCCCGTTAATCAAGATACCGGTATGTTTCAAAAAATCTTTTCCCTGGCCGGGTTCTGGTTTAAGATGGGTAACGTTACAATGCCGGAAGGCTCGGGTGGAGTTAGGGGCAGTTCCGGATCGTATGTCATTTTGAACGGAAGCGGAAAAGCGCTCGGAATATTCAAGCCGGCCGACGAGGAGGTTCACGCACCGTCCCTTACCTACGGTTACCGGTGGATAAAACGAAAGTGGTTTGAAATTTTCTCTTATTTTTACGGGTCTTTCCCTGCGATTGCCGGGGGTTCCGGTTATGTGTGTGAAGAAATTGCCTACCGCCTTGGGAAATACGTCCAACTAGCGTTTGACGCCCGGGAAAATCTGGTACCGAAAACCCGAGCCGTCACTTTAGGAGAGAAGCGGGGATCTTTTCAGGTATGGATTCGGCCGCAGGAAGGGGGCTTTCTCCAAAATGCCATGGGCTATTTGAACGTTGATAAAATTCATCGGGGCTCGCCCGACGAGCGCAGCATCGATCAATCCGAGTTTGAAATGCTTGTGATCAATGATATTCTTTTAGGAAACATTGACCGTCATTCAAAAAACTGGCTCTTAGAAAAGCGTCCGGGAGAAGAAGGCGTCCATATCCGGCTCATTGACGGTGCATCGAGCATGAGTCCCACTCACTCGAATGCATATTTTGAACGGCGCTATCAATATTCGTGGACAAATCTTCCCAATGCACGCCACCCATTTTCAGAAAGGGCAAAAGAAGCAATTTGGCAGCTTTATGAAAATACACAGCAACTGGTTGCTATGGTGCGCGAGCGTTACGAAAATGAACGCGAGACCCAACATCTCGAGGGACGCCTTGCCCGTTTCCGGTCCCGAATCAACGTCCTTCAAAAAATGGCAAACGAGGCCAGACCCATGAGCTTCTTTGCCCAGCTGCGCACCACTCTGCAAGTAGAACGCTTCCTGCTCCCTTCCTCCCTATTCTTGCGATCGGTATTAGAAGGATTATAAGAATAGGGAGGGAGGGCGCTTTGGCGTTTGGAAGAGGGCGCGAACGGTGGATTCGTCGATGAAAAGGGAAAGGCGTTTTTTTGCGCGGGTCAGGGCCGTGTAAAGAAGCTCGAGAGGGAAGCGGACGCTTTCGGGAGGGAAGACGCCAATCACGTGGTCGTACTCGCTTCCTTGACTCTTATGGATTGTGATGGCGCTGCCCAGCGTGAAATAGGGAAAGGTGCGACGAGGAAAGATGGCATTTTCGAATCGGATCGTGTCCTGGTGCAAAGTGCCCATATCACCATTATAAAGACCCAGTTCATGGATGTTTTTGGTACACATGATCGGATGCACGGCGTCCGGTGCGGCCGCGAGCATCCGCGCATTAAGATTTTCCGCTCCGTGTTTGCCTTGCTGGAATGGAGTCAGGATAATCCCGGTACCGGAAAGATAGGGAAACCGGCTTTCGAAATCTTCGAACGGGTGCGGCTTCGCAAGGGCAAGGAATGTTTCCACGTCCCTTTGCCGGATGGCTTCGAAAATGCGCATCATTTCTTCATTGTCGGTCCGGCGCACGCGTGTCAGGGTGGTACACGGAATCCGGTTTGAGTCGCACAGGTCTTGGAAAATGCCCTGCATGCCGATGGGCGGCAGCTGCATCGGATCTCCCATCAAAATGAGATGCTTTACGTAGCGGAGGGAGGAAAAAACCCGCTCAAACAAAAAAAGATCGACCATCGAGGCCTCGTCAATGAGGAGAATCTCCTCGATCAGATCGACTTCTTTGGAATATCCGTCCTTTGACAATCCGAGATGCTTGTGAAGGGTGGATGTGTGAACTCCTTCCATCTTCAATTTCTGCAGCGCTTTTCCTGTCGGGGCAAGAAAGGTGATTTTGGCGCAGGGTTTTTTTTCGAACGCATGCAGTGCCAGTTTTTTTGCTACCGTTGTTTTTCCTGTGCCGGGGCCGCCGGTAATGATCGAAAAAGGAGCCGAGAGAGAAAGGCGGACGGCCCTTTCCTGCTCGTCTTCAATATCGGAAAGGGAAAATGCTTCGTTCGGGAGCCGGTTGCGGATCGTTTCGAGAGCTCTAAAAGTACGGCGAGTGAAGAGAAAATTACCGGATACGACGAAAGACGGGTGCCGGCGGAGCCATTCGATTGCTTCGGAGGGGGCTTTTTCGAGGGAAATGGAGGCGTCGCCCCTTCGCAAAGCATGCAGAAGTTCGGGAAGGAGTCCATAGGGATCGCCGTGAACTTCGGCAAAATCGGCATCTATACGTTCGATAGCGCACCTCCCGGGATGTGCACGACGCCGTCCGGCAGCCCTCGCAAGAAAAGGAAGAAGGCGCCTTTGTATGCAGCGTCGAAATCAGCATATTTGTAAAAGGCGCGGGTGGAAAGGGAGAGCGCCCGCGCATAAATATGCGCCTGATCGAAATAGTTGTGCTCTTCCATCGCCCTATTGAGTGTTTCCGGGCGGTAATCGGGGAGAAGGTTTGTTTTCCAATCGACAAGGTAAATCGATTCGGGGAGAAAGACGACAAGGTCGGCAAATCCCTTGACAGGCCCGTAAACGGGGTCGGCATAGCCGAATTCCGCTTCCTGAAAAAGGCACCCGGGAGGAATGGAGACAAGGGGAATGCCGTCAAAAAGGGGAAGCCGGAGCGCTGCCATGCACATCGAATAAATTTTATCCGTATAAAGCTCAAAGCGGGTTCCTTTGACCGCTTCCCGTATGAAGGAAAGAATCACTTTCTCATTCCGGGTCGCGTACATTTCTTTTTCGATCAACGTTTCGAAAATGAAATGCATCAAGATGCCGAATTCTTTTCCGGGGGGGATGTCGCCGCTGCCGGCCACGACGGGAGAGGAAGGACCAGAAGGAAACAGCGCCGAAAACGAAGTGAGAGTTTGTTTTTCCGTTTTGAAAGGAAGGGGAAGAAACGGGGCGGTCCGTTTCGCATTGCCGGGCGGCAGTAGAGCCGGCGCGAACGTAGAAACAGGAATCAGCGAAAAGCCGCTCTCGTGGAGTGTAGACAAGATTTCACCATAGGGAGGCATCTTGGAATAGAGCATCTCGTAAGAAGTGTAGGGCCGCTTGAACCGGGCAAGGAGAAGTTCGGTCGGACTGAAAGATCCAAGCGGATTTTTTGCTATGGGAGCAAAAAAACAAAACCAGTAGCAGGCCGATTTACACCTTGTCAGAGACACGTAAAGAAGGCGGAGTTTTTCCCGGTCTTTTTCCTCATAAGCTTCTTTCTTTTGTGCAAGCGTGGCGGCGACGCCATACTCACCATTCTCTGAACGCACGATGCCGATCGTTTCCTGGAAACGCATTGAGGGGCCGAGCGCAATGACCGTATCAAATTCCAACCCTTTACTCATATGCATCGTTGAGATGGTCACCATCTGCTCTTCAATGAAGGGCTTTTTGAGAAAGGAAGAATTGTGGATTGTTTTCCTTCCCTTTTTTAAAAATTCGGCTATCCGGTCGAGGGTTAAATCGGTGTCGAGCAGTACGGCAATCATTTGACGCACTTCGTCCAGACGGGCCGGATCGTGCGATAAAACTTCCTCAAGGGTGGTGTCCATGATCGGTTTGAGAGAAAGCTCGAGAAAATGTTTCCACAAAACAGCCATCCCGCGGCGCGGGAGGATATCACGTAGAATAGCGAGCGTTTGGAAGAGCGGCATAAAAGGGGTAAGGTCGTCGTCATGGAAAACCGGAGATAGGCCTAGATAAGGATGGAGTAAAAAACGTTTCAGTTTGGCGAGGTTGTAAGGAAAAAGGAGGCAGTCGAGGAAAGATTGTACCAGAGTGCAGCTATCTGTGGCAAATAGAGGAGTAGGACTCAATATGGCGGAACGGACAGCATAGCCGGCGAGAAAATCGGCTATTTCTTGCGCCTCTTTTCGGGTCCGAACCAAAATGCAAATCGACGAAGGAAGAGCTCCGTCTCTTATCGTTTGGGTGACGATACCGGCGACTCCGGTGAAAATGGCCTCCTTGTGCGCAGCAAAAAAAGCGTTAAACGTGGAATAGGAGGCAGCAGATTCCACGGTTACAATCCGAAATTTTGCGCCGACGTCGGAAGTTCGTGCAGCGGTCACAGGAGAATACGAAAGGGATCCATCCTCTTGGAATGTAAACAGTCCGGGGGTGTTTTTTTCGTCGAAGAGGACGTTGATCCGTTCCATGACATCACGAGCGGTGCGGTAGTTGGAAGTGAGGGATAGGGTAGAGGTGAAAGACAATTTTGCCCTGAGGTAGGTGGAAAGGTCGGCATTGCGAAACGCATAAATTGACTGTTTCGGGTCGCCGACGACGGCAAACAGTTCTTTCTGCCCCAAAAAAAGAGTGCGGAAAATATTCCATTGCACGGGATCGGTGTCTTGGAATTCGTCGATGAAAACGGCGTCGTATTTTTTTTGCAGTGCTGCCACTACGTGAGGGTGTCCGATAGCGTTTTGGAGCTGTTCGAGTGTGGCATCGGAAATTCCGTACTCCGATTTTTCCTTCCCTAGCCGGTGCAGTAGCTTGGTAGCAACACACAAAATCGTGGTATGGGGGCTTCTTGCTTTTTCGGCAATCTCTTCCAGCCGAAAAAGAGATGAAGCCGTTTTCAAAGCGGGAAACGTTTTTCCGGCCCTCGGCTCACATGTCAAAAAGGAGACGGAAAGACCGGCAAAAGCCGGTAAAGATCCGCACCGGATGGCATCGAGTGCCTGTACTACCTCTTCTTTTATGGCGTGGGAGCGATTTTCAAGTCCTTTGACATGGGTCCGGAGGAGGTCTACATCATGGTCAAGTTCCTTGGGATCGATGGCGCGGGCGATTTTTTCGAAGGCGTCCGAGAGAGTGTCAAAGGAGTCAACGGGGGTAATTTTGGGATTCAGCATGACAAAGGATGCGACTTCCCCGATCATGCGCTCCTCATTCCTTTTGAAATGGGAAAGGAGTTTTTCCAGTTGCCCCACAGAGAGCGTTGAAAGCTCGGAGATGATCGCCCGGAACAGTTTTTCGCGCATTTCGAAGTGGGAAGGGGATTCGGCCCCCGGAAAAAAGCCGGTTTCAAAAGCCATCTCGGAGAGGACCGCTCCGGCAAAACCGTGCAAAGTAAAAACGCGGATCATGTCAAAAAAAAGAAGGCTGCGCTCGAGCTTTTCGGCGCGAGGGTCGTGTGATGCTTTCAATATTTCGAGCTCAAGAGTGATGCGATCAAAAATGCGCCGCCTCAGTTCGCGCGCCGACGCATTTGTGAATGTGACGGCCAAGATCTTTTCGATTGGAATGCCCCGCAAAAGAAGAGCGAGAACCATCGTCTCGATCGTGTAGGTCTTGCCGGTGCCGGCCGAAGCTTCAATGAAAAGGTCAGTCACCGGTATCCTCCATCAAAGCATCGATAGTAGGGCGCCAATCGTGGTCGAATGAAGGGGTGAACTGTTCGATATACGGGTCGGAAAAATTAGGATCGAGGGTTGATCTCCACAAATCGTAATCGAGATTTTTTTCCCGGTGGGCCTTTGTCACCGTTTCAGGGAAGAGAGGAGAGGGGATTTTGCTTGCGGTAAGAATATACTCAAAGTAGGTTTCGAGATTGCCCCGGAAAAGAGAAATATTCCAGACCGTTTCAGAACCGGCAAAAGAAATTTCCTTCAAGGAAGGGATCGTTTCCTTCGCGATCAGAAAACGGACGATCTCTTCGATACGGCTTTCCCGATTTTCTTTTGCAAGGGAAAAAATGCCTTCTTCGTACACATCTTCCATTTTTCCGATCACGGTGATCGTGGTTCCTCTAACGCGGAAAGTGGGAGAAGGGACGATCAGAAAGCCATCATTTGATTGGATTGTGTCGACGACAGGGGAAAAATGAAGCTCGCGCGGATTTTTCTCATGATATCCCAGTGCGGAAATACCCCTCACGAGAGCGCCTACAGTGTGCTCAAGCCGATTTTTTTTGGCTTTCTCGATGGGTGTGACGGTTTCGAATGCATCCCAGACATTGTGCACCTCCCTGTTTTTGCGAAAGTGATTCAGGGCTTCTCTCTTGAATTGCCGTAATTCTTCTTTTGAAAAGCCAAGCGACACTTTTTCTTTATCGTCCGAGAGGAAGATGCCGAGACCCTTTTGTCCAAAAAAGCGGAGCGGGTGGGAAAAGAGGCGCGCGATGTCTCGGATATCGATTACAATTGGATCGGGATGTTTCTGTGCAAAAGATGCTTGCACGCTCTTTTTTTGGGGAAGGACAAAAGGGATGGGGTCATGAGCCTGCTCGAGGAGGCATATTCCGTAAGTTGATTCAATAAATCGGAGAAAAGATTGGACGACGAGGCTGACCTCCATCTCTTTCGCATCGTTGTCATGCGAGGCATAACTTATGATCAGTATGGAGGCTTGCATCACGCAAGTTAAAAAAGCATAGCGGGAAAGGTGCATGGGCAAATGGCCGTTCTCGATAAGAGACTGTTTTTGCAGAGAATGGAATGTGATGGGGGGAGGAAAGGAGGTTTCGTCCATGCCCAAAAGATAGATGACGGGTCGTGATATAATGCGTCCGTCTTCGAAGGGGACAAAAGTGACAAAATGGTCTTTGTTTTCGATGGAAAGGAGAGGGGGCTGCACAATATTCCGGAGAAAAGGAATGATCTCGACAAACGAAAACCGGCCCCGGATTTTATAAAGATGTCCCAATTTTACGCTTATGACGGCCCGCTCTTCCGAGTCGATCGAGAAATCCTCTATGAGATTTCTCAAAGTAGCGGACCACTCAGACGCTTCCATAGAGGCTGTGATAAGGCCGTCGATCCGTTCGGTCAGATTTTCCAGTACCGCTACTGCGTCTCCCAAAAGTTCTAGATCATCGAACCGGGTCTCTTTTAGGGGAAGTTGAAACAAATAACGGCGGTAGCCATCAAGAATGGAACCGGAGCGCAGGGAAAATGTTTGGAAAAATTCCACAATCCGCTGCGCTTCTTCGGCGCTCCATTCTTGCCGGCGATAAAAGTCCTCTTCGGCAAACAGGGCTATTATTGCTCCTGTATTTCGGTTGGGTTCAAGCAGGGCAAAGAATTTTGAAAAGAAGGAGGCGGCCCCAATCACGCCGTCTTCAATCCGGTATCCGAGAGGACACCCTTCCCGTTCAAAGACAAGACGGATATAGGGGGCGTATCCGATTATGTCGGGGCAGGCCACAAGCACGTCTTTTTCGGAAAGGTGCAACCGGTGCAGGTGTGAGCAGATTCGCTCCACGAGAATCTCCACTTCGGCCATCTTGGCAGGAGCTTTGTGGAGTTCGATGCAGGGCGTCCTGCCTCGAAATGGTGTGATTTCGGATTCGACAATATCTCGCCGGATATGGGAAAGAAAAGAAGTTCCTTCCGTTTCAAAGCGAGAGGTGAACGGAACATGGTCGAGAGCGGAAAAGAGTTCTTTTCCGTGTGTGGCGAAATTTGCAATCAGTCGGTGGTCTTCTTTAGAAAGGGAGACGTATTCTTGAAACGATTTTCCCCGGTGGCGTGTTTTCAAAAATTCGAGACCCCTGTCCGATTGAAAATCCCACCATAAAAATCGGGACGGTGAAAAAAGGTACCAGTGTACATCGATAAACAAGGCAGCCTTTTTAAAAAACGAAAGGAGAAAAGAAGGCATTTGGGTAAATCCGAAAAGATGGACAACTATAGAGGAAGAGGTGCATTGAGAAAAATCAAATTGGTGGAAGAAAAAAAAATCCTCCTGCAAACGGGTAAACAGATGTTCGATCCACACATTTTCGGTAAAAATGTCCTTTTTATCATAAAACTGCCATCGGAGAAATTCGCGGGAGAGACGGAGGGCAAGAGCAGTACGGAGTTCATCATTTTCGCGGTACTGCTTTTCAATCGGAGCTTCTTTGAGGGCCGTGTCCACCGAAAGATATAGGGTGAGAGGGCAGGGCGTGCGGCAAACTTCTCCGGTCCATTTTTCGAGAAGGGTAAAACAGCCTTTTTCCAGACTCATTCTTTTCAACCCGAAAAAAACACCCTTCTTTTTTAAAAATGTTTCCCCGATCATGCGGGATATTGTATCATTCGGAGTCAGGATCATATTCTTGTGAAATGGAGTGTTTTGCAAAGAAACAGTCCGGACAAGATCGTCGGCAAGAATATCTATCCTGTTGGATGTGAACACATTAAGATTGTCTTCACCCCTTTTCTCCTTGTCAGAATCCATAAAAATAGGATACAATCCGGAGCGTTAAAAGACTATCGAAACAACACGAAAAATATGAGTAGAACAATCACCCTAAAAAAGAAAATCGAGAGGATTCGGAGCGAAAATTCCTTTTTTCACCGCCATGCTTTCGGGGTGATGAATTTTTCCCAGATGCTGAGCGTTTTTAACGACAACTTTTTTAAATTCCTCACCATTTATTACCTTCTTGCCATAAAAGGGATTGATGCCTCGAGTGAAATTCTTTTCTGGATCGGTGTTTTGTATGTGCTTCCGTTTTTAGTATGTTCGTCGTTTGCCGGAATGCTCAGCGACAAATTCAGCAAGTCGCGCCTTTTTATCGGATTTAAAGCATTTGAAACGGTGATTCTTATCGGAGCTTATATTGCCTATGCAAACGGATTTGTTTTCGGCTGCTATGCCGGCGTTTTTCTTCTTTCTTTGCAAAGCGCCCTCATCTCGCCTCCAAAGTATGCCATGATTCCCGAGCTCGTGAAACCGGGCTACATCCCGAAAGCCAACGGGTATTTGACTTCCGCAAGTTATCTCGCCATCATTTTCGGCACCTTTGCCGCTTCGCTCGTCACCGATTTTTTTGCAAAAGACTTTGTCCGTTGTCTCCATGTTGCTATGCTTGCCTCCGTTTGCGGCCTTATTTCTTCTTTTTTGATCCCTTATACGGAACCAGGCAAAAGCACGGGCAAAGCGAACATCCTCTTTTTTGTGCAAACCTATCGCACCCTTAAAGCGTCCAGGAAAACGCCGAAACTCGTCCTCATGATTATCGGATCGGCCTTTTTCCTTTTTGTCGGCGCATTTCTTCAACTTAATGCGATTCCGTATGCGATCGAATCTCTTTCTCTCTCGGAACAGGGGGGCGGGTACCTTTTTGTCGGCACTTCGGTTGGGATTGCGATCGGAGCCATGCTGGCGGGCAGGCTCTGCCGCAAAGAGATCGATCTTGGCCTTGCCTTATTCGGCATCATGACTCTGGGTATTATCTTGATTTTTACGCCATTTTTTGCCACTTCCGTGACGCTATCCGCCATTTTTTTCATGGCCCTTGGCTTGTGTGGTGGCCTGTTTGTCGTGCCTTTGGAGTCTTTCATTCAAACACATTCCCCCTCCGAAATGCGGGGGCAGATCGTCGCAACCGAGAATTTTCTCAGCTTTACCGGAGTATTGCTGGCGCCCTTTTGCCTCTTCCTTTTTTCAAAAGGCTTGCGGGTATCGGCTCTTTCGGGGTTCATTCTTTTAGGTTTCATTATTTTCGGCTACTTTGTACTGACCTTGCGCAAGCTGTCGAGCCATTTTTTTCATTTCCTCTCCCTCCGTTTTCTCCATCCGTTGTATAACCTGCATTACATCGATTATCCTCAAACCGTTTCTCCGGAAGACGGAAAATTTGCCCTCGTTTTTAAGACGGGGCAAATCTTTGATGTGATGCTTCTTGCGGGAGAGACATCGAAAGCCCACTACATCTACGTGAAAAGTAAACCGTCGCTCAAAGATCGGCTGACGCGCCTTTTTGGATCAATCCGGATCGTATATGAACATGAACTCGGCAATCTGGATTTGAATGGCCTGATTCCCAAAGGGGGAAGACCCTATATCCTTTTCGAATCGGTTCGCCTTTTCTATTTATTCGAACACCACAACTATTTTGCTGTCCTCGAGCAGGGGCTCAGCTATCAGCTGAGACAGGTCGAGCTTAAAGCGACCACACACATGGGGCATCCCTGGACAAAGCTTTTCAAGCGGTCCGAACTCACATACCGGTTTGCCCCTCTGAAAAAAACGTTTATCTCACGAGAGCGAGAAAGGGCAAGGGAAAATGCGGTACGGTAAACAATTATTCTTCTTTTTCTTTTTTGCCCAAGTGTTTGCATCTGAGGTAATCCGACAGGTTGTTGACGGGCGTGAAAAAGTGACCCAAACTACTACCGATACGCGCGGTCGTGTTGTTGAAGAGATGGTTTTAGAGGGGAATGCGGTTTTCTCCGAAAAAAGTCTGCGATATGACAGCCACGGGAATGTGATTTATGAGGGGGTGAAGGGGGCCAACACTCCACTTTCCATCACTAGCCGCACCTTTTCCGATGATAATCTACTCCTTGAAGAGGTGTCGCCCTGCGGAGTCATCACGAGATATACTTACGTGCCGAAAACTTCCCTGGTGAAGACGGTAAAAGTGATCGACCAAATGCGCATTTGGCAACGCACCGTTTACGAATATGACGAAAAAGGGCGGCTCGTCAGAAAAACCATCGATGACGGATCGGCCGAAGATATCGGGAGTAGTTACAATATGAGCGAGAAAGAGGTGGTGGAATGGCAGCGCACTGAAAAGGCTCCGTTTCTTCCTCTCCGGCGCGAAAAAAAGCGGCTCTTTGAAGGAGAGCTTGTCACGGTGGGCTGCAGCGAGTACGAATACGACGGACGCGGCAATCTTGTTTTCAAAAAGAAAAATGGCAAAACTGTTCTTCAAAAAACCTATGACGATCGCGGGCTTGTCGTTTACACTTCCGAAGGAGGGGGCACCCATACCCAATACGACAAAAAAGGGCGTCCGATCCAGGTTGCGTCTCCTGCAGGCAGTGAAGTTTATGTATATGATGCCCATGGCAATGTGGTCGAAGTCCGCAAAAAAGGCAATGTCGAATACCGCGAGTATGATAAAGAGAGCCGCCTTGTGCGCATTGTGAATCCTACCGGAGTGACGGAGTGGGATTACGATCCGTTTACGGGTAAACCCGCGTGCGTGAGAGCTCCTGACGGAAAAGAAGAGAAGTGGAAATATGACTTCTGCGGCGGCTGTATTGAACATACCGATACCGAAGGGCGCACGATAAAAAACCGGTGTGACCTTTTCGGAAGAATTGTCGAATCGACCTTTCCGGACGGGGCGTCTGAAAAACGCTCCTATACTCTAGACGGACGTTTAGAAAGCATCACAGATCCCGACGGATTGAAAACGGCATTTGAATACGATCCACTCGGGCACAAAGTGCGTGAGGCATTTTCAAAAAAAGAGCGATTTCTCGGGGAAATAGTGTATCGGTACCATGGTGGGAATCTCGTTGAAATGGTCGATTTGGACGAAATCAAAACCACATGGCGCTACGATGCGCATGGCAATCGGGTGCAGGAGAAACGGGCGGGACGGATTGTGCATCCCGTATCGCCAAAAAAAGAGCCTCCACCGCCGCCGACGAGGACCGTGACTCCGGTGTATGACGGGTCCAGCAAGCTTTATGACATTGTCACCGAATACCGCACATCTTTGCGCGGACAAGTGACAGAAATCATTGAGCAAGGTGCGGTGACGAAGTTTACCTACACTCCGGGCGGCAAGCTCGCCTCGAAAACTTTGCCAGATAAAACCGTCCTCCTTTATACCTATGACGATTTCGGTCATCTTCGCACGAAAAAGTCTTCCGACGGCACGATTGATCAAGAATTCGTCCATTCCAAAACGGGCAGACTTCTCAGTGCTACGGACAATGTACACAAGTGTACCGTAAAAAGGACGTACGATGCGTGGGGAAATCTCCTGATCGAAACACAAGGGGGAGGAAAAACAATCGAGAAGAGGTATGATGAAGAGGGCCGCCTCACCACCCTGGTTTTCCCTGACAACCTTGTGACTTCCTACACTTATGCCGATGCTCGTGTGAATCGCATTGAAGTCTTTCTCGGGAAAAAGAGTATGTATGTCGAAACACGGGATGTCTTTGATGCAGAAGGAAGGCTCCTCGAAAAAACGGTGCCCCAAGGAAAGATTCGTTATTCTTATACGGACGGCGGCAAACTTCAGTCGGTTTCGGGGCCCGGATTTTCCGAAACTTACGGTTACGATGCAAACGCTAGGCTCATCAACATGAACGGAGCTCCCTGGAAATACGACATGTACGGCTCCGTGATCAGTGATGCCGTCCGTACTTACAAGTTTGATTCGCTCCGGCAGAGGGTGGGACGGGAAAAAGAGTTGGGAATGTATAATCCGAGCGGCCACCGGGTTGTGAAAGGGGAGGGTGAGAATCGCACCCTTTATACCTATGATGCCGAGGGAAAGCTTCTTTTCGTCCGCTCTCCCAAAGCGGAAATCAGTTTTGCATATGATGCGCTCGGCAGGCGGCTGTGTAAAATGTCGGGCAGGCAACGTGAAGGGTATTTATATGACGGAGTGCGGGAAGTGCAGTCCCGATCTCATCGAGGCGACATCACTCTTCTGTGTGATCCTGCAGGGGCGCCGTTTGCGGTGCAGTGCGGCTTGCAAGTCCTCACTGCCTTTATAGACCCCTTTGGCAGCATCAAATGCCTCATCAACGGGGAAGGGCGTGTGACGCATTCTTATGATTACACGGCTTATGGGCGGGCTTTTTCGGTGTCGGAAACGGCCTTCAATCCCTTCCGTTTTGAGGCAAAACCGTTCGATCCGGAGCTGGAACTGATTTATCGGGACGGCAACTATTTTGATCCCGATACGGTCGAGCTCCTCTCTCATTTTTCCGGAGAAATATAGTAGGTGTTTATGCGTATAATGCTACTTTTACTTTTTTCTGTGATACAAGCGGAAGAAAAATTGTTTTCGGGCTACTTGACAATCCCGGAGCGGAAAGAGTTGGACTATAAGTTTCGCAATAAGCCGGCCCTTCTTTCGCCGGAACTTGGCCGCAGCTTTGAGATGCAAGTGATGAATGGCAAGAAGATCCTCATCTATCCCAACGGAACAAAAAGGATCAAAAACTTTTTCAATCCCGATGTGAGCTACCGCACTTCAGATATCGCGGGCAAGTACGCCATATCAGTCGGCTCTTTCTGAATCTATTCCAAACGCGAAATGGCTAAAGGTGCGTCGTCGAATAATTTCCATTTGGACTGATGTGAAATTATTTGACGACTCGTCCAAATAGAAAAGAGTATGAAAAATGCTCTGACCTTGCCTCCAAAAATAGGTCCATTCTGAAGTAGAAAAACATGCTATCCTTTAACAAAAAGGAAAACAGCATGAAGAAACGATTTACAGAAGAACAAATCATTATCATCCTCAAGGAAGTAGATTCAGGCATATCTCTGAAAGAGGTTTGTCGAAAATATGGCATCAGTACAGCTTCCTACTATAAATGGAAGGCTAAATTTGGCGGCATGGAGGTTTTCTGAAGCGCAGCGCTTAAGAAGCCTTGAAGCTGAGAATAGCAAGCTTAAGCGTCTTGTTGCGGATCAAGACCTTGACATCGTAGCCTTAAAGGATATTCTGTCAAAAAAGTGGTAAACCCGCAGATAAAGCGCGCCTGGGTTAAAGACTTAATGATAAAATATAACTTTAGCCAAAGGCGTTCCTTCAAATTAGTGGATACGATCAACTTCATCTCTATAACATTTACCCATATCGATATTCTGCAGTAAAC
>Ga0155580_154_pt1 | contig 17040 bp, 18 predicted proteins | sample RifCSPhighO2_12_FD_107237 | JGI IMG/M metagenome (GOLD analysis project Ga0155580, IMG submission 107237) | Chlamydiae bacterium RIFCSPHIGHO2_12_FULL_49_11 | reverse complement strand
GCGTATGATTTCGCTTCCCCTCTCTCCCTTCCTAAACCTTTGTTTTTGGCCTTTCGTGCTCATGATCGAGCGCCTTTTTTTTAGGAAAAAAGAGCTTTTCTGGTTCTTTCTGGCCATGGCCCTTTCGGTGATCATAGCGATGCTTATCACTGGCAATATCAAGATGGTACTGGGTCGTGCAAGACCTTACCTTTTTACGGGTGAATTCGTATCGGGGTTCTACGGCTTTACCACTAGGGAAGGCTACCTGTCGGCGCCCTCTTCCCATGCCAGTGTGGCTGCTGCTCTGCTATTTACGGCGCAAAGGTGGCAATACCTTTCACCCCTTTGGATGCTCGTGATCGGCTCCACTCTCCTTTCCCGCATCGTCCTCCTGGAACATTTTCCCAGTGATCTTGTTCTCGGACTCGGAGTCGGATACATCAGCTACCAAATTGTCAAAATTGGTTTTCGCCGATTTATTCCGAAGGAAAGAGAGGAAATTATGAAGATAGAAAAGGCAAGCCGGAAATGACTTCCGGCTCACCCTAAATGGTTTATTTTCTAGATTTTCTTCGTCGAGAAGTTTTTCTAGAAGCAGATTTTTTTGCTTTTCTGCGAGGAGATTTACGAGCTGTTTTACGAGCTGTTTTTCTTTTTGCAGTTTTGCGTTTTGCAGTTTTGCGTTTTGCAGTTTTGCGTTTTGCAGTTTTGCGTTTAGCAGTCTTGCGTTTTGCAGTTTTGCGTTTAGCAGTCTTGCGCTTAGCAGCTTTTCTTTTCGCTGGACGCTTAGAAGCTGCTTTTTTGCGAGTAGCACTTTTTTTTCTTCGTGCTGGTCTCTTTTTCTTTGTCATTAGCATTTCGGCTAGTGACTCAACGGGGGTTTTTTTAGCCCTTCGTTTTTTTGCTGGCATAATTACCTCGGCTTTTTTGTTATTTATATTTCTCAATCATCAGAATACAAATTACAAAATTAATTTCTATTATTTTTTATACAGAAAAATAGTAATAACAAAAAATTGCCCTTACAGCTATCTGCAAAGGCAATTTACCATATCATTTTTTTTACACTATTTTTGGCATTAAAAATGTTTTTTGATGCACTGAATCTTAATATGCTTAAAATAAGCGATATAAGTTATTCTAGAAGAAAATCCCACGATATGCTATGCTCACAGCAAATTTAAATTATTGAGGATCAATGGTTAAATTACTCTCTTTGTGTTTCCTGTGCCTCTCTGTTTTCGCGGAGAAAGTAGAGCTTTTTTACCTGCCCGGTTGCTACTGGTGCCGTGAAGTGGACAAGGTAATCGATGAAATGCATGTTCATAGCAAGATTGAATTTCATGACATTTCGAAAGATCGGGACGCTCGCATTCGCCTTGTTACCGTGGGCGGCAAGCCTCAAGTACCGTGTTTGTTTGTGGACAACAAACCGATGTACGAATCGCGTGAAATCATTGACTGGCTCAAAACACGATGGAAATAAAAGAAGAAAACGGCGGCCGGGTGATCAGTGTTTTCATGCTGGTCATGCTCAACGTGTCTATAATGGCCAGCTTGCGTAATTTGCCGCTCGTTGCGGAATATGGGCTTGGCTGCATTTTTTACTTTCTGATTGTGGGAATCACCTTTTTGGTTCCTGCCGCCCTTGTTTCGGCCGAACTTGCGACGGGATGGCCAAAATCGGGTGGGATTTACGTTTGGGTCCGGGAAGCGTTCGGGGACCGCTGGGGTTTTTTTGCCATCTGGATGCAATGGGTGCATAATGTCACCTGGTATCCGGCCATTTTGGCCTTTGTGGCAACGACCCTCGGGATCTCATTTTATCCCTCCCTTGCCTCCAACAAGTATTTCGTTCTTTCGGTGGTGCTCATCGGCTTTTGGGGTTTGACCCTCCTCAATTTTTTGGGCATCAAAACGTCGGGTTTATTCAGCACGATTGGAGTGATTTCGGGCACCATCCTCCCCGGCATTTTTTTGATTTTTCTCGGTTTCGGGTGGCTATTATTGGGCCATCCTTCGAACATTTCCTTTTCCTGGGGTGCCCTTGTGCCCGATTTTTCCCGCATTGAAAACATCGTCTTTCTTGGGGGGCTTTTTCTTGCTTTCGCGGGACTTGAAGTGTCCGCCGGTTATGCGGGGGAAGTGCGCAACCCGCAGCGCAACTATCCGACGGCGATTTTATCGGCCGGCCTCATCACTTTTTTCCTTTTCATGCTGGGCTCGCTCGCAATTGCGATTGTCATTCCGGATGCTAATCTCAGTCTGGTTTCCGGACTGATTGACGCCCTTTACATATTTCTGAAAACATTTCACATGAGCTGGCTCGTACCGCTTCTCGGGATCATGCTTGTGTACGGCGCGATCGCAGAGGTGAACTCGTGGATCATCGGCCCGGTGAAGGGGCTTTACATGACGTGCATCCACGGGAATCTTCCCCCCATTTTTCAAAAGCGCAACAAGGCCAATGTGCCGGTCAACCTGCTGATTTTCCAAGCCATTATTGTGACGATCGCCTCTTTTGTCTTTCTTCTGATGCCAAGCCTGAGTAGTTCGTACTGGATTTTGACGGCGCTGAGCATCCAGATTTACCTGATCATGTACATCCTCATGTTTGCCGCAGCCATCCGCCTCCGCTATACGATGCCCGAAGTACCTCGCGCTTACAAGATTCCCCAGCCGCATACCGGTATCTGGCTAATCGCAACTCTAGGCATGTGTTCTTCCTTTTTCGCCCTCTTCCTCGTTTTCATTCCCCCCGCCCAGCTTCACGTCGGCAATCTCTTCTTCTACGAATTTTTCCTTGCCCTTGGCCTTGTCATCATGAGCGTTATCCCCCTCTTCATCCACGCCTTCCGCAAACCCTCCTGGGAAATCTCCCTCGACTAACAAGAAAGGGTATACGCTAGTGTAGTCACGAGATTCATAGACAAAATTCATCAAAATCCCACGTCAAAAATTTCAGTGCGTAACTGAAAATTACGCAAATTTTACGCACTAGTGGTCTTTCCCATAAATTCCTTATATCAAATGCAAGAAATAATGTCATAAAGTCGGGTCAGATAACGAGGCAAATTTGCACGATCATTTCGAAACCCATATTTTTAAATATGAGTGAGAAAGGATCGTACAAAGATGACCGTTAGATGATCCCGAATTTATGACATTATTTTTTGCGTTTGGTATTACACTCAGACTGCGTGAAAGACCACTAGACGAGACCAAACTGTACTAAAACTATTGGAATGCTCTTGGCCTTACAAATAGCCAACAGACTTTTAGGGGGTTTTTTTGAAGGATATTTAATATATCTATTTGGAGATAATAGACTTATACTAGTCTAGTGTTCACAAAAAGATGCTATGTTTGTGAAATTTATGATAATTCTGTTGCATGAGTTCACAAAAAGATGTTATGTTTGTGAAAAATAGAGACGGTTAAAATGGGCCAAAGTATTGAAATCACGGTGAAAAATAGGATTGCCAATCACGGCCGGGGGTGGTGTTTTACCTCAATGCATTTTTCAGATCTGGGTAGCGATGCTTCTATTCGCAAGGCTCTCTCACAGCTTCAAAAACAAAATATCATTCGACGGCTCGCACAGGGTGTTTACGACTATCCCAAAATGCATGATCTATTGGGCCTAATTCCCCCAGATTTGAATGAGGTTGCGAAAGCAATTGCAGAAAAAAATGGAGTTCAAATCCAACCAGCTGGAGCTTACGCTGCAAATTTAGTTGGCCTTTCTGTACAGGTTCCTGGTCGAGTTATCTTTTTGACTGAAGGTCCCTCAAGGAAAGTCAAAATTGGTAATCAAGAAATCATTTTTAAAAAGGCCACTAAAAAAGTCATGTCTTCTGCCGGAACTAGAGAGGGTCTTCTGATTCAAGCCTTGAAAAATTTAGGAAAAGATCACATTGATCAGATAGCGCGTGCGCAAATTTCAAAATTCCTCAAGGATTCAACCGAAAAAGCAGTAAGACAAAATATGAAATTTGCGCCTGCATGGATACGAACCCTTGTTTTTGGAATTATGGAGCTAAAGTCATGAATGAGATCCACCTCCACCTCTTATCTAAAGAGGAACGTGCCTTGTTCTTTAGGACAGCAGCAGAGATCATGTATATGCCTTTCGAAATTATTGAGAAAGACTATTGGGTTGTATGGCTTTTGGAAAGGCTGTTTTCATTAGGAAAAATGAAGTCTCGCCTCACCTTCAAGGGAGGCACTTCACTTTCAAAAGCATATGGATTAATCGACCGATTTTCCGAAGATATTGATCTTTCCATTGAAAGAGAATTCTTTGGTTTTAAAGCCCCTAGCGATCCTGAAAATGCCTCTTCCAAAAAGAAACAAAGAACGATTCTAGATAATCTTTCACAAGCTTGCTCCAACTATGTGCAAACTGAGATGTTAGATGATCTGAAAGATGCTATTGGTACAAAGCTTGGAACTACCAACGGCTGGAGAATTTTCTGCGACCTAGAAGATCCAGATGCTCAGACACTGCTATTTGAATATCCAAGCGAGGCTTCAAAAGCTGGATACATTCGACCGCTTGTGAAAATCGAAATCGGTGCAAGATCAGAACACTGGCCTGTCAGTGAACATAAAATACAGAGCTATGCTAAAGAGGCACTGAAGGAGAAAATTCATGAGCCTGAAACGTGGGTTCGAGTGTTGAATGCTGAACGAACTTTCTGGGAGAAAGCGACAATCCTTCACCAATATGCGCATCTACCGGAAGAGAAAAAAATTCCACCACGAATTTCAAGACATTTTTATGACTTTTTTCGTTTGCTAAATTCTGAAATCAAAGAGAAAGCACTTATTGAGACAGCTCTACTTGAACGAGTTGCAATCCATAAAAGCATTTATACCAAACGCAAAAAATAATGTCATAAATTCGGGATCATCTAACGGTCACCTTTGTACGATCCTTTCTCACTCATATTTAAAAATATGGGGTTCGAAATGATCGTGCAAATTTGCCTCGTTATCTGACCCGACTTTATGACATTATTTCTTGCATTTGGTATTACTTTGCATCAAGTTGGGCAAACTATGGAACAGCTCGAAAGAAAACCTTAAAACTTTTCCCTCCCCGGAGAATACTCAAAGAACTTGAAAAGGATTATCATCTGATGGAGGTCATGTTTTTCAGAGAGGTACCGGATTGGGAATTAATTCTAAAAACGATCGAAAAATTTGAAAAGGAATTTAATGACCTTGATGGTGCGTATGGTGGATAGTAATTTCCCCACAAGCCGTGGGTAAATTGAGGTTGAGCTAAAGCGATGCCGATTTAGAGTGGGATGACAAGCAGAATCTAAGCAAAAAACGTCCTAAGAAATACAGTTTTAGGTGGCGAGAATTGAACTCCGGCTGTGCAAAGCCCAAACGAGAGATTAATTGACGATGCGCCCTAGCGCTTCGGAAATTGAGAGGAGGCTGCGATAGATGCCGGCGAGGTGGGGCGGTTCCATGTAGCCGGGCGAGGTATAGATGTTGTGCTGGGGATCGTACTCGTAACCGTCCGCGGGTTTTGCAACGGGAATGTGGCCGAGCTCCTCGAGGACGCGAAGATGGCCCGGATCTTTTCCCACCGTCATCCGCACTTTATTCCCTCGAAGCGCCATCCCGACAATGTAGGGAGCAATGCAAACCGCAACGATCGGCTTTTTGGAGGCGGAAAAGGAAAGGATGATCTTTTCTAGGACCGGATTGACTTTGCCATAGATCCCCTCTTTTGCAAAGGTGGAAAGACTTTGCGCTACGCCATAGCCGCCCGGAATCCACAGGGCATCGTAGGCTTTAACATCGAGAAGCGAAAGCTCCATAATATCGCCTCGGCTAATACGCGCGGCCTCCTCCAGCTGGTTTCGCGTTTCGGAAACTCCTTTCGACGTATACGGTTCGGTGGTAAAAGGACTTGGCAAAGCAAAGGCATGAGTCGAATGGCCGACTGCATCAAGCGCGAGCAAACTAAGCACCGACTCGTGAATTTCCGAGCCGTCTTTGAAACCACAGCCGCATAAAATAATCGCAACCTTCACTTTTGAAGAAATACCTCAGTTTTGCCCCAAGGATAGCGCACCCAATACTTTTTGAGCACGGAAAATCTCCCTCCCAGCGGCTCCGATACCGTGATCACTCTGCAGCCGTACGGAATTTTTTCGGCCACTTTGCGGATAAAATTGTCGGAAAAGGTAATGCCGTAAAAATAGATGAGCGTAGCATCGGATACATCAATTTCAAGAATGTCGGCATCATGAAGCTCCAGGTGGAGCGGATAGGTTGCAATGAGCTGCATCGTATGGTGATTGAAAAGTTCGATTTTTTCTACGGCCCGCACTTTGCACGGATAGGTGGCGGCAACGTAGATAGCAAGACGGGCTCTGCCTGCTCCCAAATCATAAAACACATCGCTTGGGCCGAGGGCGCATTCTTTTAAAATGGGGTCCAGCGCGGAGAGGGGCGTTTCCCCGTAAATGCCATGAGGATTATTCCAGAAAGTCCGGCATACTTTATACGGATTGATGCGATGATAGTGCCTTTTCCAATCGGCATCGATCTTCCGAAACATAGGGCTTGAAAGCTTTTTCAGCCTTCTCTCTTCAAGCATGTTAAAATAGGCAAGTTTGAGACGTGTTACCAACACACTTCCAATCCCGGGTCTACTGCTATAAAGTGACGAGGATCGAGGTTTTGCCTTTTCATTTCAAGGAAAAGATCGTAGGGCGGCTCCTCCATATGCTCAAACGAAAGTTTGAAGGTTTTCCAATGCATGCCGATCGAAAGAGCTGCATTGACGTCCTTGTGAATTTTCACCGCATCGGCGGGGCTGGAATGGACCGTCCGCATGAATGTATCCGGCTTGTAGGTTCCGATCGGACATAAACACAGATCGATGGGCCGAATCCGGTTCCCGATATCCTTAAAATCGTATGGATTGTACGCGGTATCGCCGACAAAATAGACCGTCTTTTTCACTCCCTCTTTCTCAATTTCAACCACAATTCCCATCCAAAGCGTCTTATTTACATCAAAAATACCGCGCCCCGAATTGTGTTGCGCGGGAGTCGCCGTGATGCGTATTTTTTCGTTTTCCGGAAATTCGTCAAACTCTTTCGTTTCCCACCAGTTCAAAGCAGTCACACGACCGATATTGCGCGCTGCAAACCATTTTTCCAAATTCCGCGGCACAATCCAGCAAATAGCGGGGAAGCGGCGCACGAGCTCATAAATGGTCTCTTTGCACATGTGGTCGTAGTGGTTATGACTGAGTAAAACAAAATCGATCGGAGGCAGATCGTCGAGCAAGATCCCCGGTGGATGCCTTCGTCTCGGGCCGAGAAAAGGGAAGGGACCCGCCCATTCGGCATAGATCGGATCGGTCAAAAAGGTAAAACCGCCCGCTTTGATCAAAAATGTCGAATGGTTGATCCATGTCACAGTATATTCACCCGCACTCCCCTTGCTTTCCGGTTCGGGATAGCAGAAGTGAGGTGGAGGAGCTTTGGGAATACATGACTCCTTATATTTCCCTAAAAGAAGATACAAGAAGTCTTTAGGGGTACGCTTGAGTTTTTCAATATAAGGATTTTTGAATCGTTTTGACACCGAAAACCCACCTCTAACTGCTATTAAGCAGAAGAGATAATTATAAAGAATATAATTATTGGAGCTCGAGTTCTAATGTTTTTGTGATTTGTACTTTGGAAAAAAACCCGAGTTGCATGGGACCCGGAGCCGAGTACCTGTCGGCAAGACGCGCCTGTTTCCGCTTTGATGCAAAGTGTTGAAAAGGCTTGCCTTTCAAATCAACAAGGGCTTTCTGCACGACCCGTTTTTCTTTGCCACTGCGCATTTCTACCCCCATCGCCTTTTCCATGAACGCCCCGACGGGCTGCCAGTTGACAGGACTCTCTTCCAGCCGGTCAAGAGCGGCAACGGTAAGGGATTTGCGATGATACACCAAGGCTGCAGCAACGCGCCCAAGGTTGGTACAATAGATACGGTCAAAATCAGACGGAGGAGAACAGCGCCCCTCATACCCGTAAAAATGGCCCAGGATAGAAATCTCGCCGTTTTGCCCTTCCCGTGTAAGCCTCTCCATCACGATCTCTTTTAAGAGCTCTTCGGTTTTGATATGGGAAAGGCCGATATTGCCATGACTATCGCGCTCGCTCTGCAGCTCCCGCTGAAATGCAGGAGGGAGAAGATCAAAGACGGCCCGGGATTTTTCACTCAGGGATGCAGCATCTTTGCCGGCGGCAAGGAGGCGGTTTAATTCTCCCAGGAGCTCTTTCATTTCGGGAATAAACTCGATCAGCCCCTCGGGGATGAGGACGAGTCCGTAGGGTTTTTTCACTTTTTTCCGCTCGATCACGAGTTCTACAATATGGTCAACCAGAGAATTAAGAGTCATCTTTTCCCGTTCGACCTCTTCAGAAATGAGCGCCAAGTTCGGCTCGGTTTGGAGAGCGCATTCGAGGGTGACGTGAGAGGCTTTCCGTCCCATGAGGCGAACAAAGTGCCAATATTTTTTTGTCGACAAGAGGTCGGTTCCGAGATTGCCGATCAGCTCGGAATACACACGGGTTGCGGTATCAAAGCCGAACGACTGTTTGATATCCTGAGACTTCACGTCGCCGTCGATCGTCTTAGGTGCGGCAACAATCGTCGTGGGCAGCATTTTCTTTTCCAGGTATTTGCCAAGATGATAGGCGTTGGTGTGGGTATCGTCTCCCCCGACAAACACAATCGCAGAAAGGCCCAACTTGAGAATGACCTCTTCGATTTTGGCAAAGTCATCCGGATCCTCTATTTTTTTGCGGCTTGTTCCGAGGAGATGGAAACCACCGAGGGATTCATAGGCTGCGAGCGTCTTCATGTCAAGCTTCATGAAATTGCAGCCGATTAACCCTTTTGCCCCTTCGAGAAATCCGAGGAGTTCGATCTTGTCATGGATCTCAAAAAGGGCCTTGCCCAGCCCGTAGAGAAATGCATGTCCTCCCGGCGCGGGCCCTCCCGAAAAGAGAACACCGACTTTCATTGCAACAGCAGGTTGTAGCATGCTCTTTTCAAAAGTGAGACGCTCGCCGTCATTTACTTTTGTTTCACGGATCGGGTTAAGAGCTGTGCAGCACGGGACATCCATCACTTTGGCAGTTTATCACTTTCTTTTTAATTTTCAAAGGAGTATAACTAAAAACCAATGCAGCGTTTTATACTGGTCACGGGCGGCGTTTTATCGTCAGTAGGCAAGGGCGTTTTATCAGCCTCGATCGGCCACCTCCTCGAAAACCAGGGTTACAGCGTGTCGCTCATGAAACTCGATCCCTATCTGAACGTCGATCCCGGTACAATGAACCCGTTTGAACATGGCGAGGTCTATGTAACCGATGACGGTGCAGAAACCGATCTCGACCTGGGACATTATTTCCGTTTTACCCACACCAAATTGTTCAAGGAATCGAGCATCACCTCGGGACAAATTTACAGCGCCGTGATCGGCAAAGAGAGAAAAGGAGAATACCTCGGTAAGACGGTCCAGGTTGTCCCTCACGTGACAGATGAAATCAAGGCTCGCATCATGAAACTGGCCGGCAAAACCCGTAGCGATTTTGTGATTGTCGAAATCGGCGGCACTGTGGGCGATCTCGAATCGGGCCCCTTTTTGGAAGCGATCCGCCAGTTCAAGCAAGAGCGTCCTCAAGAAGTACTGTGTGTCCATCTCACCTACCTGCCTTATCTCGGCACCAGCAGTGAATTTAAAACCAAGCCAACCCAACACTCGGTGCAACTTCTCCTTTCGGTCGGCATTGCCGCAGATATCATCGTGTGCAGGTCAGAGCAGCCGATCCGCGAAGAGACCCGCATGAAAATATCCCTCTTTTGCAACGTACGGCCCGAACATGTTTTCAGTCTGCATGACGTCAAAACAACCATTTATGAAGCTCCGTCCATTCTGTCGGAACAAAAGTTCGATACTGCCCTGCTCAGGCGCTTTGGCCTCGAGGCAAAAGAAGGACTTCAAAACCCCTTAAGCGCCTATATCGCTTCCAAAAAAAAGCGATCTCGTGAAGTAACAATCGGCCTTGTCGGCAAATATCTCACCCATAAAGACGCGTACAAGTCGGTTCATGAAGCGCTTGACCATAGCGGATTTGCTGTGGATGCCGCCGTGAAACTCGTCGATGTCGAATCGGACCTGATTCAATCGGATGCACTGGCCGGAAAGAAATTGGAAGGGCTGGATGGAATCCTCATCCTGGGCGGCTTCGGCGAGAGGGGTTGGGAAGGAAAAATCCATGCCGTTCGCTATGCACGGGAACACCTGATTCCCCTTTTCGGCATCTGTTACGGCCTGCATGCCATCGCAACCGAATTTACCCGCAATGTTCTCGGCTTGAAAGATGCAAACACAACCGAAGTTTCTCCCGAAACTTCCAACCCGGTAATTTCCCTTTTGGAAGAGCAAAAAACGGTCGAAGAGATTGGCGGCACGATGCGGCTCGGAAGTCAAATTTGCAATATCAAACCGGGCACTCGAGCCTTCGAAGCGTATCAAAAAACCCGCGTTGCAGAGCGCCACCGGCACCGGTATGAATTCAACCGCCGCTACTGTGAAATGTTCGAAAAGAATGGAATGGTATTTTCGGGACACCATGAGAAATGGAACCTTGTTGAAATCATAGAACTGTCCACACATCCGTGGCTTGTCGGCGTCCAGTTCCATCCTGAACTTATCTCAAAACCATTGGAGCCGCACCCTTTATATACCGCATTCCTCAAAGCGGCACTCGCGTGCCAAATACCGGAGAAAATCGTTCTTGGGAAAAATACTAGCCGTTGATCTAGGGAAAAAGCGGATCGGGCTTGCCATTTCCAATAGTGACAAGACGATCGCATTCCCCCTCAAAAAAGTCCCTGCCGGACGCACCGCGGAAGCGAGCGCTGAGACGATCCTCAAAGAAATTGAGCTCCTTGGCCCGATCGACGTGATCGTTCTCGGCCTTCCGATCCATCTTTCCGGCCATGAATCGGAAATGTCGAAATATGTCCGCCTTTTCAAAGAATGCCTCGCGGCAAAAACTTCTATCCCTATTCAATTCATTGACGAAAGGCTCACCTCCAAAGGGGCCGAAGCAGACCTTCGCCTCACCGGCAAAAGCCGGCGTCATACGAAAGAAGAGGTGGATGCGGTGAGCGCACATTTCATTTTACAAATATACCTGGACAGGAATAGTATTTAGACATGATTAAGCCCGTTTCGTTTGCGCCGCTCATCGTTTTGTATGCGATCTATCTCTTATTCATGGGATTTATCGGATACCACATTTCTCACAGTCTCGTCTCACTTTTCGCCTCATCGGTCCTCGCTACCCTTCTCATCGTCACTGTCCTTGTCGACAGCAAAAAAGGGGCACTCGCTCTTCTCATTTTGATCTGCCTTTTTTTCGCTTTCCGGATTTTCAAAACGGGAGGAGCCGCCGTCCCGGTCATTCTCTTCTTATCCTCGGCCCTTGTCCTCTGGATCGCAAAATCGGCAACCCTCACTCCTTCTACGAAGTAATATTTTTTTGCGGGCCATTTCTGTTCCGGTATTGAGAGCACCGGCTGCGACGGAAGCGACACCCGAAGACAGCAATCCTCCCCCTGTAATAAACCCGTCATTACTTATGGTATCCCAGGTAAATTGGGATACATGCAAATGTGCAGGAGCATCCATAAAGCCAAGCGGACCGTGCCACTCCCAACGTCCTACAACATATGTCCATGATGGATGAAGATGATTAGGATCCCAGGCCCAATGGGCACTATTATAATGATAATGATAAGGATTCCAGTCCCAATAGCCCCTATGCGTGGAGAGGTACTGCTCTTGGAGCCTATGGAATTGGGTTGTGGCGTCCGGAACCGTTGCACTGACGATACCTGAAACAATGCTACCCATGATAAAGCCGGTCATAAATTTTGCCGGCAGTTTTTTGAACTGTTTAAAGAGCATTTTTTTCAATGCTTCGCGGATAGATTCGTCTTCCGATCTTGACAAGACTGCATCGATCCCGCCGAGAGTAAGTCCCAGCACGATTAGTGCGGCTCCGGCAATCACAAGAAAAATCGGCGCTACGCCAAAAATCGCAGCCACTGCCGCTACCCCACCTAAGATCGATGCTCCAAGAAGGGTGAGCATTTTCGGATTGATGAGCGAAGTAAGAGCCTTTCCAACGTTCAAAACGGTCTTGACCGGATGTATGAGAGCATTTGCAATCAGCTTGAAAATACAGAGAACTACTTTCACTACATTATAAGCACCCTCAAGAGGGCTTTTTAGGAGACGAATGGCAAATCGACCGAGTCGGTTTTCCACCCCGTGAGAATTTCTAAAAAATGCTTTTGCTTTGTTATCGATCGGAGAGAGCTTTCCTACTATGGTATTGATTGCAATATCCAGACTGCCCTGTATACGGCTGATCGGAGGAGCAATCGAGGCCCAACGACGGTCCAACCTCGCGCCTAAAGCATCTATCTTCCCGGAAAGTGATTTCGAAAGGGTTTCCAGCTTGGTACGCTGCTTTCCCCCCTCGTCCAAAGGTAAATCTTCTTGCAAAAGCAGCCTGTCTGTTGAAGATGAACGGCTTATGGATGGTGATCCCATCTCGCCCAAAGACAAGTCGCCTTGCGGGAGCATGTTGCATGTTGAAGATGAATGACTTAACCTTGATGGTTCCATTATTTACTCCTTATAATTATGTAATTAATTATAGGATATAAATAATTAAAGGGTCAACCCTTAAAGATTATTTGACGACACACCCTAATAAACATGCGGCAGGATTTGCAGGATAGCGTAAATTTAGCGGCTACTCCCTACGAAAGGAATAACCGGGACTGCTGTGGTAAGAGCTACCGGATTTACAATACAGCCCGTTAGAGCAGCTCCGCCAGCATTTGTCGTAACAGTAAAGGTATTGCCCAAAGCATTGGTTACCACACCGGCGGGAGCATTAGACCAAGACAGTGGGTTTATATGAAACACCTGGTCTAGTGGGAATCCATCAGGACCGGGGTAAGTCCACGGTACCCATTGTTGATACTGATTCACCCAGATATAGTATTGGTGATGATTTGCAACGAATTTGGTTTGAAGTTCTCTTAATTTTGCCGTGGGATCAATTTGTCCTCCGGCAGCGATGGTGATTCCCGACACAATCGCACCGAAAATAAAGCCGGTAACGAATTTTGCGGGGAGTTTTTTAAAATGTTTAAAGAGCATTTTTTTCAATGCTTCCCGAATAGACTCGTCTTCCGGTCTTGATAAGACTGCATCGATCCCGCCGAGAGTAAGCCCCAGCACGATTAGTGCAGCTCCGGCAATCAAAAGGGCCACCGGAGCAAAACCGAAAATTGCAGCAACGGCTGTAGCACTCCCGATGATCGCCGCTCCAAGAAGGGTGAGCTTTTTCGGATTGATGAAAGAAGCGAGAGCCTTTCCAACGTTCAAAATAGTATTGATGGGATGTATGAGAACATTTGCAATCAGCCTGAAAATACAGAGAACTACTTTCACTACATTATAGGCACCTTCAAAAGGGCTTTTAAAAGCTCGGATTACAAAACGGCCAAGACGGTTTTCCACCCCATGGGACTTTCTGAAAAATTCTTTTACTTTGACATCGATCGGAGAGAGCTTTTCGGCCACGACACTCATTACCGTATCGAGACTACCCTGCAAGCGGCTGATCGTAGTAGCAAACGAGGCCCAAGTACTGTCCAAACTCACTTGTAAAGTATCTATCTTATCGGAAAGTGATTTCGAGAGGGTTTCCAGGTTGGTTCGCCGCTTTCCCCCCTCGTGCGAAGATAAGTCATCTTCCTGCGATAAACTATTGAATCCAAATAAGCTTGTTGAAGATGAACGACTTAATCCTGATGGTTCCATTATTTGCTCCTTATAATTATGGAATTAATTATAAGATATAAATAATTAAAGAATCAATCCTTAAAGATTATTTGAACCGGGACCGCCGAAGGTTCCCCCTTTCGGGGAAGCTGGGTCCATGCCGGCGGATTGCAGTCCGCAGGGACGGTTGAACCGGGTTTCGACCACCTTCCAGTCGATGTTGTCGATCACAATTTCGACGTATTTCTTCCGATCCAGCCCGAACTGGGTAATGTAAGCGTGCTCCCAAAGATCGATGATAACGAGAGCGCATTCTGAGGCAAGGAGTCCGATGTCATGACCTTCAATAAAAGCGTTTGTCATCGCACCCGTCATCCGGTTAAAGTAGAGAATTGCCCAGCCGGTGCCGCGGGTCATCGCCGTCTGAATCATATGTTGTTTCCAGGTATCGTACGATCCGAAATTTTGTGCGATTCTCTTTGCCACAACGCCAATTCCCAAATACGAATTCTTGCCGCCCAGGTTTTCAAAATAGAGTTCATGCAGTCGCATTCCATCATACTCAAAACCGTATTGGCGCTTGATTGAGGCAAAGATAAACTGGTTTTTAGCCCCTTCTAAACTGAGATCATCGAGCATCGATTGGAGAAAATTGACTTGGGCTACATAACCTCGGTATAGTGTGAAATGCATTTCGAACAGTTTTTTGTCAATTTCGGGAACTTTTGCCGGAAGGGCAGAAAAATCCATCGGCTTAAACTGCGCTGCACCAAGTAGTAACGATAAACTCAAAAAAATCGGAAATTTCATAATACAACCTATCCTGCCACGGTGATTTCAGGAGCAAGATAGACGTCCTGAATTACATGTAATAGTTTGATGCCGTCTCTCATCGGTTTTTGGAACGCTTTGCGGCCCGAAATGAGCCCCATCCCTCCGGCACGCTTGTTGATCGCAGCGGTGAGCGCCGCTTCCTGTAAATCATTCTTGCCCGACGGACCTCCCGAATTGATGAGCCCGATACAACCTGCATATGCATTGAGCACCTGGTAGCGGGTAAGGTCGATCGGGTGGTCGGAGCTGAGCTCCGAATAAACGAGGTCGCTCGTTTTTCCGAAATGCAACGCTTTGAATCCTCCGTCGCAGGTAGGCAGCTTTTGTTTGACAATGTCTGCCTTAATGGTAGCGCCGATGTGAATCGCTTGCGAGGTGAGATCGCTTGCGGTATGGTAATCTTCTTCCTTGGTTTTAAAGGCGCTATTTCTGAGATAACACCACAAGACCGTTGCCATTCCCAGCTCGTGCGCATGCGCGAACGCTCTAGCAATGTCGACAATCTGCCGGTCACTCTCTTCCGAGCCGAAATAGATCGTCGCCCCGATCGCCTTGGCACCGAGATTGTATGCCTCCTCGATCGTTCCGAATAAAATCTGGTCGTACTTGTTCGGATAAGTGAGCAGCTCGTTATGGTTGATTTTGACGATAAACGGAATTTTGTGAGCATATTTGCGTGCTACGAGGGCAAGCACTCCAAAAGTGGAAGCAACAGCATTGCACCCCCCTTCGAGCGCAAGCTCAACGATTTTGCGGGGATCGAAATAGACCGGGTTGGGAGCAAACGCACTCGAGGCGGAATGTTCAATTCCCTGGTCAACGGGAAGGATCGATAAATAACCGGTACGGGCAAGACGGCCGTGATTGAACATCGCTTGCAGACTTTGCAATGTGCGGATGTTACGGTCGCTATGGGAAAAGATGCGATCGACAAAATCAGGACCCGGGAGGTGAAGCATCTCTCGTGGGATTTTCCCTTGTGCAAAACCCATCACAGTTTCAAGCCGGTCTCCCAAAATAAGCTCTAATTCTTGAAATAACATCAACTACCCCTCTTTTTTTCAATTTATCACAAAATATTTTTTTTTACCTGAATAAATTCCCTGTTAAGATATGATATTGCGCCGTGGACGAACATACCAGCATAGCTTTTTCACTGAGACCCGCTGTTTCCGACTTCTTTCCGGAAAGGTGGACTTCATTCCTGAGAAAAATCGGATCTTCTGAGGAGTGCGCCCATTTCGTGTATGAAAAAATACAAAAAACTCCTTGTTCCGGTAAGATTCTGCAAATCATTGCGTCGACGATCATTGCCTTAAAACCGGAAAGGCTCCTTGATCTGAGAAGATTCGGGCTCATGAAGCTTGAACTTGTACGGATCGAATTGAGACAGCTTCACACCCAATATGATCATTTTCCTATACATATTCCCGAGCTCCGGTTTGAGGAGTGCGATTTACCCAAGGATTTGGAAGCTATCTTTTCTCCCGTCTCGGTTGAGGTGTTATCACTCAAAAACTGCGCGTGGGAAGGGTCCTTTTTTTTGTGGCAGTGTTACCATCTGCAAACGCTTGCTCTCGAGTCGATGAATTGTCCCCGCGTGCCTCTCATTTCAGACTCTTTGAAATGTGTGACCATAACCAATTCTCGAATCGCTCAAGTAATAGTCCCGTCTTCCGACCATAATATAATGGGGCTGCTCCGGGATCTTCCCGCCTTGCGCACAGTGAGCGTCTCTCGGGACGGTCTGTATGTAATCATTGCGTTAGAGAATCCAACGATCCCAATGCCCGTACCTTTCCCGAATTTCCCCTCGAGGAATGCAGAGGAGGACAATAAGGACCCCTATGATGAGGAGGTTTATGTTGGACGATAGTGAGCTGCCGGAAAGAAACCACGACCCGATCGCAAGCCACAATCCAAACATGATCAAGGCATAGCGAATGATGCGCGCCACTTCCGCAAGTGCGATGATAGACGTCACGATGACGAGCGGGCCGATCAGATAGAGAATGTCGGAATAGAGTGATTTGGGAAGGTCAAACGCATACGGGGTCAGCATGAGCCAGCCGCCAAGAAGCGCTGTAATAAAAAGGTTCCAGCGAAATCCGATTCCCCATCGGAGCGATTCGATGAGAGAGCTCACCTTCCCTTCGAACGGGGGCGTGCGCTTGTCGTCTTTGGCAGCGCGGATGTTGTCTCCGAACCAGAAGGAATGCCACAGGGACTTGCCTTCGCGGCGGGCCTGATTCAATCCGGCAAACACAGCCACCATCTCATCAACCGTGAGAGTGACCATGATCAGCATCGAG
>Ga0155580_120_pt2 | contig 17118 bp, 13 predicted proteins | sample RifCSPhighO2_12_FD_107237 | JGI IMG/M metagenome (GOLD analysis project Ga0155580, IMG submission 107237) | Chlamydiae bacterium RIFCSPHIGHO2_12_FULL_49_11 | reverse complement strand
GATGGTTGCTCCTGCCGTGTTTGCCCGTTTTTTTACCCGTTCGCTCCTTCCCTTTTGCCTCCTTTCCCTTGTGGTCGGGGGCGTGAGCGCCCTTTGCGGCATGATGCTCTCCCTCAATCTTTCGACATGGATTCAGAATGAGCTTGGACTGCGCTGGACGGTGGCAAGCGGCCCCATGATTGTGATTGTTGCTTCGATGCTCGCCTTGTGCGGAATTTTGTTTGGCACGAAACGGGGTTACTTTGTTGAAACGGTGCGCAAATGGCGCTTCCAATACAAGCGGAATGAAGAAAACGTGATCAAACTCTTTTTTTACGATGATGCGATGTATTCCTTTGCCAAGCTGCATGAGAAACTCGGCATGGGGAAACCGCTGCTCAGATTGATTTTGTTCTTTTTTATGCGGCGCGACTGGTTGATTATGGAAGGCGGAGCGTACAAAATTACCTCTCTCGGTGCTCGAGAGGCCCGACAAATTGTGCGCAGACACAGACTCTGGGAAAGTTTTCTTGCTGAGGCCCTCAGCGTGGACGTGCGGCAGGTGCATCAAAGTGCCAACGAAATGGAACACATTTTGACCCGTGAAATCGAACGGGAGATCGAAAAAGCCCTTGATGGCACGATGCTCGATCCGCACAGCCGTACTATTCCGGAGGAGTGCTGAGATGCTATCGTACCGCGGCAGCCATTTTTTTGATTTTTTTGTCGTTATGGCAAAACGGCTTTTCGGTTTTTTTTCCGGCACCGTGCAAACCCTTGCAGGGGATGAAGTGCAAATATGCATCCTCGTTTGCCTCGGAGCGGCGGCAGCGCTTCTGGGAACGTTTTTCTTTTTGAAGAAATCCCTCATGGTGATCAACAGCATCTCCCATACTGTTTTGTTCGGGATCAGCATCACGGCCGTCATAATCCGGATTGTGCTCGGCCGCACCATCGAAATCGATGCCATGCTCACCCTCACCGAAATGATGCTCGCCTCTTTATGTACTGCGACTCTGACGTTGTGGCTGATCCGTTTTTTTGTCAAAAAATTGCGCATGCAGGAAGATGCCGGCATCGGTTTCGTGTTCACCTTCCTGTTCGCGCTCGGCCTTGTTCTGATCACTCTCATCGCGCGCAATACCCATATCGGCACCGAAGTGATCATGGGAAATCTTGACCTTGTTCATCCCCATGACATCGCAGTCTGTGCACTCACCTTTGCGGCTGCCCTCTCCTTCGTCGCTTTTTTTTATATTCCGCTCACAACCCGCGCTTTTGATGCCGGTTTCGCGGGAGTGGCGCGGACCGATTTTGCCTTTCAAGAATTTTTACTCACACTAGTTTCCGGGTTTATCGTCGTGATCGGGTTTCGTGTTGTTGGCGTCGTAGCTCTTTTAGGACTGTTTGTGCTGCCGCCCATGATCGCACGACGGTTTACTTCCAGCGTGAAAACCATGCTCGGAGCGGCGGTGATGATTTCTACGGCGACCTCGATCTGTGCCGTTGCCCTTTCTCGCCATATTTTGTCGGCATATCATACCGCTCTTTCCACTTCGGGAATGCTTGTGACTCTGCAGGCGCTTGTTTTTCTGTTTTCGCTTGCCCCTTCCCGAAAAGAGGGAAAAGAGAAGAGCATCGCATGAAGAGAGTGGTCATTTTCGGTTCAACCGGACAGATCGGGCAAAGTGCTCTTTCGGTCATTAAAGAGTCTCCGGATCTGTTTCGCGTTGCCGGTCTTTATGCCCACTCGAATGAGGCGCTGCTCAAGCAGCAGAGTGCCGAATGCGGCGGCGCCCTTACAGGCCTCCTCGAAAAGGGGAATGCAGCGTTTTGTGGCGTTGTCGGAATGCCGGAGATGCTCGATCAGGCACTTCCGGACATCGTGATTTTCGCTTTCCTCAAATCGGTGTCCCTCGCGGCACTCCTCCTTTCTCTAAAAATGGGGGTTCGGTGCCTTTTGGCAAACAAAGAGCTCCTTGTTTCGGCGGGAAAACTCATTATGGAAACGGCCGAACGGTACCACAATCCCGTTATTCCGATCGATCATGAACACGGAGCCATTTTTCAATGCCTTCTCGGAGAAAAACAAGCAGCGGTGCGAGAGGTGATACTCACTGCATCGGGCGGTCCTTTTCTCTATACCGACGCCAAAGATCTGGAAGAGATCACGCCTGAGCTTGCCTATCGCCATCCTCACCTGCAAATGGGTAAGCGCGTGGCGGTGAATTGTTCAACTCTCATGAACAAAGGATTGGAAATGATCGAGGCACAACGCCTTTTCGGGCTTCTTCCCGGACAGATAAAGGCGGTAATTCACCCCGAAAGCATCGTACAGAGTCTCGTGACTTTTGAGGACGGATTTACCAAAGCCGTTTTAGCACCCCATTCGCTCGCTCATCCCCTCCGTTATGCCCTCCATTTTCCCCATCGTGCTTCCTCTATGCCGGGCCTGGATTTTTCCCCCGGCATGAAATTGCAATTTTTTCCTCCCGATCTTCAAAAATTCCGTTGTCTTGCTCTTGCACAGCATGCCATGCACCTCGGAGAGAGCGCCCCGTGTTTTTTATCGAGTGCAAATGAGGTATTGGTTGATCGATTTTGTCGAGGTGAGTTAAAGTGGTTAGCGATAGGTGAAAAGTTGGAAGGTTTGCTCCAAAAACATACTCTCTCAAAATTGGACACTCTCGAAAGTATTTTTGAAACCGAGAGGATGGGAGCCGAGAGCGCCCGAAAGGAATAAATGATAGGAACAGGAAATCTCACAAATATTCTTCTCGCCCTTCTAGGACTTGGGTTTCTCGTTTTCATCCATGAGCTTGCCCATTTTATCGTGGCAAGGCGCAATAAGATGCGCATCGAAGTGTTCAGCATAGGAATGGGCAAGCCGATTTTCTTTTGGCATAAGGACGGCGTGCGCTGGCAAATCGGAATCTTGCCGTTCGGAGGCTTTGTCAAAATTGCCGGCGATACGGCGGAAAAAGGAGTTGATCCACGCTCCATTCCCGACGGGTTTTTTGGAAAGACGCCCTGGCAAAGGCTTAAAGTTGCTCTTGCAGGACCTGTGATCAATATCTTCTTTGCTCTCATTGCTTTTACTTTGATTTGGATGTACGGAGGGCGCGATCAAGCCTTTTTTGAACATACCAAAATCGTCGGCTGGATTGACCCCAAGTCGGAGCTTTATGAAAAGGGGATCCGTCCCGGTGATGCTATCAGCGAGTATGACGGCCGTCCCTACCAAGGATACAAAAGCCTCATGTATTCGAGTGTGACTGCCGGAAGCGAAGTCCCTATTACCGGAACAAAAATCCAATACCTCACGGGAATTCAATCGCCGTATACGTACAATCTTGCCCCCTATCCCGACAGCTACCACGGTACCGAGTTTCAGACAATCGGCGTTCTTTCGCCGGCACGCCTCTTCAAGTTTGACGGCTTTGATGCCTCCGGCGAGCTTGATGCTCCTCTTTACAAATCCGGCATCCAAAAAGGGGATTACGTCGTTTGGATCGATGGTGAAGTGATTTTCTCTCTTCCGCAAATCCAAAGCATCGTGAACCGTAATGCGGCTCTTGTGACGGTGGAAAGAGGCGGAAGTACGATTCTTGCGCGCGTGCCGCGTACCTACATTTCCGATCTCGCACTGGGAGTCGAAGAGAGGCAGGAGCTTTTGGATACCAAACACGAAGCGAAGATCGGCGGTCTGGAAAGCACTTACATCACCCTTCCTTATGAGCTGGATGCGAGCCTTACGGTTAAAAAAGCGGTCAACCTGGTAAAAACCCCGAGTTTATTGCAGGAAGAGAAGATTGCGCCGGTTCAGCCGACAGGAAGGGAGGCACTCGATGAGTCCCTTTTGCCGGGAGACAAAATTGTGGCAGTCTATGGGGAGCCCGTCCATCTTCCCAGTGAACTTGCGCAAAAACTGCAAGAGCGCAGAGTACTCGTGGCAGTAGACCGTCCCGAAGAACATTTCCGATTTACCTCGGTCAATGAAGATGAAATCTTCCGTACCAAGTTTGACTGGAAGCATCTCTCTGAGCTCGTCCGGAATCTCGGAGTGCGAGATGTGCATAATGTTGGTACAGTCCATCTCTTGAAGCCCATTGTACCGATCACCCTCGAAGATTTCAGGAAAGTTTCCGACCGATCCACTCTTGCCGAAAAGGCAAAGCGGCCCTATGAACTCTTTTCCCGTCCGACCTATTATATTTTCGTAGGATCGCGCATTGCAGACCAGAAAGTACTCTACAACCCTCCGCCTCTTGTCGTCTTCAAAGAACTTGTGGCGGAAACCTACCACACCCTTGGTTCACTCTTTCGCGGCCATCTTAATCCCAAGTGGCTCTCAGGTCCCGTCGGCATCATGAAAGTGATGCATGACCGTTTCGGACTTGGAGTCAAAGAGGCGGTCTACTGGCTTGGCCTCATTTCCCTCAACCTCGGTCTTATCAATCTTCTTCCCATCCCTATGCTCGACGGAGGGCACATCTTCTTTTCCCTTTGGGAAATCGTAACTCGGAAGAGACTTTCCCCGGGCCTCATTCAAAAAATCACAATGCCTTTCATGGTACTCCTCATCGGCTTCTTCCTCTTCGTCACTTACCACGACCTCCTCCGTCTCTTCAAATAGGGAGACGGAATTTTCCTCGAGATTTTTATTGGAGTTTTGTTATAATTGTCCAAAACGAGGTTTTCCATGCATCCTATTTTGCCTTCTCTGACAAGAACACTTCCCTTTCCTCTGAAGAATGGGTCTCACACTCGCAAGCCTGCTGTTATGGACTGTATCGTTCTTTGTGTTGCATCCGCCGCTTTACGAGCCGGCTCGGGCGTTAATGACGTTAAGCCGGTTGTTTCTCCGCCGGCCGGGCAAATCAATTTGATGACACGCCCTACCGACTTGTATTCTCTGAAGAAATTATATCAAGTTCAAGCAGAGCACTCGTACCCCTTTGAGAGGAATTTCTTTGAGGCAATGATGAAACTGTGCGACCATTATGAAAAAAAAATGAAAGCTCACAACTGCGGCCCTCAGATTTTTTCTGGGTTCCAGGAGGTGGCGCATCGTGAGTTTAAGATAGCTGCTGCCCGAATATTGGCTGCTCAGATGACGTACCTTCTATCACAACCGTCCCCCGCTTTGACAAACCAGCAGCCCCCCTCGGTTCCTTCCACCGGTCAACCCCAGCAGCCCCCTCCTTACGCTGATGATTCGGACAGTGAAAGCTAGGGCGTGTGTCGTCGATTAATTAATTTCCCCTTGTTAAAAGGTGGCAAAGTAGGTCATAGCTCCTCCGCGGAAGGCAGCGGCGTTTTTGCCGAAGAGGGAAAGGTAACCGCTTGCGATAAAGCCGCTCGTTGGCGAGATGTTGAGCCCAAAGCCGGGAGTAAGATAGGCCAGATAGGAGTCGTTCGCATTCAGATCTAAAAGGGCTCCCGTATCGTCCATTCCCGGATAGCCGCGGAATTTCACGTTCCCCTGATAATTGAAGGCAAAATCACACGCGATTTCAATGAGTTCGGTAAGGCCGACTTGAAATGAACCTGTGAAGGTAAGCACGGTCTTGGGATAAAAAGTGCCGTTTGTTTCGGGTACGCCGCCGTAATAGCTGACACCATGCGTCTTGCGTTTTGTTTGCCACGACCAGGAGATGTTTGTCGTGATCATGAAAAATTTAAACCCCTTTTTCGGAAGGTAGGTCCATTCGGTGAAAATGAAGGGGCCCGTCTGGAAAGAGCCGTTAGTGCTCGCTTGCAAATTAGACCAATTCGGATTTAGAGCATCGTATCTTCCTGTGGGGAAGGCTTCGAAAAGACCCAGGAGGATGGCAAATAACGTTTGTTCCCACGTTTTTGCCACAAGCTGGTAGCCCAGGTAAAGAAATGTAGAGGCAAACTCACACGCAGCATGAGATCGTTGCGCATTGACATCGACCTGGAACAAGACATCGATTTCCCAATTGGGGTAAAATCCGTATTGCAAATACAGTTGAGTGAACGTAAGGGTGGTACTCGGGGCCGCTTCGAATTTTCCCGAATTGGAATAATCGCCGTACCCATTGCTCATATAGAAATACGGTTGAATGATGAGCGATTTATAGTCTTCCACATAGCCGTCAAAGGCAACGAGATTGCCCGTGTTCGGAGGCATCTGGAGCTTCGCCACGGTTTTGGAGGGAGTGCTCGATGCGGAATCATCCTTTGCGCATAGGAAAGCGGACAAGGATATGTTGATACCGGCTATCAATACTAAGTTTGGTACAAACATCGAAACATTTTCCTTGTTTCCTTTTACGATTTTTTGTATCGAAAAATCAGAAATAGGGCAAGTTCCATTTGGCAAAGATTGACGATTTGACAAAAGATTTGGTCGATTTGCTGGAAGAGATTTTGCTGGATGTGCCCAAATCAGTGAACGGCAATAAAAGCGCTTCACAACGGATTCGAACTAAAACGGTACGGCTTTCCAAACTCACCAAAGCCTGGCGCCGCGTGTCTCTTGAAACAGAACAAAAACGTGTCCGTAAAAAATAAGGAGCGCCCCGAAGGGCGCACCTCATGCGTTTTTACTCTTCTTTTTTATCGTCCATGACTTCAACTTCGGCTTCTTCGATATCGTCCCCGGGTGCTGCAGCACTATTTTCTTGTGCCTGCGGACCCCCTTGACGACTCATCGATTCTCCGATTTTTTGGATGACCCGGCTGAGTTCATCTTTTGCATTTCGGATCGAATCGATATTATCGGTTTTCATTGCCTCTTTGGCCGCCTCGATTTTAGACCGGATTTCATCCGCAACGTTTGCAGGGATTTTGTCCTTGTAATCGGTAAGCGACTTTTCTGCACGGAATACAAGCGCATCGGCTTCGTTCTTCACGTCGATTTTTTCCCGCATTTTGCGGTCTTCTTCTTTATGAGACTCGGCCTCGTTGATCGCTTTTTGGATTTCGGCATCGGAGAGTCCCGATGAAGCTTCGATCCGGATTTTTTGTTCTTTTCCGGTCGACTTGTCTTTGGCCGAAACGTGCAAAATGCCGTCGGCATCGATGTCGAAAGCGACCTCGATCTGCGGCGTGCCGCGCGGTGACGGCGGAATATCGGTGAGGTCGAACTGACCGATCATCCGGTTATCGCGGGCAAGCTCACGCTCGCCTTGCAAGACTGAAATCGTCACGGCGGGCTGGTTATCGGCAGCCGTCGAGAAGACTTGCTTTTTCTGTGTCGGGATTGTCGTATTGCGCTCGACGATTTTGGTCATCACGCCGCCCATCGTCTCGATTCCGAGCGAGAGGGGAATGACGTCGAGCAGCAGCACATCTTTGACATCGCCGGTCAGGACTGCACCCTGGATTGCAGCACCGATCGCGACCACCTCATCGGGGTTTACCCCTTTGTGCGGCTCTTTTCCGAAAATTTTGCGCACTTTTTCCTGCACCATCGGCATCCGCGTCATACCCCCGACGAGAATGATTTCGTCGATTTGGGAAGCGGAGAGGCCGGAGTCTTTGAGGGCTTTCAAGCAGGGGGACTCAGTTTTATCGACCAGGTGTCCGACCAGACTTTCGAGCTTTGCCCTTGTGAGGGTAAAGTTCAAGTGTTTGGGTCCCGAAGCGTCCATCGTGATGAACGGCTGGTTGATTTCGGTCGAGTTTGTTCCCGACAGTTCGATTTTGGCTTTTTCTGCCGCATCGCGGAGGCGCTGCAGCGCCATTTTGTCTTTTGATAGATCGACTCCCGTCTCCTGCCTGAACTCTTTAAGGAGCCATTGCAAGATCGCTTCGTCGAAGTCGTCGCCGCCGAGGTGGGTGTCTCCATTCGTTGCAAGCACTTCGAATACTCCCTCTCCAATTTCTAGGATCGAGATATCGAACGTACCGCCGCCGAGGTCGTAGACGGCTACCTTTTGGTCTTTCCCTTTCTTGTCGAGACCGTAAGCGAGCGCTGCCGCCGTCGGTTCGTTGATGATACGCTTTACGTTCAGCCCGGCGATTTTACCCGCATCTTTTGTGGACTGGCGCTGCGAATCGTTGAAGTAAGCGGGAACGGTGATAACCGCTTCGGTCACTTCTTCACCCAGGTAGTTTTCGGCCGCTTCTTTGAGCTTGGCGAGCACGTGGGCGCCGAATTCTTCGGGAGAGTACGCTTTGCCGTTGATTTCGATTGCCGCTTTACCGCCGCTGCCTGAAACGACTTTATAGGCGACCATTTTTAGTTCGGACGAGACTTCGTTGTAGTTGCGTCCGATAAAGCGCTTGGCCGAGTGGACCGTATTTTCGGGGTTTGTGACTGCCTGCCTTTTGGCGGGGATGCCAACGAGACGCTCTGCTCCTTTGAAAGCAACGACCGACGGTGTTGTTCTGCCCCCTTCCTGGTTGGTGATCACTTTGGCCTCACTGCCCTCCATGACGGCGACGCACGAGTTTGTCGTTCCAAGGTCGATCCCGATGATTTTTTTACTTTTTTTTCTTTCAGCCATGATGTTTCTCCTTATCTTCGGCGGGGATTATTTTTGCCTTCGAGACTTTCACTTTCGCGGGGCGAATGATCCGCTCCCCATGCTTGTAACCGCGCATGATCTCTTGGAGAACAATGCCGGGCCGGCATGAGTCAGTTTCTTCGGCTTCAATCGCCTCGTGAAAGTGAGGGTCAAAGGGTTTTCCTTCCGATGCAAAAGCAAAAATCCCATGATTTTCTAATACTTCATTGAACTGGTCGGCGATCATTTTGAAGCCGACAGCCCAGTTTTTGATTTCATCCGACATATTGTCGGTGTATTTGAGGGCGCTCAAAAAATTATCGAGGGGGAGCAAAAATTCGCGGAGCATGTTTTCGATCGCAAACGAAATCATTTCCTTTTTTTCCTGAATCAGCCGCTTGCGCATATTTTCCATTTCGGCAAGGGTTGACATGTACTTGGCACGCGCCGAATTTAGCTCTTCCGATAGATGTTCCACTTTTTCCTTGAGGAGCGCCGCGTAGGAAGATTCCTCTTTGTCCTGTTCAAGGGTTGTTTCTTCTTTCTCCGGTTCCTGAGAAATTTTTTCATTATCCATTATGAGTCTCTTCTTGTTTTATAAGTTATTTCCGCAGTAGTTTTATGTTGGTCCAGGGTTTGGGGACGAAATTCCCGATACGAGAGCTTGTATTTTTCCACCGTGAGGGATAATTTTTGTCCCATAAATTCGGCGAAAGTGTGCAATTTGGCAAAAACTCCCGGGTAATCGAGCCTATCGGGGCCGAGAAGGAGGATGACGCCGGCCGGTTTTCCCTGGATGGAATAGGCAAGCCCGACAACACCGGCCACATGCGGCGGCAGAATGAAAGGTGCTAAGTCGTCGCCGATCCAATAAGCAATCCTGCCCTCTTCCAGTGTTGCCTTGGCAAATTGGCGCACATGGCGGATATTTTCAAACAGGCCAAGGGTGTTTGCCAAGATGCTCGGGTCGTGAAATTCAGGGTGGGTCAGAAGCTTGGAGAAGCCGGTCCTGTACACATCTTCGTATTCGAAGTGGGTGAAAGAGATGAAGTGGCGCAAGATGATTTCATTGTAGGCATATTTGGCAAACTCTTCCTCATCGGGGGACATTTCGGGTTTATTCTCTCCGGAAAGCCTGTAGGCAAAATAGTCTTCAATCCGCTTTAAGGAAAACGAGCTGAGTTTGCGATGCAAGTATAGAACTTCGGTATTGATCAGGCCGAATTCCGAAATGATGACGCAGAGCGCCCTTTTTTCGTCGAGACTGAGGATACGGATTTTGGACACGAAGTCCTGATCGAAGCGGGGAGATGCGAGAAGGACGGCACACCCGGTCATTTCACTGAGAACTTCGATGCTCTTTTGGAAGTATTTGGAAAACTGTTTCGTATCACTGAGCAAGACCGATTCGAGAAGGAGGCGATCGGCTTTGAGAAGGGTGTGGTGGCGGAGAGATTTTTCTGCAAACATCCTGAAAGCGGCATGGGTGGGAACCCGCCCTCCCGAAATATGGTGTTGTTTCAAAAGTCCCTTTTTTTCTAGCAACGCGAAGTAATTCCGGATTGTGGCCGAACTGATATGGGAAAATCCCTGCTCTTTCAAGGTATTGGAGCCTACCGGCCTGCCGTCCTTGAGATATAGGGAAACAAGACCCATAAGAACTTCCAGCTCTTTCTGTTCCTTCGACGATTTTTGCATAGATTTCCTTTCGCAACCACTATTCTACAAAAAGGGGAAAAAGAAGGCAAGAAAATTTAGCAGTCAAGTTATTTGACTGCTTATCTAATGACGCAAATTACTTAATATAAATATGATATCAATGCAGAAACCCAAACGGTCAATAGCCGGGTTACTCTGCCGATTGTCTATGAGAACCTCTTTCCTGTCTTGTGAGATCTGTCGCTCCCGCTTCCTCTGATAGATGCCGTCTTACTCGGCTCTCATATAGACGAAGCCGATCTTCAATCTGACGTCGCAGGTCGGTATCTTCGTACACATCCTCACGTCTGACCACACGTCTCGTCATCGGTGAAGTAAGAGGAGCGTTCGTATTTTCACAAGTCCGAAACCATTCCTCTAATTTGGCGCGTTCATAAGGCTCATATGCATCATTACGAATGCGAACGGGAAACCGTATGGGGGTGGAAGATATGGGACATTCATGTTCCGCAAAGAAGGGATCAAGATATAACTCTTCCGGAATGGTGTTTGAGTTTGCAAGATCTATCCCGTCATAGTCGGCATTTGCAATGCCGGCCCCTCGTGGTTGAAAAGCGGGTCCGGCCGCCCTCGCCGCGACTTGAACAGATCGGGTTCTTATCCCTTGACGCAGCAGTTTCATCAAGTCAGGGCTCCGAAGGGTATCTTCAATCGGTGTCAAACAGTTGCCAATTGCTTCACCTGTTGATCCCGGGCCTCTCATACGGCAGGCGGTACGAACCGTCGCAATAAGGTGAGTGACAGAAATACGCGCCAGTTTTGCTGCTCTTTCTTCATCCGAAGCGGGTTCTTGAAGTATTGTCGGTATCCGCCATGATAGATCGCTAGACAACAATTGTGTCAGTCTTGCTACAAATTCCGTTTTTCGGCAAGCAGGATTCTGCCCATTCAGCGCACACCCTAATGTTAAGACTTTCAAGGCAATATCCACTTTGTGATCTGTTTCATACCCCGCTGCGGGAGTGGTTGTGATGTCATTTACTAACCCGGCTGCTTCTTCCATTACACGTAACGTATTGCACAATCGTGCCCCGTATTCTAATGCTTTAGCTATTACTGACATAAGACCTCCTTGGTTTAGTCAATGTGTTTGTGGCAAAGAATGAGATTCTCCTGCACTGCAGGGCGGAATTCGTTGATGCCATAATGGTCAAGCTGCAGTATAATGTGCTGCAAAATCTCACGAAGGGGGCTGCGATCATCCCCTTCTTTCCGTTGATTTTTTTGTATGTGGTAAGTGTATAGTAACTGAATTATTTCACATTCGGGTATTTGGATTTCGAAAGACCGTTCCAGATCTTTCACATCGTCATGTAATTTCAGATGGTGTCGAAGTATTTCATCGGATAAAGGGTTGTCAAAATGCGTTAGATCAGACAAAGCTGCAACTATTTTTCGCTTTGCTAAATTACGCAATTTGGCGATGCAGGTGGAGGAAAAACCCTGAAAAACAGTTCGAAATCCGGATAAAGCATCCATTGCCTGAGGGTCGCGTAGAAACAAATTTCCTGCTGATGAAAATTGGGACACAAATTCCAAATAGCTATCCCCGAATTTTCTGAATAATTTAATGATTTCGTGGATGTCACTCGCAACATTGAGTATACGGTCGTCTATATCCATGCTTGCGTACAAGACATCAATAAGATATTGCCAATTCTCCGCTTCAGGGGTGAAAGGCAGCAATCGGCCTTGAATGGCACTACACTCTAATACTTGTGCATCGGTTCCGGGTAACCGGATTCTGTTGAGCAATTGAACCGCGTTTCCGTACGTATCAATCAGAACATTTGGGTTTTGTATGCGGGTCTCTAAAAGGTTTCTGAACGTTCTCGAGATACTATCTGCTTCTTGTCTTGTAAAATTGGTTTGAGCGAGAACTGTACCGGATGAAGAGGTTAATGTAGCCGTTATTGCTATTAATATTTCCGGCACTATCATGGCACTTCCTGCAATCGTAAATAGCCGATTCATCGGGATCTTCGATCGATGTACAACTACCGCAAACCCAATCAAAATGGGAAGCAAGACAACCAATAATTCGGGTTGTTCATGCAGTTTCTTTCTAAGAGCAGAAGATTTCATAACAAGATCACGCTGCAGGTTAGCCAGGTACCGGAGCGCTTCAGGAGGGATCTGTTCTATTAGTCGCGTGCAAAATTGCACAAGTTTCGTTTGCAGTATTTGGTTGCAACCTAATTTGATCCAGTAACTTGCGCTTTCCGGAGTGTTCTGATAGACCCCTTGCAACAAAAAACCAAGATGCCTGAGTGAAACGTCGGATGAGGAACATGTGTTATCGATGTAACTAAAATAGAGTGGTTGACATATCTCGACTAGGAGTTTCAAGGAAAGAGGCGTATCTTTTACTTTTGCATCGTGTGCCAATTCAGCGGATTCGGCAGCAGAACGTGTAAGCAAAGCGCTTGCCATTATAAATTCATCGCCTTTTAAGGCGGCACCGGTCGCAACTAGGTCGGCAAGTACTGCAAATCCGTTGAATGCAACGGTTACTTTTTCGTCTGTTGTACTGAGCCGATTTTCATCATAACGTTTTTTCACATCGGACGCGTACGTATATAATCTCTCCCCGGTTTTAACGATGCGAAAGAAACCGTAAATGACCGTCAAACCTCTGGAAATGACCGCAAGTGCCACAAGAACACCCTTTTTGGACTTGGTAAGAAAGTGTACCAAAAAATACATATTTCTTGTATATATTTTTACAATAACTTTGTTGTCAGGTCGGAGATGATGTGGGGCAAGATGTCGAGAATGGAGGGGGTCCAGTCGAGGCCGCGTTTGTAGATGAGGTTCGCGGCGATGTAGCTGCTGATCATGGCTTTTTTGTGAATGTCGGGGATGTGGGTGAGGATGCGTCCTTCAAAATGTGTGCGGAAGAAGGGAAGGTTGTAGAGGAAAAGGCATCTGTTGAGAGGATCGTTCGGATCGGAGGAGAGGGTGACCGGTTCGAGGCCGGAGAGAATCCTGTACATGAGGTCGTTGATCTTTTCCGATAGCTCGTCCGAAATTTGGGTGAGGGGCTTTTTTGTCGCGAGGTACGTGTGCAGTAAAAGCCGGGCTTCGTCTTCGGCTTTAATGCGGATGAAATCGAGAATTTCGGGCATGAAAGTGGTTTTGTATTTGAGAAATTCCGCATCGGTGAGGATGAGGCCGGACAGAACCTCCAGGGAAGAGCAAATGACCCCTCCCTTGTTTGCGGAGCTGTCTTTGATGATGAGAACTCCCTTGGTTTCCAGGGCGCGGCGTGCTTCGGGAGTGAGATAGAGATTGGCTCCCTCAATGATCGCTTTCGAGGTGGGCTCTCCGCTTGCGTCAAGAAAATCTTTCCAGTTGCCCAGATTGAGGGTGCGCGGACGCCCCCCTGCCGGGATGAAAATGTCGGTCGCGGTTTGGTGTAGATTGTGGCTGAAAAGGTAATGGGTATCACTGCCGCTCAGCCATTCTTCGTGAAGTAGACCCTTTTCCTTCCGTGTGCATAGCGTCAATTGGGTATACGGGACCTCTTCTTTCTTCTTCTCGAGGTCAAGGAGAAAACCTCCGTCGGAAAGTTTTCGTGTAGGATAATGGGAAAGAGGTTTTCCCGTTTTGAAAAGGGAAACCATTTCTTTCAGGTCGAGGCCGCCGGGATCAAAGACGGTTCCCGAAATGTCGGTGACGGCAATCAGTTTGGCTGTATGAGGATAGTGTTTATAGAGGTTGTAAATCTGGTTTCCTGCGACATCTCCGTCAGGGCCTCCCGAAATTTTGACGGTAAAGGGGGCTTTATATGGGTCGATCCCCAAAAAAAGGAGTACTTCATGCATGTAGGTGTTTACGGTCAGCGAAGTGACGCCGTATTCTTTATGATTGATTCCGTAAGTCGGTTTGCTAGAGATGAACGCTTTGAGAGGTTTGTATCCCGTACGTTCGGCATGGTCGGCAATCCATTCGATCATCACGTTGTGCATATTTTCATCGGGGCCTAAGTAGAGATATTCGGGTTTTTTGTAATAGTCGACGATGTCTCGCGCTTTGAGCACTCCCGCATCGTCACAGTTGACGAGGGTGAGTAAGGAGTACACATAGGAGCGCTGACTTTGGTAAAGGTAAATGAGGCGCTGTTCTTTGTGAAAGGCGGTGGTTTTCTCTTCGATCTCATCTTCCGAAAATTCGGAATTTTGAAGCTCGCGGCGGTAAATTTCGGTTTCGGTGCCGATCTCTTCGAACGCTTCGATGAAGATGATCCCCTTTGCTCCCCCCTCGGGAATGTCTTTGTTTTTCTTTTGCTGGGTAAAGGCGAGTTGATAACATTCGTGGAAAATGTTGGAACGCTCCCACCGGGCCTGTTCAATGCGGGAAGGAAGAACGGTGCGCAGCCCGCCTCGCGAAAGATCTCTGAAGCGCACGTGGAATCCGATGAACGATTTGCCTTTGAAAAAGAAGATGGCAAAAGGAATTTCCGGAAAAACTGTTTCGGTGTTGTAAGGAAGGGCACGGAGAATATCAGGAGCAAGACGCACTGCGAGCGCACTTTTGTTATTCCGGTAAAAGTTGGTTTTGAGAGTGTTGTCGATGAGGAAGAGGCACGTTTTGAGGACATTTTTGCGCCGCGTGTCTATCACCACATTTCCGGTGTCGAGCTTTTCCAGAAGTCGGAGCGTTTCTGTTTTGGTTGTTTCATAGAGGGAAAAATCGCGTCGTATGGGGTGGAACTTTTGCTCGAAAGCGTCAAGGAGGCGGATCGAGAGTTCGGGATGCCGGCACAACGCCTCTTCAATATGGATCAGGCTGTATTCGTTGGCATCGTGGTGGAGGAGGAACTGGTGGGAGAGGTCGCGCAGCATACGAAGAAAGTTGGCAAGGTTGCCGCGGATCAGGCTAGGAGTCACGAATACCGTTTCGATGACGTCGCCGTCTTCAAAGTATTTGAGGGTGGCAAGTTCTTGCAGCATGTCTTGTACATTGGTCACTTCCCATACCGCACGATCGCTTTTCCCGTGGAGTTCAAGCGACATGAGGAGTACCGACTCGGAGGAGGGTAGTTTGACATAACCGGCCGAAACTTTCTGCATCGTGACGTCATGGCGAAACAGCATTTTGGCAAGACGGTACAAAAAATTCGCTTTCGGCGTATTTTTCCAGGCGAGCACAATTTGCATCGATGGAAGTTTTTCCTTTGCCCCGTTCCAATTTTTGTTCATCTTGCATTCGTATTGGATGTAGTCGCGTGTTGTAGCGCGGTAAAACATGTCGAAGAGTAGAGAGAGCGTTTCCGTTGGGAGGGAGTGTAAAAGCTCGGCCGGTAAAGAGGAGAGGAGAAAATCAAATCTTTCTCTTGTGAGCTCGGGGTTTCGCGACCGGATTTCCTCAAATATGTCGACCGTTTTCCCGCTTTCCTTGGGTTTTCCCATCTCGGCTTCGGTAAAGTGAATCATGGCGATGCGCAAATTGGCGTCGATGCCCGGAAGCGGCGGCGGCTCGTCGGAAATGAAAGTTTGATAGCTTTTTATGCCGACAAAGTTGAAGTGCTGAAGAATTTGCATGTCGGAGCGAAGCGAGTCTTCGCAGAGGACAATCGAAAATTTCCGGAAGTGGATTTCAATAAATTTGCGCTGGAGGTGAAGCCCCATCAGGTTGTGGGCGATTGTCATCCGCTTTGAAAAGCTGCACTCCTCGAAGAACGTCTTCGGCATATGGCGCTCCAGCCACCTGTAACACTTTTCAAAAAGAAGTCCTTCCTGCTTAAGAGCATACTTAATTGCATCTTCGTCATCCCGAGCCATACTTTTAACATATGAATCGGGTTATTTTTGGAGAAGCCTTAATGAATTCAAACCGACGATAACGGTACTCCCTTCGTGCAGGATTACCGCAAGCCACAGAGGAATAATCCCCGCGATGGAAAAGGTGGTAGCAAAAAGAATGACGAAGAGGGCAAGGGAAAGGTTTTGTTTGACGATCCGTGCGGTGCTTCGCGCTTTCTTGAAGAGCCAGCCGATGATGGTGATTTCATCTCTGAGGAGCACGATATCGCTCGCTTCGATCGCGCTATCGGAACCGATTTGTCCCATGGCAATTCCGACATGGGCGGCAGTAAGGGCGGGGGAGTCATTGATGCCGTCTCCGATCATGGCAAGGGACTCTTTGTGTGATAATTCTTTGATGATACGGAGCTTATCTTCCGGTTTCAGTCCGGCGCGGTAGTCGTCGATATGGAGCTCTGCGGCGACGATCCGGCCGCTCTCTTCGTTATCACCGGTCAGCATGATCGGGCGGACGCCCAGTTTTTTGAGGCGGTCGATGGTTTCCCTGATTGCCGGCCGCAGCTCATCGTCAAAGCGGATGAGGGTGAGGGCGTTATTGATTAAAACAAAAGCAACAATGTGTCCCGTATCTTTCAGAGCCGCGAGACTTTTTTTTACTTCTGCGTCTTCGGCAACTTCGGTGACCAGCTGCAGGCTGCCTATGGTGACGTTCACCATTGTGTCCTTAAATTGGAGCGAACCCTGAACCCCTTTTCCCGGAATGACTTGGTGCGAAGAGAGTTCGTGGTGCCCTAGTTTATGCCTCAAGGCTGCAGCGCAAATGGCGCCGGCAATCGGGTGGTGAGCTCCTTTTTCCAGGCTGGCGGCAATTTCGAGCACTTCCATGTCGGAAAATTGGCCTGTGAAGTTTTCGACCGAACGGAGAAAGAGTTTTCCGGTGGTGAGAGTGCCTGTTTTATCAAAAGCGCAGACATTGCAACCGGCAAGGGCATCGAGTACAGTTCCTCCCTTGAGAAGAACCCCTTTGCGCGCGGCTGACGAGATGGCGCTCAGGTACGCCGTTGGCGTTGCGATGATAAGGGCGCAAGGGGAGGCGGCGATTAGAAATGCGAGTGAGCGGTAAATGGAACCTTCAATTCCGAGGTAGGAAATATGAGAGAAAAGGAGGGGAA
>Ga0155580_139_pt1 | contig 17238 bp, 18 predicted proteins | sample RifCSPhighO2_12_FD_107237 | JGI IMG/M metagenome (GOLD analysis project Ga0155580, IMG submission 107237) | Chlamydiae bacterium RIFCSPHIGHO2_12_FULL_49_11 | reverse complement strand
TCAGCTGTGCATCAACGGCTGCCTGGTCAAAAACCGACATTCCTTCCACGGCACGAAATAAAGGGCCCTCCGCGTACCGGACCGCTTTTGTCACTCCCTTGCCGAGGTATCGGTGCGGATCTTTGTCCCTCAGTTCAAGTGCCTCTTTGGAGCCGGTTGAGGCCCCCGACGGGATGCGCGCCTCTCCGATATGGCCTCCTGTCGTGGTCAGTCTCAAATAGATCGTCGGTTGTCCCCGAGAATCAAGAATTTCTAGCGCTTTAACCGACCGGATCTTCGTCATTCGACTCCCGAATTTTACTATACGATTCGTACCGCATCGGATCGAGCTCGCCGGCTTCTATGGCGGCAATCACACCGCAACCGGGCTCGTGCATATGCGTACATCTCGGATATTTACACCGGGAGGCAAATTTTTGTAAATCGGGATAATAGTCGAGGAGAGATGTCTTGTCCACTTTGGCCAAGGCGAAACTTTTGATGCCGGGGGTATCGATCACGGCACCTTCACCTTCTTTGAGGGGGATGATGAGAGCGGCGGAAGTGGTATGAGCTCCCTTTTGTGTTTGAGCTACAATCTCACTCGTTTTGAAATCGGTTTCGCACACGATGTTGATGAGGGACGTTTTTCCAACCCCCGATTGTCCTGAAAATACCGATAGTTTGCCGGCAAGGAGGTTTTTCAGGGATTCAATCCCTTCTAGAGTTTTGGCACTGGCGGCAACGCAGGTAAAGCCTGCCCGTGTATAGGTCCGCATGCAATGTTGCCAGTCGCCGTCCGGGAGGAGGTCGATTTTATTGATCACGATAATGGGTATCATGTTTCCCATGCTGCATGTGATGAGATACCGGTCAATAAGGGCCGGCTTGAGAGAGGGGCTTTGAATGGAAACGGTGATAAAGCACTGGTCGGCATTGGCAGCAATCGTCTGATTTTTTTTGCGGGACAGGTTGTCCTTTCGTTGGAGGACCGAGCGGCGGGGGAGGACCTCTGCGATGAGGAGGTCGTTATCGAGCCGCACCAGGTCGCCGGCGGCGAGCAGATTTTTTTCGGCGGTGAAATGTTTTTTCAATTTTCCCCGGAGCGAACTTTGGATGAGCTCTCCTCCCCGCCTAAGAAGTACATGGCCCGGTCCGATCGCAATCACCTGTCCCGTATCATGGGGCTTGGAGAGAGAAGTCGGGCTGTTTTTTTTGGATGTTTGCCGGGGCACGATCCGATCTTTTTTTTGCAGCCGCTTCTTGAAGTGCTTTTCCTCTTTATTGGGAGGCTTGAAGTAAAGGTCATCTTCATTCATGCCGGCAATGATAACACGAATTTCCATGTATACTCAAAGGAATTCAAGTGAGGGTTTTTACATTGATTTGAGTATACAGAGAAACAAATTTTTGGCAGATAAGGGGTGTATGGGAAAATCACACGGTTTCAGAGGGTCGCTTGCACTCCGGGTCCTCGTGATCAGTTTTGTCTTTGTGATTCTGCCCCTTGTCTTGTATGCCCTCCTCCTTTTCATCAAAGACTATCGGGAGGAAGAGGAGGCTTTGTTCGAGCGCCTCAATTATATCCAGAGAAGCAATGAAGAATACATTTTTCAACTGGAAAATTCGAGCGTCCTGTTCCTCCAGTCCCTCGACAAGTTGCTTGATATTTTGGTCGATGATAAGAGCAACGTTCTCAGTCAGCCTCTTATGGAAGTGCTCGAAGGGTATGTCACACGGGAAAACCTGACGGCGATTTCAGTCGTGCAGCGGGGGGAGGAAACGTATACCTGCCGCTATTCCACCAATAAGGCGTATATAAATAAAAGGTTTACCTTCCTCGGCCCGCGCACAGTAAAGCCGATCGACTATTTCATCGACGACGACCTCCTATTCGGATCGAGTTTGTACATCGTGGTTAAATTGGTACAACCGATACTGACGCAATACATTATTGCATCAATCGCTCTTTCCACCCTCATAGAAAATTTGGACCGGCGTATGGCAGATGCAAGTCTGGACACGACCGTCATGACGGGGGCGGGAAAGGTACTGGCCACTTCCAACCCGCCGTTTGAAGGGAAGACGTTTTCCTTTAAACCAAGCGCCAAATCGATCGAACTCTCTTCGATCAAAAATGTGAAGAACGGAATTCAATTTCAGGGAGATGTGGCCTATTTCGGGGTTCTTTCCAATATTCCGCAGACCGGCGATATGATCATCCTTTCCCTTCCCAGCAGACTTGTCGTGAAGAGCATGCTAGAATACATGGAACGGCTCGGAATATTTTTGCTCTTCATTTTGGTTATAGGCAGCATTGCAGCCTATTTGCTCACGCTACGCATGTCGCGGCCTCTCAAAAACCTGAACCACATGATGCATAGTGTCGGAGAAGGAGACCTCGAAACGCGTTTTTCTTACGACACTTTCGGATTCGAAATCAACCTGCTCGGAGAAGGGTTCAACCAGATGCTTGTCTCGCTCAAAAAGACGATTGAACACATGCAAATCGAGCGCGCCGCACGGGAAGTATTTCAAAAAGAGATGGAAATCGCGCGGCAAATCCAGCAATCGATCCTGCCCGATCCACACTACGACGATACCCATATTTCCATCCGAACCTATTTCAATCCGGCAAAAGAGGTAGCCGGCGATTATTACGACCTATTACGGGAAGGGAATCGAATTCTCATCACCGTGGCAGACGGTGTCGGAAAAGGGGTTTCGAGCGCCCTCTATTCCTTTGACTTGCGTAGCATTGTGCGTAGCTGTTTTATTCGCGGGGACTCGCTGGAAGACATGGTGCACCATGCCAACAAGCTCTTTTGTGAGGACACCAAAGATACGGGCAGTTTTGTCACTGCCTTCATTGGCATTATCGACACGGACAAAGGAATATTGGAGTTTGTCAACATGGGGCATGAGCCGCCGATCCTCCTGAATGCGGGTCATCCCCCGCGCGAGAGAACCGAAAGGGTGATTGCGTTCGGAGTGGAAGACTCGATTCAAGTCGAAGTGCAAGAGATCCCATTGCAAGAAAACGAAACGATCTTCGTCTATTCCGACGGGCTGATTGATCAGAAAAACAAAAGCGGTACTTTCTTCGGCCTCGAAAATGTGATGAGCGTCCTGGAAAATGCTCCTTCCGATAAGATCATCGACGTACTCTACTCTGCTCTGCAAGAATTTGCCGAAGGGGAAGAGCAATTTGACGACATCACGATGATGATCATTACCGGTAAAAATGAAAATCGGGATGATTCCTCAACAGCTCGATGAGCGCTGTTTTGTCGTCCAGGTGATTTTCTATGGCGATCGATTCGGCAATGTGGAGAAGCCGTCCCAGTTCCTTTGAGGGAGGGATGCCGTAAGAAAGCAAATCATCGGCTTTGAGAAGGGTTGTTTTTTGTTTTTTACGGAGGATGGCCGGGCGGTGGTTTTCCATTTCCCGGTGCATCCGGTGAAGAAACGACGGGTCTGGATGATCTAGCTGAAGGATGGCAAGGCAAGTTTCGATATGTTCATCCGCAAATAGGGAAATCCGGTCATCGGTGCTGAGGTGTTCGATTTTGTTTGCTCTAATGAGAAGTAAAATAAAAGCGGTCTCTTGCTTAGACCGCTTGAGAGTTTTGCATAAGTGGAGAGCTTCATTCCGTGTCATGGAAGAAAATAGGGGGAGCAACTTGGTGATAAAGGGGGCGTCTTGCGGATAGGAATCGGTATGACGGAGGCAACGGTGGATTTCTTCGGGAGTAAGGGGTGGCAGCTGGGGAAAAATTTGCGGCAAAAGGCCCCATTTGTGCAGGAGGCTGATCGCTTCGGCAAAGTGGGGGAAAAGGGACATTTTGCGGATTTCATCGCACACCCGTTCGATGGCAACGCTCGGAAAAAGAGTATCGGCCATTTTCATGATTACCGCAAGGGTTGCGTCGTCGATGGCAAATTGGAAACGGGCGCTATAGCGGACAGCACGGATCATGCGCAATTTATCTTCGGTAAAGCGGAGGATAGGATCGCCGATGGCTCGCACGAGGCCCCTCTCAATATCCTTTTTTCCGTCTACATAGTCATACAGTGTTTCTGTAGTAGGATCGAAAAATAGGCCGTTGATGGTAAAGTCGCGCCTTTCTGCATCCTCTTCGGGAGTCGCCGGTTCGATCACGCTCGGCCGCCTTCCGTCTGTATACTCCATTTCACGCCGGAAGGTTGCGATTTCAAAATGATGGCCTTCTTCTACAACAATAACGATTCCGAACGCAATCCCGACCGGAATGGTTTTCGGGAATAGTTTTCGGATTGTCTCCACATCGGCCTCTGTTGCGATATCGATATCGTCACTCGGCCGGTCCATGAGATAGTCGCGCACCCATCCGCCGGCAAAATAAGAAATGTAGCCTTCTTTTTGGATTTTTTGTACAATCTTTTTTGCACAATTGAGATAGGACATGAATCGCTTTCCGTGAATGGCTTCATTCCAATTCTACTCGTGTAGCGATTAAAAAAGGAGATCATGAATGAAATATCTTATATTTATCCTGTGTTGCAGTTTTATGCTGCAAGCGGAAAAATCGGCGCTGATCTTCGGAGCTACCGGACAGGACGGAGCCTATCTCGCGAAATTTTTGCTCAAAAAGGGGTACACCGTACACGGCGTCAAAAGACGCACTTCCCTCATCAATACCGACCGTGTGGACGATATCTACCAAGATTTGCACATGGACAACGTACGTTTCAAACTCTATTACGGAGATTTGACCGATTCTTGCAGCGTGATCAGCATCATTCAGAGAACAAAGCCCGATGAAATTTATAATTTGGGCGCGCAAAGCCATGTAAAAGTGTCGTTTTACAATCCCGAATACACCGCCAATGTTGACGCGCTCGGGACCCTCCGCATCCTGGAAGCGATCCATCTCTTGGGAATGAGCGACAAAGTCCGTTTTTATCAAGCTTCGAGCAGTGAAATGTATGGAAAAGTGCAAGAGATACCTCAAAGAGAGACGACGCCGTTCTATCCGCGTTCTCCCTATGCCGCTGCCAAAGTATTTGCCTACTGGATCACGGTCAATTATCGGGAAGCGTATAACATGTATGCCGTCAACGGGATTTTGTTCAACCACGAATCGCCGCGGCGAGGGGAAACCTTTGTTACCAGGAAAATCACCCAGGGGCTCGCGCGGATTATTGCCGGAAAGCAGGAATATGTATTCTTGGGCAACCTGGATGCAAAGAGAGATTGGGGTTATGCTAAGGATTACGTCGAAGTGATGTGGAGGATGCTTCAGGAAGACGTGCCGCGCGACTATGTAATCGGGATGGGAGAGACGCATAGTGTCCGTGAATTTGTTGAACTGGCTGCGCGTCATATTGGTGTTGAGATTGCGTGGCGCGGAGATAAAGAACAAGAAGAAGGATATGACGTGAAAACGGGTAAGGTGTACATCAAAATTGACCCTGCTTATTACCGTCCCACCGAGGTTGATTTCCTTCTTTCCGATCCGGCATTTGCCTATGAACAATTGAAGTACAAACCCAAGTGCAGTTTTGAAAAGCTGGTGGCAAAGATGATGCGGGCCGATATTCGGGCAGAAGGGGCCGCGCCGTTTTTGCAATTGCCTCAAATATAATTTCATTTTAGAATGCCTAGAAAGGGGAGGGGTCGATGTATAAAGCGTTACTTGTGCTTCTGGTGACTGCAGCAATGCATGTGCAGAGTTTTGAAGTCCGCATTTCGGATGAAGATAAATACCACGTGCACGAACTGATTTCAAAATTGGGGAAGAAAAACATGGCCTACCTTCTTTACCATAGCAAGCATATGTACGGACTCGGGGACAAGATCGACCACATCCCTCCCCTGCAATTTTTGGGTTTTATTTTGCAGGACCCGTATTTGAAAGAGTGCATGCATGACATTCGTTCCGATTCGGTGAAGTGGTGGAATTTCATGCGCGGATTTACACGGCGGATGAATGAAGAGAAAAAACGGATGGGATACTACCAGGATCAGCTTGTTCCTTTTGCCAACAAATTCAACAAAGATTCGCAGCTTGCCTGGCGGCATCTTGATACGGGCAATTATGAAGAGTTCATCGCCCACTTTTTGAATTGAGAGGGGGTATGCGCTATTTTGCTCTCTTGTTCCTATGTTTACCCCTCCTTGGTGCCTCGTTCAAGTTGGAAGTAACGGAGGAGGAGGGGAAGGTGATCACAGAGATCATCACGACTATTTATAAAAACAACGTGATTTCACTCGGGTTTAAGCAGGGGCATTTGCGCAAGCTAGGGGACAAGCTCCATCATGTGAATCCGCTGCAATTTCTCGGCTACATTTTTTCCGATCCAACGCTTTCTAAATACATGGTGTCGATCGCCAAAAGCTCGTTCAAGTTTAACGGTATCGTTGATGGCCTCGCGCCTGAGCTGAAGAAAATGAAACAGGGTAAGGCTCTCGGTGAAGAACTTCCCTCTTTTGCCGTCTTTATAAAAGTCTCTCCCGACCCTTTGGAAAAAGAAGTAAAGGAAAACGACTGGCGCGGTTTTGTGCGGGCCATCATCGCCGAACAAAAATCACAACAGAGCACAGATCCCCCAAAAGCGGAAAAATAAAACCGCTATTTATACGGCGGAAAACACGAGGGGGCAACCGAAACCGTCCAGCGAAATCCGTGATTTTGCAACGATCGTAATGCCGCGGATAAACTGTTCCCAAGCTTCAGTCACGGCGTGCACACCGTTATTGCCGACGATCACGAGTTCTCCTTGCTGCGGCTTGATCCGGAATGTTGGAGGAGGAAGATTTCGGCGCGCCACTTCGTTCCGATTTTCTTTCGTGCCTTCCCACTTCTCAAACACGCCACCCTCGCTTGGGGCATGTAATATGTAGAATGCCATTGCGCTGCAAGTTGTTTTCGAGTCATGTTCTACCGCATTGGGCGATATTTCATGGATAAGTTCAATACGGGCGCGCGGAACCCGGACTCCGTCGACAGTTTGTGTCGTTGCTCCCCAAGGCCAGTTTCGATTCATCTCTTCGAATAAGAGGTCGAGGGGGCTTTGTCCGTCAAAAATCCAGCGCATCAATCTCCGTACACTTGCAGAGCCCTCATGAGTATGGACCATGTGCATGCCGCGGACCGTTTTGACTTGGGGGTTTTCCAGGGTGTCTGCCTGGGAATGCATAGTGACGGCGGAAAGTATCCGACGATATCTTAATTCGGGTAAGGGAAAACGGACCCGGAGAAAAGCGATCCGGCCGGTAAGGACCAAAAGGAGATTGCGCGTCGAGACATCATTGACAAAACGAGTGCCGAGATGCGTTTCAAAATCGGTCCGGGTAAGAAGGTTGCCCATGGCTTGCGATACTTTCATCATAATAAAGACCTATCTGTTAAACGCTGAAAATCTTAGATTTTGAATAAATTTCTGTCAATAGAAAAGGTGACAATCTAAAACAGGGATTCTTTTTGTTTGAGAGCTTCCAGGCCGGGGAGGTTTTGGTGTTCGATGAATTCGAGGGTGGCGCCGCCGCCTGTTGACAGGTGGGTGATTTTTTGGTCGAGGCCGAGCATCTTGAGGGCGGCGGTTGAGTCTCCTCCGCCGACGATCGACATCGCGCCGCTCTCGGCCACTTGACGGGCAATCTCGAGGGTGCCGCGCCGAAAGGGAGTAAGTTCGAAGACGCCGAGCGGTCCGTTCCAAAAGACGGTGCGCACTCCCCTGAGGGCCGCTTTCCATTTTTCAATCGTCTTGGAACCGATGTCACCGCCGATCCGGTTGGAGGGAATGCCCAATTCGATATCGATTTCACTCGTTTCGGATCCTTCTTTGAGGGCAGGGGCAATCACGAAATCCTCGGGCAGATGAAGGGCCACATTGCGGCTTTTTGCTTTCTTGCAGAGAGATTTGGCCTGGTCGAGGTGGTTTTCGTCCACGAGGGAATTGCCCACTTGAAACCCTTTCACTTTCAAAAAGGTGAAGGCCATCGCGCCGCCGATGAAAAGAGCGCTGACCCGCTCGAGCAGAGATTCGAGAATGCCGATCTTGGATGAAACTTTGCTGCCGCCGACGATCGCAACAAACGGATCTTCTGCCTGTGTTAGAAGGTTGGAGAGCACGAGAACTTCGCGTTCCACCAAAAATCCCATCGCACTTTCTTCAAAATAGGAGGGGAGATAAAAGATCGAAGCGTGTTTGCGATGGCACGTTCCAAAGGCGTCGTTGATGTAAATTTCGCCGAGTTTTGATAATTCTTTGGCAAATTCGGGATGGTGCTGAGGATCTTCTTCTCCGAGGTGGAAGCGAAGGTTTTCCAGTAAGACAACTTCTCCAGGTTCGATTTTAGAGGTGTATTTTCGGACTTCGTCTCCGATGCAATTGGGAATAAAGGTGACTTCGCGGCCGAGAAGTTCGCTGAGGCGCCGCGCGCAAGGGGCAAGGGAAAATTCGGGAACGGGATGGCCGGAAGGGCGGCCTAAATGGCTGATGATCACGACCGAAGCATTTTTTGAAAGGAGGTACCGGATCGTGGATGTAGCGCTTCGAATTCGCTCGTCGTCGGCAATTTCGTGGGAAGGGGTGAGCGGGACGTTAAAGTCCACGCGGAGCAGAATTTTTTTTCCCGACACATCGATGTCGTGCAAGGTTTGCGGCATCATAATTTTCTTCTATCACAAAGAAAGATTTTTGAAAGGATTTGCTGATTCACCAAAACTGGCCCCTTTTTTCCTCCGTTTAAGCTCATGTTCGATCGAAAACGAAAGGTCCTGATCGAACTGTTGTTTGCTTGCCCAGAATAAATATTTGGAAGGAATGTCTTTAAACGGCATGCCGCGATACTTGCCGAGTGGCATTACAAGCATCAAGATCGGTTTTTCCAGACGTTTCATGATCTCTTCAGCACTGGAGAAGGAATGTATCAGATATTTAAAAAGTTGGATGTTGACGAGAACATCGCCCATGGCTCTATGGGTTCCTTCTTCTTCGATGTTGAAGTGTTTGCGCAAATGTTCCAGTTTATTCGAGGCGCTTCCCGATGCGAGGCGTGCGAGGCGTACCGTATCGATTTGCCGATTTTTTGAAAGCCGCTTCGTTTTTCCGAGCCGTTCGAGGTTTTTGTCGATCATGGCCAGGTCGAAAGCGATGCTATGGCCGATGATAATGTGACTGTCCGCGATGTTAACGATAAAATCGACGACGTCGGCGATGGGAGGCGACTCATGAACCATGGCTTCGGTGATATGGTGTAGCTCGATGCTTTCCGCCGGGATTGGAATGGGAGGTTTGACGAGACTTTCATACCTTTGCACGATCTCTTGAAGGGTAAACTCAGCGGCGGCGATTTCGATGATTTCGTCTTTTTGTATGTCTAGACCTGTCGTTTCGCAGTCGATGCAGACAAAGTGTTCCTCATGAAGTGCTTTTCTGTAGCCAATCATTTAAAGCCTCCATTAAAGCCCCGTGAAGATACCCCAGTTTCGTGGAAAAAGCAAGGATAAAATCGACATACGGGTACGAAACCCGAATATCATTGATTTTTTTTTCGATGAGTCCCTCTCTTCGGGAGGGGGCGAGTTTATCCACTTTTGTGAGGACGCACATGACGGGAAAATCGCGGGCATATTCCAAAAAAAGGTGGTCTTGTTCCATGAGGTCATGTCTTGCGTCGATGAGGTGAACAAACCGGATGAGCGGGGCATAGGCCGAAAGGTAATTTTCGATCATCATTTTCCATTTGTCCCGTTCGGTTTTGGATGATTTGGCGTAGCCGAACCCGGGCAAATCGACAAAGTAAAAAGCGTCGTCGACAAAAAAGAAGTTGATGAGGCGTGTTTTGCCGGGAGTAGAGGAGGTGCGTGCCATGTTTTTCTTTCCCAGGAGAGAGGAGAGGAGAGTCGATTTGCCGACGTTGGATCGGCCTGCGAATACGATATGGGGGGCTTTTAATTTTGGCATGCGAACTCCGTCACTGGAAAACAAAAATTCGGCTTTTTTGCAGCGGATCTCTTTCATGTATGTTTTTCCAATCGCAATTTGCGGGTATTTTCATCGACGTGGAAGAAATAGATGTGGATGGCGGCCTTGGGGAGCAAGGATTCGATCACGTCCGGCCACTCGATGAATGTGACGTAAGGGGGCTCTAAAAATTCTTTAAAACCGAATGTCATGAATTCTTCGGTCGAAGAGATGCGGTAGAGGTCGAAATGGCAAAGCTGCGGCTCGGTCGCGTACAAATGTTGGTAGCCGAAAGTGGGGCTGGTGATTTGGGAAGAGTCGAGGGTGAATATGGGAGCCAGTTGTTTTACAAAGGTGGTTTTGCCGCTTCCGAGGTCGCCGTGCAGGGCAAAGACGCTACCGGCAATCATGTACGGGGTGAGGGAGAGGGCAACTTTTTTTAAGCCGTCCAATGAATGGACAGTGACCTCGAAAGAAAAAGGTCCCTGAGCCATTTTATGCCTCTTGGGCTTCTTCCTCGGGTTCTTCGAGCCATTTTTCGACATACTTGGCAAAGCGGGGGTCGGAGGAGAGGGTTTCGACAAACTGTCCGATACGGCTTTCGTCCAAGTAGTTTTGGATGAACTGCAAAAAACCTTCCTGGATTTCGAACCGGTTTTGAGTGGGCACGTCTTTCATTGGAATGTGTTTGATATAGTTTTGTTTCAGGTCGTGGACGACGGTATTTTTGTTTCCGAACAACTTGCCGGTGATGAGGGAGGTGAACACGATTTTGGAAATTTCTTTTGTCGGTTTTTGGATATAATTCCGGATGATTTCGGGATCATCGGAGACGAAAAACCGTTTCACGCGGATGCCGTCCACCCGTTCCGTATTTTCCGGGCATTTGGAGACCCAGTCGTAGATGGCATCCTGGGGGTTGGGGTGGGTATTGTCGCCGAACACTTTGCCGGAGTAGGGGCAAATATAGACCCGGTTTGTCTGTTCATTGACGCTTTCTTTTCCGATGCGGATTTTAATTTCCGTTTCGCGCCACAGGGCATTGTTCTCTTCGAGGATGCGGATCAAGTCTTCTTCGCTCTGGTAAATCTTTTTTTCTTTGATAAAGATGACCGGATCGAGTTTAAATTTCTTCTCGAGATAAAATAAATAGGTAGTGATGAGGTCAGCTTTGCGATTCTTTTTCAAAAATTCTTCGATATCGCCCAGAAGAGGCTCGGAAATAAGGGTTTTAGACATGGACTCTCCAACAGTGCATTACAGCAAAAAGCCTACCACGGCCTCCAGAAAACATCAAGATCAAAAATCCTTTTAGGGCGTGTCAACAAACAATTTACCATTTGAGCTGATAGGAAAGCTTCCAAGCGCAAATGGTAAATTGTTTGTTGACACGCCCTAATAAAAAATTTACATTGATAAGATATCATAAAAATGGAGGTATCATGAAATTCAAAAATTTGATAGGTTTAGCGGTTTTTTTATATTCGACGCTTTTTGCATCAACGGATACATTACGTGTTCAAAAGTTGAATTTTCAGTGGCGGGGGTGTGAAGATTTGAATGCTAGAATAGTAACGGATTCCATTTGTCCACAAGTGCATGATCTTATTTTGATAAAAAATGCGACCCATGAGATGAAGTCAACTTTGGAGAGGCTTTTTGGGTTTTGGTTTCCTTATCAATATACCGATACGGCGTTTCCTGAAGTATGGATTATTTCAAAATATCCCATTACCAAATCCAAAATCACAAGAAAGAGCAGTCCGTTTACGTTAGTCGCTTCAACCGATAGATATGGTGAAAGGGATCAACAAAAAAAAGAGTGTGAAAGGAACGGGTACTATGAAGTGGATAGTTCTATTTCTAACAAAGGGGAGGCCAAGTTGCACGGAGAGCTCGGAATTGAAAGCAAGTATCGAGATGGAAAAGAATCGAATTTTTCACTGGATATTGATGTCCAAAAGCCGCAAAACGGCGAAACAAATTATTCTGTGGGGATGAAATATCGGGGGACGCTTTGACAAGACCTGCGAAAATTGTTTTTGCTCTCGCGATCGCTGTGGGATTGCTGTGGGGTATGTCGATCTATTATAGATTGCCTCTGCTCTCTCTTTCTACATTTGTAACACCTGAGCATTTGCCTTCTGTATGTTTGAAGCAAGATTCTAAGCTGTTTTATCTTACAATTGATACGGGGCTCAGATACGACATGAGTTTGAACCCGGAAGCAATGAGTGCCTGGAAGTACGAGAAAACAGAGAGAAAACTCGAAGTGAAAAATTTTTACGGATTGGTATCTATGCGCGATCTGTATTCCTTAGATTTTTTACGGCTAGGTGGCATAAAAATATCAAATGTCGAGTTCTTTGAAGAACATGATAAAGATACGCCCGTGATTGAGCTATCCGGAGGTATTCGCTGCAGAAATAATCACCCCCATATTCCCACACAGGGCACTTTGGGAATGGGTATTTTCGAACGATACAACATATTGTTCGATTTCAAGACAGCCACGATGAAACTCTATCGCAAAGGAGTGCGCCCGGCGAGTATCGGTAAAAGCAAACCTTTGTCCGTTTCCTTCGAGAGAAGACTTTCCCTGCCTGTAGTGCAACTCGATACCAATTACGGTCCAAAACGGTTTCTTATCGATACTGGATCTACCGTTTCTTGCCTGAGTGCGGATTCGATATCTCGCTATTCCGTTCAAACCAGTGAGGGGACAGATTGGGTGAAACTTCAATTAAGTTACCACGGGCAAACACTGTGCGAAAAACAGTTCCGCTTCTTCGGAGAAAATATGGACCTGATCGGCGTGGACGGCATTATTGGCATGAACATCCTTGGATTTTACTCGGTCTTTTTCGACAACAAAAGAAACTTGGTGTATTTTTTTTGATCAATTATAGGTTGCCAGCTCGTTGACCGAAACGTAGACGAGGATGCCAATGCCGGTGATGATGAGGAGGGCGAGGGAGGCGACACCGGCGGTGATGGCACACTTCCAGAGTCGATTCGAACTGCCGCGCATCCGATAACGGGGAAGAGTTTCGGAAGATTCTAAAAAATCCCGTTTTATGTTTTCCAGAATGCGATGCGCTATAGCGCCAATGCCTACTACGTCATCATCACTGCAACGAATCTGTTCGTTACACAAATTGAATAATTTGTGATGCTGCAGTTCCAAGGCATCCGCATTGAAATGCGCCAGACAATTTTCCCTGGGGCAAATGTAGGTGCCGTTTTCGTTTTTTCCTTGTTCGAATTCGGAGATGGAAAGGAGATGATGACAGGCTCCGCTATATACCGGTTGCCGGCGAATCCAATCTATGATAGCTCGATCTTTTGTTGCCGAGAGTTGTCGGAGGGCTACGCTAACGACACGATCGACGCTAACGTCGCCGAACTGGGATGAGCCGGCGGCAACCTCCCGTAGTGCTCGTTCGTCCAGCCGAAGATCACCGATCGCAAACTCCCGTCCGCAGTGCAACGACGGACAAATAGCGGTCCACTTTTCGACAACGATTACGATGTCTTTGATGCTGTTATTGTGCCGGCAGGGTCCTTGAAACACTGCTTGATTGCACACGTGTACGGAAAGCTGAAGATCGGGATCTCTATTGATTAGCGGTATCGACATTGTACTTTTTCTCCTTTACGGTGAGCACGAATGGTAAAGAAAATTTGTGTTTACTGCAAAGAATTTTTTTCTTGTCCGGTGTGGGCTATTTCTCGTGCAAAAAGAGGGAAGTTGATATACTGCCGCTCTAAAAGATGTGAGGATGAGTATGGTAAAGTTGCATTGGGAAAAGATTTTTGTTGCCGGATATGAAGAAGTGTTCCACGTGACATGCCCGGAAGAGGGTTTTTCTGCCGCCCTTGCCATACATACGATGTTTGACGGACGCTCTTTGGGGGGAACGCGGGTGATTCATTACGAAGATTTCGATCAGGCTCTCCGGGACGCTCTCCGGCTCTCTCGCGCCATGACGTACAAGTCGGTCATGGCTGGCGGCGCCTTCGGCGGCGCGAAAAGCGTCGTCATGCTCGGCCCAGGCCAACGTGTGACCGAAAGGCTGCTCGAAGTATTCGCTCAGGCGGTCAATGAGTTGGAAGGGCGCTACATTTGTGCCGAAGATAGCGGGCTTACTTTAGATCATATGGCGCTTTTACGAAAATATACTCCCCATGTTGTCGGTGTGGTGTCGGAAGACAGCAGCGGCAACCCGTCCCGCTTTACCGCATGGACCACGTTTCTCGGAGTCAGGGCCGCCTGTGAAGCGTTGTACGAATCCACTTCGATCCGCGGAAAAAAAGTCGCCATTCAAGGTTTGGGCGCCGTTGGAATGCTCTTTGCCGACCTGTTGTTTTGGCATGGCGCCGATCTGATTGTAACCGATCTTCGCGAGGAGGCACTCAAAAAAGCGGTGCTCGATTTCGACGCCACTGTCGTCCTCCCTGACGAAATCTATGACATCGAATGCGACATCTTTGCTCCGTGCGCTCTCGGAGGAGTGCTCAGCAAGGAAACTATTCCGAGGTTAAAGGCAGATATAGTGTGCGGCTGCGCCAATAACCAACTCTTGGAGAAAGAAGACGCTCAGCTACTTCATGAGAGGGATATCTTGTATGTTCCCGATTATATCGCCAATTCTGGCGGCCTCATCAACGTGAATTTGGAAAAAGTGCTCGCGAGGTACAGCGCAAAAGTGGCAAGAGAAGAGACGGATGAAGTGTTTGAGAGGCTCCGTGAAGTGTTTTTCCTCGCACGCAAAGAAAAAATTTCTCCTGCCGAAGCGGCCGACCATATTGTGGAAGAGCGCATTTTTAACTTAACCAGCGCCTGACATGCTCCAATCGATCCGCCGCCTGTTTGTTGCCGCTGCTGAGAAAATGGGGATTTCCCCCGTGTTCGTTGACATTACTCTCGCGGTGCGCAAAGAGTTCGGCCACTTCCAATGCACATCGCCACTCAAGCTTGCGAAAGTTTTAGGCAAAGCGCCGATTGTGATTGCGACCGAGTGGATGAATATTGTCATGGAACTCTCTCCTTCCCTTTTTGCCAAAATGGAAGTGAAACCGCCGGGCTTTATCAACATGTGGCTCCGGAGCCGCGAGCTGGACCGCCGGCTGGAGGAGATGAAGGCAAGCGACCGTCTTGCTGTGCCGCTGGAAGAGCCCATCCGTGTGATCTGCGAGTTTTCTTCGCCCAATATTGCTAAATTGATGCATGTCGGCCATCTCCGCTCGACCATCATTGGGGACAGTATTGCACGCATTCTGGAATTTCAGGGAAGAGACGTGCTTCGACTCAATCACCTCGGCGACTGGGGAACGCAGTTTGGAATGCTGATTGCCTACATCAAAGAACGTGGAGAAAAAGTGCGCTCGGCCGGGGCTGAAAAGCTCATGCAGTGGTACCGGAGTGCCAAGGAGCTTTTTGATGCCGATCCCGATTTTCGCGAGAGGGCGCGGCGCGAAGTGGTAGAGTTACAAGGCAGGACCAAAGAGTCTATCCTTGTCTGGGAAGAGTTGTGCGGCATATCGCGGCGCGAGTTCGATCATATCTATTCGCTTCTCGGAGTGCGTCTCCATACGCGAGGGGAGTCGTTTTACAACCCCCTTCTGGAAGAGGTAGTGGGCGATTTCGAAAAGGCGGGGCTCCTTACCGTATCGGACGGAGCAAAATGTGTGTTCATGGAAGCGTTTAAAGGAAAAGAGGGGGAACCTCTCCCTCTTATTATCCAAAAATCGGATGGTGGATTCAATTATGCTACGACTGACCTTGCCGCTTTCAAGTATCGCGTGCAAAGCGACAAAGCCGCCTGGATTATCATTCTCACCGACCTGGGGCAAAGTTTGCATTTCCAAATGGTGTATGAAGCGGTCAAACGGGTGGGCTATGTCGATGACCATGTTCGCTTTGACCATGTCGGTTTCGGAGTGGTCCTTTCCGAATCGGGGAAAAAATTCAAAACGCGCAGCGGTGATACGGTCCATCTGATCGACCTTTTGGATGAAGCGGTGGCCGAGGCAAAAAAACTCCTTGATGCAAGAGGAGTGGAAGAGGCCGAAGAAAAGAGCATAATCATCGGCATCGGAGCGGTCAAATATGCCGACCTATGTACAACACGCACCAAAGACTACACGTTTTCTTTCGAGCGCATGCTCCGCTTTGAGGGGAATACAGTGGTCTTCATCCTCTATGCTTACGTGCGAATTCAAAGCATCTTTCGTAAATCCGGAGACAAAGCCTTTCCCGCAATCAAGATCGAACATTCAAGCGAAGTGGATCTCGCACTTCTTCTCGTGCATTTCGGAGATGTGCTTTCCGAGATCACGATCGAGTGGCACGTACACAAGTTATGCGAATATTTATATGATCTGGCTACCGCTTTCCACGCTTTTTTCCGCGACTGTATCGTGATCGGAAGCCCCGAGGAAGGCTCCCGACTCGCCCTCTGCCACCTTACCGCTCGCGTCATCCGTCAGGGTTTGGATCTTCTCGGTATCGATGTGGTAGATCAATTATAACATGTTTGGAGGAAAATATGGATGGGATACAAGAGAGAAATAGGGTTGCTTCTTTAGCGGCTCTGACTGCACAACAGACACAAGCCGTCTCTGATGTTTCGGATCGAGTTGCTCGGGCTTGCCTGGAGCAGCGGGCCAATTCTAAACGGTACGGGCGTGTCCAAAAGGCCAGCTGAAAGCTCTCTCGGAGAGCGAAATGTCGCATCTAGATCTTTGCAAGGCCGTGTTCCTTCTGTAGCATTTCTAAGCGGATTAAGCGGAATGATTAGTGCCGGTTTAACGCGGCGCCTGTCCGGCAATTTGGCCGATCTTCGGGTAGAGGACGTTGAAGAAATTTTATCCCTCTATGACCAGGCGGGGGATTTTGATAACGGAGACTTGAAACAACTTATTTCCCACGTTTCTTCTCCGGTGATAGCAGAAATGTTACACACCGGATATCATAATAGGGTACCGGTTTCACATATATACTATGTTTTACTCAAGATGGTATTGGAACCGATTTTAGGCGTTCCAATCGAGATTCCGCCTAGGGAGGAATGTTCTACAGAGAAATTTCAGGAGTGGATGAAGCAGAATTGTTCTCAGTATCGCTTTAGCGGGGTTCCTTCAGGTTCTTCCAATGATCTTCGGATGCTGGAAATTCTGTGTTGCAAAAAAATTGCAAGGGATAAGTTGTTATACCAAACGCAAGAAATACTTTCACAAATTCGGAATCATCTAACGGTCACCTTTGAACGATCCTTTCTCACTCATATTTAAAAATATGGG
>Ga0155580_141_pt1 | contig 17359 bp, 15 predicted proteins | sample RifCSPhighO2_12_FD_107237 | JGI IMG/M metagenome (GOLD analysis project Ga0155580, IMG submission 107237) | Chlamydiae bacterium RIFCSPHIGHO2_12_FULL_49_11 | reverse complement strand
ATAGAATCTTTTTTAGCAGCCGTTCAAATCAGATGTATTGCTCTCTGGGCAGAGGTCTTGTGACTACACTATCTAAGCTTCGCAAAAAGATTACTTTGATACATGCGAAAGGACTCCTTTTATGTAATGCTCTGAAACTTTCTGTTTTTTTCTTTACAGAGGATGTCTTGTCTCTTGTCGAAAACATCAGTGGCCTTCGAGAGAACATACGGAGCAACGTGGAGGGGAGTGATTCTTTTGCTGCCTGCGTAACTGACGATCTTTTGGTTCAATATGTTAGAAAATTTCGGCGGGTGTACGAGGAAAGGGGAAACGACAAAAACGGTTCTACTTTCTTAGTAGAATATACGAAAGAGAAAGAGAACCGTTATAGAGAAAAGTGGTTGTCGCAAGTAGAAACGCGAGAAGATCGAGCTCTGCAAAGCTATATTGCTTTTATGCAGGGGCCCTCTACCTTCCGTATTTTACAGGTCTTCATGAACAGATTCGGGCTGCAGTGGTCATACTGGATGCCGTCTTTCCCGATTGAACATCTAATAGAGGAGATAAAAAGGTTTGGCCCCCACCTTTTCGGGGGGCAATTAGGACGAGGTTTGTTGTCTACTTCACTGGCGCCATCGTACTTACAAGACAAGGTAGGGTGCAGTCTTTATCGATGCACACCGGTTGCAGCGAGTAGTAATCTACCAAACCATGTCATAGTGGTGGTTGGGGCGCAAAAAATACGGTGCCTGGAAAAGACTGTCTATTTTATTGATCCGAATGATGTTTCCGATCCTACGCTTCCGCGCATTGTATATACAATGGATTATAACTGGTTTAGCCGTAATGTAGTTCCGATTGGTATGGATGCTGCACATGAGAATGCTCCTTTGTATGCGTGCCACTTTATGGACTCACGGTTGTAACATGAATAGGGAATAATATGGATGCGGTTCAAAATCAGGATTTAATACCGAACGCAAGAAATACTTTCACAAATTCGGAATCATCTAACGGTCACCTTTGAACGATCCTTTCTCACTCATATTTAAAAATATGGGTTTCGAAATGATCGTTCAAATCTGCCTCGTTATCTGGCTCGAATTTATGACATTATTTCTTGCGTTCGGTATGATGTGGCACATGTGAGTGATCCTTGGTATGCCTGCCGCCTTTAGGGCACTAACAATCCCAAAATAATTTGATAAAGGTGTTTACACAAATATTCTATTTGGGATATCCTATGACCCATTATTGATCGCGGGGTGGAGCAGTTGGAAGCTCGTTGGGCTCATAACCCAAAGGTCGGCGGTTCGAGTCCGTCCCCCGCTATATAGGCAAGGAGGTAATTTTATTTCCTTGCCTCTTTTTTGTGGCGGCTTAGCTCAGTCGGCAGAGCAACGGAATCATAATCCGCAGGTCGTTGGTTCGAATCCGACAGCCGCTAAACCCTTTTAATAGAATTGTGCCATGTTTAGGATTATTTCCACTGCTTCCGATATTATAGGGGAGGCTGCAGCTTTTATGGTCGACAATCCTCAAGAAGCTTTATTTCGGGCTACGTGTGTCGTCTATGGTATTGGCTGCACGGTACTTTTTTGTCAACTAAACTATGGATACGCACGCACGGTCTTATACTCGGAGCCGTTTCCTCAAGAACAGGAAATTTGCAAGAAAATGTTTGGCGCGAGCGTTGCGGCTTTGGGGGTGCAACTTTATTGTATGACGACGGCTCTTTCTAATTCTTTGTCGAAATGGGTTGTGGTTACGGTTGCCTGATTCCCTACGTAAAAATAAAGAAATGTTTTGTATAGAATTGTCGAGCAGAACTATATTGCGATAGTCAAAGGGAGTATTGAGTATGTTTACTTTAAACTCTTTTCAATTGGGACTGACATTCTTATCTTTGACATTTTTAGCTTTTTGCGTTGATGTTGCCAAAAGCATCTTCAGGAAGCGGTTCGTTTGGTATTATACCGAACGCAAGAAATAATGTCATAAATTCGAGCCAGATAACGAGGCAGATTTGAACGATCATTTCGAAACCCATATTTTTCAATATGAGTGAGAAAGGATCGTTCAAAGGTGACCGTTAGATGATTCCGAATTTGTGAAAGTATTTCTTTCGTTTGGTATTACTCATATTTCTGTACGTTTCATACCGTTTTTTGATGTACAGATGATGGTTACTACGTAAACATGCTCATTCTCTAATAATCGCCTCGATCAAACCCTGAGGAAACCTAGTGAATCAAGATACGCCATTAATCCAACGGGCAAACCTTTCTGAAAGAGGGCCCATCGCATAATAACCGGCTTGATATGAAGCGGCAAAAATAGCCGTGTGTGCTGCAACGTCTTTTATTCCATTTGCATTTCGAGAAGAACATAAATCCTGGAAAATCTCTTTTTCTTCACCGGTCAAGTTTTCCTTTTCCGCTTTTTTTTCGTACAGCTCACGTAAGGGTTTCTTGATTTCCAATAAAAGGTAAATAGCTGCCAAGGAATCTAGCTCCGGATCGTCCGGAGCAAGCGTTTCACAGTGTGAGACAATTGCCGGCCCCACGCGATTCCAATGCAAAATCGCATCATGATCCTCTCCCATCAACTTATAGATATGGATTAAATCCTTTTGAGAAGCTACCGAATGCGAATGGGAATCACTCTCCCTTTGAAAGTCGGGCTTCAATTCTTTCCAAAGCATTTTAGCTTCATTCATATCACGGCTTACAAGCAGACTACGAAACCATTCCTTTTTCAGCTCTTTGTTTTCAGGGTGGTCTTGACAAAACCGCCGAAATTCTGATTTAGGGCTGGGAGTTTGCAAGTAAAATCGCGACAAGGTCAGAGCTTCCCGAGCATCGTCAGGGTGTTCCTTACACAATTTTTCCTGGATATCAATCGCATCATTCAGGCGCCCCTGCTTTACAAGAGTATTTAAACAAAGCATACGCTCTTTGTAACCAAGTGCTGCTATGAATGATTTTTGGTCATGGTCAATGGCACTACGGAAGATACGCATTTTATTTTCTTCATGGCGGCATTTGCCTTCCTGATAATATTTCAATGCTGTCTCAGTGCGCCCATATTTCTCACAAAGGATTAAATATTCCCCTTCGTCTTCTTTAGTTCCCGTTTTCGCGGCAATGTGCATTTGCTCTTGGATAGCAATATTGATTTGGCCTGCATTTTCTGCCGCCTGGCGATAGATCCTTTGTTTCCCTAAGTCGTCCGGAAATTTCTGCATCTGTTGCTGCAACTGGCTGAGTGCTTTTAACTTCCTATCTTTCGATTCATTTTGAACCTGATTATAAGTCGATTGAAAATGCCGATCGTTGATGTTACAAAGCAACATGCTTTTTTGCTGGGTTACCTGATCACGTAAGGCCGCCTTTTCCTCGTCGGCGCCAAAACGGATATTTTCGAGCATCTCTATTTCGCTGCGTGTTTGTCTTGCCGCTTTATTCATTGCTTGATGCATCTTGTCGTAGTCTTTTCGACGTTCTGCAAGATCGGCTTCCATCAAGGATACAGCAACGTCGTCCGGATAAAATCGTTCCATTTGGGCCAAAATTTCTTTTGCTTCCTTCGGATTTTTTTCGACGGAAGTGGAAAACTGCTGAAGGAGAGCATCCCGATGCTGAATGTAGTCATGCATCAGTTTATCCGAATCAATTTGCGGCTGAGAACGGTTTTCTTTCATAGGAACATTATTTTTTTCACAGGCAAGTTCAAGGGCCCTCATGGAAACTTCATTTCCTTGTTTTCCCAAAGAGTGGTAACGGATGGACTCCTGATGGGCTGCCCGGCCAAGTTCCCGTGTCCTCAATTCTTGCAATTGGTTCGGTTGTGCAATTGTCATGATAGGATGGCGTAGTAAATCTCCATCCCACACTCTTCGGGAAAAAGATTCATGCGCATTGGACCACTTTTCTAAATGCCATTGAAAATTTTCAGAGCTCCGCGTATCCGGATCATGTGTATAATAGGCAAGGTTTCTCATTATATCCACCGCAAGGGAAAATGTTGCAAGAATGCCAATGGATTGTGGTGTTATAGCGGAAATATTCCAGGTAATTCCTTTATCGGTCAAACTAAATTGTATATCATACCCCGGGGGCAGGATTGACTTCATCGGCATGGGCCCCGGAAAGGAAAATCGTATAGGAAGATCCTGAACATTAAATTTCCCGAGAACAGGTTTTTGAGGCAGAATAGGCTCATTGCTTTCCGTATAAGGGGGCAAGACCTTTTTGCTATATAAACGGTCGATTCCATTCTGAAAGAGCTCCGTATCAAACTTGAAGTCGGGAGGGTTCGAATTATTATTCATGTTAGGCTTCAAGGGTCGCAATTGTGTCTCAATCCTAGGCGGATGAATGTTTCCATTACGATCAATCCGAGCGGGTATTACTTTTATTTCAACAAGAGGATTTGTTTGTTTAGAGCTCTCCTCCAATGCTTGATTGACACCTTTGATCCGATCAAGGATTGTTTTGCCTGCGAGATGCACATAATCACTAATGAGTGTATCGTAAGCAAAACAATCCACTGCAGCACCGCCGATCGATAAAGGACATACTGTGGATGAGCCCAGGACTGCCGTCGTAATGACTCCATGTACGGTCCAATTCAATCCAAGCTCCAGAGCGGCAACTACAACATCTGTAATTCCCATCTCGATTCCTCGAGCTTTTGCTTCTTGTCGATATATGCCGATTGTCGTCATGATATCGACACCGGTGGAAAGGATACCTAAAGATTGAGTAATGATACGATATTTTTTAGCTGTAGAAGCGAGCGAATGGATTCTTTCTGCTGCTTGTTCCAATGTTTGCGAGTGAAGTTCTTTTTGAAGGCTTGTTATAGACTTTTCATGAAAATGGGCGCGTAAGAAGTCAGAAGAGACGTTTCCTCTCCAATACTTCCTTCCTGCCTTGATGCGGGATTGTACGAAAAACCCCAATGTATCGGTCGTTCGGAAAGGATTGGGCATAGGATAACGGACAGCATCCACCGTGGCCATACTTGAGACTGTTTCGAACAAGCTGAATACCTGAGGGTTCACATGTTCCGGACTTCTAGTATCAATTGGATTTGTCATGCGGGATTTATGAGTGAATTTTGGTTATTTCCATCCTCAATGAATCGGGGAGGATCGTAAGGAAGCGGAAGTGGCAACCTATCCTCCGATGAAGAACTCTCTTTTTCTTTTTTCAATTTATTATAATCATCTTTACGCAGGCGTACTTTGTTAATGTCGTCAACGATTCGATGGACAAATCCGGCTGCCATACCGAGAACAAGCGTACACACGTAAGAAGGGATCTCCACATTTCCGACACGTACACTTCCGGGTATGAACGAATCTCGGTCGTCATTAAACACTTTGTCTCGCAGGGCAACATTCCTCATTACATTAGAGACCAATGTTGTCGGGATAACGGAAAGAGCTTTAGAGGCGATTTGCCCCGGTTTGCTATCTACAATCGCCTGAGAGGCATCCGTAATTCCGGAGGCGATATTTGATGGAAGACGTCCTAGAATTCGACTCGGTAACTTGCCGAGCTCATTTTTCAAATCATTTGTTTCGTTTTCAAATTGCTTTTTTAAAGATTGCGCTGCAAGATCAGTGACGCTATGGGCTACAACACGTAATCTTGGATCTTGAACTTCCAGACCATTCAAAGCCAGATCAGTAATATTAGCCATCGTGCTTCGAGTAATAAAATCGGCCGGGTCGGAAATGAACCCATATACATTTAGAGCTTCTTTTGCAATAGTTCCTATTACAGACTTCCCTCCGGTATATTCTTCCAGACTTGTTATCGAATAATCGAATAATCGACCTGATATCATGGTTATCGGACCTGCGGGGCCTGAAATGACGGTGGCAACTACGGCCCTGGCCCCGAAAAGATAAAACTGAACATTGGCAGCTTCTTTTGCAAGCTGCTTGTTTCTTTGATATCTAAGAAGTTCCATCATCAAGTTTTTCGGCTTGCCTTTTGCTTCCTGATGCTTTGACGGGCTTACATCATCGGTTTTAGTGTTATTTGCAGGAGAAGCTTTCTCGGTATTTTCAGCATCGGTTTTACCGCCATTGGCAGGCGAAGTTCTCTCTGTATTTGCAGTTTCCTTTGAATCTTTGATGGATGAGTGTGTCCGTAGTATTTCACGAACTCGTTTTGAAGTCTCTAAGGGCGTAAAAGTTGTACCTTCGGTATCAATCTCGGACGGGTTTGGCTGATATCCAAAAACAGATGCAATTTTACTACACACTCCTTGTACCGTTTTACTTTGTGCAGCCCTATAAATAATCGTTCCGCTTGTAACTGCCACCCCGACCGGAAGTAAAGGTAAAGCAAGGTATCCTGCGACAGTAACACCAGTACTAATTACATTCACATTATTACAAAAACGCTCTTCGGCATCTTTATCATTTTGCACCCGCACACGCCGGCGCACAAGTCTATTGACAATTTTTCCATTGTCACTCAAATGATCTTTAACAAATATCAAACACCGAAGACTTACTTCTTCCGGAGAAGATGTTTTCCCTTGCGTGTCTATTGGCTTGGGTGAAACCGGATACCCTACCCACGACAGCATCCAAGTTCCTATATTTTTTGCAGTTTCCATTAAGAAATAGTTTCTTTTTTTTATCAACTTTTTGTCAAGAAGTAGTTTTTATTACATTGCCGCAATGGCAATCTGGAGGTCTTGGGCGGCAATTCCCGTCAGGTCGCAGATTGTGATTTGAGTATCATTTTTTCTGCCAAGGAGGGGGTTTGCTAAGAGTGCTCCGAGTTCCATCAAGTCTTCTTTTTTGATCGCTGCCGACCGTACGGCGTGGGAAGTGTCTCCAAAGGAAAGGCATTGTGCGATGCTATCACACACTACAAGGTCTGCTTTGCGAAAAAGGGAAGGATCCAGCTCCTGTTTTCCTATGTCATCGGCTCCGACAGCGGTGATATGAGTTCCCGGTTTGATATGGTGCGCGAAGAGGAGGGGGGCTTTTGACGAGGTAGTGGTTACGATTAGGTTGCAAGAGGCGGCAAGGGAATCTAGAGTGGGCGCCACTTGGATGGAAAAGTGTCCAAGGCGCGGATCTTTTGCCAATCGGCGCGCTTTTTCTCCATCTCTTCCCCAAATCAGAACTTTTCGGCACCGGGTAACGTGAGGTAGAAGCGATAACTGATAATAGGCTTGGGCTCCCGTTCCGACACATCCGATACACTCAACATGCGAAGGGACAAGAGTTTTAGCCGCAATTGCTCCTGCAATCGCGGTTCTCATATCTGTCAAAAAACCCTCATCGTTAAAAAGGACGAGAGGGGCGCCGGTTTTTTTTGAGAAAAGAACGATCATGCCGTTTCCGGCGGGCAGCCCTGACTTTGTATTTAGAGGAAAGCCCGTTGCAATCTTCACCACAAAATAGGACCCCTCTTTGAGATATCCATATTTGATATGGCAGTCTCCCGGAGGGTTTTCAAACTGCATCGCTGCCACAGGGGGAATCACCGTCTTCTTTTGGCTATATGCAATGAATCCTTCTTCAATGAGCCGGAAGACGCGTTCAATCGATAGGGCGTTTTCTATTTCTTTGCGGTCTAGGATTTGCATAAAAACTCTTCAAGTCGCGGCAAGATTTCTGCCATGGTCTTTTTGCCGAAACCGATGCGGAAAAAATTTCCCTGCAAACCAAAAACCGAAGCGGGGAGTAATAGCACTCCGGTTTTTGTAACAAGCTCTTTTACAAAGCTTTCTACCGGACCGCGGCCTTTAAGTTCGATTGTTGCCATTGAGCCGCTTCTTGGCCGAATCCAGGAAAGATGTTTTTCATTTCTCTCCATGAAGTTGTCCAGAAGTGCGATGTTATTCAGCATTACGGTTCGATTTCGTTTTAGGATATAATCCCTCTTACCGAGAGCCATAAGGGAAAGCAGTTCACTCGGAGCGCTATTGCAAATCGATGTGTAGAGTTTATACGACCCTACTGCATGGGTTAAATCGGTGTCTTGGGAAGCGAGCCATCCGATCCGAAGACCGGGAAGTCCGAACGATTTTGACATCACATTGAGGGTGATTCCCCGTTCATATGCATCTGCTATCGATGGAGTTCTCGTAGTTTCATCCACTTCAAGAAAGCGGTACACTTCGTCGGAAAAAATATAGCTGCCACAGTGTCTCGCAAGTGAAATGAGGAGATCGAACACTTCTTTGTCAATGAGGCTCCCGGTCGGGTTGTGCGGAATATTTAGGACAACGAGTTTCGTATTCCTCCGAAAGGCTTTTTTGAGCATATCAGGATCGATGTTCCAGTTCAATTCCCGCAAGAGGGGGAGCCTTGTCACGTCGGCCCCTAAATCTTGGGGGAGGGTCAAGAGGGATTGGTAGCAAGGAGTTACGACAATCACATGGTCATTTGGTTTAATCAGGGTTCGCATCGTGCAATAAATCCCTTCTTCGGCGCCGGCAAAAGTTGAGATGTGGTCCGAATCAATGCAGGTGTAGAGGGAAGAAATTTCATGGCGGAGGAGAGGCATTCCTGCCGGTTCAGTGTATTCCAGAGAAAGTGTATGCCACCTCTCGTGTAATTCCGGATCGGCCATCTCCAATATTTCCTTGAGAGACCAACTTTCTGCAACCGAAGAACAGAGCATGTAGGGTGCGGTGAATTCATACTCTTTCATGAATTCTTCGAGAAGAAAAGGGCGGAGCGTATTCAAAAAAATCTCCTTTCGCATTCGTTATTAAGGGCCCCTTCAATCATTACCGCAAGAGCTACCCGTAAAACCCGAAGGTTATATCCCCGGAAGAAGGCGGCATGGCCCTCTTTTTTTGCCATTTCGCCAATGGTCTTTATCAAGCTACACCGCCTCGGAGAAATTTGCATCACCAATTTGATATTGTCAAAAGGCTGTGAAATAAAGGAGCAGACTACTCCGGAAGATAGTCCGGCTACGAAAGTGGAAAAAAGTTTTCCCTTTCCCCGTGCTCTTAAGTTGTGTTCAATGAGATTCGTTGCCGAATACGTGCCGACCCAGAAAACTCCTTCTCGTAAAGAAAGAGCGATGGATCCCGTCATAAGATGAGCCGGTCCTCCCGATTGTACAATCATACGGACGGCTCTAGAAAATGACTTTTCTTTTTGTTGCCACGTCATTGCCATCTCACATGTCGAGCCGGCAAAGCCTGCCAATATGCCGCCGAAAAAACCCGCTATAATTCGTTTTGCCGTCGGGGACATATTTTCCGGTAAAGCGCGTTCATTGATGGCTCTTGCAGCGCCCAGCGCTATCGTATCGACGGGAACGGAACTGACCATGTGAGTTATGATTCCGCGATAGAGAACGGCAGGGCGTAGTGTAAAAGGCCATCCTGCTTGAAATCTCGTTTTCAATACCCATAAGGGGTGATTGACCAGGGCTTCGGTAACTCCGATAGTAAAACCGGAAAATAAACTGGCACCCCAAGGAGTTTTTTGCCGTGTTGATGAAGTTTCCGACAAGTCCATGAAAAAAGTTTACAAAAAACCAATATTTTTGTGGATGTTATTCTCGTTTTTTGTTAGAATCCTACTTTATTGTTGAGAGCCGTTAATGATTGCTGATCTAAAAAAGTCCCGTCCCGATCTTTTCCGGATACTAGATAAACTAAATAAGAAAAGTCATTGGTACAATTTCGTGTTTCTTTTCATGGATTACGGGCTTATTTTTCTATCTATAGCAGCAAGCATCGGGTTCCATAATCCCTTTATTTATTTTATATCTGTGCTTGTCATCGGAAGCAGGATGCGCGCCCTGGAAAATTTGTTGCACGAAACGTCTCACGGTGCTCTCTTTAAAAGCCGTTTCCTGAACAACACGCTGGGCCTTTTTTTGTGTGCCTTTCCTATCGGAAGTTCTTTGCACGCGTATCGCAAATCTCATATGGCACACCACACTTATTTGGGAAACAAAGAAAAAGACCCTGACCTGATCCGATATACCAAAATCGGTGTTGATGCTCTTCCTTTTGAAAAAAATCGGCTGATTGCCCGTTTTCTCAGAGTGATATTTCTGCGGGATTCTTTGATGTACTTGAAAAACACATTTTCTTCTTTTGTATATGTCAAAGGGACACCCATGAAAGAGCTGGGGATGCGTCTTTGTTTCTTTTTCATTGCGAGTGCCGTTATTCTTTTTCAGGGATGGGGTGTGTATTTTGTCTTATACTGGGTGATTCCTTTTCTTGCGCCTTTGCAAGTGATTCGTTTTTTTTCCGAAATTTCCGAGCATGGCGGCCTTTATCGCGAGCGTGATGAGATCATGATGACCCGTAATAATCTCATAAATCCTGTGGCACGATTTTTTATATACCCCCACGGCGACGCGTATCATTTAACTCACCACTTGCTTCCGGCAGTGCCGCACTACCATTTATCCCGTGCGCATCAGATTTTGATGAACTGGGACCCGTACGCAAAAGCACACCATTGCTACGGATATTTCAAAGCGGGACTTACGGGCCTTCCCGTGAGTTTTGATGAGATGGTGTTTGAAGGTCGGCAACAAGAAGTGACAGGCGGATAGGGAGGAATATTGTGTACTTTTCTCACTTTTTTCAAGGTATATTACTCGGATTGGGACTCATTCTTCCTTTGGGACCGCAAAATCTGTTCGTTTTGAGCCAAGGGATGAACCGCGGGCGAATGGTCAACGTCATCACGGTTGTGCTTGTGGCTTCTTTAGCCGATACAGTTCTCATCGCGCTTGCAGTGGGGGGGATATCGCTCGTTATCTTCAATATTCCGCTATTAAAAGCGGGGATTTTTCTTGGCGGCATTTTGTTTTTGTCATTTCTGGCCATCCGATCATGGTACAAAATGCCGAATGAGCAAAGTTTTGAAGAACCAAAAACGTTGCCCATTCTCCGCATTGTCGGCTCTACCCTTGCAATTTCGTGGCTGAATCCGTACGCATTGATTGATGCTTTTTTGACAATCGGTTCGTCCTCCACTATTTTTTCAGGTTTGCCCAAGGTCTTTTTTATGACCGGCTGCATCACCGCGTCATGGATATGGTTTATGTGTTTAGGATTTTTGGGAATCAGTCTGGGGAATTCGCTTCTGATTCGAAAATACCAGGGAAAAGTTTCGGCCATAATTATGGTCTTAAGCATTGCCGTTTTAATACGAGCTTTTTTTCATTCTCAGCAGTAAGGAGGTTCCCATGATGAGAATATCTATTGACAGTCAGGTCTTTAATCAATTTCCGACCACAAAAATGGGCTTTGTTGTAGCTTCTTTTGATCAGCAACAACTTCGTACCGAGACGATTGATTCGAAAATTTCCGAGTTGCAGAAATTGCTGCTCGAAAAGGGCTTTAAACTCGGAGAATCCGTAAAACCGCGGCCACGCATTGCCGTATGGAGAAATGCATACTCCCAATTTGGCTGCAATCCGAACGAATTTCCTTCTTCTATCGAATCACTCACCCGAAGGGCGCTCAACGGGAAATTTCCAAGACTCTTGCCAGTCATCGACTTTTATAATGCCTATTCCGTCGATGTGCAATTTCCGATGGGGGGGTACGATCTTGAAAAATTGACCGGGGATATTTCACTCACACTTGCCGGCAAAGAAGGGCTTTTTACGGGAATTGGCAGCAAAGAGCCTGTAACAATGGCACCGAAACATGTCGTATATAAAGATGGAGAAGGGGTGATTTGCTGGGCTTGGAATCAGAAAGATGCTGAAAGGACTGCCATCACAGAAGGAACGGGTAAGGCAGTTTTCTTTATAGATTCTCTTGATGATAGGGCGGAGGGAGGGCCTTCTCTGGAAAACGCCGTTCTCCTCTTTAAAGAGCAGCTGAATGGAATCGGTGCTGTTACACACGCAGACGGGTGCCTGTCGCAAAAAAGTCCTGCATGCGAAGTCGATCTCTCCCTACTCAGAAAAGTGGAGCAAAAAAAGGCGGCGGCGGTTTCGGAAGAACTTCTTCCGGATGTGCTGCTTTCGGATTCAAAGGAGTCTTTTGATATTACCCATTTGGCTGCGATAGGACAATATAGTCTCTTCGTAGAAGCGGCGGCCAAACACCCGCTTTCCATGCTGAAAAAAGACGCTAATGGACACACCGTGTTGATGCATGCTGCGGTGGGGAGATCGGTTCCCATTACCCGATTTATTCTAGCACGATTACACGAGTTGCAAAAGACCGGCACAATCGAGGAAAGTGACAGACTCGAGTTCATTAATGCCACTAGCAAATTCCGAGTGACGGCTCTCGATGCGGCCAGGAAACACGGACAATCCGAGATTGAGAGTTTGCTGTCACAAGCGGGAGCAAAGTAAGGGAAGAATATGTCGAGCATTACCAATAGCGAACCTTCCGTTATGGTGGAACGCCACCGGTTGAATAAAGTCGGCCATGTGGCAAATGGAGCATCGGCATGTCTTGTGATGCTTTTGACTACGCAGCCGATGTATACGGTAAAAACGTTTCTCATGGCCCGGACAAGGTTTCCTCCGATAGGAAATGTTTCTCATCTTTTGCAGTTAGGATACAAAGGGATCGGCGTAAATTATATGGGGAGCGGGCCGGCGGAAGCGGCGGCTTTCTTCGGCGAACATAGTTTTTCCAAGCTTTTCAAGGAGAAAAGCAATACCGAACGTGTTGTTGTAAGTCTGGCTTCAGGTATGGTCGGTTCCCCTTTCAACACTGTTGCAGAGGGAATTATGACACGCCAGCAAATCACCCGAGAATCTTTATGGCAAGCTACCCGTGCCATTTACAACAGGGGCGCCGTCCTTGGGTTGTTACGGGGCGGTGTGCCCACTGCCTTTAGAGACGGCGTTTTCAATTGGGGACTTTTCGGCGGGAATAGGGTTCTCCGGGATCAGATCAATGGCCGGCTTGTCAAAAAAGATGCTGTCAAAGAGGTGTATCTTTCCGCCTTTACCGGAGCCCTTGCCGGGTATTTGAGCACCCCTTTTGACCTCGTCCGTACAAGGATGCAAGCTCCGGTAGGGGAGAGCAGGCAAAAATCAATGGTTGAGATAATCAGGGGAATCTTGCAAAATGAAGGGGTAAGATCGTTTTTCAGAGGCGGCGGCGTACGTGCTGTTCTTATCGGCTCTGCGGTGGTGGTTCTCACGGCAGCCAAGAATGAAATACCGAGATATTTGCCCGAAAGTTTGTATCGGAGTTAGGTAAAGAAATGTTTTCACTTTTCAATTTTTTTTCACGGGTCGATTCCTTTTTTTGGGCCAACATCGCCTTCATACTGATTGTCAGTTTGGGTGTATTTATGACAGTCCGGATGGGATTTTTTCAATTGACATCGGTTCCGGGAGCGCTCAGGCTTTTCTGGAGTTTTATTATCTCCGGCAGCAAAGAGAAAAAAGGGGTGCATCCGTTAAAAGCATTTTTTGCTTCGGTAGGGGGAATGATCGGGATCGGCAATATCGTCGGGGTAGTGACCGCGCTCCAGATCGGGGGGCCGGGCGCCCTTTTCTGGCTCTGGCTGACAGCTTTCTTGGGTTCGATCATCAAGTATTCCGAAATTTACCTCGGCATCAAATATCGCGTTCCAAACAGCCGGGGAGGGTATGACGGCGGGCCGATTTATTTTTTAAAAGCTGCCTTCAAAGGAATGTGGGCGCCAACCCTCGTTGCCGTGCTGCTCTGCATTTACGGGGTCGAGATTTACCAATTTACCGTGCTCACCGACTGCCTTTCATCGAACTGGAGTTTGAACCGTCCTCTCGTGATGCTGGTCCTACTGACTTTGATTCTCTTTGCTAGCGTGGGGGGAGTTAAACGAATCGGACGGATCGGCGTGTACGTCATGCCGGTTTTTGTCATAATCTATATCGTGATGAGCCTCTATGTGATTATCAGTAATGCCGCTCTTTTACCTGCGATTTTCCTTTCGGTATTCAAGACGGCCTTTACGGGACATAGCGCCGTGGGTGGCTTTGTCGGAAGCAGCATTTTCCTTGCCATCCAGCACGGGATGGCGCGGGCCGCCTATTCGGCCGACATAGGCATCGGGTATGATTCGATTATCCAGAGCGAGTCGTCGGTAACCCATTCGGAAAAGCAAGCGAGCATCTCCGTCATAGGAGTATTTATCGACAGCTTCATCTGTACGATGAGTATTTTAATGGTCCTTATTTCGGGCCTTTGGACCGCCAGCCCGCAACTTGCTACCTCTGATCTTGTACAAAATACCCTGTCTCTTTATTTTCCGTACATGAAGGTCTTTTTACCTTTGTTTCTCCTCGTAACGGGGTTCACAACGATAATCGCTTACATGTGCGTAGGGCTTAAATGCGCCCGCTTCCTGTCGCCCAAGTACGGGGAAAGAATCTATGTGCTTTACGGGATTTTTGCTTTCATCTATTTCAGTTATTTTGACCCGTCCGTACCGCTTCTTGTTATGTCAATTGCCGGAGCGCTCTTGCTCATAATCAACTTATTGGGTATCTTCCGTCTGAGGGATGAGGTAAAATCTCCTTCGTTTGTCTATGACATGTGATTTGAGTATAATTACCGTAACCTATCAGTCGGAAGACTATATCCAAAACTGTCTTGTTTCGGTGATGAAGCACATTAAAGATCTCAGTTATGAGCATATCGTAATTGATAACGACTCGACCGATGCAACGGTCCCGAAAGTGGAAGCGCTTGCATTTCTGCCGCACATCAAGCTGATTCAGACCGGCCGCAACATTGGTTTTGCGAGGGCAAACCAGATCGGATTTGATGCATCTAAGGGACGCGTAATCCTCTTTCTTAATCCTGATATGGAGATGAAACAGGGATTTTTGGACGATCTTGTCCAAACGCTTGATTCCGATCCACATATCGGCATCCTCTCTTGTAAGTTAATGCTCTTAGACGGAAGTTACACGTATCCCGTCAAAACAACCGGAAAGCTTATTTACTTTATCTCCCTTTTCCATTGGTTTGCAAAAAGCAAAACGTTACTAAAGAAGTCTAGTTATATCGAATTTGACATTGAATGCGAGCAAGAGGTGGGGCATGTGAAGGGGGCTTTCATGATGATGCCCCGCTTTCTTCTTTCAGAAATCGGGCATGCCTTTGACCCTAGATATGTTCTTCTGCAGGAAGATGTTGATTTAAGCCGCGAGGTGACCGGGCGTGGTTATAAAATTATTCATTCTCCAAAGACCACATGCATCGATTTTAACAACCGCAGTATGAGCCGGTGCCCTTCCATGATGCCATGTCTCTGTAACATCCGAGGCATTCTCACCTATGTCAATAAATGGTTTGCCCCCACCCACCTCCTCTGGAGCGCCATGGGAGCGGGGCTCTACTTTCTTCGCATTCTATGGCGTGCCGGATTCAAAGCCTCCTGGCAAGGCTATAAACTTTACCGACATCTGGTAAAAAACTGCAAGGAGTACGATAGAGAAAAATCAGCTAAACTGCAAAAACAGAGCGGTATTTATTAATACTAACCGTTGTTGGATTGGACACTGTACTTGATTTTGCTACAATTAGACCGTCTCCTGAGCAACTTTCTTCATTAGAATGTTCTGCAATGATTTGGTACGAATATTCCTTTAAGAAATTCATACAATCACTATGAAGCTGCAGACTATGTGTAGAAATAAAAAAATAATCGACGTCTTTATTTAACATTGCATTTTTGCAGGTTTGTAGCATAGCAAACTCTGCACCTTCAATATCAGCATGCAAAATAGCAACGCGGTCCAATTTATTATCCTTGAAAAAATCATCCAACCGGATCCTTGTTGCATGCGTATCAAAATGAGAATCGGTTTCGTTAGAAATATAGCTTTCATGAAATTGCCCCTTCAGATTATTCAAAGCAAAATGCGCTTTACCCATTTTCATTCTTATTGGATCAGGCTCTATAAGACAGTTTCTTGCATTCACGACTTCTTTTGCAAACCACATAGAATAATATGCCCAATAACAGCCGAGTTCAATCATCACAGCTCCGGGTGCAATGTATTTAAGCACTTCGTAAAAAACTTTTTCTTGCTGTGGCTCATGATGCCCTTGCAGCCCTTCAATGATATCGGTTCCCCATTTTCCGTAATAAGAGTCTTGCAGAACTTTAAGTCCATTGTGCATCAATTGGTAACATAGGCCGTCTTCTTCAAAACATTGCCCCGCTTGTGCTACTTTTGGGATATAATCAACGTCTCTAATGGAAATTGTTTGCGCTACTCTGGATAAAGGATACCAAGGGTCTGCAGATAATCTGCCTAGCAGTTTTCTAAACATACAATTTTATAATAAGGGGGATAGCGCAATTTGTCTAGACAATTAGGATTGCTATCCGATGAAAGAGTCGATGGCATTTATGATGTCACTCACGGGGACAACACAGCAGGGAGGATTCTTTCTGGCGCCTACAAGACGGCAATGAGGCAATCTTGGATGATTATAATTTTCATTATAACAATGCGCAAACTTGCAATCCGATTGCAAGAACACTTTATTTTCCGAATTTAGATAAATCCACTTAGGATTCACACTGCCAAAGAAAAGAAGGGAAGGAATATTGAACACTGTAGCAATGTGTCCCGGGCCCGAATCTCTACCGATATACAACTTGCTATTATAAATCAACGACATGAGATCTCGAAGAGAGCTTGTCTTCACCCAGGGAGCGACCAAGTCTTTCCCTGTTTGAGAAATTTGATATAGCTTAATATTTTTTGATTCTAAATAGTCAATAATAATTTTCCAGTTAACACCAAAAATATTTCTGGATTTATGAAAGTGGTTTTTCTCTATGTGCAATAAAGCATAATCGTGAGTAAATAGAGGTCTTTTTTCTTCGTCGGAAAGAAACAATCGAGGTGTCGAAGGTTTTAAATCAAAAATGTTTGCTTCCTTGCTGTAAGCGTCTAATAGATGCATTTTTGAAAATTTAAAGGGTGCAATATCCAAATTGATGAAATTCTGCCGGAAATGAGTAAAGAAAGCTAATCCACTTTGATTCAAAGAATAGTGAAATGCAAAATCGCAGATGAGTTGTTCTGAGGGGTAGTTACAAAACACTTCATGAAAATAGCTGAGTAGGTTCACTGTTTTTCCTCGCTCAATATAATATCGCACCACCGGTTCTACCCCGATGACATCACCGAGTCCCGCACAGGTTCGTTGAATATGAACAATCGATTCCGGATTTTTTAGCATCGTAGGATTCACCGGTTTCTTTACAAAAGACATTTTAGTAACTCAAATCGTTGTAACACCTCCTCGGTTGTATGAGTACAACAGGGAGGTGTGGGGTATTTATCCAATAAACGGCATGTTTGGCCGTGCGGCAGCCCTACGACTTCATGATAGCAGTGGGCAAAAGGGCATGCTTCTT
>Ga0155580_120_pt1 | contig 18079 bp, 17 predicted proteins | sample RifCSPhighO2_12_FD_107237 | JGI IMG/M metagenome (GOLD analysis project Ga0155580, IMG submission 107237) | Chlamydiae bacterium RIFCSPHIGHO2_12_FULL_49_11 | reverse complement strand
CATCCCCTTTTTGTTTCGAGACAGGGAGGCTCTCTCCGGTCAAGTGCATCAGGTTGACGTAGGAACTTCCGTTTTCAACGATCCCGTCCAGCGGGATCACATCGCCTACTTTGACGAAGATCAGGGTGCCTTGGGATATTTCGCGCACCGATTTGGGAAAAATATGCCCTCCTTCTTCGATAATCCATGCGTTGGTCGGCGTTAATTTGTGAAGGGCGGAGAGTGCTCCTTTTGTTTTTTTGGTGACCAGATCTTCGAGCGATTCGGAAAGGGAAAAAAGGACAAGGAGGAGACCCCCTTCCAGCTGGCTGCCGATGGCGACCGAAAGGAGGGCAGCGAGAGTCATGAGGACGTCGATATTGATGTTCAACCGGATCGCGTCGCGAATCGATTCGATCAGCGCTTCGGTTCCGGCCAGAAAGTAGACGAAGACGAGAAAGAAAGAGGAGAGGTAAAAACTGTACGAGCTTGTAAAATAGGCGGCAATAAGAAACACGAGTGCGGAGAGGGAGCTTGCCAGTTTCGCATAGCGGCCCCAGCCTCGGGATGAATGTTTGATGAACGGATTGGTCGATTCTTCAAAGCCGGATGAAAAGAATTCCTCTAGAAGAACGGGGGATGTCATAACGCCTCGAATAGGAGAAAGTGGGCGAGGAAATAAATTCCCGCCGAGGAAAGAAAAGTGATCCCCAAGTTCCAGACGGCGTAAGTGAGAAAATTGATCCGTTCTACTTTCGCTACAATTCCGGATGCGATCAGGATGATGCCAAAGGCAGTGCAATATACCCCTAGACCGGGTTCAATGCGAACGGCGGCAAAAAAGGCAGCCATCGTGAGGGCGATCCCCACTAAAGCGCCGAGAGCCAGTTTCAGGGGATGCTCGTACGATTCGAGCGAGACACCGAGTTCCTCCTCTAGCATGATGCCGAGCAGTTTATTATCATCGGCCATCAAAACATCGATCACCTTCTCGAGCATTTCTCCGGTAAACCCTTTTGCCCGGTAGATTTCTTTCAGCTCGCTGCGTTCTTCGTCACGGTTAACGTGAATTTCGTGGCTTTCTTCGCTAATCAATCTGTTGATGCGCTGCAGCCGCGCCCAGCCCAAGATAGCGCTCCGTCCCGATCGCCATAGCATGTATCCGAGAAGTGTGATCAGGATGAAACCGGTGATTTTTTCGGGAGGAAAAGCGAGGAGTCGGCTCACAATCCAGATAAGGAGAGCGATTACAGAAGCTTCTTTGGCCGCGTCGGCGCCGGCGATCAGATGGTCGGGCACATTGATGCCGTGAGATTCGTGCGTCGCCCTTTTTCCTTTTTTCCGGGCGCTTTTCAAATGCTGGTAGACGCTTTGCTCTTTAAAATGGGACTCTGCTCTCTTCATGACGCTATTGTCAGCGATCTTTGCGTTAAAAAGCAAGGCCCAAGACATACCTATGGTATAGCCTTGAGCCTGCTTCTTCTCAGATGATAGTGGCGCCCCGGCAGTACACGTTAGGGTAGCGAAGTTGGAAAAGGAAACAATATAACGAGTGATAAAAGGCGGAGTGAGAGTAATACACGCCGTTTTTTGCATATTCAAAAACGCCTACATTTTGAGAAATGAAAGAAACGGGAACGAAAATGAAGGAAAGGGCGATGCGCGCGATGGTTTCTGCTAGGGAGAAAGCGGCAATAGAGAGATATAGGATCGGAAACACTACATAAATAATCGGCTTTATCACCTGCTTTACTCCCCGATCATCCGGATCGTGGTATAGACGCATGACGACCGTATTGCGATAATCATTAAATTTCAAATAGGCGGTTAAGGAAAACGACGGATAAACTCGTGATGAAACGTGCATTCGGGCTCCTTTTTACCTTTCACGGAGAATCGTATATTAACTTTGATTAAAAAGTCTATTAAATTATACCAAGCGAAAGAAATGGCTGGAGGCAAGCAGGGGGAGTGAAATTGCCTTCCGAATCTTGGAAGTTTTCGAGGAGGGCGACCATGAGCCGTGGGAGGGCAAGACCGGAGCCGTTGAGAGTGTGCACAGGCTCCACGATGTTTTCGCGCTTGTAGCGGATTTTGGAACGACGGGCCTGGAAGTCGGTGCAGTTGGAAATGGAAGATACTTCATAGTATCGGTCTTGGCCCGGGAGCCATACTTCGATATCGACCGTTTTACTCGAAGCGAACGACATGTCTCCGGTGACAAGGAGCATGTTACGGTAATGAAGGCCGAGAGTTTGCAGCACTTCTTCGGCGGAGGCGAGGATTTTCTCGAACGCGTCATTGGATTTATCGGGTGTGGTGATCGCAAACAGTTCGACTTTGTGAAATTGATGGATACGGATGAGTCCGCGCTCGTTCTTGCCGTGGCTGCCGGCTTCACGTCGGAAGCAGGGGGAAAAGGTGGTCATGAATTTGGGAAGCTCTTCGTTTCTGAAGATCGTATCTTGGTAGATTCCATTGAGAGACACTTCTGAGGTGGGAATGAGATAAAGGGGGTGCTCTTCATCCAGTTTATACACCTGCTCCTTGAATTTGGGCAGTTGTCCCGAGCCATACATCGTCTCTTCGCTGACGACGTAGGGGGTGGAGATTACTTCAAACCCGTTTTTCACGTGGATGTTTATCATGAGTTGAATCAGGGCCAGCTCGATGCGGGGATACATGTTTTTATAGACGGGCCAGCCGCTACCTGTGATGCGGGCACCCATTTCAAGGCTAAAAAGGTCATGTTTGGCACCCATTTCAAGGTGGTTTAGAAAGTGCGGTCCCTTTTCGGGCTTGTCTTTGTATGTTTTGATACAGACGTTGTCTTTGGGGTCGAACGAATAGGGGATGTCATCGAAGGGAAGGTTCGGGAGCTGGGCCAGGAGGGAAAGGTATTTTTTTTCGAAGGAATCAGTCCGGTGTTCGAGTTCGGAAATTTCCTGCTTGAGAGCCCCCATGCGCGCTTTAATTGGGCTTGGATCAAGTTTTTTTTGGACTGCTTCCCCGATTTCTTTGGCCGCACTGTTGGCTTCGGCTTTTTTCATGTCGTAGAGGGATTTTGTTTCCGCAAACTCTTTATAGGCGCTGATAAGCGGAGCAAGAGTAACGGAAGGGTCTTTTTTTCGAAGCTTCTCTTCGACTTCTTTGGGGTTTGCGATGATGTGCTTGATGTTGAGCATGGCCTCGGCATTGTAACGGTTCTCTGAATTTTCTTCTATTACTTTAAGTGAAACGATGATATAGTTGCGGTGCAATGGCACCAAAACAAAACTTTACGGCTAAAAATCCCCTCATTTTGCGCTATCATCGGCTTCTCGAAGCTTTTTCCAAATCTGATGACGAGCGGGATTTTTTTTTCAATAAAATCGAGGGTTTTTTGATTTTTATCAATCTCGATAAGGATATGGACGATGTCGACGCCGCCTACCAAGAGATTGCGAAAAATCCCGAAATTTTCGTAGAGATTCCCAAGCTCACTTTCTATGAAATGAAAAAATTGATGGAAGGGTTTGTCAACGAAAAAGTTTACGATATCGATACCAAAGAAAAGCTTCTCGATATCATCGGCTCGCGCGAAGCCAGGGACAATTTTTTGGAATTTATTTACGACCACCTCATGGAACTGGATAAATGGCAGCAATATTACCATGAAAAGTCACGGATACGTATCATCGAGTGGTTGCGAGAGAATAATATCAAGTTTGTTTTTGAGGAAGATGTTGTGGAACTTTCCCGCCCGATCGTGGAAAGGTTGAAAGAGCACCTCTTTGACGAAAAAGTGTCCAAGGAACTCATAGCGGCACGGGCGGTGCTGGAAGCAAAAGCCAAGACCTATTATTCGAGCGAGGCGCTCAATCCGAAACCGAAAAGAGGCCGTCCTCCCAAACAGCAGCAAAAAGTGGAGCTCGATCCGCAGCTGACCGATGATCTTTATACTTCTGTCCCGGCTCTACTTCGTCAATTCGTGTTTGCCCCCGAATATTCGACCTCAACCGTCACCTTCTCCGAAAAATTTGAAACGGCCGAGCAACTTCTCGCTTCTTTGAAAGGATCGAAAGTGAAAGTAGATACCAAGCTGGAAATTTTATCGCAGCGACTCGAGTCGCTCCGTTCTTTATCGTCCAAATTGAAAGGGGTTGACGGCGGACTCCTTCCTGCCGGAGAATCGCCGGAAAAGGCGGCGCACCAATTCACCTCCACAAAGGAGGAACCGAAAACAAGCAAACTCTCCTCTTTTTTCAAAGAGGTGCTGCCCAAGAAAAAATCGGAAAAACTTTCTTTGCAGGAAATGGTAAAAAATCGCAAAGCGGCCAAAGAAGTCTCTCCTATTTCTAAGAAAAAGAAAAAAACATGACACTTCTTACCGCGTCCCTTTCCAAAACATTTCTTTTGGAACTTGCCGAAAAATTGGTTTTATGTCGTGCTATTGATAAAAAAATGGCTATCCTGGCCAAACAAAACCTGGGCGGCAATTTCCACCTCGATACGGCAGGCCACGAGCTTGTCGGACTTCTCTTCGGTATGATGCTTGGGAAAGAAACCGACTGGGGCTTTCCTTACTATCGTGACAGGGCCTTTGCGATCGGCAAGGGTGTTTCGGTCACGGAGCTTTTCGAAGTATTTTTGGCGCGTGCCTCAAAGCACCATTCGGGCGGGCGTATGATGCCGGACCATTTTTCTCAGAGGGAGCTCAAACTCGCCGTCCGGTCCAGTCCCGTCGGCGCGCAGCTTCTCCAGGCCGTTGGCACGGCCCTTGCCGTGAAATGGAAAAAGACGGGCGAAGTAGTCTACGTTTCGATCGGCGAAGGAGGAACCTCGCAGGGAGATTATCACGAAGCGCTCAATTTTGCTGCTATTTATGCGCTCCCTGTCGTTTTTGTAGTGCAAGATAACGGTTATGCTATTTCGGTCACGAAAGCCGAGCAGACGGCCGGGGAGTCGGTCGAGGGTATTTCTTCGGGCTATGAAGGGCTAGAAGTATTTAGCGTGAACGGGAGCGACCTTGAAGGACTCCACACGGCCTATAGTGCTGCGATCCTGCGGGCGCGCTCTTTGCAAGGACCATCGGTTATTGTAGCTCAGATCAGGCGTCTCGGGGCGCACAGCTCGAGTGACGATCCGAACCGATATAAATCCCCGTCGGAAATTGAAAAAGACAAAAAAGCAGATCCGCTCCGTGTGATGAAGCAATACTTCGATGAGAAAGAATGGAACCGGATTATTGAGGAAGCGGACGAGAGGACAGAGGAAGCGGCGCAGAAAGCCAAAGAGTGCCCACAACCGCTTCCGGAAACGGCTGCGCAATATGTGTTTGCGCCTTCTCCTGTAGAAGTGTGTGCAGAGCCGGTCCTTGGCCCAGAGAGTGTGATGGTGGACGCGATCAATCATGCTCTCAAAGAAGAAATGAAAAGGGATACGAATGTGGTTGTTTTCGGACAGGATGTGGCGCGCAGCAAGGGGGGCGTTTTCGGTGCAACGAAAGAACTCACGTCCCTTTTCGGGGAAGAGAGGTGTTTCAACACCCCTCTTGCCGAGTCTACCATCGTAGGAATTGCGATTGGTCTTGCCATGGAAGGGACGTTCAATCCCGTTACTGAGATCCAGTTTGCCGATTACATGTGGACGGCGATGAACCAAATCGTGAACGAGCTTTCGTCGGCCTATTACCGCTCGAACGGTATGTATCCGATGCGGTGTGTCATTCGCATGCCGGTAGGCGGCTACATTCAGGGCGGCCCCTACCATTCCCAATCGGTCGAAGCATTTCTAGCGCACGTACCGGGACTGAAAATTGCTTATCCGTCGAACAGTTTTGATGCTAAAGCTCTTCTCAAAACGGCCGTTCGCGATCCGAACCCGGTTCTTTTTTTGGAACATAAAGGCATTTACCGGCGCCGCGGGCTTGCTGCACAACAAGAAGGGGATGAAGAAACCCTTCTTCCTTTCGGAAGAGCGAAGACGGTGCGCGAAGGGGAAGAATTGACTGTGGTCGCATGGGGTATGGCGGTGCACATGGTGTTTGAGGTTCTTCAGATGGACAATCTCGATGTGGAACTCATCGATCTTCGCACTATTTCTCCGTGGGATTCGGAAGCCGTGCTGCTATCGGTGAAAAAAACGGGCAAGCTACTCATTGTCCATGAAGCCCCTCTCACAGGGGGATTCGGCGCTGAAATCGCCGCCGTGGTGAGCGAAAAGGCATTTTCTTTCTTAGATGCACCGGTCCGCAGGGTGGGCGCCCTTGATGTTCCGGTCCCATACAGCAAGATCTTGGAGACGGCCGTTCTCCCGAGCCGCGAGACCATCAAGGAAGCAATCGAAGGACTCATGCGATTTTAGGTTATGTTGTGGTTTTAGATACGTTTTTTGAGGCGGCGGGGACGGAGGGAAAGTTCGCGGTACTTTCGGATGATGGTGGCGCGCACAGGGCTGTTTTTAGAGTGGCCGGTCACTTTTTTCGCAAGGTCGATTTCACGGTCCAGGAAGGAGAGATGAGCGGCGAGGCTCTCCTGCAATTTATCGAGGGCATGGGCCTCGATGGAAAGGCCCGGGTCGTCCCGGATTGTTTCCAAGGCGCAGCGGTTCTCGAGCAGTTGGCTCAGAGTGGTGTCGATATCGTCCAAAACGGCAGTATTTATTTTCATTTCTTCACCCATAAAACATGGTCGATTTATTTACAAGACTATTGTATCATAGGTGCCTATCTTTAGTGAGAGGCTCCTATGTGGTATTTATTGTATGCACTGCCGCTAATCGTGTTACTTCCGGCAGCGATTAAAATCATTCCTCAACAGGAGGCGTGGATTGTTGAGAGGTTCGGCAAATACCGGCGGACGCTCGAGGCGGGGATGCATTTTATCATCCCTTTTGCAGACAGGATCGCGTATCGGCATTCCCTAAAAGAGGTGGCCATCGATGTGCATGAACAAACGGCGATCACGAAAGATAATGTCAGTGTTAAAATCGACGGAATGCTCTATATTAAAATTTTTGATCCAAAGGGGGCCTCGTACGGTGTTTTCAACCTGCGGTACGCTCTGACCCAGCTTGCTCAAACGACGCTGCGCTCCGAGATCGGAAAAATCCACCTCGACCGTACTTTTGAGGAAAGAGAACACTTAAATGTGCAAGTGCTCCGCGTCCTAAACCAGGCGGCGCAAAGTTGGGGGATTGAGTGTTTGCGATACGAAGTCAAAGATATCACCATGCCCGAAGAAATACGGCGCGCAATGGAGCTTCAGATGACGGCCGAGCGGCAAAAACGGGCCCGTATTCTCGAGTCGGAAGGGAAAAGGCAATCGGACATCAACGAAGCCGAGGGACGTCGGCAAAGCCGCATCCTGGAATCGGAAGGGGAAAAGCAGCGCCGGTTCAACGAGGCGGAAGCCGAGTCGAAAAATTTGCAGCTTGTGGCCGCTGCCACGCGTGACGCTCTTCTTATGCTGGCGGAAGCGATGCAAAGTGAAGGAGGACAGGATGCAGTCAATTTCAAAGTTGCCGAGAGGTATCTGGAGGCATTTAAAGAACTCGCTAAAGAGTCGACAACGCTCCTCCTCCCGAGTGACATTTCCGATCCACGCTCCTTCATCGCTCAGATATCCACCATTTTGGGAAACAAAGTGAACGTACTCGGACAAAAATAGGAATTCACAAAAGGGCGCCCGATTGTTTTGTCCTCTCGCCTCCGGCTCTTCTGGAAATGCCGTGTTTATCCGGGGCTCGCACCATGCGCTCCTTTTCGATGTCGGTATTTCGTACAAAAGTCTTTTGAAAAAATGCCGCGAGGTGGAGATCGATCCGCACGAAATCAGCGGCGTATGTATCTCGCATGAGCATGCCGATCATGTCCGCGGGCTCGAGAGTTTTATAAAAAAACATCCCGTGCCGGTGTTTTGTAATCGCGAAACGGCGAAAGTGCTTCTCAAAATACTTCCCGAAAGGCCGAGTTTCCGTCTCTTTCAAACGGGAGAAAGGTTCTACTTTCACGAATTCGAAATTCTCCCTTTTCGCGTGCAGCACGATACGGTTGATCCGGTCATGTTCACGGTCAAAGTATTGGAGCGCAAAATCGGGATCTGCACCGATCTGGGACTTGTGTCGTCCACTGTCGAAATGCACCTGGAAAAATGTGATATTCTTTACATAGAAGCCAATCACGAAGAAGAAAGGGTGATGAGCTGCAGCCGGCCGGCAGCATACAAACAAAGGGTCCTTGGCCGCTACGGCCACCTTTCCAACACAGCGTCAGGCCAGCTCATTGCCACTTTGACCCACGCCTCGCTCGAAAAAATTATTCTGGCCCACCTGTCGGAGGAGTGCAACGATCCGCTGCTAGCAAAAGAGGTGGTGATTCGTGAACTGGAAAAGAACGGTGTCTTTTCACCCCGCATTCCAATCGAAGTCGCCTCACGCACCGAGGTCACACCCCCCACAAATCTGAGTATCATACCGACCGGTATTAAAGGTCTTTGATAACGCGGCGCGGCTTGCTTCCGTCGGGAGCGCTGATGATCCCTTTCTCTTCGAGCTCATCCATGAGAGATGCGGCGCGGGCGTAGCCGATCTTGAGCTTGCGCTGCAGAAATGTGGTCGAAGCAACCCGATATTGCGTGACAAGCTCGTACGCCTGGGCGTAGAGTTCGTCTTTTGGGACGGTATCTCCGGCTATTTCTTCCTCCGTCGTTTCGTCAAAAGAAGGCATGAGATAATTTGTAGGGACCCTTTCTTTGATGAATTGGGTGATCTTTTGAATATCTTCGTCGCGTATGAAGACTCCTTGAGCGCGGATCAGTTGTGAGGAGGCGGGAGGAAGAAATAACATATCGCCGTTGCCGAGCAGCGTTTCGGCCCCGTTTTCGTCGAGGATGATTTGCGAGTTGACGCGCGAGGATACTTTGAACGCGATTCGTGTCGGGAAGTTGGCTTTGATCAGTCCGGTGATGACTTCTCGCGAAGGGCGCTGTGTTGCGAGAATGAGGTGGATACCTACGGCGCGTGCCATTTGTGCGATGCGGGCAATCGGGGTTTCCAGATCGGAACTGGATGTCATCATGAGATCGGCAAACTCGTCGATGATGCCGACAAGGTAGTACATTTTTTCGGGAATGGTAATATCGAGGCTTTCTTCGACTTCACGGTTCACGGTGCGTTTGTTGAACGCATTGATGTTGCGCAGGCCGAGCTGTTTCAATATTTCGTAGCGGAAGGTCATTTCTTTGACCATCCACTGCAGGGCGGCATAGGCGCCGCGGGATTCGGTGATGACGGGCGCAATGAGGTGGGGCAGGCCGGAGAAGGGGGTAAGCTCCACTTTTTTCGGGTCGACGAGGAGGAGTTTTACCTCTTCGGGAGGGCAGTTCATGAGGATCGACATGATCATTGTGTTGATGCATACCGATTTACCCGAGCCGGTGGCGCCTGCAATGAGGCAGTGCGGCATTTTGGTAAGGTCGGAAAAAACCTCGTCGCCGCTGACCGTTTTGCCGAGGAGAAGGGGGATGTGGAATTTGTGTTGCCCGTTATGGTAGCGGATCAGCATCTCTTTAAAGCCGACCTCTTCGGAGAGCACTGACGGAATTTCGACGCCGACGGCCGCTTTTCCGGGGATGGGAGCAATGATCCGGATTGACTTGGCCTGCATATTGAGAGCGATATCATTTTCGAGTGCTTTGATTTTTTGTACTTTCACGCCGATGGCGGGATGTACTTCAAACGAAGTGATGGTGGGGCCGCACTGGATGTCTCCCACTTTTGCCTCGATGCCGAAGCTGGCAAGAGTTTCTTCTAGAATGCGCGACTTATGTGTCAGATCGCTTTTCAATTTGGATTGATCGACTTTTTTGGCATCCGATACGAGCGATAACGGGGGCATGACGTAGTTTGTATGTTTTGAAAGAGCGCTATGTTCTTTTTCAGCCGCTTTTTTATCGGCGGTACGGATTTCCCGGGCTTTAGCAAAGGTAATTTTCGTTTCGGAGGAGAGCCCTTCTTCAAAGGGAACCTCATGCACTCGCTTGAGTACCAATTCCTTCCCGGCAGGGTAGTACGTTTCAGAGGCCGTCATGGAGGCAGGGGCATTTTCCAGAATCGGTTTTTGTTCTTCCCTTCTTTTCTTCATGAGGCGCACCCGACCTATCACCCACGTGAAGCTGTAGTAGATGCTTTTGAAGAGTGAGCTCAGCCGCAAGTCGAAGAGCAGAAGAGTTGTAACGAGGAGAATCATGGAACTGGTGACCACAAGACCCGTATTGCTAAAGAGGGATTGGAGATTGGCCGGTACGGCATCTTTGTATAAGAAGTAGGTGGGGACGCCTCCGTAATTGGCCCTTTCGTATTCGTAGGGGTATGATCCTTCGACTTTTAGCGATTGAACGTATGTTTTTGTCCGGAGTGAGGTGACGGCGCTCATTCCCGTTTCTCCCGCTACGTTGAGGAGAACAGATCCCGATACGAAAAAGAGAAAGAGATATAGGAGTTTGAAGTTATGGTCTTCGATTTCTTTGTATTTGAGAAGAAGAATGCCGAAAAAGGCGAGAAAAAAGGAAAGGGTGTAGCTCATGAGGCCGAGAGAAAACAAAAGTCCGAAAGCGGACCAGTAGCCCACATATCCAAGCCAGTTCTCCGAAGGAAAACCTGACTCAAAAGAAATCAGAGAGAGAGAAATGAGCACGGAAACACAAATGTAAAACAACCCTCGTGCTTCGGGATGGCGCTTTTTTGACGATGCTTCTTCTTTATCCGGCTTGCCCACATGTTCATCTTACCGCAAACATTCCGCCAAATCAAAACAAAAAATTTACTAGGGCGTGTCATCGCTTCCCTCAGAGGGTGAAGTCGGTGCCGAGGTAGGCAGTGCGGACTTCCTTACTGGCAAGAGTTTCCATGCGACTTCCGATGAAAAGAACCATTCCGTGATTGAGAATGATGCTCTTATCGACCAGGGAAAGGATTTCGCGGGCATTGTGGTCAGTGATGACGATGGCGATTCCGCGCTCTTTAAGTTTGAAGAGAAGAGTCTTTAATTCACTGATGGTGATCGGGTCAATGTTGGCAAACGGTTCGTCGAGAAGAAGAACGGAAGGATTTGTGAGAAGCGAACGGGCAATTTCCACGCGCCTTTTTTCGCCGCCCGACAAGGTATGGGCTTTTTGACCCTGAAAAGCGGTCAGGTTCATCTCTTCCAGCATTTCGTTCACGAGCAGAAACCCTTTCTCCTTAGGGAGTTTTTGCGCATCGAGGGCACATTGGAGGTTCTCGCGGACGGTGAGCATGCGAAATACGGTCGGTTCTTGTGCAAGATAGCCCATACCGCGAAGGGCTCTCTCATAAATGGGGGTGCGGGTGATGTTTTCTCCTCGAAAAAAGATTTCTCCCGCGGTCGGAGCTTGCAGTCCAATCAGCATGGAAAAAACGGTCGTTTTTCCGGCTCCGTTATGTCCGAGAAGGCCGACGATTTCTCCGGGTAAAATGGAAAAAGAGACATCACGGGCGACAAGCCGTTTTCCAAAACGCTTGCACAAACCTTTTGTTTCTAAAATAGGTTTCTGAAACATTCGGAGATGTCCTTTTCTTGCAAGACCGCTTCATCGATGTCGATTTCTAGTGTGTCTCCCACCCGGATATCCAGATCGGATCCGGAGGTATCCAGGCTAAGGTCGCCCGCTTTCATGGCAATTTCCCGGTTTTTTGACACAATGGTAAAAGGGGTGTAGGCATTTCTTTGCCGGAAGTGAAATTGCTTTGTCTTGGGTATGAAGGTGATTGAGTCAAATATGGCTTCCGATCCGTTACGTTGCAATTTGGCCTCGTTTTCGAAGACAAAAGTAGGTCCGTCGTAAATGGAAAATTTGCGGGCGGAGAAATCAAAATCGTCGACATGTGCCGCAAAAAGTTTGACGGGCACGCTCGTGATTTTTCCCGTTTCTACATCGATCCATAAACTGCCCAGAGCATTGTAGGCAAGATTGTTCGTATTGTAGGAAAAAAGACCGTCCCCCACACCACGTTTTGTATCTAGTTGAAAACGGATAGTCCCCTCAAAACAGGCGGTTTCACCCTCGATGGTAAAGAGGGCTCCGTTTGCTTCCAGTTCTTTTGTTTCGAGCTCAATGTCGGCCTTGTCCATTTCCACTTCGATATTGCTTCGAAGAAAAAAATTCACGCGGTGAAAAGCGGCTCTGGTAAAATCGGCCTGCACGTCAATTTGCTTTGAGGTCAATGCAAAGTCGCCCGAGGTGATAAGAAATATGTCTTGTGATGTGAAAATCCAAGAGGGAGTGTTTGCGGCACTGTAACTTACGGCGCCCCTATCGGCCGCAAGCTCCAGGTTTTGAAATTTGCCATGCACGTTGGTGGCATTTTCAAAGCGAAAAGAATAGGGATCTTCAGGGCTCTCATAGACGATGGTGCATTCTTCGATCGAAAGGGAAGATTCTTCATCCTGCAGGAAAGAGAGGGTGCATTTTTTTGCTTCGAGAAGATGGCGCGCAGCGTCGAGGTGCAGCTCGGCGGCCGAGATGCGCCAGACGTTTCCCAAAGTGATTTGCACGGGAGAAGTGATAGTGAGGCTGTCGATGTCTTTCTTCGTGTGATGGAGGATGGCCTCTTCGGTGTTCATCACAAGGGCGCCGTCGTCGACATGGACATGGCCTGTCAAAAACAGATTGTCATTCTCCATTTTGAACGTGTCGGCGGAAAAATGCAGTGCATGCAGAGTTGCAGACAAGGCAAGAAGACAGCTAACGGTTTTCAAGAGATCCCTCCACATTGGTTCCGGTTATTTCCCAGTTTGAACGATCTAGATTTAGAATGAAACGATCAAGTTTGAAATTTGCTGCATGATCGGTTGTGATGAGGGGTTCATAGCAATCGATACGGGGGCCGCGCGAATCGATGGTGAGTTTTTGGGAGACGATTTCGGCATGGCGGCCCTCGCGGTCCAGTTCAATGATGCCGCCGGCGGCCGTACGTTCCAGGTGCGTACGAAAAATTGATTCGGTCACGTCGCGAAGACGGCAAACCATGGTTTCTTGTGTGCCCGGTCTATTCACAGTGAGTGTGAGCTCTTCATACCGAATTTGAGGCAAAGAGAGGCCGCCGCTCCCTTGTCTAACACGCTCGAGTCGGGGCCTCAGTTTCATGAAAGCAGGATTCATACCGATTCCGAAGGCGGCAAGAAGGGCAAGGAGGACAAAACCTCCGTTTATGATACGAGAAGAGGTTCGGTACGGGGAAGCTGGCATACGGCCTCATGAAGTTGTGAAAAAAGGGAGAGGAATTCTTCCACCCGTTCCAGGGGAATTTGGGTGTCGGCATCGCTGAGGGCATGCTTCGGATCGGGGTGGATTTCCATGAACAAGTAATCGATGCCGGCGGCAATCGCAGCTTTGGCCAGAGTGGGAATGGCCCATCGCTCGCCCGAAGAGGTGCCGCCTGCTGCGGCCGGCAGTTGGACCGAATGTGTGGCATCGAATCCGATGCTTGCTCCCGTACGGCGAAGGATCGGAAACGAACGCATGTCTACAACAAGTCTGTTGTATCCAAAACAGGTGCCCCGTTCGGTCAGAATGATTTCGGCATCGCTCACGGAGCGGATTTTTTCCACCGTATGGGCCATGTCTTCTGGAGCGACAAACTGTCCTTTTTTCACGTGCACGGGAAGACCTGTAGTTGCAGCGGCCAGGATGAGGTCGGTTTGACGGCAGAGAAAAGCGGGGATCTGGATCAGGTCAACTACTTCAGCAACCATATCGGCTTGATCGGGAAGATGGATGTCGGTCGTGACTGCAAATCCGAATTCTGCCTTTACCCGCTTGAAAAGTTCTAACCCTTGCCGGATCGAGATTCCGCGTTTGGAACCGAGGGAAGTGCGATTGGCTTTGTCGAAGCTCGATTTGAAGATGAACGGGAAACGGCTTGAAAGGGGAGCGAGCGTTTTGCATACTTCCATTACAAGATCGGCCGATTCCATCATGCACGGCCCTAAAATGAATTTTAACGGTTTCATCATGGACAATTGTATGTCCGAGAGTGATTATTGCAAATGGAAAAGAGGGCCTCTACGATCCCGTCGACAAAAGCATCTCGAGAGTGGGCCTCGTGTTTGAGGGTGACCGTTTCGTTTCCCAGGTGAAGCGTGATGGTGTGCTCGGCGGTAAAATGGGGAGTGCGGAAAACAACAACTTCCGCATGAGGAAAGGCTCGATGCAGTTCGAGCAAGGTTCCCGAAGGAGTGTCGATTTTGGTGTCGGCATGAGATTCGGAGAGGACTACTTTCCGGACCGGAAGGCGGGCAAGGGAGGGAAGGAGAGTGCGGAAATAGGTGATTCCCTGTGAAAAATTGGCCGATCGGACAAGAGGGATTAGGTGGCCTGCCTGTTCGAGTTTATGGGTCTCCTCCGGAGAAAAACCGGTGGACGCGATGACCAGAGGTTTCTTGAAGGTACAAAAAAGGTCAAGGTACTCGAAAATTCCCCCTTTTTTGGACACGTCGATCCCCGCATCGATGTTTGCGATCAGGGCGGAAACTGTTTTAACGCGGTCGGGAGTATGAGTGATCGGGATTACCTCGCAGATTTCGGGCCTTTTTTCTAAAGCTGCCCGGAGTCTTGATCCGAGTTTTCCTTCTGCACCGATGATCATCACACGCATTTTTTTTGCTTCTTTTACACGATTATGGTAGCATAACGCAAGACTAGCGGTCAAATGGATTGGTAGCTCAGCGGATAGAGCACCCGCCTTCTAAGCGGGCGGTCGTAGGTTCGATTCCTACCCAATCCGCAATTTTGAGAAAGGGATGAAGCACGAATCTTTCATTGAGTTTTCCGGGGAGTGGATTTCGGACGTACAATTTCGCCCCGTCCGCTTTTCCTCGGCTACATTAAAGAAGCTAGAAAAGGTCTCTCCCAAGCTTTCGATTCAGGAAAAGCACGAACATATAAACGGTATCCTGCTTGAGGCGATCTCTGAAAGTGAGAAGCCATGTTTTCTGATGCCGCACGTCGTCCATTTTATTGCTCGGGTGCGCGATTTTATTTTACCCACCTACCACTTGTCCAGTTTCGAGTTTTGGCTCTCCTCCCAAACCGGAATTGACGAAGCAACGGAAAAAGAAGTGCGTGGCAAGATCGTCGGAAAATTTGTGCCTGATAGTACCTACGAGCTGTTTTTTCCGATCAAGAAGGAAGAAGAAAAAAGTGCGGCCCACTTTGCCGTAGCCCACCTATCGCCCGACATTGATACCACCGTTGCTTCCTGGATTGGATTTCTCGATTCGTTTGGGTCAAGAGTGGGGAAAAACCGGAACCACTGGGTCGTTCCGGGGGGACCGCCCAAGACTGTTGAAACGGGACTTGCGTTTTACGATCCCCTTTCCGAACATGTTTTTGCTACCCTGGCAACCACTTCGAAAAGCTATTTTCTCACTTCCCTCGACCTTGTTTCGACACAGGTTGTCAAAAAAGGGCTGAATGAGCCCTCATATGGCATCCATCACGGAGAAGAGAGTGAAGCGGTCATTGTTGTCGATAAGGGAGGAAGGTTTATTTCCGACTGGAAACTGCGGGACGTGGACGTGGTGCGTACGATCATCAACCGGTTCTTTGCTATTTTTTCCGAATTTGAAAACGCTTTCCACCGCGATTTCATGATTCTTTTTTCCGAGGAGAAGGTGGAACGAAAAGACTTGCACGAGTTCATCGACCAAAAACTCAATATGACTTTTGCCGGAAGCAACCTTTTCCGTGAGCTTAGCCCTCGCCAGCAAGAGGAGATGAACGAGTTTATCCAAGAGGTTCTTGCGGCTCCGAAAGGGACCCGCTCAACCCTTTCCGAATTTTTTGAAGTCGATCCCGGTCATTCGTCGTTTGATCGCGTGCTTGAGGCGGTGCGGGCCCTGCGGAGCGCCGATCATCTTTTCCGCAGCGGCACGCTGGTTTCCGACCGCACCACCATTTTTAAGGCCCTCTCGAGTGTGATTTTTTTACAAACCGAAGCTTTCCGCAAGTTTCGCGCCTACATTGATTCGCTTGACATCGCAATCCGGATCAAAAAACGGGTGCTCCGGAGCGAGCCGGTTTTTGTGAGTCACCTTGCCGATTTTGATGAAATCCATTCCAAAATGGGAGAAAGCCAGTTTGTGACCGTGGTGTACAAAGAACAAGAACATCTCTACCCTCTCGGCGTGATTTTCCGGTCCCACCTCAAGCAAAAACCGCTTGCCGCCGTCAGCTTGCGTGATTTCTCAAATTTTACCGAGACAAATATTCCTCCCTATGCCGAGGTGATCAGCGTGATCGACCACCACAAGACCGAAATCAAGACGGAGGCTCCCGCGATGATTCATGTGCAGGATGTGCAGTCGGTCAATGTTCTCGTGGCACAGCTTCTGTTCCCTTTCAACGATAAAATCCAGAAGCACCATATGGTCCTGGAACACATCGATCATGAATTAGCTACAGCTGCCGAAACGTATGAGGTGCCGACTTACCTCCGTATCATGGAAAGGCTTGTGATCCGCAAGCAGGCATATTACACCGATGAGCGCTATTTTATCTCGCCCGAGCGTGAATTTCTCGAATATTATCAAATCCTGATTGCGATTTTAGACGATACCGATCTTCTGACCAAGGTCACCTCGCGCGATGTAGAATGTGTTCGCGAGCTCATCAACCGTATGAAAAGCCTTCTTCTCTCCAAAGAAGTCGAAGTGGTCCACTTCGATGATGTAGAGCAGAATGAGGATTTTGCAAAAGAAGCGGCAAAAAAGCTTCTTTGCACCTACGATTTGTATTCGTTGTACAAGCACATTCAGGAAAAAAAGGAAGAAGTGCTCCACGAGCTCATCGAAAATACTCTGCGCGGGAACGATGTCGATACTTTCTTTCAGGATACGAAAATTTTGGGGGGAGGATATGCGGCCGTTGCCCAGTTTAAACATTTTCCGGGCAATGTCCCGAAGCTGATTGAACAGCAACAAAAGCTGCACTCCATATGGATCGAACGGTGCAAACAGGAACACAAGATCGATCCCGAAATCCGCCTCTTCCTCTTCATGCGTAGCTCTTTGCCTTCAGCAGAAGAACTATATCAGAACTCTCATACAAGTCTGAATTATCGGGACGAACTTTGGATCTGGATTCCCGAAGGCGATGCCCTTGCTCTGAATGAAATGAAAGGGTTCATCCGTTCTCTCGACAGGTCGCCCAAGGTGGCCGGACAAAAGATCACGGTAGCGCTTTCAGAAGAGGCAGTAGAAATGATGGAAAAAGCTTTCCACGACTCTTTTGCAAAGCGGATCGTGTATATGAAAGAGCCCCTGAATCCGACAATGGCGATCATTCACGTGAAGCCTGGATCTCTCAATTCACGCAAAACGGATATAGCGACAAATTTATAATATGTACGTCGGAGGGAGTTATATCCCTCCGAACACTTTGCACGCGATTATTGTTCTTGTTGTACGCGTTTCGACACTTCGCCTTCCTCGAGGATTTCGAGATTGACACGAAGACCGTTACGACTTGCTACCGACATGAGTAATGTGCGGATAGCATTGATTGTCTTCCCACGTTTACCGATGATTTTACCGATGTCCTCTTTTTTGACTTTCAGTTCAATGATTAGGGTTTGAGTTCCGCCGATTTCATTGATTTCAACATCGTCCGGATTGTCAACCAGATTTTTTACAATGTAAGCTACAAAATCTTTCATAGTTCGTTCCTTGGGTTTACGGTGGACCTATTGTACACATCAAACTGTTTTTTACCTAAGATTTTCTCTTTTTAGAACGGCAGCGAAATCGGCCGGGATTGGGGCGGAGAGCTCCAGCGGCATTTGTGTAATGGGGTGGATAAGGTTGAGGCGGGTAGCGTGAAGCATGTGGCGTGGCGGCACCTTCATTTTAGAATAAAGTTTATCTCCGTAAACGGGTGCTTTGAGGTGGGAGAGCTGAACCCTGATCTGGTGCGTCCGGCCGGTGGCGGGCTCAATTTGCACCAGGGAAACGGAGCCTGTTTTACAGAGCACGATGAAGGTGGAAATGGCCTCTTTTCCTTCGCTGGTACTGACCGTGTAACGGGTGCGGCATTTCGGATCT
>Ga0155580_135_pt1 | contig 18363 bp, 20 predicted proteins | sample RifCSPhighO2_12_FD_107237 | JGI IMG/M metagenome (GOLD analysis project Ga0155580, IMG submission 107237) | Chlamydiae bacterium RIFCSPHIGHO2_12_FULL_49_11 | reverse complement strand
CGGAAATAAGAAGTTCTCGCGGCAAGATGAGATATTTCGGGTCAAAGGTAAGGGTGTCGATGTGCGGACATTCCGAAAGGTACAAGACTTCCTCTACAAGTGCACTCTGCCGTGGGATTACGGCACCATATTTTTTTAGCTGCAATGCAAGCTGTTTTTCGAGGAAGCGGCGCCGCTCTTTCGGACAGGCAATCACACCTTTGCGGCGCAGCAGGGAAATATATTTCTTCGGGTGAGGAATGGGGACCGGTTTCGGAAATGTTTGCTTATGGCCGCAGGTGATGTTTGAACTGACGACACTTCCATAAGCAAAGCGCACAACGTGGGAGCCGAGAAGAGCAACAATCCACCGGATAGGACGTACAAAGGGGGGGGCATTCTCTTCCCACACCATTTTTTTGGGAAAATGGATCGATGCAATGAGGGTGGGAAGCTTTTCTTGGAGCACTCTTGCCGCTATTTTTCCGTGAATCGTTTCATGATAGACGAGGTGCCCTTCATCATTGAACGATGCTTTTTCCGGCCGAAGCCCCATTTTGTGAAAAAAACCTTCTCCCTGCTTTGTGAGAGAGCCGGTAGCATCAAAGAGGATCGCACGCTTCGGCCCTTTTTTCTCGATGGACTCTGTTTGTGTGGCTGTTTGGAGCTCATGCACCATGAGTGCAAGACGCCTGGGGGTAGAGTAGGCTTCGATATAGGAAAAACCGATCCCTTCTTCGATGAAGAACGTTTCCAGTTTGTGCTTGAAATCATCGATCGCACCCGGAAAACATTCTGCGGGAATTTCTTCCGTTCCGATTTCGAGGAGAAACGGTTCGAGGGCGGCAGATACCGCTTTTTCCGAAGGAATGACGGCAGTAGAAGGGGTTGTGGTTGCTTTTGGGAGGAGGGGAAATCCCAATTTTTCTCGGATTTCAGTATAAAGGGCAAGGCTCTCGCACGAAAGAGCGCGGACGCGGTGGAGCATGTCGGTGCGTGCCGTGGTGGAAAGAGCGCGCCGTGCTTCGAGCAGATTGAAGGTGTGCGAGGCCCGAATGGCAAAATCGTAGGCCACAGTGGGAAGCCGTAATTTTATGAATTTGCGCGCTTCATGTTCGTAAGAGGTAAACTCGTGTAAAAGAAGGTCGCGATTTGCATATTCGAAGTTGTAGTAGCAGGATTCAATCTCGGTTTGTTTAAAGACGTCGCCGTAGGTCAACGTTTCATTATACTTCACGTCGTAGACGCTGCTTTTGTCTTGTAGGAACATCGCGATGCGCTCGATCCCGTAAGCCAGCTCCCCCGGAATGACGGTGAGGGCAATGCCGCCGACCGACTGGAAATAGGTAAACTGAGTCACTTCCATGCCGTCGCACCATACTTCCCAACCTAGGCCCCACGCTCCTTGCGAAGGGGATTCCCAATCGTCGTGCACAAAGCGGATGTCGTGTTTTTTGAGATTGAAACCGAGAGCTTCGAGCGATCCGAGATAGAGGGCCTGCAAATTAGGAGGACATGGTTTCATTAGGACCTGAAACTGGTGGAACCGCTGCAGCCGGTTGGGATTTTGCGCATACCGTCCGTCGGAAGGGCGTTTGCTGACGGCGGCGTGACATACGTTGTAAGGCTCCGGTCCGGCCACACGCAGGAACGTTTCGGGATGGAAAGTACCCGCGCCCGATTCCAAATCGTAGCTTTGCTGCAAAATACACCCTTGCTTGGTCCAATAGGTTTCGAGGGTGTGAATCACTTCCTGAAAGGTCTTCATTGGGGTGAGATCGTATCAGATTTCCTCTCGCAAAGAAAGAGATTTTGAATTTTTATCTTTTCTGGTACACTCTTTTGATACAAGAAGGAAGGAAAAATTTGGGGCTTGCACTCTTTTTAACGCTCAGCCGGCTTATCATCGCTCCGGTGTTCATCTGTCTCTATCTCTTTGCCGGAAAATTGGGCCTTGGTCCGGCCACGCTCGGCTATACACTTTTAATTTTAATTTTTCTTAGCGAACTTTCCGATATTTTTGACGGCCGGGTGGCGCGCCGGCGCAACCAGGTGACCGAACTCGGAAAAATTCTCGACCCGATGGCCGACAGCATTGCCCGCATCTCGGTATTCCTTGCTTTTACCCAAGGGATCGTCCGCTTGCCGCTCCTTCTCGTCCTCCTTTTTGTTGTGCGAGACGGGGTCATTTCGACCCTTCGAACCCTCTGCGCTCTGAGGGGGATTGCCCTCGCAGCCCGCACCAGCGGAAAAATCAAGGCGGTACTCCAGGGAGTCGCGATCTTTTTGGTTGTGCTGCTGATGGTGATATACGGCCACGGCATGGTGACATTGAAGACCTTTCGATCCCTCAGTAAATGGATTGTAGGAACGGTGGCGATCTACACCGTCTTTTCGGCTTTCGAATACGTATGGACGTATCGCAAATTTATCCTCGAATCGTGGCGCGCCCCGTCGGGAAAAAAAACTTCTTTATGATTTGTAGAGTGCAAAGTAGGCGCGTTCCGGCTCGTCCCAGCTAAAGCGGAATTTGCTAAGATTGAGAAGGTGGTCTTCAAAATTTTTCTTGTTGTTGTAATCTTGCAAGGCGCGCCGGATGGCGCTGTCCGAGGGATCGAATCCCCAGCCTGAAAAGAGGTAGCCGTTTCTCTCTTGCTGAGGGATGTTTTTATCGTTGTAATCGTGGATAGTATTAATCAGGCCCCCCGTTGCGCGGGCGATCGGGATCGATTTGTAACGGATGCCGATCATTTGGGTCAGACCGCAAGGCTCGAAGAGGGAAGGGATGTAGGTAAAGTCGGCTGCTGCAAAAGCCAAATGGGAAAGGCGTAAATTGAACTCGAGGGAGATATGGACGTAAGGACTATCGCGGTATTTTTCTTTCAGGTAGGCAAAATGTTTCCCCAGTTCGTTTGTAGCCGGGATGCCGAGGATTAGATACGAGCACCCGAGGGTTTCGGTCATCTCGCACAAATGGGTCATGAAGTCGAGCCCTTTCTGATGCGCTAGGCGTGACACGGTAACGATGAGAGGGGTGATCAGCCGCTTTCCGAGCAGCTCCTGCAGCTCTTTTTTTGCACTTTTTTTGAAGGATAGAATGCTTTGGATAGATTCGCCTTGTAATTTTTCCGTTAAAAACCGGTCATCTCGGGGGTTGAAAGGCGCATCTCCGAGGCCGTTGATGATGCCGTGCAATTTGTGCCGGTTTCTTCCTAAAGCGGCGTCGAGACCCCAGCTCCCCTGCCAGGTCAAAATTTCTTCTTTATAACGGGGAGAAACCGTTACGACAACATCGGCCTGATCAATGCCGATTTCAAGGAGGTTCACTTCGTCTTTGCCGATCCATGGGACGCTGGGGGCCAGTTGGAGGAGTTCGCCGATCGGGCCGCGTCCTTGATGTTCGAGGTTGTGCAAGGTAAGTACAATCTTACACCCAAGGGGTTTGATGAGAAATGAGGCGTATGCTGCCTGCCAGTCGTGCAAGTGCACTACATCGGCTTTCACTTTCTTTTGCAAAAGGAAATCACTGCAAGCCAAAGAAAATTGGAGAAAACGGGTAAAATCGTCCTTTTGCCCGTAAATCGAATCTCGATCGAAAAGACGATCCGAAAAGCGGAAAAGATAGACGGCCGTTTTTTGATGGGTATATCGAACAACAGAATAGGAGACGTTTTTCAACCTCCCTTCGTAGACCCGCTCGCCTTCACCCAACTGTTCCCTGTCGAGTAGCGAATACTCCGGAATGAAGACAGATACTCGCATCCTCATCTTTGTTTGTTGATGGGAAAGGCCGTACACCACATCTGCTAACCCTCCCACCTTCGCAAAAGGATAGTATTCAGCCGAGACATGAACAATATTCACAATTACAAATCCCTTTTGCCTTCCTAATAAAGGAAATCAGCATTTGTATCAACCCAAGTTTTCCACGCGATGAACCAAAAATCCCGGTTGTCAAGTGAATATCAGGTTAGGCAAAGGGTGACTTTTCGGCCATCCATGACCCAGTCAAGCTGCATACGGCCTTTGGCGTCGATGTTGCTGACCGGCATTTTCCACCTGTCATGGCCCGTTTCGGCCCACGCTTCGGCAACCAGTTCCTTTACCGTATCCACAGAAAAGACCGTCTCTTCCGTAACGTTTTGAAACCCTTTTTGTTTCATTTTCTCAACCGCTTTAAGGTTATAGCATCCTAAGCACATAGCAACCTGCTTTGTTAAAGTTAAATGAAAACATTTTAAAAAATGACTTGATTTATTGCAAGAGAATTTTTCAAAAAAGTTTGTTTGATAGAACTTGCTGAAAAATTGCGGCGTGTGTAAACTATCGGCAGCTTTGATCGGCTGGGGTGTAGCCAAGCGGTAAGGCATCGGTTTTTGGTACCGACACGCGTAGGTTCGAATCCTGCCACCCCAAAAAGTCGCTTTGTGGTCCGGCTCCACTTTAGTCGGGCCATGATGCGCATAACTTTAGGATAAGCATAGTCCACGGCACCATATGGTGTTCTTATCGTCATCTGATGTCGAAAGACTTTGCTATTCCAAAAAAAATTGAAGAATGAGGGAACACATGAAAATGGAACTTTTTCCCAGGAAAGGGGGAGTGAAAAGTGAACTTGCCAAGGCAAGACGAGAGGGGTTTATTCCGGTGATCGTATACGGTGCGGGTCTTAGCGATTCAAAACCGATGATGGTCCGACTGGGCGAATTTGACTCTTGTTTGCGTGAGGTGAAAAAAGGAGCCTTGTCTACCGTCAGGTTTGACTCGGAGCTGGACGGGAAAAAGGTGCAGCTGATCGTCAAGGATATCGCTTATGCCAAAACTACCTATGCCGTTTTGCATATCGATTTACAACTGGTTGATAAAGATAAGCCGGTCGAAGTGTTCGTGCCGATCTTTTCGGAAAATGAAGACCGTTGTGTGGGAATCACGCAAGGGGGAATGATCAAACGCATTAAACGCTGCGTGCGCGTGCGCGCAAAACCGGCGCAAATTCCGTCTGAGTTTGTGATTGATATGACAAACATGAGTTTGGGCCAACGGTTTACCGTTAGCGAGCTGCAGATCCCGGAAGGGGTTGAGATGCGCGAAGAGGCAAAACAAGTGCTGCTTACCATCGGGAAATAAATGAGCGTGGAAAAACTTGTCGTCGGTTTGGGCAATCCGGGAAGCCGGTATGCACGATCGCGCCATAATATAGGCGCCAAGATTGTGACTGCATATGCTCGTGAAGAAGGACTGAAACCGTGCAGGTTATCGCTGATCAAAGCGAAATTGTGGCAGGGAAAAAGCAGGGGCCGAGAGGTGGTTGCGGCATTTCCGACCACCTACATGAACGCGTCGGGAACGGCGGTGAAAAGGTGCATGACGAAACACAAAGTGGGACCACAGGATATGCTGGTCGTTGTAGACGATGTTCACATTCCCTTCGGACGGATGCGGTATCGCGAGCAAGGTTCCTCCGGTGGACAAAAGGGGATGCAAAGCATCATTGAATGTCTGGGGACGATAGAATTTCCAAGGCTGAGGATCGGAGTTTCCGAACCGGCCGGAGAAGAAATGGAACAATATGTCTTGTCTCCTTTCAGCGTGGATGAAGAGGCTCGTCTTCTTCCCCTCGTGGAGGCAGGAGTCAATATGATTAAAATGTGGATTGAAAATCCGGACAAGATGAGCCATGTCACAAGCAATGTGGCAATCGATTAGGAGAAAAAAATATGAAACAATTGAAAGAAAATTTGTATGAAGGGATGTACATCTTGCGACCCACGCTCAGTGACGACGCAAGGGAAAAAGCGCTCAGCAGAGTCGTCTCCCTCATTGAGACCTTGGGTGGCAAACATCACAAGACGATCGATTTCGAGAGACGAAAGCTCGCGCATTCGATCAAAGAAGCCCGCGACGGGTATTATTATTTGCTCTATTTTACCCTGCCGACAAGCGCGCTCGGTGAAGTGATGCACGAAAACCATTTAAATGAAGATTTGCTGCGATTTATGCATGTCGCAATCGAAAAAATCCCCGAAGGGAATAAATTCGAATTCAAGCAAGTCACAAAAGAAATCAAGAAAGAGGAAAGGTAATATTTATGTCCAATGACAAACAATGCCCCTTTGTGAAAGCGGGAGTGACAGAGGTCGATTATAAAGACATCGCGACTCTCGAACAATTCATCACCGAACGCGGTAAAATTCTGCCCCGCAGAATCACAGGCGTTTCACAATTTTTTCAGAGAAAACTGGCCCAGGCAATCAAACGAGCACGCTACGTCTCCTTGATTCCGTATTCGGCCCAAGAATAAACGGAGGAAATGCATATGAATAAATATAAATTGTTACTCCTGGAAGATGTGGTCAATCACGGCCGGAAAGGCGAAGTGGTCGATGCAAGGGCAGGTTATGCCAGAAACTTTCTACTCCCAAAGGGACGAGCGATCATGGCAACGCAAGGCACGCTGAAAATGCGGGAGAGGCTTTCCCATGAGCGGGAAGAGCAGGCAAAACGCGATCTCGAAACGGCGCTTCTTTTGAAAAACACGCTCCACGAAATTTCTATTGAAGTGGAAGTCAAAGTTGATGCCGACGGGAATATGTACGGCTCGGTTACGGTCAGCGACATTGCGAATTTGATGCAGAACCGCGGATACGGAGTGGAAAAACAAATGGTGATGCTGCAAATGCCCATTAGACAACTCGGGCGTCATCCGATCCGCTTGAAACTGCCCGAAGGTGTAGAGACGACGGTATATCTCGTAGTCAATCCCGATCGCATCATCACGAAAAAAGTGCGAGCGGAAGAAAGTAAAACACCCGAAGCGCCCCAGGGAGAAACTCCCTAGACATAGGCTGGTTTTTTTTGTATACTGCACCTATTTCTTTAAAGGTGCACGTATGCAAGATAAATTGTTTAAGGATCGTTTAATCGTTCTCACCGGAGGACTTGGGTTCGTCGGCAGCGCTATTTTGCGTTATCTGAACGATCTCGGTTATGAGAACATCGTTGTCGTCGACGATTTCAAGCAGGGTGAAAAGTGGAAGAACCTGGTTGGGAAGCGGTATCGTGATCTCGTTTCTCGCTACGAGCTTTTCGATTATCTTGAGTCGAGGATTCAGGATGTGGAGGCGATCATTCACATGGGCGCCAATACGTCGACGAGCGATCTCAACCACGACGATTACTACCGCACCAATTACCGCTATTCGGTTCGCTTGTGTGAACTGGCTCTCAACCACGGTTGCATTTTTGCTGCCGCGTCATCGGCTGCCTCATACGGGCGCGGCCGGGAAGGGTTCGATGACGACGTTTCGAAACTCGATCACCTTAGACCCCTGAACATGTACGGCTATTCGAAACATATGTTCGACTTGTGGGCGCTCCGCGAAGACCTTTACGGGCGCATTCTAACCTTCAAATTTTTCAATGTGTATGGGCCGAATGAGTACCATAAAGGGTCGATGGCGTCGATGGTTCTCCACATGTACAACCAGATCAACCAAATTTCCAAAGTGAAATTGTTCCGGTCGACCGACCCGAAGATTGCCGACGGGGAGCAGTCCCGAGATTTTATCTATGTGAAAGATGTAGCGCGCATGGTGGTCGACAGTATTGTGCTGCAAATGACCGGATTGTATAATATCGGGACGGGAGTCAGTATAACATGGAAGACACTTGCCGATGCTGTCTTCAGAGCGATGGGAAAGGAGGCAGTGATCGAGTACATTGATCTCCCCCTTCCGCTGCAATCGCAATATCAAAATTATACGCAAGCGAATATGGATAAGTGGCACCGCGCCTGGGAAAAGCTCGGGAAAAAACCGATGCAATGCGTCTCCCTCGAAGAAGGAGTCTTTGACTATGTGCAAAACTATCTCCGTGTCGGTTCGAGGTTGTAGTGCTCGATAATTTTCACAAATTAAGGCCCATCCGAGTCCTTGTGTTCGGTGACATTTTTCTGGATCGACATACGCTGGGGCGTGTGTCGCGGATTTCTCCCGAAGCCCCGATTCCCGTTTTCAATCTTGAATCAAGCCGCGCGCTCGGAGGGGGAGCGGCCAACGTGGCCTTGAATTTGAAAAGTCTCGGAGCGGAAGTCTTCATAGCTTCCTTTGTGGGGCAAGACGATATCGGCGACATTTTGGTATCGCACCTTTCTGACCGCTCGATCGAAACCGCTGCGATTCTTTCGGGCTCGCATCACAAAACCGGGGTGAAAGAGCGGTTTATTTCTCAAGGGCAGCAGCTCCTCCGCGTGGATGATGAGAAAATAATGGAACTGTCTCCCTCCGATACGGAAACTATGATCCGCTTCCTTGAGGACCTCATACCGGAGGTCGATGTGGTTGTGATTTCCGACTATGCCAAAGGAACGTGCACTCCTTCTTTGATCCGTGCCGTTTTGCGCCTTGGCAAAGAATTTCGGAAGAAAGTGATCGTCGATCCGAAACGGTCCGATATATCGATTTATTCTCCTGCGTTTCTCATCAAGCCGAACCGGAAAGAAGCGTATAGTGCTATAGGAGCGGAGATGACAGATTCCCTAATGTCCGTTGCTGCCGCCATTATGCAAAAAGGGGAGTTTGAATATCTCCTGATCACCCTTTCCGAAGAGGGGATGGTCCTCTTTGACCGCAGGCTTGAAATGGTTTCGGTGCCGGCGCTTGGACGAGAAGTAAAAGACGTCACCGGAGCAGGAGACACGTCCCTTGCGATGCTTGCCTACGGGATCGGGTCGGATCTCACGGTTCCCGAAAGTACCTATCTGGCGAATGTAGCGGCAAGCTGTGCCGTGGAAAAATTGGGGTGCCACAGCGTCGGGATGAAAGAACTCCTCTTGCGTGCTTTTCTCATCGATCCCCGTTATAAGATTGCCCGTGAAGTCAACGTGGTTTTTTTGCTCACGCACCTCATCCCTTCGGAAGAAGTGATCTATTTTGAAGTGGAAAAAATCAAGAAAAACATTGCCGAAGTTTTGTGGGCGGTGAAAAAAATGCGAGAAAAAACAGTGATCGCTTTTTTTTCCGAAATGAGCGAAAATGAAGCTCTAATTGAATTCCTTGCCGCTTCGCCCGAAATTGACCTCCTTGTCCGAGGTAAAGAGGCTGCGATGCTGGCATGGGACCTATTGCAAGATAGGCTGATCATGAATGTAGAAGATTGTTTTCCTTATGCAAAAAATTAAAACTTCCGTCTGCGAGCGAAAATTGCGACTGCATATACTCGGATATTATCTCCGGGCTCTTCCGCGTGCCCTATGGAAGCTATCTTACAATACAATTTTTTATTTTGTGGCCTATTCGATAGGGGCGGTGGAGGTCCTCTTTTTTCTTCTCCGCCAAAAATTCTTGGGGAACAAACTTCCCCACTTTTACATCGTCGATGAGCTAAATTTGACGCGCGGCGGGCAGCCGTCCAAGTCGGGAATTAAAACTTTGGTGCGTGCCGGCATCAAGACGATCATCAACCTGAGGATCAAAGACTTTAACCACCGTGTGGTCAAAGAATATTACGATGACATGATCCGTACCGTCCACATCCCTTTTTACCCTTACGAGCCGCAAGACAGGGCGGTGATCGAATTCCTTAAAATTGTGTGCAATCCGAATAATCTTCCCACGTTCGTCCATTGTTTTCACGGGATGGATCGCACGGGGCTTATGGTAGCGGTGTACCGGATCGTCGTGCAAAACTGGTCGAAGGAAGAGGCAATTCGGGAGATGAAGACCAAGGGATTGCATTGGTATCATCGCAATATGATCGATTACATCGAAAGAATGGACGTGGAAACGATCCGTCAGCGGCTCAGAGAATAAATTTCCCCTGTTTCCAGGGCCTGAATGCGCCGTTCGAGCGGGGGGTGGGTGGCAAAGAGGGACATGCCTCGCCTCTCTTTGAAAATGAGGAGGGCTTTCACACTATCCGGCATCTTTTCTTCGCTGTTGTTCGCGATCGCCTGCAACTTTCTGAGGGCGGCAACCATGGGTCCGGGACCTAAAAGTTCCGCAGAACCCCGATCGGCTCGGTATTCGCGCCAGCGGGAATAGGCGGCGATCCCGATCATGCCGAGAATCATGAATACGATACGGAATAGGTCGGAGAGGAAATAAAACAAAAACGATCTTCCCCCACGCTGTTTCTCCCGGCCCCCTTCGAGGGCGCGTGTAATGACAAACGCGAGCAAATACGAGAAAAAGATACTGAAAGTGTTCACTACACCCTGCAATAAAGTCATGGTTACCATGTCCCCGTTAAAAATGTGGGACATTTCGTGTCCAAGCACGCCGCGAATCTCTTCATTGCTCATCCGACCCAGGAGGCCTGTCGAAACGGCAACGAGGGAACGGTTTTTGGTCGGGCCGGTGGCGAAGGCGTTGGGGGCGTCATGGTCGAAGATCCCCACCTGCGGCATACGAATTCCTCCGGTTGCGGCAAGTTCTTTTACCGTTTCGAGTACAAGCCGGGCCGAACCGTTTGCCGTATTTTCATCGATGAGCTTTATCCCCATGAGGGTGCGGGCGATCCATCGGGAGAGGGCAAGAGAGATGAAAGAGCCCGCAAAACCCCAAATGGCTGCAAAGGAGAGAAGGGTCATCAGACCATCCCGATCGGTCCCCATGACCCTTCGGTCTAAATGAAAGAAGTGTACGATGATACCGATGGTGATCATAATCAGAAAGTTAAGAAGGATAAAAAACAGTATGCGTTTTAAAAAACGACCCATAAAGCACCTCACCACATTAACCATATCAAAAAAGAGATTTCATTAAAAGTTCTTATCGATATACCAAAAATCAAGATGGAACACATTTATCGTGAGTTTTGGGGTCGATTTTGGATAGAGCCGACCGAAGGGGTGGCACAAATCTATGAGAATCGGTACGGTCCCGATTTCTGGAAGGGCCTTGGGCAATATATAGAGCAAATTGCTCCGGATAAGGAAAATTTAAGACCCCTTCGAAAGTTGTATACTATACTGCATCAAAAGGATCCCACTCAAGAACACAGGATATACGAATGCTGCCTTAAATGTCTGTTTCCCGGGCAGTTACCTAAAAACCGAGAGCGGTTTTTTCAAGAAAGTTCTTTTGAGCGGAATGCATTTCTCTTGCTCCTTTCGGAAGGCGAAGAAGGTAACGAATTACTTCGTCCGCTTCTCGAAGCGGGGATTGCAAAGGGAATATTTAAACCGTTTCTTAGAACCTGTCTTACGTCATTACTGGATCTTCCACCTGAAGAGCGCTGGCCTACTTTGCAACTCATGGAAACTCGTTTTCCTCAAATAAAGGATACGCGCCCGGATTTGATCCGTTTTTTTTCACTTCTTTGGCCGCTTTCCCTTGCCGAAAAGGAAGCAGTCATGTGTTATTTTCCTTCCCTCGTCCGAATAGGGGAAATCGATACTTTCTACACATATGTCAAATTACTCATCTCCATGTCTGAGAAAGAACGTGCCGTATCTTTCGAAAATGTACGTGAATTGCTTGGCGGCGAGGATATCTCGATACGGATGTTTATTGTTTCTGCACATCTTTCCGGTGATGAATGGAAAATATTTGCGACAAGAATTCGAGAGTTATTTCTAAGTAAGACCATCAATTTCGAATTTATTCTCCAAAAGGACGAGGTAACCGCTCTTGCCACATTGCCGGAAGAAGAATGGAAAGATCTACGCGAAAATATTTTATCGCAATCCGCATTAGCCTGTCTTCCCGCCGGTGAACGTGTCCAGTTTGTTTACCGGCTCTCTAAAATTCCGGTGAAAGAGAGAAAAAATTTTTTGGAAGAAATGGAGGGTCTTTGTGGGGGATTTGATACTTACAGATTGCATGTCGTCATTAAACTTTTTGATGCTTTTTTTGCAATGGCGCCCGCACGACGCCAAAAAGTATGGGGATTATTATTTGGACGTATTGAAGATTGTTTTGTTGATCCGCTCGTGCTAACTTCATTGGAAGTAATAGGATCTCTCCCGGAACGGGATTTTCAATCGATATTTCCCCTACTACAGCGATTTCGACGTGCCGAAATTACCCCTCGGCTTCTTCTCTTACTCTCCTCGCTTCCTCCCGGGGAGAGGGAGGAAGTGTTCAATGCCGGAATTGAGATTGATCGGCACATAAAAGCAGAGGGACGGGAATTTTTTGATATTCTTGAAATCCTCGCCACTTGCACGGAAAAAGACCGGAAATGGCTCATGTTGTTTGCCGAAGAAAGCGGAATTTTTTCTGATGAATATTGTAAAATCAAGAATCTTTATGCTGCTCGGCTTATTCCTGAGCAATTGAGAGACAGGTTTTTACAAAAAACGTACGCGTATCCCTATCTTAATCCTGAGACGTTATTGGGAATATTATTGAGTTTTGGCATGGATCAAGAAAAGTCGGCCATTCATAGTTATTTGGAGACTAAGTTGATTCGTATTGAAAGGGAGGGCATACCATTCTGTAATGCAGAGCTATTATTAACTTTTTTGAGTCTTCCCCAAGTGCAGGAAAAGTTGTTATTGAGAAGTAATGATACCTTGACCCAGCGCATTTCATTCATGAGAGGACAACTGCAATCGGTGCTTGTAGATCGGAAAAAACATCCGATTTTGACCTTCAAAAGGCTTGAAAAAGAAAGCGAAGCCCCTCTTTCCGATTATGAGCCTCCTTTTGAATTGGTCGGCGGAAGAGAGGTCCGTTTTGACCTTGCCGTGTTTCAAAAACATATCTCGGAAGAAACGGAAGCTCCGCTCTTGATCCGGAATCTGCCAGAAAAAGTGCGTGCAAATTCATTGGACCCTCTCCTTGCATCGCTAAAAGAGAAAGTCAAAGAACATCCCGAAGTGCTTGAGAGCGTTTTCGAAAGCCAATTAGAAGCGCGTTTTGAGGTGTTGAGAAAAATTTTGCTCGGAAATACCGAGGGGATTTCGGCGATCATGTTAGCATACGTCCAGAGACTTCCCGAAAGGATAAAAAGGATTTTGTTATTAGAAAATCAGGAAAATAGGGAGAGGGAGATTAAAGTCTTGGTGCATCAGGATCTCGTTAATCAATTTAATGAAAAAATACACAATTTTGAAACGGGACTGATGCCCTCATGGATTTCTGCGCGAGAAAGGGCTCACGATCCGGATGAAGTTGCATCAGCGGAAGAGGGGCAGTTTTTTTGTCTTGTGAATCATCTGTTATCTCAAAGCAGTACCGCAGAATCGGGCTCGTACCTCACCCCGCAAGAAGAGCTCCTCCTTGGTGATATCATAACAATGTCCGAATGTGCTACAGGTCAAACCGACGGTCTGGCTCTTCTTTATGGATATCTTCCGATAGAGTACCGGTTGCAGAAAAGTCTCAAAAAAAATCCCCTAACGGCTCCGATGGAGGATCGAATCAAAGACTCTGTGCAACGGGCTCTCCTATTCAAACTGAGTGAGGATAGCAGCCTTTTAAGAGATCTTGCCGGATTGAAACCCAGTGAGGATATTCCGCAATATTCGCATCAGGTCCTCTATCTCAAAAATTTGCTCGCAAGAACGGTCGGCCTTGCCCATACAGTGGACTTTGATTTCTATTCTCTATTGATATTAGAAGCACTTTTACAAAAAACGCCGCAAGAAGCGGTCCGGATTTTTTACCGTCATTTTACACCGAAAGAATTGGTTCATTTTCTTACAAGAGAAAGCCATGAAGGGCTTTCTATGGCATTTCAAGCCTTGTGCGAGGAGAGCAGGATAAAGATCGACATGTCCTTGTGTTTTTCGGAAGACTATACCCGGCTTACCGAATTTGGCGCCGTAGCAGTGTTACAGGCAATGGGGTATTTGGTGGCATCAGAGTCAGGTAACGAATAATTGGATCGCAGAGAATAGGGCGGCAAGTTCTTCTTGCAGCTTGTTTTCCGAGGCTGCCCATGCTTGTCCGTAGATTTTGATTTTAGGCTCGGTGCCCGAAGGGCGGATGATCAGGTTTGCATGTTGCATACGCAGAATAAGCATGTCCGATTTGGGCAGTGTCAATGTTTCCTCCCGCTTTGTTTTTAACGTGAGTTTTTTTTGAGAAAGATAATCTTCCACTGCGATGATTTCGTGGTTGCATAAATGTGTCGGAAGATTTTGGCGGAGTTTTGCCATTGAGCTTCCCATTTTTTTCGGATCCATTTCGATGACATGCTGGGATTCAACATGGATGCCGTACTCGGCATATATTTCCGAAAGCCGATCGACAAGATCCTGTTTTTTTTGTTTGTAACAGAGGGCCATTTCGCACGTCATCAAAGCGGCAATCGTCGCATCTTTATCTCGTGCATGGGTTCCATACAAATAACCGAGCGATTCTTCCATTCCGAAAAGAAAGTTGTATCCATGATCGGTTTCTTCCCACTGATGTATCTTTTCTCCGATGTACTTAAAACCGGTCAGAACTTCGAAGCAAGTGCCGCCGTGTTTTTCTGTCATTTTCCGGATGAGGGGAGAGGATACGACAGTGGTCACCACGGCCCACTTGCTGGTGGGTTGTTTAAATCGGATCAAATAGTCCAAGAGAAGAATGCCGAGCTGGTTTCCCGTGAGGCGCACCGCATTTGTGCCATGAAGAAGGCTGCAGGAAAGCCTGTCCGAATCGGGATCGGAAACAAGGAGAAGATCGGCTTTTTTATCCTGTAATTGAAGAAGGCCTAGTTTGAGCGCCTCTTCCGTTTCCGGATTGGGGTATGGTGTGGTAGGAAAATTGCCGTCGGGCTTTTCTTGTTCTTTGACGAGATGGAGCGATTTGAAACCCCAAAGACGGAGCGCTTCGGGAATCATGGTGATGCCTGCCCCATTCAAGGGGGAATAAATGATGGTGAGCGTCTTTCCCTTCTCCCGGTTGAAATGGGGATTGATGGCAAGGCGCTGCAGAGCACGGAAATAGGCAGCTTCCGTTTTCTGTTCAATCGGACGGATGAGCGGGTGGTCCAGGTTTACCGCCGAGACCTCTACGGGTCGGGTAATTTTATCGATCGACTTGATGATTTCGGTATCGTGCGGGAAAGTAACCTGAGCGCCGTCTTCCCAGTATACTTTATAGCCGTTATATTCTTTCGGGTTGTGGGAGGCGGTGATGTTAATGCCGGCGATGCATTTCAATTCGCGGACCGCAAACGATAGAAAAGGAGTGGGTCTCAAGTCCTTGACGATATAAACGGCGATGCCGTTTCCGGCCAATACCGAGGCGGCGGTTTCCGCAAAAAGGCGAGAATGGATGCGGCAGTCGTGGCATATGGCAACTCCCCGCGCTTTGGCAGCTTTGCCGAAGGTAGAGATATAATCGGCAAGGCCCTGGGTCACCATTTGGACCGTATATTTGTTCATCAGGCCGGGCCCGGGTCCCATTTCGGCACGAAGACCGGCCGTGCCAAACTTAAGTCTTTCACCAAAAGCAACTTCTATCTTATTCGGGTTATTTTGAACGAGCTCCTTCACCGCATCGCGGGTGGCTTTGTCATAAGGTTCTTTCAGCCAGTCCTTTAGTGTTTCCTCTGCTTTCTTTTCCACGTCTCTTTCCATATACATTACTACACCTGAAATAAGCTCCCATTTCAAGAAAAAAATATGTTAATGGGAGAGGGGTTGACTTTATAATTATTTTTTGATATAATTATGGTAGACAGGAGAGGCATATGTCCATGAATTCAGTGAACTTCCGTAAAATTACCACGTCAGATTCCTTGGAAGGCATCGTGTCGAGTGATTTGCGACAGATGATCATGCTGCAGGCGTTGCAAGAACTAGTAGCCACACTCAGAAACGACCAGTCCGAAAAACGAAGAATGGAAACGGAAGAACCGGGCCGCGTAGTGATTGATGCCCCGCCTATTTAAAATGTTTGAGGATTTCTTCTTTCGAATATAGGCGCCCGTCGGGGTGATTCATTCCCTCACATTCTTTTTCCATAGATTTCCAGTCGCTTTTGCTTTGCATGATCCTTGGCCAAAATGGAAAAGAGCTGCACTGGTGTGGCCGAACCTCGTAAATGGAGCATCGCTTGTTTTTTAGAAAGATGCAATCGTAAGTAGGAGGAGTATCGCGCAGAGAGTAGCCTCCTTCGACAAACTTCGTATACCGTTTTAAAAAATCTTCTTCCGAAATTCCGAGAAAATGTGCGATGGCTGTAATTTCGCTTTCATTCACGTGGACATAGCCGGGATGTCCCGTACAACATTTGCCGCATTCGGTACATTTAAAGCGCACCCCTTTTTCAAACCACATGGTCCGGCTCCCATTTCATGGGATGGATAGTAGCATCCTTTCCGAGTTCAATCACATTTAAAGTAGCGTTGTTTTTAAGGGTGATGCTTCCGGCATCTGCCACTTGACATCCGCATTCGTACACACCTTGCCGGTGTCGGTGGCCGTGGAGGTAGAGTTTGATACGAGGGTCTTCTTCGATCAATCGCTGCAAAGCAGGCGCATTTTCAAGGTGGGCTTTGGGAAATTTGAAGGGGAGAAAGGGGAAATGGGTTGCCATCACAATAGAGGCATCTTCGGGAATTTGCGAAAGGATGAAGCGGAGTTTTTTTTCGACCTCATCGGAAAAATATCCCCGAGAGGAGAAAAGGGGTTGGTGGTTGGAAGTTTCGAAGGGGATCAAAAACCAGCCGTCAGAGAGGGGAATGGCAGCAGCGCCGTCCTGTGCCAAATTTACATGGTAGAGCCCTTCAAGACGGATCAGATCGCCGAAAACTTGGAAAAACCGTTTGGAAGTATATGCGCCGCAAGTGTATTGATCGTGGTTGCCGCTTACGGCGTAAATTTCCATTCCGCTATCGACAAGGTCACGGACGAAAAGACGTGCTTTTTCAAATTCACGGGGAGCGGCTGTGGTAGTAAAATCTCCCGAAATGACGAGTCTGGAAATTCCTCTTTCGGAAAAAAACTGTTTTAGAGCCCCAAGATGCTTGTGTTCAAACCGGAATTTCCGGTGGAACAGATAATTGCACACTCCCAAAGTTCGTTTGGAAAAAAGCTCTCTGACCGATTCGGGAAAGGCAAAGAAATGAAGATCGGAAATATGGGCGAATTTCATCCCTTCTAGGGTACACTGGGAAAGGGTTTTTATCCAGAATTCTTATTGCGGGTAAAGCCCCACTTTTTCCGATTTACATTTTCCCGTACATCCTTGCGGGCGAGGATCGGTGCCGGCTTTTCGTTGTTTATTTCCCTGGGGCCGGTACGTTTGTGGTGATGAGGTTTGGTTTGCCGCTCTTTCCTTTGCCACCGGTCGATAAAATAGAGGAGTAGTTCGCTCGCCTTTTGTGCATTGAAAGGCTTGGGATTCATCGGGTAAGGAAAATACGATACGGGAGTCTCATCCGTCTCCCCCCTTGCTTCAGAGATCTGCTTTCGGACTGCTTTTCGCAAAAAACGTTTCAAATCTTTTTTGTATATTTTTGACATACCTTCATTGTATCTAAATAAAACTATTTTTCAAGATAAAATATAAACCTCAGAGAGTGTGTAGGAGTGCCATGCCGGCAGGTCGAGGGGAGGGATCTTTTTTTTGGTCCGGACGATGGTGGTAGGAATCGAGAGGTTTGCGGCAAGATGGCACAGCCCTCCGGGGAGGCCTACAAAAAACATCGATTCATAGAGGAGTTGAATGCTGCCGGTAAGGTCGTTTTCATCGAGAAATACCGGTTCGAAGTGATTCATATTACATAATTGCATCACCTCATCGCGGTAAGGTAAAAGGGCGCGGTCGATTGCAACCCGATCTTTGCGGATGCGGTAGAAGGAGGGGAAGGGAGGATCGATCCCGTTATTTTTTGACGTTTCGAAACTTCCGAAAAGGGATGCAATGGCAATGGAAACATTTTCCGCTTGTGTGAGTTTTTGGGAAAAAATCTTGTCGTACGGGGCCAGCTTTTTGGGTTTTTCTTTTTTGGAGCGGTAGAAGGTAGTGAAAATCACGCTTGCGGGGGGATGGGCTGTGTACAGGGGCGGCGACGTGTGGGTGGAAATACACAGGTCTGACTTTCCTACGGCATCGGCCAGATTTCTTACCGGCACAATGCGTTGGAATGGAAACCAGCACCCGATGGTAAAAAGCTTGTCATGGAATACTGTTACATCGATGTGGATTTGACGGAGCCAGTGGGCAGCCACCATCATGGCAAGCCCATTTTCCAGACTGGGGTCGGGGATGATCACTGCGCGTTTATGCATGTGGTCAAGATGTTATCATAACTTCAATTGAAAGCAAATTTTTGATGATGCGGCCGAGGCAAAGAAGCGTTGTTTCCCATCTGGAATAAGAAAATTGGGGGTATTCTTTATAATGTCTTTCAAGATAGACGGCAAAGAGGGATGCGGTATGCATGTCTTCCGGATGCTCATTGCTCAATCGGATTAAAGCGTGGAGGGGGTTGATA